>Ga0075433_10000693_pt1 | contig 22964 bp, 14 predicted proteins | sample RhiMethybrSRZTD2_FD_75299 | JGI IMG/M metagenome (GOLD analysis project Ga0075433, IMG submission 75299) | Populus rhizosphere microbial communities from Tennessee, USA - Rhizosphere MetaG P. TD hybrid SRZTD2 | ecosystem: Host-associated > Plants > Roots > Rhizosphere > Soil | place: USA... | reverse complement strand
CGGTCGTCCGGCGCGTTGTAGCCCATCGTGAAGAGCAGCGTGTGCGCCATGTCGGCCTGGAAGCCCACCGTCTGCGGACGCCCGACCTGTTCGAGCAGCTCGACGTTCCGCTTCACGCTGTGCATGCCGCCCCAGCAGATCTCCCCTTCGGCGGCCAGCTTCTCGCCGAAGCCCTCGGCGACGTCGGCGGCCTCGCGGAAGGTCTGCGCGATCTTCCTGGTGCTGCCGGCGGGATCCTTCGCCCACTCGGCCGGGCTGGCCGCGGAGTCGATGCGGATCACGCCGTACTTCCGGATGCCGAGCGCTTTCAGCTTCTGGCCGATCGCGCAGGCCTTCCGCACCTGCGTGACGAACGAGCGGCGCTCCTCCTCGCTGCCCATCGCCGAGCCGCCGCCGGTCGGCGGCCACACCGGCGCGACCAGCGATCCGACGACGAGGTTGCGCCGGCCGATGCTGTCGGCCAGCTTCTTCAGATCCTCGTCGGTCGAGTCGATGCTCACGTGCGGGTCGAAGAGGAACAGGTCGACGCCGTCGAACTTGACCCCGTTCACCTCCGCCTTCGCGGTGTGATCGAGCATGGTCTCGAGATCGATCGGCGGCTCGGCGCCCGGACCGCCCTTGCCGACGAGGCCGGGCCACATGGCGTTATGGATCGCGGGGTATTTGTGCATGGGTATCAGTTATCTCTTCTTGGTTCGGAGCGACTCTGCATCGGGATTCCCGGGACCGAAGTGCTTCAGGATCACCAGCGGGTCGGACTCGCTCAGGTTTTCGACCGTCACGCCGTTCTTCGCGGCAGCCGCCGAGACGAACAGCTCGTCTTCCGTCATCTGTCCGAAGCGGATCATCGACGGCGTGGACACGGGCAGCTTGCCGAAGCGGCCGTAGCCCTGGGTCACGATGATGCCGTAGGCGGCGCTGTCCTTGATCGTCACCGAGCGTTTCGGCTGCACCGTCAATTCCTTCGCCGAATACCAGTGGGTGCCGTAGCACACCCAGAGCTCCTGGCAGCCCGCGTCCTTCGCCGGCGCGCTGCCCACCGGCTTCGGGAAGCGCTTGTTGTCGGCGCCGAAGTTCGGATTGGTGTTGGCGTCCCAGTCGAGCAGATCGACGATGTAGTCGAGGTCCTTGTGATGCTCGGGCAGGACGTCCTTCACGAGGAGATCCCACGGCACGATGCGGCCGTCGACTTCCGATTCGAACATCGCGAAGACATCGCTGTTCACCTGCGGCTCGTAGGTGACGAGCGAGCCCGGGGCGTGGAGGATGCACGGATCGATCTGCCAGCCGGTGCCCGGCTCGAGCCGGTAGGCGCGCGAGAGGAACGTGATGCCGTTGTCGCCGCGGTTCCAGTTCTCGAGGCACTTCCGCACGTCGGCCTTCGTGGTGCCAGGCTCCAGGCCCATGAACGTGTAGGGGAAATCGTTGAAGGTTTCGTTGTACTGCGGGGGGAAGTAATAGGCCTCGGGCTTGCCCTTGCGGCCGAGCAGCTTCGCCTGCGCGTCGCTCTGGTGCATATGGTGCGGGATGGCGCCGAGGTTGTCGAAGAACTTGCAGAGCAGGTTCCAGCCCTTCTCGCGCTCCATGACGTCCTGGCCGAGCAGGAGGTCGCCCGCCTGGTTGACAGCCTCCTTGAGCAGGAAGCGGCTGCCGTCGGCCTGCCGGACGTAGCTGAGCCCCTCGTCCGGCGGCGTGCCCGGGCCGTTGTCGGCGTTGGTGGTCGACGAGAACCAGCGTTCGTTGATGCCGCCGCGGTGGCCGCCGAGGGCGTAGACGTCATCGGGATGCAGCTTGAGCCGGCGGCCGGGGACCATGAACGAACGCGGGACCCAGCTCGGCTCCAGCCGGAGCAGCCCGCCGGTGGCGTCGAGCGCCTGTTGAACCTGGGTGCGAGTGAGCATCAGTCGTCCTCGAATCCTGGGATGAGGGAACAGGGGACGATACCCTCGGCCGCCGCGGATCATCAAGGGCATTTGCGCGCGGCGCGCGCGTTTCGTGGACCGAAACGCCTCGCCTCTTACAATGCCGCATGGCGATGCTCACGACCTATCGCGGCCGGCGGGCTGCGTCGATTGAAAATGCGCACCTGCGCGTCACCGTCCTCGCGGGGGGCGGCCATCTCGCTGAGGTCTTCGACAAGCAGGCCGGGGTCAATCCCCTGTGGACGCCACCGTGGCCATCGATCGAGCCCTCGCAGTACGACGCGCGGCGGCATCCTGAATACGGCGGGACCGTCGAGTCGAGCCTGCTGGCCGGCATCATGGGGCACAACCTCTGTCTGGACATCTTCGGCGGGCCGTCCGAGGACGAGGAGCGAGCCGGGATGCCGGTCCACGGCGAGGTCTCGGTCGCCGAGTTCGAGCTGGCGGGAGAGAACGACGAGATCGTGATGCGCGCGCGGCTGCCGCTGGCCGGCCTGGAGGTCGAGCGGCGGCTGGCGCTCAGGGACCGCGCTGTTTGGATCCGCGAAACGGTGCACAACCGGGACGGCATCGACAAGCCGGTGGGGTGGACCCAGCACGTGACGCTCGGTCCGCCGTTCCTGCAGAAGGGCAGCACCCGGTTCCGCGCGTCGGTCACGCGCTCGCGGGTGTTCGAGTCGCCCTTCGGGGCGGGCGCCTACCTTCGCACCGCCGCCGACTTCGACTGGCCGCACGCGCCGCTGGCGGCAGGGGGCACCGAGGATCTGCGCACCTACACGAACCGCCCGGCCTCGAGCGCCTACACCGCGCATCTTGCCGATCCCGGCCGGCGGGAGGCGTTCTTCGTGGCGTTCGCGCCTGAATCGCGCCTCGCGTTCGGCTACGTCTGGCGCCGCGCCGACTTTCCGTGGCTGGGGATCTGGGAAGAGAACCTCAGCCGCGCCTCGGCGCCCTGGAACGCGGAGACCATCACCAGAGGAATGGAGTTCGGCGTCTCGCCGTTCCCCGAAACGCGGCGGGCGATGGTCGAGCGCGACCGTTTGTTCGACGCCCCGGGGTTCAGGTGGATACCGGCGCGCTCTCAGGTCAGCGTAGAATACTGGTGTGTCTCCGCGGTCGTAGATGCCATCCCGGAGACGCTGGAGTGGCCGCGCCAGCCACCAGCTCCCGATCGCATTCACAACCCGGGTATCCCAGGTCCGGCAGGCAACGGACCAAGAGAGGACTGATATGTACCAGCACGTGATTCTTTCGCTCCTGCTCGCAGCGCCCGCAGCGGCGCAGACGCCCGCGACCCAGAAGCCGGCGGCTCCGGCGACCAAACCGGCGGGCGCGACCCAGAAGCCCTCGACCGAGAAGCCGTCGACCGATAAGCCTGGAGCCGCCGCGGCCAAGGGTGTGCGGACCGTCGAGCTCGTCGGCACGGAGGACATGAAGTTCAGCCTGACCACGATCACCGCGAAGCCAGGCGAGCAGCTGCGGGTGCGACTGGTGGCGAAGGGCTCGATGCCGAAGATCGCAATGGCGCACAACTTCGTGCTGCTGCAGAAGAAGGCGAGCCCGGTCGACTTCGCGACCGCCGCCATGCAGGCGCGCGCCACCGATTTCATTCCGGCCGAGAAGAAGGCTGATGTCGTCGCGCACACCGCTCTGGCCGGCGCCGGTGAAACCGTCGAGATCACGTTCAAGGTGCCCGCGTCCGCTGGCGACTATCCGTACCTCTGCACGTTCCCCGGCCACTTCCAGGCCGGCATGCGCGGCACGCTCACCGTCAAGTAAACGGGTTCAGGGGGTTCAGGGGGTTCAGGGGTTCAGGGGGTTCAGGGGTTGCCTCTGAACTCTTTGAACCTTCTGAGCCCCCTGAACCTCTGAACTCCTGAACCTCTGAACCTTTCAGCTTGCTAGTTTTCCTCGCGTCCTTCCTGGTACTGTTCGTCGAAATCGCCCTCATCCGCTGGATGCCCGCGTACATCCGGCTGCTCTCGTACTTCTCGAACTTCATCCTGCTCGCGAGCTTTCTCGGCATCGGCCTCGGCTGCCTGCTGGCGCCGGTCCGGGTCCGGTTGTTCGCGTGGTTTCCGGTCCTGACGGCCGCGGTGATCGGCGCCGTGTATGCCTTCCGGCTCGAGGTCGCGATTCCGCCGTCGGGCAGCATTTACTTCACGAGCGGGACCGCGAATCCGGTGCTGCCGGTCGAGTCCACGCTGCTGCTGCCCGTGTTGTTCGTCGCGGTTGCGGCGCTGCTGGCGACCGCCGCGCAGCGGATGGCCCGGGAGATGGCGGCGCGCCCTCCGCTGACCGCCTACACGCTGAACATTGCCGGCAGCCTGGCCGGGGTGATCGCCTTCGCGGTGATGTCGTGGCTGGAGCTGCCGCCCGCCGTGTGGTTCACGCTGGCCTTCGCCGCGGCGATCGTCCTCCTCGTCACGCCGGAACCGGCGAAGGACTACACCGTTCCCGAGGGCATCGCGCTGCCGCCCGTGCGCCGGCCTTCCCCGCGCGCCGCCGTCATCGTCGACATCGCGCTACTGGCGGCGTCGCTCGTCCTCGTGCACATCATGGCGCGCGGATCGCTGTGGTCGCCGTACTACAAGATCACGGTCGGGCAGAACGGGCCGGATACGGTCGTCGAGGTGAACAACATCTTTCACCAGTCGATGGCGCCGGTCGCCCAGAAGGAATACTTCTACCAGTGGCCGTACGAGGTCTTCGGCAACTCCTTCAAGAACGTCCTGATCCTTGGCGCGGGCTCGGGCACCGACGTCGCCGCGGCGTTGATGCACGGCGCCGAGCACGTGGATGCGGTCGAGATCGATCCCACGATTCTCAGGCTCGGCCGGCAGCTCCACCCCGATCACCCCTACGCCGACCCGCGTGTGACGATCATCAACGACGATGCGCGGCACTTCCTGCGGACGACCAAGAACAAGTACGACCTGGTGGTGTTCGCGCTGATCGATTCGCTGACGTTGCAATCGAGCTTCTCGGGCGTGCGGCTCGAAAGCTACATGTTCACCACCGAGTCGTTCCGGGCGGTCCGCGACCGCCTCACCGACAACGGGCTCCTCGTCGTCTACAACTACTTCCGCGAGAAGTGGCTCGTCGATCGGCTCGCCAACATCGCCGCCGCGGCGTTCGGCGCGGAGCCGCGCGTGCACGTGCACGAGGCCCGCGCCTACCTGGGCATCATGCTCGCGGGGCCGCGGCTGGCCACGCTGACCTCCGATCCGGTCGTGCCGGATCGCGTGCTGGCCTACAACCAGTCGCACGACTCGGCGCCGGCGCGGATGCACACGCGTGACACGGCAGTCGAGGCGGCGACCGACGACTGGCCGTTCCTCTATCTGCGCAATCGCCACGTGCCGCGGCACTACCTCGCGGCGCTGGCGCTCATCCTGATCGTGTCGGTGGCGGCGGTGCTCGGCGTGCTGCGGGGGCAGGGCGGGCGGTGGTCGTGGGAGTTCTTCTTTCTCGGCGCCGGCTTCATGCTGCTCGAGACCAAGGCGATCATCCAGTTCGCGCTGCTGTGGGGATCGACCTGGGTGGTGGCGTCGCTGGCGATTGCCGCTGTGCTCTGCATGGCGCTGCTGGCGACGTTCATCGTCTCGCGCGTCGAGATCCGCCGGCCGGGCCTGGTGGCGGCGGCGCTGGTCGGCCTGCTGCTGCTGAACGCGCTGATCCCGATCGGCCGGGTGGCGCTCGACAGCCGCGCCGCGGAGTCGGCGTTCTACGCGGTCCTGATGTTCAGCCCGATCCTCTGCGCCGGCCTGCTGTTCGGGTCGGCCATCAAGCACTCGACCTCGCTCGCCCGGGACTACGGGACGAATCTGCTCGGGGCGATGGTCGGGGGCGTCGCCGAATACATGTCGCTGGCCACGGGGTTCCGGTTCCTGCTGGTCGTGGTCGCGGTTTTCTATATTGCCGCCGTGCTTTCAAGGCGGCGGGTGGTTGTCTGACGCGTGTCAACTCCCAACGCCCAACTTCCAACTCCCAAGGGGTATCGCTCGTAGCTTCTGGGTCAAATTCGCTCGAACTTGCCAGGGGTCGCGCCTTCCACCCGGATGGCCCCTTGGGAGTTGGGAGTTGGGCGTTGGGAGTTGAGTGCGAAGGTATAAAATAGCCGACTGGACTTGATGCATCTCAGCCACGTGCGATGAGAAAGGGCATACCGATGGGCGACATTTCAAGACGCAAGTTCGTGAGCACGGTCGCAGGCGCGGGGGCGGCGATCACCATCGTGCCCCGGCACGTGCTCGGACACGGCATCCAGGCCCCGAGCGACACCGTCAACATCGCGATCATCGGGTTTGGCATGGGTGCCAGCAACGCGCAGGCGCTCATGAGCCAGAACCTGGTCGCGTTCTGCGACGTGCACGACTCCCGCATGGCGGCGGCGATCAAGCGGTTCGAGAACGCCGCCAACGCCTCGCCGACGTCAGCGCAGCGCGGCGGCGGCAGCGCGCAGAAATCGCAGCCGTCCAAGGCGCAGCAGGACGCCAACGCGCGCCGGCCGGCGCAGAACAGCCGCGAGAACGCCCGGCGGTTCGTCGACCGGAACCTCCCCAAGCTGGGGAAGTACCGCGACTACCGCGAGATGCTCGAGAAGCAGAAAGACATCGACGCCGTCGTCGTCGCCACGCCCGATCACATGCACGCGCCCATCGCGACGCTGGCCATGGACCTGGGCAAGCACGTGTACGTGCAGAAGCCGCTGTGCTGGTCGGTCGAGGAAGCGCGGGTGCTGGCGAGGAAGGCCAAGGACCGCAAGGTCGTCACCCAGATGGGCAACCAGGGGCACTCGACCGACGACGCGCGGACCGGCTACGAGCTGATTCAGAGCGGCGCGATCGGGGAAGTGCGTGAAGTGCACGTCTGGACGAACCGTCCGCTCGGCTACTGGCCGCAGGGGATTCCACGTCCGGCGCCGCTCGACCAGGATCCGAACCGGCCGCTCGGCTGGGACGGCCGCGCGGTGGACAAGCGCCTGGCGGCGGCATTCGTCGGCAACTATCCGAAGCCGTCGGATCTCGACTGGAACCTGTTCCTCGGCGGCGCCCCGGAGGTCGAGTACCACCCGATCTATCACCCGTTCAACTGGCGCGGCTGGGTCGACTGGGGCCAGGGCGCGCTCGGCGACATGGGCGCGCATCTGGTCGATCACCCGTTCTGGGCGTTGAATCTCGGCTACCCGACGACGGTCGAAACGTTGTCGACGCCGTTCAACGGCGCGTCGTATCCGTCGGCGACGACGACCTACTACGAGTTCCCGAAGCGCGGCAACCTGCCGGCGGTGAAGATGACCTGGTACGACGGCGGCCTGCTGCCGCCCAAGCCCGAGGACATCGGCAACGCCCGCATGAACCCGGGCGGCGGCCTGATGTATGTCGGCACCAAGGGCAAGCTGATTCAGGACACCTACGGGCTCGAGCCGCGGCTCTATCCGTCGCCGCATCCGGCCGCGAAGAGCGCGCCGCCGCAGAAGCTGAAGAGGATCGCCCACGAAGAGCACGAGATGAACTGGGTCGAGGCCATCAAGGGCCAGGCCGAGATCTCGTCCCCCTTCGAATACGCGTCGCAGCTCACCGAGGTCATGCTGCTCGGCGTCGTCGCGCTGCGCGCCGGCCAGAAGATCCACTACGACGGCGCGAAGATGGAGATCACCAACTCCGTGGCGACCAGCGATCAGCCGCTCGAGGGTGAGCAGCTGCTGCGCCGCCAGTACAGACAGGGTTTTGGTTTGACTGACACCAAAACGCTGTAGGGTTCAGGGGGTTCAGAAGGGTTCAGAGGGTTCAGAACAGTTCAGGGGGTTCAGAAGGGTTCAGAGGTTCAGTGAGCCCGAACCTGGGAAACGCTGAACCCTTGAACCTCCTGACCCATTTGAACCCCCTGAACCTTTGAACCTTTGAACCCCTGAACTTCTTCTGAACCCTCTGAACCTCATGAACAAACTGGCGATTCTCGTCGGCGGCGGCCCTGCTCCCGGCATCAACAGTGTCATCGGCGCGGCGACGATTCGCGCCCGTCTCGCCGGGCTCGATGTCGTCGGCATCCGCGACGGCTTCGAGTGGATCATGCAGGGGGACACCGATCACACGATGCCGCTGACGATCGACTCGGTGAGCCGCATCCACTTCCGCGGCGGGTCGCACCTCGGCATTGCGCGCGCCAACCCCACGAAAGACCCGAAGCTGCTCGCGGCGACGCTGGGATCGCTGCAGAAGCTCGGCGTGTCGCAGCTCATCACCATCGGCGGCGACGATACCGCCTACTCGGCGATGATGCTCGAGCGCCACGCGGGCGGAAAGCTGCGCGTCGTCCACGTGCCGAAGACGATCGACAACGACCTGTTCCTGCCCGATTACGTCGATACGTTCGGGTTCCAGTCGGCGCGGCACTACGGCGTGGACATCGTCAAGAACCTGATGGTCGACGCCAAGACCACGACCCGCTGGTATTTCGTGGTGGCGATGGGCCGCAAGGCGGGCCACCTCGCGCTCGGGATCGGCAAGGGCGCGGGCACGACGCTGACGCTGATCACCGAAGAGTTCATCGCCCCGATCCGCCTCAAGACCATCGTCGATACGCTGACCGGCGCCATCATCAAGCGGTTGAGCGAGGGGCGGAAGGACGGCGTGGCGGTGATCGCCGAGGGCGTGGTGCTCGACATGGCCGAGGAGGATCTCGCCGGTCTCAAGGATGTCGAGCGCGACAGCCACGGACACATCCGTCTCGCCGAAGTGGATCTCGGCAACATCCTGAAGGCGGCCGTTCAGGAGCGTCTGAAGGCCCTGAACCTCAAGATGACGATCGCCTCCAAGAACATCGGTTACGAGCTGCGCTGCGCGGATCCGATCCCGATGGACATGGAGTACACGCGCGATCTCGGCTACTGCGCGGCCAAGTACCTCCTGGCCGGCGGCAACGCGGCGATGATCTCCATGCAGGGCGGCCACTTCATCCCGGTGCCCTTCGCCGAGCTCACCGATCCCGAGACGGGGCGGTCGAAGGTCCGCCTGGTCGACATCTCGTCGACCCGGTACGCGATCGCGCGGCGCTACATGATTCGGCTGCGGCGCGACGACTTCCAGTCTCCACAGAAACTGGCGAAGCTCGCGAAGTCGGCGAACCTCTCGCCCGAGCAGTTCCGCCGCGAGTTCGAATCCGTCGTCGCCAACGAGCCGCCGCCGCTGGCGATCGATGACCATGGCGAGGCGGCGCTGCACGCGTGAGACACGGAGGGACGGAGGCACCGGATCTCAACACGGAGCAACGGAGTCAACGAAGGAAACGGAAAAAACAAGTAAGTCCGTTAACTCCGTTGACTCCGTTGCTCCGTTTCAAGATCCGTTACCTCCGTCCCCTCCGTTGTCTCGCGTCTGGGACCTCGTCGCTTGACCAGCTATTTCCAGCGTAGTAAAACCGCCCTTTGGAAACCGGTTCCATGCCGCCCCTCCGGAACAGCGGCCCTGCAGTCTGAAAGGTCCGACATCCATGCCATTCAGTGTTCTCCGCCCCGGATACCGGGCGGTGTCCGTTCTCGCCGGTGTGCTCGCCACCGTCACGTTCACCGTGCTCGCGCAGTCGAAGCCGCAGCCGGCTCCGCCCTCCGGTCAGGCGCGTCCGGCCGCGGCCCAGCGGACGACGCCGCGGGAATCGGAAGCGCGGCCGCTGCGCGTGCTGTTCCTCGGGCAGGACGCGGCGCCGCATGCGTCCGCGTCGTTGCTCCCGCCGCTGGTATCCGCGCTGGCGCGCCGCGGCATCCAGATCCTTCCCGCCGTGAACGTGGCGGAGGCGCTGACGGCCGAGCGGCTGTCGCATTACGACGCGGTGATGGTCTACGGCGACCTGACCTTCACGGCGGAACAGCAGAAGGCGCTCGCGGCGTTCGTGGATGGTGGAAAAGCCGTCCTCGCCATTCACAGTCCGGGACTGGTGAGCCAGGTCGGATCCTCGTCCACCGCGAAGGCGCTCGCCGCTCCGGTCACGGCCGAGGTCGTCCAGGCCGCTCACGCCATCATGAGAGGCGTTCAGCCGTTTGCGACGACTGATGAAGGCCCGGCGCCTGCGCCGCCCGCCGGCGCCGAGACAACCGTCCTCATGCAGCGGACCCTGGGACAGGAGCGGGAAGCGTTCACCTGGGTGAGAACGCAGGGGAAAGGACGGATGTTCTACACCGGCTACGGGCACGAGGCCTCGACCTGGTCGAACCCGAACTTTCAGAAGCTGATCGAGCAGGCGGCGGTGTGGTCCGTCGACGAGCCGGCGCGCCGCGCCTATCTCGAGATGAAGATGCCGGACGTGACCTACGTCGACAGCTTCGTCGTGCCGAACTACGAGAACCGCAATCCCGCGCCGAAGTATCAGATGCCCTTCACCGCGGATGACTCGATGAAGTTCATCCAGGTGCCGGCCGAGTTCAAGCTGGAGCTGTTCGCGAAGGAGCCGGACATCATCGAGCCGATCGCCTTCAACTTCGACGAGCGCGGCCGGCTGTGGATCATCGAAGCCATCGACTACCCCAACGTCGTCCTCAACGGTCAGCCCGGCGACGATCGAATCAAGATCGTCGAGGACACGAACGGCGATGGGCGCGCCGACAAGTTCACGGTCTTTGCCGACCATCTCAACCTGCCGACCAGCCTCGTCTTCGCCAACGGCGGCGTCGTCGTGACGGCGATGCCCTACACGCTGTTCCTGAAGGACACCAACGGCGACGACAAGGCCGACGTCAGACAGGTCCTTCATACGGGGTGGGGCCTCGGGGACACGCACGCGGGACCGTCGAGCCTGATGTACGGGTTCGACAATTACATCTGGGGCACCGTCGGCTACTCGCGGTTCAGGGGACAGGTCGAGGGCAAGACCTTCGACTTCGGGCAGGCCGTCTACCGGTTCAAGCCTGATGGATCGGGCTTCGAGCAGATTACGGGCTCGACCAACAACACGTGGGGTCTCGGCATGTCGGAGACCTTCGACGTCTTCGGCTCGACGGCCAACAACGATCCGAGCTTCTACGTGGCGATTCCCAACCGCTACTTCGAGGGTGTCGAAGGCCTGCCGATGCCGCCCGGAGGCGGACGCGGTGTCGGCGCCGGCTATCAGAGCGCGGCGCAGTTCTACAACGCCCATTACGTCACGCCCTACATCCGCCAGGTGGACGTGTTCGGCGGGTTCACCGCGGCCGCCGGGCACCAGCTGTATACGGCGCGCGCGTTTCCGAAGCCGTACTGGAACCGGATCGCCTTCATCAACGAGCCGACCGCGCATCTGGTGGGCCAGGGCATCCTCGAGAAGCGTGGCGCGGGGTTTGTGACGCGTGACGGCTGGAACCTGCTCGCGGGCGCCGAGGAATGGGTCGCGCCCGTGCAGGCGCAGGTGGGGCCGGACGGCGCGGTCTGGATCTCCGACTGGTACAACTTCATCGCCCAGCACAACCCGACGCCGCAGAACTTCAGCAACGGCGCGGGCAACGCCTACGAGACCTCGATGCGCGACGAGTCGCGCGGCCGGATCTATCGCGTCGTGTATCGCGGCGCGCCGCCCCAGAAGAAGCTCTCGCTCTCGAAGGCCAACGCGCCGGGCCTGATCGCGGCGCTGTCGTCGGACAACATGCTGTGGCGGCTCCACGCACAGCGCCTGCTGGTCGAGCGCGGGCAGAAAGACGTCGTGCCGCAGCTGATCGCGCTCGTCCGCAACACGTCCGTCGACGAGATCGGCCTGAACGGCGCCGCTCTCCACGCGCTGTGGACGCTGCACGGCCTCGGCGAGGTGAACAGCCTGACCAGCGAGGCCGGCAAGGCGGCGGTCGCGGCGCTGAAGCATCCGGCCGCCGGCGTGCGGAAGGCCGCCGCCATGGTGCTGCCGAAGACCGCCGAGGCCGCCAACGCGATCACGGCCGCGGGCCTGCTCGAGGACAAGGATCTCCATACCCGTCTCGCGGCGATCCTCGTGATCGCGGACGAGCCCCCGTCGCCGGAGCTCGGCCGCGTGCTCTACAAGGCCAGCGCCAACAGCGACAACTACAGCGATCGGTGGTTGAGCCGCGCCATGTTCATCGCCGCGACCCGCCACAAGAGCGCGTTCCTCGCCGAATACAAGGCCGACCCCAAGGCGGTCCCGGCCGGGTCGCTGCCGATTGCGCTGCGCATCGGCGCGACGAAGCCCGATTGGCGGACGCCCGACAAGGCATCGCTGTCCTCCGACTGGAAGGACATGCAGGTGCCGGGCAGGTGGGAATCCAGCGGCCTGGAGGACTTCGACGGCGTGGTCTGGTTCACGCGAACCATCGACGTGCCGAAGGCCGGCGGCGACATGAGCGTCTCGCTCGGGCGCATCGGCAACACGGCTGAAGTGTGGGTCAACGGCCAATCCGTGGCGCAGAATCTCACCGCGCCACCCGCCGCGGCGGCAGCCGGCCGCGGCACCGGCCGCGGCGCCGCGGCGCCGGCTGCCGCGCCGGCCGGGGGAGGCCGCGGCATGCAGCCCTACGACGTGCCGGCCGGGACCTTGAAGCCCGGCCCGAACACGATCACCGTGCGCATCACCAACAACCGCAACGACGGCGGATTCCTCGGCGAGCCCGACACGATGTTCGTGCAGGCGGGGGAGACGCGTGTGCCGCTCGCCGGCACCTGGAAGTCCCGCGTCGAGCGCCAGACCAACGCCGGCGCGCTCTACTCGAAACCGGGCGAGCTGGCCGCGCACGTTGCGCTCGCCAACATGCCGGCGGGCGCAACCGGGACGCTGTCGGAACCGGCGGTTCGCTCCGCGCCCGACGTCGTGATCCGCCTGAGCGTGAAGCCCGGCGAGATGCAGTTCGACAAGACCGAGTTGACCGTCGCTCCCGGACAGCTCGTCGAGATCGTGTTCACCAACCCGGACGCGATGCAGCACAACTTCGTGCTCGGCCAGCCGGATTCGCTGAAGGTGATCGGTCCGGCCGCCGACGATCTCGCGCGCACGCCGAACGGGCCTTCGCAGCAGTACGTGCCGCAGATCCCGCAGATCATCTTCTCGACGAAGCTGGTCGAGCCGAACGAGACGCTGACCGTGCAGTTCAAGGCGCCCGGAGAGGCGGGGCAGTATCCCTACGTGTGCACGTTCCCGGGGCACTGGCGGATCATGAACGGCATCCTGAACGTGCGCGCGCCGCAGGGACGGGGTGGGCGGGGCGGGCTACGGCCTTGACATCGTCAATTTCCAACCTCCAACTCCCAACTCCCAGGGAGAACGGTTCGAGAGAGCTGTGGGAAAGTTGCAGCAACCAGCCGGTTGTGGCGAATTCTACCTGAAGGTACGAGCGGCTCCTTGGGAGTTGGGAGTTGGAGGTTGGGAGTTGATCCGAACTAGAGGTTTTTGATGCCAGAGAAGGTCAGAGTCGCGATCGTCGGTCTCGGGTTCGGCGCCGAGTTCATCCCGATCTATCAGAAGCACCCGAACGCCGAGATGTACGGCATCTGCCGGCGCGACCGGAAGGAGCTCGATGCGACCGGCGAACGGTTTGGCGTGAAAGCGCGCTACACGTCGTACGACGAGCTGCTGGCGGATCCGAATGTCGACGCCGTGCACATCAACTCGCCGATCGCCGATCATGCCCCGCAGTCGATCGCCGCGCTGAAGGCGGGCAAGCACGTCGCGAGCACGGTGCCGGCCGCCACCACGATCGACGAGTGCCGGCAGATCGTCGAAGCGCAGCGCGCCAGCGGCAAGGTCTACATGATGATGGAGACCGTGGTCTACAGCCGCGAGTACCTGTTCGCGAAGGAGCTCTACGACAAGGGCGAGCTCGGACGGATTCAGTTCCTGCGCGGCAGCCACCAGCAGGACATGGACGGCTGGCCCGGCTACTGGGAAGGCTTTCCGCCGATGCACTACGCGACGCACTGCGTGAGCCCGTGCCTCGCGATTCTGGGCAAGCACGCCGAGCACGTCGTCTGCCACGGCTCCGGACGGATCGACGAGTCGCTGATCCCGAAGTACGGCAGCCCGTTCGCGATCGAGACGGCCACCTTCAAGCTGCGCGACTCCGATGTCTGCGCCGAGGTCACGCGCAGCCTCTTCAACACCGCGCGGCAGTATCGAGAGAGCTTCGACGTCTTCGGGTCGAAGAAGTCGTTCGAGTGGCAGCAGGTCGAGAACGAAGAGCCGGTGATCCACACCAAGAGCACCACGGCGGCGCCGCTGACCGAGGCGCAGATTCCGACACGGGTGAAGGTGCCGGATTACGCGCGACTCCTGCCGGAGCCGATCCAGCGCTTCACGCAGCCGGCCGCGATCCAGGACGCCGAGCACCTGTCGTTCCTGCAGGGCGGCGGCCACGGCGGCTCGCACCCGCACCTGGTGCACAATTTCCTGATGGCCTGCATCGGCCGGCAACCGGCCATGCCCGACGCGGAGACGTCGGTCAACTGGACGATGGTGGGGATCTGCGCGCACCAGTCGGCACTGAAGGGTGGGGAGAAGATCCAGATCCCGAGATTCTGACGGCTCAGCGCGCTCAGCGAGTGAGCGCAGCGAGCGAGCCACGGCCGCCTTCGCGCCTCCGGCGCTTCGGCGCCCAAGCGAGCAGCCTGTCCGCCGTAGCCTTGGCGAAGGCGGATGTAAGGGGGTCCGGGGGACGAAGTCCCCCGGAAGATGATGAAAAAACCCACGATTGCGACCGTGGCGGAGCAGGCGGGCGTGGCGGTGAGCACCGTGTCCCGCTATCTGAACGGACACTACGTCAGCGCGCCCGTGCAGGCGCGGTTGTCAGAGGTCATCGCCGAGCTCGGCTACTCGCGATCCTGGACCGCCCGGAATCTCAGTCTCGGCCGGCGCGGGTGTATCGGGGTCGCCGTCGACTCCAGCTCCGATCCCTGGTTCGTGCAGCTGCTCATGGGGATCGAGGAGGAGCTGTCGGCGCGCGATACCGGCCTGATGCTCTCGAGCCTGGAGCTGCGCGGCCAGTACGATCCGGCCCTGGTCTTCTCGTGGATCCGCGACCGCCGCGTCGACGGACTGGTGATCGCGAAGTCGCAGCGGCGCGAGCGCGCGCTGCTGAAGGCCGCGGTCGAGGCGCAGCTGCCCACCGTGATCATCGCGCCCGATGAGATCTTCCCCGACGTCCAGGTCGTGCGCTGCAACAACGTCGCGGCCGGCACGGCGGTGGGCGCCCACCTCGCGGCGCTCGGTCATCGCCGGGTGGGCTTCGCGGGCGGACCCGAACACTCCATCGACTCGAAGCACCGGCTGCGTGGCCTGCGCGACGAGCTCGCGCGCCGCGGCATCCAGATCGAGCCGGCGCACATCTTCACCTGCGGCAGCTACACCAGCGAGGCCGGCGGCGAGTTCGCGAACCGCTTCTTCGAGTCGCAGCCCGATCTCACCGCGCTCGTGCTCGCGAACGATGCGCTGGCGTTCGGATTCATGCGGGTCGCGCTGCAGCGCGGCATCCGGATGCCGCAGGACCTGTCGGTCGTCGGCTTCGACGGTCTACCGCACGGCAGCCTCTTCTGTCCCGCGCTGACCACCGTCTCGCAGCCGATGCGGGAGATGGGCCGCGTCGCCTGCTGCCGCCTCTTCGAGGCGATCGACAGCCCCGGACGCCTCGAGACGACCGAGTTCCCGATGGCGCTGGTCGATCGCGAGAGCACCGGCCCCGCGCCGGGCGGCGGATCGCGGCTCGGCGGGCTCCACCTCGTCACGCCGCCATCCGAATGAGACGGGCGCCGCTCGTGGCGGCCATGGCCGCCGCGGCCGCGATTCTCAGCTTCCGTCCCATCTACGAGCCCGACCTGTGGTGGCACCTCGCGCACGGCCGCGAGAACCTGCACGGCCACCTGGTTCGCACCAACCTGTTCAGCAGCACCTACCCCGACTACCGGCAGCGCTACACCTCATGGCTGTTCGACACCGCCGCCTACGCGGCCTGGCGAATCGCCGACGGCGCCGGGGTGCAGACCCTCCAGGCCGTCTCGATCGCCGCGACGCTGCTCCTCGTCTTTGCGGCCTGCCGGGTCGGATCGCCGGCGTGGGCGGGGGCCGCGGTGCTCGCGCTGGGCTTCTTCATCCTCGAGCCCCGGGCGATTCCCAGGCCCCACCTGGTGTCCTTCGCCGGCTTCGCCGGCTGCGCGTGGCTGATCGAAATCGCGAAGGCGCGGGGATCGCCGAGCCCGTTGTGGTGGTCCGTCCCGCTCATCGCGGGATGGAGCAACTTCCATGTCGAGTGCGTGTTCGGGGTGCTGCTGTTGCTGGTGTTCGGCAGCGCCGAGCTGATGTGGCCCGCAGCGCTGACGCGACAACAGGCCGTGCGTGCGCTCGGCATCGCGGCCGCGGCAGCGGCAGCCACGCTGCTCAATCCCTACGGATGGGGGCTGGCCGCGTATCTCTACGAGAACCTGTCCGTGCCGCAGTTCGTCGCGATCGCGGAGCTGCAGCCGCCGCGCCTGCCCGCGTACCGCGCCTTCTTCGTATTCCTGGCAGCGACCTGGGGGCTGGTGGCGGCGTTTCCCCGGCGGTTCACGCTATCGGAAGGCGCGATCGCGGCAGTCTTCGGCGGGCTGGGCCTGATGCATCTTCGCGAGACGCCGCTGGTCTTCCTCGCGGCCGCGCCGGTCGTCGCGTCGCGGCTGAACGCGCTCACCGGTCTCGGGCTGGATCGGCGCGCCATCCTGGTGACGACCTTCTGCGCGTCGCTCGCGCTCTCGCGCATTCCCCTCCCGCTGCTGTTCACCGAGTTCCGCGCCGGCCGCGCGGCCGTCGAGCCCGAGCCGTTCTTCTCGCCACGCGCCATGGCCTTCGCGCGGCAATCAGGTCTCGAGGGTTCGGTGTTCAACAGCCACAACCTCGGCGGCTACGTGGCCTGGTCGCTGTATCCGGGGGTGCGCGTATTCCAGGACAGCCGCCTCCAGGCCTACCCGCCCGAACACTTCCGCAGCATCATCGCGGCCTCCGCATCGCAGGACGCCTGGAACGCGCTGGTTCAGGGAGTCGACTGGGCAATCATCTCGGTGCCGCGGCCGAACCAGCTTTCAGGCACCGGCCGTTTTCCCGTGTCTGACTGGGCGTCGGTGTACCTCGACGACGCGATCGAGATCGTGGTGAGGAGGAAGGGGAAGTACGCGCGGCTCATTAAGTGACGCGCGTCAAGGGACAAGGGACAAGGGACAAAGCAAACGGCGCGTCCCTTGACACTGATGCTTCCACTGCCGGCTATCGACGCACTCGAACGGGCCGGCTCGGCGCCTTGAAGCTCGCCACAGCGGCCATTCGTTCGACCGGCAGCGCTTCGGCCGGCTGGGATCGGAGCGTCAGCTGCGTCAGGGCGGCGGCGACGATGGCAGCGATCGATCGCACGGCGCTGGAGTATTCGCCCGGCTGAAGCTCGATCGCCAGGACCCCGGCGCAGCCTTCGACCGAGACCATCGGCACCACCACTGCGCCGCTGCGGCGCGGCGAGCCCGGCATCTCGACCGCCTGGCAGGAGCGGAACGCCGCCGCCGTCGGATTGTCGGCGTCCTGCTTGACGATCGGCAGTTGCGCGAGGACCTTGTCGGAATATCCGTAAGTCAGCGCGGGCCGCAGCTCTTCCGGAATCTCATCCCACAGCCAGACGATCAGTCCCGTCGCCCCGAGGATGCGGGCGGCCTCGCCGAGCAGCCGCTGCACTTCGTTCCGGCTCGAGACCCGTCCGAGCGCGGTGCAGAGACCTGCGACGGCCTCGAGATGGACATCCGTTGACCGCGCCGGCGGCTGTGGCGCCACCGGCACGGCGTGTTCGACCCGCACGGTGGGGGCCGGAGCTTCGGGTTCGTCGCCGACGATTTCAGAGCCGGGAACGCGAAAGGGCGCCGCCACCGGCACCGTGCGCGTCTCGATGTACTGGACGCGTTCTTTCGATGGCTCCGCCTGCACCGCAACCGGTTCTGGCATCTCGCGATCGACGTCGGCATCGGGCGTGGGCGGCGGCGCTTGCGCGATCGGCCGGGCCTCGGGGATTTGATCGGGTCCCAGAACCGAGGGCACGGTCGCCACCGTGGCCACCGGTGGCCGCCGGAGCTTCGCGATCGACTCGATCGCCGAATCCATCATCGTCCGCAGCCGCGTCGGCGGAGCGCCCTTCTTCGACGGGTCCTCAGCCGTGGCAAGCGCGTCGACCGACTCCGTGAACATATCGGACGCCTCGGGATGACGCTCGAGGAACTCGTGCAGGACCGCGTCCGGATCGAGGCCGATCATGTGCGCGTAGGTCCGCATGTAGGCGCGGCGGAAGATGCCCGACGGCCACTGCGAGACGTCGTCTCTTTCCAGCGCCTCGAGGAGCGCGAGCTTGATCTTGGTCTCGTCCGCGATGGCCGACAGGGCAATCTGCTTGTCTTCGCGCTGCTGTCGCAGGCGGGCGCCGAAACTCTCAGGCATGGGGCATACCTCTACGAGCCACACTCAGGCAAAACACGTCGTGCTGAAGGATGAGAATCGTCCGAGTGGTTCGCAGCCCCGTGAGGGACGGTCACCGCTCAGCCTCGGGCGAGGCGGCCCCGAGCGGTGAGGGCCGGAACTTAAAGTCGATAGTAACGACGGGGGGATCGGAGGTCAACCTCAAAACCAACTCCCAACCTCCAACTCCCAACTCCCATGCCGAGTGCCTCGAGAGATCGGGGTGAAGGAGGACTCAACCAGCCGGTTGATGCGAATTTTGACCCCGTTCTTTCGAGAGGCTCGGCTTGGGAGTTGGAAGTTGGGAGTTGGGAGTTGACCCCAACTCTCCTCAGAACGCCGGCTTGTTGACGGTGACCGTCAGGTTCGTGCGACCGAGCTTGCCTCGGGTGTTCGAGGCCCAGCAGCTCACGACCGTCTTGCCGATCGCGAACGTCGAACCGGACCGCGGCAGGCAGTAGGCCTGACGCACGCCGTCCTTTTCGTCCTTGGCGGACGCGGTGAAGGTGGCCGGCGCTCCCGTCTCGGAGACGGCGGCAACGGTCACGTCGCCGGAGGTCGTCACGACCGGCGGCTTCGCGGTCTCGGCGTCGGTCGGGATCCGGTCGGTGCAGTCGCCGTTCGGGCACTCGTTGACGTCGAAGCACCCGACGTAGCCGTTCCCCTGGAAGTCCTTCGGGCACGCGCCGCACTCGCGGGAGCCCTTCGTGTTGGTGCACATCGCGAGCTTGTGGCAGCCGCCGTTGGCGCTGGCGCACTCGTTGACGTCCGAGCACCCCGTCGCCGGCGTGCCGTAGAAGCCCGCGGGACAGGTGTCGCCGGCGCTCTGCGCGGCCTGGGCCGCGGCGGCCTGGCTCGCCGCGGTATCCCACGATCCCGCCCACAGGCTGACCAGCACGACCAGCGCGATGCCGGCCGCGGACTGCACGGTCCATCGGGAGAAGAATGATGAAGTCATGCCAATGATTTTACCGGATTCAGCCGGGCGGCACAGCTCGACCGGCCGCAAAATCGACCGTCCTGGTGTACAAAGCACGGGCATCCCATGCCGACCGCCGTCCTCGTCACGGAAACCGAATTCCGCCGGGCCCGCTCCACGTTCGCAGCCACCGAGGATGTCGAGTGCATCCCGGTTCCCGGCCCCGAAGACGCCCTCTGCGACGCGATAACCCGGTACCGCACGCCGTTCGTGATCGTGGGGTCGTCGCCGTATCGCGGCCGTCTCTATTCCACCCTGCCCCGCGGCGGCGTCATCGCGCGATTCGGGGTCGGCTACGACAACGTCGATATCCCGCAGGCCTCGAAAGCCGGACTGCTGTGCACGAATACGCCGGACGTGCTGCAGCAGTCGGTTGCCGAGCTCACGGTGGCGATGATGGGCATGGCCGCACGGCATCTCGTCGCCGCGGCGACCGGCGTGCGCGACGGACACTGGCAGCCGAAGGAAGGAGCCGAGCTCGAGGGTAAGACGCTGACGCTCGTCGGCGCCGGCGCGATCGCGATCGCGGTCGCGCGCATCGCCGCGGGCGGCTATGGCATGAGGGTCATCGGGTTCACCCGATCCTCGCGGCCCGCGCCGGGCCCGCACTTCGCGGAGATGACCTCCGACTTCGCTGCAGCCGTCGGAGACGCGGACTTCGTCAGCCTCCACATCCCCGGCAGTCCCGACAATGCGAAGTTCCTGAACGCCGAGCGCCTCGCGCTGATGCCGGACCGGGCCTGGCTGATCAACACCGCCCGCGGCGCGGTCGTCGACGAGATCGCGCTGTACGATGCGCTCGTCTCGGGACGGCTGGCCGGCGCCGCGCTCGACGTCTTCGCCCGGGAGCCGTACGAGCCGGCCGCGGCCGATCGTGATCTACGGATGCTGGGCAACGTCATCCTCGTGCCCCACATCGGCAGCAATACCGCCGAGGCCAACCGGCGGATGGCCCTGCGAGCGCTGCGGAACGTCCGGCTCGCCATCGCGGGCGAACTCGCGAGCATGGATCTGATCGATCGAGAAGTGTTGGAGAAATGAGACACGTGCGACGTGCGACGGTGCGACGGTGCGACGTGCCGGTGCTACGTGCGACGCCGCGCGCAGCACGGCACGTGGCACTCTGGCACGCTGCACGTCGCACCGGACGTCGCACCGTCGCACATCGCACGGAGCACGTGGCATAGGAGACTCGATGCTGCCCTGGATTCAGGTCTACGACCCGCTCGGAAACGCGTGGCTGAGCACGCTGGCGGCGGCGATTCCGATCGTGCTGCTGCTCGTCGCGCTCGCGGTGCTCGAGTGGAAGGCGCACTGGGCCGCGCTCGCGGGGCTGGGGGCGGCGCTGCTGGTATCGGTCGTCATCTACGGCATGCCGGTGCCGGCGGCAGCGGCCACCGCGGTCTACGGCGCGGCCTACGGGCTGTTCCCGATCGGGTGGATCATCCTGTCCGCGGTCTTCCTCTACAACCTCACCGTCAGAACCGGCCAGTTCGACATCGTCAAAGGCTCGGTGGCGCGCCTGTCGGCCGACCGTCGGATTCAGGCGCTGCTCGTCGCGTTTTCGTTCGGGGCGTTCATCGAGGGGGCGGCCGGGTTCGGCACGCCGGTCGCGATCACGGCGGCGCTGCTGATGGGGCTGGGCTTCACGCCGTTGTATTCGGCCGGCCTGTCGCTCATCGCGAATACCGCGCCGGTCGCGTACGGCGCGATCGGAACGCCGATCCTGACGCTCGGCGCCGTGACCGGCATCTCCCCTTTGCTCCTGAGCGCGATGGCCGGACGGCAGCTGCCGATCGTGTCGCTGATCGTGCCGGCGTGGCTCGTGGTGACGATGAGCGGCTGGAAGGGGCTTCGCGGCGTGTGGCCGGCGGTGCTGGTCAGCGGCGGATCGTTCGCGATCGTCCAGTTCCTGTGGAGCAACTACGTCGGACCGGAGCTGGTCGACATCATCGGGGGGCTGGTCTCTCTCGGCTGTCTCGCGCTCTTCTGCACGTGGTGGCGGCCGGCCGAGTCATGGGAGTTTCCGGAAGAGAAGAGAGTTGATTCGGGTGGCTTCCGGCTTCAGCCGGAAGGATCTGCAGCCGTTTCCCACTCCCGCGCGGTGGTGATCCGGGCGTGGATGCCGTGGGTCTTCCTCTCCGTCTTCGTGACCGCCTGGGGCGCCGGACCGATCAAGGCGTTCCTCAATGCGGGGCCGGCGGGCACGCGCTCGTATCGCGCGACCGGCCGGCAGCCCCCGCCGCATCCCGTGCTCTCGCCGGCATTCGACGTCCCGAATCTACACCGGCTGATCTTTCGCGATCACCCGGTCGAGCCTGAGCCCGTCGATCGCGCCCGCGTCGGCGATCCCGCCTATCGAAACACCCGTGCCGAGGCGGCGCGGTTCACCTTCAACTGGCTCTCCGCCACCGGCACCGCGATTCTGTTCGCGGCGCTGGTGACCGTGCTCTATCTTCGAATTCCGCCCGCGACGGCCCTCGAAGTGGCAGGATTGACATTGAAACGCATGCGGCCGCCGCTCATGACGATTGCCTGCATGCTGTCGCTCGGGTTCGTGACCCGGTACGGAGGCACTGACGCGACACTGGGACTTGCGTTCACGAGAACGGGCGTGCTGTATCCGTTCTTTGCCGCGATGCTGGGCTGGCTTGGCGTCGCGCTGACGGGCTCCGACACCAGCTCGAACGTGCTGTTCGGCAGTCTGCAGAAGATCACGGCCCAGCAGCTGGGATTGAACCCGGTGCTGATCACCACGGCGAACTCGACCGGCGGCGTCATGGGCAAGATGATCGACGCGCAGAGCATCGTCGTGGCGACCGCGGCGACGAACCAGCACGGCCAGGAGGGGCGGATCCTCCGGTTCGTGTTCTGGCACAGCATCGCGCTCGCGTCGATCATGGGCATCATCGTCATGCTGCAGGCGTACGTGTTCCCCTGGATGGTCCCGGTCCCATGAACGCCTCGTTCCTGGCTGCCCTGCGCCGCATTGCCGGCGACGACGGTGTCTACTGCGAGCCGCTCGAGGTGCTGACCTACGAGTGCGATGCGCTGACGCATCTCCGTCAATCGCCGGCCGCCGTGGTGCTGCCCTCGTCTGCCGCGGCGGTCCAGCAGATCGTGCGGCTCTGCGCGAACGAGGGGGTGTCCTTCGTGCCACGCGGCCACGGGACGGGCCTGTCCGGCGGTGCCCTGCCGGTCGAGGGAGGCATCGTCATTGGGCTCTCGCGGCTGAACCGCGTGCTGGACGTCGACATCAGGAACCGCCGGGTCACGGTCGAGCCGGGCGTCACGAATCTCGAGATCACGCGGCAAGTGGCGCCAGCCGGCTATTACTACGCGCCGGATCCGTCCAGCCAGCAGGTGTGTTCGATCGGCGGCAACGTCGCGGAGAACTCCGGCGGCGCGCACTGCCTCAAATACGGGTTCACCGTGCACCACGTCCTCGCCGCGGACGTCGTGCTCCCGTCGGGAGACCTCGTGCAGATGGGCAGCGAGTTCGCGGATACGCCCGGGCCGGATCTGCTCGGTCTCCTGATCGGATCGGAAGGCACGCTCGGCATCGCGACCAAGATCACCGTTCGCATTCTCCGGAGGCCCGAGTCCGTCCAGACGCTGCTCGCGGCGTTCGACACGATCGAGCAGGG
>Ga0075433_10000691_pt1 | contig 22989 bp, 14 predicted proteins | sample RhiMethybrSRZTD2_FD_75299 | JGI IMG/M metagenome (GOLD analysis project Ga0075433, IMG submission 75299) | Populus rhizosphere microbial communities from Tennessee, USA - Rhizosphere MetaG P. TD hybrid SRZTD2 | ecosystem: Host-associated > Plants > Roots > Rhizosphere > Soil | place: USA... | reverse complement strand
TTGAGCTCACTGCCCAGTATGAAACAGCCAGAGGCAGGTCTTTCCGGTCTGGCGAAGGGGATGAAGCTCGCAGGAGTGAAAAGCCTGCGTGTGCCGGGAGCCGAAGGCGTATTGAAAAGATTCCTCGACAGCCCTTCGGAACCGGTGCAGAAAGCCGCATGGGAGACTGCGCGCTATCTGGAGCTACGGGCCCTGGTTCAAAAGGCTGCAGTTGACGCTCTGGCCTCTGCCCTGGTCACAAACAAACGGGTCAATGCCATTGGCTTGCTGCGAGGCGGCCCGTATTCGTCCGTCGCACCCACGCTTCGCAAGATTCTCGAATCGCATCCAGCCACGGAATTGCAAGTCGCAACTCTGGATTCTTTAGCTACCTTTGATGATCCAGCAATTGGGCCCATATTGCTTAGCTACTTCAAGGGTTTGAGCCCTGAAGCACGTAAAAGAGCCATCGATGCACTGGTGCAGCGACGCGAGCGGGTGCCGTTCCTCATCAAAGCGCTGGAGGAGCAAACGGTCGAACTAAGTGCCATCGATACGCCAGTGCGAGCCCGCTTGCTCGAAGATTCCGAACCGGGCATCGCACAACGTGCGAACCGATTGTTTCAGAACCCCAGCGGCGATCGCACCCGACTTATAGACAGCTATCGGGACGTGCTCAAAATGGCGGGAGACAGAGAGAGAGGCAAAAAAGTTTTTGAAGACAAATGCTCGAAATGTCATATGCAGCGACGGCAGGGAGGACGCGTGGGACCCGACCTGTCTGGCGTCAGCAACAAGACCAAAGAGGAGCTCCTGACTTCGATTCTCAATCCGAGTTATGCAATTGAGCCCCGCTTCGTCAACTACTTGGTTAGAACCAAAGATGGCTCGTTGCATGATGGCATCATTGCTAATGAAACCCCTGGGGCCATCACGCTCCGTGGCGGCTCCGAAGACGGGGATGAGGCCATCCTGCGGGAGAACATCGCGGAAATCAGGGCTTCCAGCATTTCGCTAATGCCGGACGATCTTGAAAAATCGATGACCCACCAGGGCCTTGCCGACGTGATCAGTTATCTGCGCGGAGAGCCGTAATCGGTCATTATGTGAACAGCAGCGGCGGTGCGAACCCAAGACGGATCAAGTTCCCAAGACAAGGTGGAATCATAGACAAGAATTGGGCGACTCCTCGCTTGGTCCGTCAGTCGAGAAGGTCATCCTTGCCCTTAGGGATAGGACTGGGGACCCGGGGGATGGGGAATGAATGACATCGAACTTGGGAATTGGGGCAGCGCCGAATCGTGGAATCCTAGGCTGCTGCGTATCCCCAGCAGAAACCATTCCTGGATCCTGAAGTGGCCCTGGATCCTCCCTCGTTTTTTGAAGAAGTCACTGCACTTCTGTAAACTTCACTGTCTCCAGCCGATAGATCTTCTTCCAAAGAGTGTCGTAGATTTTCGAGTCCAAAGGAGATTTCAAATCAAACGTAAAGGTTTCGTTGTAGGTGGTCACTCGAAAGTAATAAGGGTCAGAAGAACCGATGGTTTCAATCTCACTCAACTTCCAGATCCGATTATCATTCGACCGATCTGAGGAATAGACCAGACGGTCCTCCTCAACCTGGAGATGCCCTTCGCAACCTCCCACGCGGTGCCGATGTCGGACAGGAACGGCAGACAAAATCTTCTCTTTGGGGTCCGTCAGACGGGCGACTATGGGACGGCTGAGTTTCGAGCGAAGGAACTCCTGATCTGCCGGAGTCAGCTGTCCTTCAGTTAATTTGAACTCGAAAGTTTTGTCTTTGCCGAACTTCTTCCAGCTCGTGCTCTCGAAGGTTTTCAAGATCATTTGAGTTGGCGAAACAACATCGAGTTTCTGAATGTCAATGTAAGACCATGCCTGAGAGTGCGTCCCATCGGATGCTTCATAGCGGATTTCTTGATCACCCATCGTCAGTTTCCCCTGACAACTTCTCAGGGCGTGATCATGTTTGACGTTGTATTCAAGGGAGTCTGCGCGAAGCAGTGCCCCCGTCATAAAGAGAAGCAGTAGCAGTGGAGCAAGAAATTGTAATTGCATAAGGTCACCTCATTGTTTGAAAGTCCACCGGCCCGGGTCACGGTTGTTCCCCTTGCCAAACTAGCTGACACCTTCGATCTTGGCCAGTCTTCTCACCTCAAATCCCTTCCAAATCTCATAAATCGCGGGATAGACCAACAACTCCAGCAGAAACGATGTGAAAATTCCGCCGATCATTGGAGCGGCAATGCGCCGCATCACATCCGAGCCTGCTCCGGTGGACCACATGATTGGGGCGAGCCCCATGAACATGACGCCGACCGTCATCACCTTGGGGCGGAGACGTTTCACAGCTCCCTCCACGATGGCTTCCTTAAGATCGGTGATTGACTTCATCATTTTTTTGGATTTTCGTTCCTCGTAGGCTAGATCCAGATACAGCAACATGAACACCGCAGTTTCGGCATCGACGCCCAAAAGTGCGATCAGTCCCACCCAGACGGCGATGCTCATGTTGTAATTCAGCAGGTAAAGGAACCAGATGGCGCCGATTGCCGAGAAGGGGACAGCCAGCAGAATGATAGTCGTCTTCACCAGCGAACCTGTGTTGAAGTAGAGGAGCAGAAACACGATGAACAGGGTAATAGGCACCACGACCCACAGGCGCTCGACCACACGTTGCAAGTACTCGTACTGGCCGCTCCAGAGCAACTGGTAACCCGGCGGAAGCTGAATTTTCTCCGCGACGATCCGTTTTGCGTCTTCCACGTAACGCCCCATGTCTCGCCCGGTCACGTCCACATAGACGAAGCCCGCCAGGAACCCCTCTTCGTTCTTGATCATGGGTGGCCCGGTTCGGAGGGTAATACTGGCGAGCTGGCTGATCGGAACCTGAGCACCGCTCGCCGTCGGCACCAGGACCCGTCTAAGCTGGCTGAGGTTATCCCGCAGGTCGCGGGCGTAACGCACGTTCACGGGATACCGCTCGCGCCCTTCAATCGTCGTTGCGATGCTCATGCCGCCGATGGCTGACTCAATGAGATCGTTCACTTCGTTCACGCTGAGCTCGTAGCGGGCAGCCTCTTCACGGTTCACTTCGAAGTCGAGGTAGTATCCTCCCGTGACTCGCTCAAAGAAGGCGCTGCGCGTCCCTGGTACGTCCTGCAACACCCGCTCTACCTGGAGGCCGATTTCCTGAATCGTATCGAGATTCGTGCCTAGCACCTTGACGCCGACGGGAGTTCGAATGCCCGTGGTGATCATGTCGATGCGCGTGCGGATGGGAAACAACCAGGCATTGGCGTAGGACGGGATCTGCACCGTGCGGTCCATCTCATCGATGAGGTCCTCCCACTTAATCGGACCTTCTTCAGGCCAGGTCCTCCGGAAGCTTCTTTTCAAAAACTCGGGTGCCCAGCCAGAGTACCAGCGATCGCGGAGCACGCGCCGCCACTCCTTTTCCGGCTTCAGTACCACCGTGGCTTCCACCATGCTAAACGGTGCCGGGTCCGTGGAGGTCTCCGCCTTGCCAACCTTTCCGAAGACGGTTTCTACCTCGGGAAATTGTCGCAGCAGCCTGTCCTGAATCTGGAGATACTTGCTGGCCTCGGTCACCGAGATCCCAGGCAAGGTGATGGGCATATAGAGAATGCTGCCTTCGTTGAGGGGAGGCATAAACTCTGATCCCAGCTTCTGGAAGATGGGGACCGTTACCGCCACCATGAGAACCGCCAGCGTGATGACCAGCCATTTGTGATTGAGGACAAATCGGACCGCAGGATGATAGAGTCGCATCAGCGGACGGCTGATGGGGTGCCTTTCTTCACTATGGATCTTGCCCACCAGAATCGCGTTGACAGCCCGTGCTAGCCAGCGCGGCCTGAAACGAAATGCCTCGGTCCGCATGAACAGAAGCCGCATGGCAGGATCTAGGGTAATGGCCAGCACGGCAGCAATGGCCATGGAGAAGTTTTTGGTAAACGCCAGAGGCTTGAACAGCCGGCCTTCCTGATACTGCAAAGCGAAGATCGGCATAAAGGACACGGCAATGACCAGCAGCGAAAAGAAGCTTGGCCCGCCCACTTCTTTCACTGCATCGATGACAACGCGTGTAGAACTGCCGGGTCGACCGTCAGTTTCCCAGTGCTCCAGTTTCTTGTGAGTCTGCTCCACGACCACAATGGCCGCATCCACCATGGCGCCGATGGCAATCGCAATACCACCCAGCGACATGATGTTGGAAGTCAGCCCCATGGCTTGCATGGGAATGAAGGAAAGAATGACCGCGATGGGAATGGTGATGATGGGGATGATTGCGCTGGGAAAATGCCAGAGAAAGATGAGAATCACGATGCTGACGATCACCAATTCCTCGGTCAGTGTGTGTCTCAGCGTGTCGATGGAACGCTGAATCAGGTCGGAGCGGTCGTACGTGGTCACTACCTCGACACCCTTTGGCAGGGAGGTTTGGCTCTCCTTCAGCTTGACTTTGACTCGCCCGATCACCTCCATGACGTTCTGTCCGTAACGCACTACCACAATACCGCCCGTGACCTCGCCCTCGCCATTCAGTTCGGCGACACCCCGTCGCATCTCCGGGCCCAGCTCCACTTTGGCCACGTTCCTAACCAGGACCGGTGTTCCCATACCATCAGAACCAACAGCCAGATTTTCAATGTCTTCCAGCGATTTAATGTAGCCACGCCCACGCACCAGGTATTCCTTGCCGGTAAACTCCACCACCCGGCCTCCCACTTCCTTGTTGCTGTTGCGGATGACCTCGATCACTTTGTGAAGAGGCAGGTTGTAGCCCAGCAATTTATTGGGGTCGACGTTGACCTGATACTGCTTTACAAAACCGCCTACGGTTGCGACTTCGGCCACTCCGGGAACGCTCTCTAGCCAGTAGCGCATGTACCAGTCATTGAAAGAGCGGAGCTCCGCCAGGTTTCGCTTGCCGGACTTATCCACCAACGCATACTCAAAGGCCCAACCCACTCCCGTGGCGTCTGGCCCCAGTGTTGGCGCGACGCCCTCGGGAAGCTTTCCGGTGATCTTATTCATATACTCCAGCACCCGGCTGCGGCCCCAGTAGATGTCGGTGCCCTCGTCGAAGATCACGTAGACGTAAGAGAACCCATAGTCCGAGCCTCCACGGACTACGCTCACATGCGGGGCAGCCAGCATTGCCGAAACAATGGGATAAGTGATCTGCGCCTCTACCAGGTCCGGGCTACGACCGGGCCATTCGGTGTAGATGATGACCTGAGGGTCCGACAAGTCCGGGATCGCATCTAGAGGGACATGCTTGATCGACCAGACTCCGATCACAACCAGCGACAGCACCAGAAGGATCACCAAGCCTCGATGAGTGGCCGAATATTCAATAATCCGGTTGATCATGATCTCGCCTCAACGCGCGGTCAGCGTGGTCTGCACAGAGCCCATAGGTTTGTCGCCCTTCTTCACCGAGACTGTGGTCTGCCATGTCCACGCCAGCGGAATCTCAATCTCACCTTCGTACTCGCCCGGCTTTACGGGGCGCAACTTGGCCTTAGAAGTCATCGGAGCCATATTCCCCATCTGGGGCATGAAAAGAGAGACCTCTACGTCCGCGTCGCTCAACAGATTTCCAGAAGCATCTCGAACTGCCAAACGAATCTGGTTATGACCCACTTTCGGCGCCTTGGGCTCCATAATCTCGACACGAAGATTGGACTTGGGTGCTGCGCTTCCCATCCGTGACTTCTGATCAGGGATTCCCATGTTGGCAAAGGCGCCTTTCAGTCGACTCTCCGAGTCGAGAATAAAATTGGCTGCCGTGACCACATGCTCCCCCGCGCTGAGCCCCGACCGGATAGAGTAATAGCCCATAGCCTCAGCCCCTACCTGCACCGTGCGCGGCTCGAAGTAGCCCTCCCCCTTGTCCACAAAAACGTATTGCTGCGTGCCAGTGTCCAGAACGGCATCTTCGGGAACCGCGATGCTGGGTCCGATGTCAATCTTCAGCTTAACGTTGACAAACATGTCAGGCTTGAGTTCGAAGTTTGGATTCTGAAATTCCATGCGAATCTGTGCTGTCCGTGTCTTGGGGTCCAGGTAGGGATAAACATAGGTGACCTTGCCGCGCAGTGACTTGCGTTTGGAGGCATAGGGGAATTCGATTTCCACGGATTGACCCGCCTCGATGTACGACAACTCGAACTCGTAAATATCACCCAGAATCCACACCGTCGAGAGATCTACGAGCTTGTAAAGATCCATTTCCGGATTGACGAACTTTCCATGGTGAAAGGCGGCTCGCTCCGTGACCAGCCCGTTTACTGGAGAATAGATAGTCAATGTCCGCCGCACTTTGCCTTCCTTCTCCAATCTCTCGATGTCCTCATCCCGAATATCCCAGAGAAGCAGCCGCTGCCTGGCAGCTTCCAGAAGGCTTTGCGAACCGGTCGAGACCCACTCGAAGGAGCTGTCCTTCAGGGTAGTCCGCGAACGCAAAGCCAGAAGGTACTCTTCTTGAGTGGAAACCAGGTCCGGGCTGTAAATGGTAAAGAGCGGGTCGCCCTGTTTGACGATCTTGCCCATGAAGTCCACAAACACTTCCTCGACATAGCCGGTCACTTTAGTGTGGATGTGGGCGACTTTGGTCTCATCGTAGCTGACTTTTCCGACCGCTCGGATCTCCTTGACCAGTGGTACGACAGTGGCGACGGCCGTTTTCACGCCGATCAGTTGCTGCCGTTGGGGTGCAATGAAGATCGTGTTTGCGGAGGACGGGCTGGCCCCGTCGTTGGTTGCCGCGTCCGGCTCCATTGCCATACCTTGCATTTTGTGCTGCTCTTCAGCAACCTTCGGCGCTTCTTCCAGCTTCACGAGCTTCATACTGCAAATCGGACAATTGCCGGGCTTGTCAGACTTGTAGTTGGGGTGCATAGGGCAGTAGTAAGTATCCTTGGTAGATATGGGCTCGGAGCTCCCAGCAGTTTGAGCTGAACGAGTCGACTTGCCGACTTGCTTCCCCCAGTAGAATGCCATCGCGACGGTCAAGACGATAAGCACCAAAGCTGCCACGATTTTCCGTCGTCCCTTATTTTCCAAACTCATCCGTACACCTCCAATACAAGTCCCTACCTCGACAAGCGAGTTGACTTTCCACTTGTCACGAACCACCCGCCACTTGTCACTGCAGCTTTACCCCCACCATCTCCTCCAGCCGTGCCAGCGCCTTCGCCTGATTGCTAAGCTCCCGGTAGTAGTCCAGTTCCAGGCTCAGCAAGACCATCTGGTTATTAATCAGCGTCAGAAAGTCCACCTTGCCCGTTTGGTAGCCAGCCAGAGCGGATTCCAGACTGGCGGCAGACTGGGGAATGACGCCCTGTTCGTATAGTGCCAGCAGTCGTTCCGAAGTTCGGGCCATGAGGAACTGGTCTTTCACTCCAAATGTCGTTTCCTGCGAGGTCATCTCGTACTCATGCCGCATCTGCACGAGCCTGGTGGCGGCTTCCTCCACGCCCAGCCTCTGCTTGCGCCAGAAGTAGAGAGGCACCTTCACTTCAAAGGTCGCCACGTAGTAATCCGGAAAAAGCGATCCGGTTTTCTGATACTGAAAGCTGGCGCCAAAATCGGGCAGATACTCTTTCCGTGCCAAGTTCAAAGCGAACGCATTGCTATCTAGCATTTCCTGACGGCTTCTGATGCGCGGGGCATTTTCCCGAGCCATGCGCAGAAGTTCCTCCAGTTCGTAGTTGAGCGTGGACTTCTTCAAGTCGTCCGGCCTTCCCAAGGACATGGTGGGAGACCGATTGAGGAGACTGTTGAGAAGTGCTTCCAGACTACCCTTCTGCTGCTCCAAGACTTCTAGACGTTGCATCAGCACAGAGATCTCAACCTGGGACTTCAGCACATCCTGCTGCAGGCCGCTGCCCACGCGGTATTTGGCCTCAGCAATCTTGGTGAACTTGTCCAGCAGGTCGCGATTCTTCTGAAAAATCTCAATGGATTTGTAGGTGAAACAGAGATCCGCATAGGACTGCTTCAGGCGCGAAATCACACGCAGTTCGGTATCGCGAACTGTTTGCCTCTCGCCGTCTGCTTCTTTGCGGGCGATATCCTTCATCAAGGATAGTTTTCCGGGAAAGGGGAATTCCTGTGACACGCCAACTCCGACATAGGCAAACTCGCTGCCGTTCAAGCCAGACACGGGGTGACCAACACCGAAATTGGTGAAGTTGAACTTGGGCTCCGGGAGGGTGCTCACCTGCGCTGGCCGCTTAGTAGTCGCATCGAATTTTCGACGTGCGGCCAGAATCTCTGGGTTGTTCTGCAGGGCTTCGGTTACAAGCTCGTCCAGTGTGACCTTGCGGCTTTCGGCGGCAACAGACTGTTGCGGTTGTGGAGGTCCAGTTTCTTCCGTTCCGATAGTTATCTTCGACAGGATCTCTCCGGTGGAACGGCGCGAACTAGCTAAATCAGCCGAGGCTTGGTCTTGCGCCGTACTGGGCTTCGTCGTTGCGATAAATACCAAAACACAGAGGATCTTCTTACCAAGACTCATGTCTACTTTCCTTCCTGATCAAGAATTCATTTCTCGGTAGCGTGGAGTGAGTGCCAGCGGTCACACGCGGAACCCTAGGCTGTGGTTTGGCCGCCTTCTCAGGTCCGAAAGCCGCTCTGAGCAAGTTTTAGAGCTTCGCGATAGAAACTGGGGCCAATGTCCAAAGGCACTCGCTACTGCCTTCATGCCTGTCTACTTGATGTTTGCCGCCATGGCTTCATGCTCTTTGGCCATGGCAGTCAGAGATTCAGCCACCAGGAGCGTTGGGAGTTTTTGTAACGGTTCCGAAGCCTGTCTTTCGGTAAGCTTCCGCCATCTCTTGATGCTCCGTGACCTTGACTTTGGCCTTGGAAGCTTCGACGCGGTAATAGGCTGCGATGGCTTTATGGTCCGCTGCCGTTTTGGCTGAGATGATTTTCTGTTTCAGATTTTGGGCTGTCACGGGATCTGCAGCCACTGCTTGGATGCCGTCTCGACTAGGCGCAAAAAGGCCAACACAGGTCAAGGTAAGCCCGAGGAACCACCTGCGATTTTGTTTTGAAAAAGGCATGACTTAGCTCCTTTCAATTCTGAAATGGGCGCGGGTACAGTTTGCGATACGCAAACTCAAACGTCATTCATCCACAAAGAAAGCTGTGCGTATAACCACAGAAGGCTGTGTAGTTCCGAGGCAGATGCGGACTGAGGTCCCAACGCACTGCCTTGGCAGAGTCTTCAAGGCTCGCACAGTGAGCCGATAGATGAAGGCCCTGATACTCGGTCAAAGACGGTTTGAGGCCGGTCTATCAGTCAGTGGTTGAGTCAATGACGGGGATCAAATCAGAAATGCAGAGGTCAACTTGTAGATTTCCTGCTGAGGAGGTTTGAACACTCTGGACGGAGCAACCTGGTAATCGTTCAGCACAACGTCGTCAAACCAGATTGCCAGGGGGGTGGCATCCAGAAGAACACAATCAAAAACTTTCTTAACCAGGTTGGAGTCCGGCACCTGAGCGCCAACGCTGGGCTTGGACTGTTCGCCCTTCTGGCAGCACTCTTCAGGGTTCTTCAACTCATTACCACGATGCTGGCAAATACTCTTGCAGCACTCCTTGGCATTGAGATCCGCCGCGCTGCCACAACCCAGTCCCAAGGTGAACGTCAGAAAAGCGCTCACCAAACTCCAACTCACCAATTTATGATATCGTTTTGACATTATACATCCAGTTTTTGCAGCCGACCTTGAAGCTAGCACGCAATCTTCCAACAAGTCAAGTGTCGTCCTACCTGCAGCCCTGGTTCCCCTTTTCGCTTTGCAGCCAAACCTTTCGGTGCTGTTCCTGCTAAGGATGAGACAATTCTTCCTGGCGTTGGTCCCAGTCCCTTTGTTTTTTGGGGTGCGCATCGTTCTTTGCCTCCTGCGTGCCACATCGTCCGGGGTGCAAGTCGAGGATAGGAGGCCGCAGAAAAACTACGATGGCCAGAGGTCTGCCAGCCTATGATCTACTGGCCCTGTTTCTTTGCAAGTTTTCCTGGATCGAAGACAGTTAAGGAAAGGGTCTTCAACAAAAGTGTAGAATGACCTAGCGCTTCTCCCTCACCATTCTGAGTGACGCGTACCCGATGTGTTACGCCGAAAGCGCTGACTTTGATGACAGCGGAGTCAACAGATTCAGGTCTGGCACTGAGTCTTGGCCAAGCTGACGAAAATACTCGGCATAGGCAAGAGTAAGAACACGGACGCGAAGAGGGTGGTTGTAGTAACTCAATGGAAAAAACAAGTCGGTTGACTTCGTTACCGCTCTGAACGTTGCAGTTCTTGCTGAATGCCTTCGATAAACTCGCGGTCTTCAGTGGTTGGCGCTTGTTTGAACTGTCTGAACGTAGAAAGTGCCTTTTCTGATTTCTCCTTTTCCCCCAGGCGGTTGTATATGCGGCCCAGATGGTAGAAGGCTTGAGCTAAATCAGGTTGGTATCTCACAGCGATCTCAAGTTCCTCGGTGGCGCGCTTGAGCTGGCCTGCACGTTCAAATAGCTTTCCGAGTTGGTAGTGAGGAGGAGCATAATCCGGCTTCAATCGAATTGCCTGCTCAAAGGCCTGCTGAGCCTCGGCCTCTCTGTTGTCGCGCAGTCGGATGGCTCCCAAGTGATACTGGAAACGGGGATTCCCCGGTTGGCGAGCGATCGCGCGTGACAAGACCTTTTCCGCTTCGCGATTCCTGCCTTCGTTAGCCAACGAAGCCGAATAGAGGAAAAGGGCTCGCACGGAGCTGGGGTCAAGTTCAAGGGCGCGGTCTAGACTCTGACGCGCGTCTGCATAACGATGCAACAGATAGTAGCTTACACCAGCACTATAGTGTGGCTCTGGCCACTTGGGGTTCAGCTGGCTTACCTCCTCCAGCACAGCAAGGGATTCCAGGTGTTTCCCAAGATGCTGGTCCATCCTGGCTCGCTGCAGAAGATAACGGGGATTCTGAGGTTCGAGTGTCAGAGCAAGCTGGGATTCCTGGTCAGCTTCGGTCATTCGATGCATCTGGAGATAGGCGCTGGCTAAAAGGTAATGATCTTCGGCGCTCGTTGCATTCTGGAGCAAAGCCAACACTCGACCCGGATCCCGCGCCTCGAGATGCGCCGCTGCCAACTGGCGACGAATGTCTGGTCCTGGTTCAAGTCGCAAAACCTCTGAGAGGTGGGATATTGCCTCAATCGGTTGCCCGTAGTGCAGCAAAGCTTCCCCCACAGTCTTCTGCCATGCGGCATCTGCTCCAAAGAGTTTGACCCCCTCCTCCGCTTCGCGACGCGCTTCCTCCGAGTGACCGCTAGCCAGTTCGGCCTGAATCAGGTGAAAAGTCACGTCCGCCCGTTTTGGTCCTAGGTTACTGGCTCGACGCAGATATGTGAGAGCTTCTTTCGGACGGTCCAGCTCCGTCAGCACCACACCCAGATTATAGGCCGCGTCAGCATGGCGCGGATTAATGGCGACAGCACGCTCCAGTTCCTCAGCGCCTTCCTGCAGTTTCTGATCTCGCAGATAGGCGAGTGCCAAATGGTAATGCCCTTGAAAGGACTTCGGCGCCAGCTCGATCACTTTGCGAAAATGAGGGATCGCAGCCGTTGCTTCTCCTCTCTGCAATTCCAAGATTCCAAGCGCAAAATGGGCTTCATCCAGCTTGGGGTCCGCTTCCACAGCCAATTCCAGTTGCGCTTGAGCCTCCGCCAGATTCTGTGCCGCTAAAGCGCGCTGACCTTTCTCAAGATGGCCGCGGGCCCTAGAGGTGGCTCGCGTCTGCTCCTCCATGGACCTCGCGGAAACTTGGGCACTTTGTGAGCAAATTGGAAAGCAAAACAGACACGCACAAGAGGCTCGCAAAGCAGCACTGCAACAGAACAATCGGACTCTCGCAAGCATAAGAACGTCCGATGGAAGTTTAGCACAAGTAGTTTCGTTCCTTCGCAGCCGCGGGTGCAGCCACGTTACCCGCCCCAAGCGTTGAAGATGGCATGTCATGACACTCCAAATTTGATTTGCCTTGACACCGAGGCGTTGCCGATGTTTACTGTAAGGTATCTAGATTACCAAAACATATCGTGTGTGACGTGTTTACTCAAGACCCAGATTCGCCAACCGAGCCGCAGGCGATCCATCCTGAGGGCCACCAACCGCCGGTTCGCTCATCACAACGGATTCATCGGAGGTTATCAACCATGCGATTAAGAAAGCACTTTCTCGCAACCTGCCTGTCAGGGCTTGCCATTCTCTTCTTTTTGAATTGCGATGCTCTCAGAGCCGATGTGACTGGCACAATCCTCGGAAATGTCACTGACCCGAGCGGCGCCGCAGTACCGGGAGCTGAGGTGACGCTGTCTAATGCTGCCACTGGCTTCAGTCGGAAAACCGCGACGGATCCCGTCGGGTTTTATCAGTTTCTGGCTGTTCCTGTAGGCGACAACTACACGGTTGAGGTGGAGTTAAAGGGATTTCAGAAGTCCAGCCAGCCGGGCATCAAGCTTCTAGTCAACCAGAAATACAGAGCTGATTTTCAACTGGTGGTTGGGGAAGTTACTCAAACTGTCGAAGTTTCTGCCAACGCTGCTCAGGTGGAAAGTACCAGTAACCAACTTGGAGATGTGATTGAAGACCGTAAGATGACCGGTCTACCCCTAAATGGTCGCAGTTACATCGACCTACTGGGACTGCAGGCTGGTGTGGTTCCCATTACCTCGTCTGCAACGCAAGGGTCCTCAAACTCCGCGACCACCGACCGACCAGTAGGGGGATTAGGCAACGCTGGCAACGTTTCGGTGAATGGACAACGTGAGGCGGCCAACGCTTTTCTGGTGAATGGCGGTGACGTGGAAGAAGGTCGAAATAACGGGGCCTCCATCGTGCCCACACTCGACTCCATTCAGGAATTCCGGTTGGTGACCAATTCGTTTGACGCGGAATATGGCCGTTTTTCCGGAGCCATCGTCAACGCTATTACCAAGTCGGGCACCAATGAATTCCACGGCTCGGCGTTCGAGTTCCTGCGCAATGAACACCTTGATGCTCGCAATTTCTTTGATCCCGGGAAAGGGGTGTTCAAGCGCAATCAATTCGGCGGAGTCCTGGGGGGTCCGATCCTGAAGAACAAAGCCTTCTTTTTTGGAGACTACCAGGGAACACGAGAGTCTCGAGGTGTCTCGAGCGGCAACATTCTTGTGCCCTCCCTGCTCAACCGCACCGGTGACTTCTCCGATGCTGATACTACTGGGTTTCCGGCTCTCACAGGTACGGTGCGAGGTGACAATCTTCCGGGCAACGGCACTTTCGATGAAACGTTGACGCAGCGATTGGGCTATCCCGTCACCGCCGGCGAGCCTTACTGGGTTGAGGGTTGTAACACGCACGCAGACGCCTTGGCGGGAAAGTGTGTCTTTCCTGGCCAAGTAATCCCCCAGTCTGCCTGGGCCTCTGTCGCTCCGAAAACAATGCAGTTTATCCCAGCCCCGATTGGCAGTCTGGCTGGGCAACCTTACTTCTCGAGCGCAGCCGAAAAGCAGACTGTGCGAGACGACAAGTGGGGTGCACGCGTGGATCTCATATCGCAAAGGATCGGTACCTGGTCGTTTTACTATCATTACGACGATTCTGACGTCTTGCGTCCCTACTCTGGCTTTACAAACCTTCCCGGCTTCCCCTCTGTAACCCCGGCACGCGCTCAGCAGGCCAATGTCTCCAATACCCTCAACTTCGGTCCTTCGGCTGTGAATGAGTTCCGTTTCAACTTCACGCGCTCATCACTCACATTGAACAAGCCGGTGGGTGGGTTGGGCAAAGTGACCGACTTTGGCTACAAGAGCGGTGGCCTAGGCATTCTCTCCTCGGACCCAAGTCTGGAGGGTGTACCCCCGATAGGCCTTTACGGGGCCACGGGAGCATCCTTTGGACTGCCGGACGGCACGACGGGTCAGTTTAATAACACCTTCCAGTGGCTGGATAACTTCTCCAAGGTCGCCGGTAAGCATACCTTAAAGTTCGGCGGTGAATTTCGCTACCTCCAGATCAACGAGCGCAATACCTACGCCCAAAACGGCTACTTCGAATTCTACGGGAACGAAACGGGAAGCGATTTTGCAGACTATCTGATCGGAGCCCCCGATCTCTTCATTCAGTCCAGCCGGCAGTTCCTGGATTCGCGCAGCAAGTACGGCGGGGCTTTCTTCCAGGATACCTACAAAGTCAAGTCCAATTTTACCCTGAACTACGGCTTGCGCTGGGAGGTGAGTCAACCGTTTTATGACACGCAAGGAAAGATTCAGGCGTTTGTGCCGGGTCTACAATCGACAGTTTATCCGGACACCCCGACGGGATGGGTATTCCCAGGAGATCCTGGGATCCCCAAGACTTTGGCGCCCACGGACTACAATAACATTGGTCCCCGCGTGGGATTTGCCTATTCACCAGGGTTTACTGACGGGGTCCTGGGTAAGATCTTTGGTGGCCCAGGAAAAAGCAGCATCCGCGGTGCGTATGGGATTTACTACACCGCTGTTGAAGACTTGACCCTATTCTTTGAAGTGGGCGACGCCCCGTTCGGTCTTTTCTACGTTAGCCCTACTGAAGTCTACCTGGAAGAGCCATACAAAGATCGACGGCGAGGCAATGACCCCGGACAGCGTTTTCCCTTTTCCATTCCTCAACCTGGCGCTACCGGCATCTGGCCTCAGTTTCAGCCTATTTCCAGTTCACCTGGGTTCAAGACGGACAACGTGCTGCCATATGCCCAGCACTTCAACTTCAGTTTTGAACGCGAGCTTAGTGGCTCTATGATCGCGAGAGCGGCCTATGTCGGCACTGTGGGACGCCATTTGATTGCCCAAACCCCGTTCAATCCAGGAAACGCAGGCCACTGTCTCGAGATTCGCCAAATTCTCGGTCCAGATTCAGGGTGTGGTCCGGGAGGTGCTGATCAGATCTATGACCTCAACGGGGATGGCATATTCACACCGGGGGTCGATGCCTTTGGAACACGACCTTACTCCGTTACCTCCGGGCGCTATTTGAGCCAAGGCTTGCTGGACTTTTCCGACAATACCTACTCGGCCACAATGGCCAATTCGTCTTACAATTCCTTGCAGGTGAGCCTGGAGAAGCGGCTGGGAGCGTTGCGCTTGCTCGGAGCCTATACTTGGTCAAAGTCGCTAGACAATTCCTCCGGATTCGGCGAGCGCATTAATCCTTTCAACTATCGAGTTAGCCGAGCACTCTCGGCTTTTGACATGTCTCACAACTTCGTAGTGAGTTACAATTACGACCTGCCTTTCCAGCGGATGGTTCACCCCACGAGCGGTGCTGCACGCAAGTTGCTCGAGGGATGGAGCATCTCTGGCATTACACGTTTCACGACCGGCCTGCCAATCGGAATGTCATACAACGTTGACAATTCCCTTTGTAGTTGCGGCGGTGCTGTGGACCGACCCAATTACAATGGTCAACCGATCCAGTACTTCAATCCTCGATCCTCTGACAACCACCAGTATTTCTCGACGGCCCAGTTTTCTGATGAGCTACTCGGCGTAGCCGGCAATTCCAGCCGTCGTTTCTTTCATGGTCCAGGTCTGAACAACTGGGACTTCGCCATTCACAAGAACACAGCCATCACCGAAAGGCTCAGAGCCGAGTTCCGATTTGAGCTCTTTAATGCTTTCAATCATGCCCAGTTCTTCAATCCAACTGGCAACTTCACCTCCGGCAACTTCGGCAACGTAACTCAGGCGCGCGACCCACGCATCGGACAGTTTGCACTAAAGTTTGTCTTCTAGGTTCATTTCACTTGTTGGCCAGCGGAATCCTTCCTCGGCAGATAATGTCAAAGGGTGGATTCCGCGGACTGCCATAGTCGGCCGTCGCTTGCGAACCTTCCAGCCAGCTCAGACAACTATGTCTTGTGCCCTTCCTTGATTGGTCGTATTGTTACCTCGCGCACATTATACCTTCCGGATCTATGAGGGGTTAGAAATCGAGGCAGGAAGAACCGTTGGGAAACAGGGTAAGAGCCGAACTGTCGAGTTCTTCAAGTTCGCGAGCGTGGCTGTTCGTGATTCTTTTGATACTGGCCTCCCGACCGGTTTTGTCTCAAATCAAGGGAGACCGCCTCAAGTCTGAAGCCTCTTCCTCGAGCGAAGATGAGGCTCGCCGTCACAATCAAATGGGGATCGGCTTCGCTCGCCAGAAAGACCATCGTCAGGCAGTCAAGGAATTCCGCGAAGCGATACGTCTTCAGTCTGACTACGGAGAAGCTCACTACAATCTGGGGGTGGCTCTCCAGGCTCTGGACCAAATGGGTCAGGCGATCGAGTCGCTTCACACCGCAGCTAGACTGCTGCCTAGTTCAGCTCCTGTCCGTATGGCCCTGGGGCTGGCCTTGCTCAGAGAGCATAGCTTGGATGAGGCGATTGCAGAGTTGCGGTACGCCGTCAGACTCAATCCCAGTTCTCCTGAAACGCACTACAATCTTGGTTTGGCTTTGGGGCAACGAAGCGAACTCGAAGAGGCTATCAAGGCGTTTCGAAGCGCGGCTCGGCTCGATCCAAATTTCGCACCGGCACATTCGCGGCTCGGGGTGGCCCTTCGACGCAAGGGAGATCTTCAGGGGGCTCTGGCACAATTCAAAGAGACGGTGAGGCTCGCCCCGAAGGATCCCGAGGCCCACTACAATCTGGGGATGGCCTTGAAGGCCCAAGACGATGTCGAGGGTGCCATTGAGGTCCTTCGTCAGGCGGTGACGCTCAAACCTGACTTTGAGAAGGCGCGATACAATCTCGGGATTTTACTGCGAGCCCAGGGCGAACAGAAGGCCGCTGAAGCAGAGCTGCGCCAAGGTGAGGCCTTGCAGAATTTCAGACTGCACCTGGCCCGTGCCAAGAATCTCACCGTGCAAGGCGCTGAATCATTGAAGAACGGCAGTCCGGACGAAGCCTTGGAATTCTTGACCAAAGCTCTCGAGGAGGCTCCGGACCTTCCAACCACTCACTACTTGCTGGGTACTGCTTGGGAAAAGAAGGGCGAAACTACCAAGGCTTCGTCGGCTTATCATCGAGCTTTGGAGCTGAAGCCGGACTACGCTCAAGCCCACTCCAGTCTAGGGCTACTTTGCTGGCGGAGTGGGGATCAAACTAAGGCTCTGGAAAACTTTCGTCAGGCTGTCGCGAGTGATCCGGATCTGCCTGAGGGGCACTACAACTTGGGTCTGGCATTGGCACAGACGGGTCAAGTGGATGAATCGATCCCGGAGTTTACCGAGGCAATCAGCCTCAACTCAGATTATGTCGATGCCCGCATGAACTTGGGGTTGGCTCTGAGTCAAAAGAACGATCTCGTCGGCGCGGCTCATGTATTTCGGGATCTGATCAAACGCCGACCGAGTTCAGCTGAATCTCACAATAACTTAGGCTTGGTCATGCTCCAAGCCAAAGATCTCGGAGCAGCCCAATCGGCCTTTCGTGAAGCACTCCGGCTAAAGCCAAACTACGCGGAGGCGCACTACAACCTCGGGTTGGCCCTTCGCCAGTCCGGCAACTCTGAGGAGAGCCGCACTGAGATAGAAAAGGCCTATCAACTGGCACCTCAGCTCAGAAATGTCTCGCCAAACCTCGAGTAGGCACAGGTAGAGCCGCGGTCAATGCGGTGCATTGACCCTACCTTTTTCAAGGCCTACAGCGTTCGTACAAGGAAAGCCAAGGATGAAAAGACCGCCAAGAGGACAGAATTTTGTGCAAAGATCAAAATACCAAATCAACATCCTGCTTCTCCTGATTGTCGCTGGCAGCGTGTGGCCGCGTGTCTTGTTGCCGCAGACCCCTTGTACCGTGGTCTCTCCGACGGCGAGCTTCTCGGTTCCCCATATGAGTGGAGACCCGAAGCTCAGCATTGATTCCAGTTCCGCGATCTGGCGGAAAGCAGCCACAGCCTTAATTTTCAAGGACTGTACTCGGACGATAGACTACCCAGACCTCAAGACCGAGGTCCGAGGGTTCTGGACAGAAACTCATCTCTATTTGCTCTTCACATGTCCTTACCGGTCGCTGAACCTCTTCTTGCCGGCTCAGCCTCGTCGCGATCGAGACAAACTCTGGGACCGCGATGTCGTGGAAATGTTTCTTGGGGACGACTGGGAACACATCCGTCATTATCGCGAGTATGAAATTGCTCCGACCGGAGACTGGGTCGACTTGGCGATCGACCTGGATAAGGAAGGCAATGGTGAAGCGTGGAATTCAGGTTGGCAAACTCAGGCTCGCATCGATGAAAGAGCCAGAATCTGGTATGCTGCCGCCAGGATTCCTCTCGCATCGGTCTCAAGTTCCAAAGTGACCCCGGGCACGCGTTGGCGGATGAACCTGTACCGGATCGACGGCGAGGGAACTGATTCCCAGCGGCGCTTTCTTTGCTGGCAACCCACCTGTGTGGTCAATCGTGATCCCAATCACGTGCCAGAAGCCTTTGGTACGCTCATCTTTGAAAAGTAGTGGGCTTCTTGTTCCATGATGTAACATGCGTTCCCTTGCAACACACCACAGACAGATGCGTTCAAAACCTATCACAAAGGAGCCTGTATGAACTGTCCACATTGCGGTGCTTCTGTTGAGCCTGAAAGTCGCTTTTGTCCGTCCTGCGGTCGTCCTCAGAGTACTGAAGGCGCCCCGAGTTCACCTCCTGGAATGCCTCCCAACTACCGGCCCCCCATACCGCAGGCAGGTTTTGTCGCTCCGGCGGGAATCCAGGTTCAGACCGGGCGATGGATTGGGGCCGGGTGGGAGATCGTGAAAGCTGATCTAGGTCCTTTTGTGCTAATGAGCCTCGTATTCGTCGTCCTGAACAGTCTGGTGCCCTTCATTCTCCAGGGTGCCTTGTTCGCCGGGTTTCACATTGTCTGTGCCAAGAAACTGCTTCATGGACAGTTCGAATTCGCCGACCTGTTCAAGGGTTTCAACTTTTTTGTGCCTGCTTTAGTAGCCTGCCTGATCATCAGCGCCTTCACGGTCGTCGGGTCGATTTTCTGCATTATTCCGGGGCTGGTTGTGGGAGCGATGTACATGTTTAGCTACTTGTTCATTGTTGACAAGAGGATGGACTTTTGGCCGGCCATGCAAGCTAGCTATGCGATTGTCAAGAATGACTATTTCGGGTTTACACTCTTCTTTGTTGCACTATTGCTCCTCAACATCCTCGGGGTCATCTGCTGCATCGTGGGTGTGCTGGTAACGATGCCAATCTTCTTTGCCGCGGTTACCGCTGCCTATAAGGAGATCGTCGGGTTCGAGGCCAATGTCAACTTCGGGTGAAACCGCTGAAAAGTGCGGAAACGCGCGACCGGCTGGCGCGGCTCGGTTCAAATCGCACCGTGCGAGAGCCGATGCTCTCTGGCATCTCGGTGCCGCCGCGCTAGCGCTGATTTTCTTGCGCCTTTACCCGTTTTCGTCACACACTAGTTTTCCAGTCTGCGGATTTCACTGGCTAACGGGACATCCTTGTCCGCTCTGTGGAATGACACGCGCCCTGTCTTGCTTGACAAGGGGCGATTGGACCAGCGCAGTGCACCTCAATCTTCTTAGTCCTGTGCTTCTTGGGATGTTCCTGGCCACAATCGGCTCGGCGGCAGTTCAATTTTTCTCTCCGGAATTTTCCTTCGCTGCCGATTTGGGACTTAAGTGCGAAAAGTGGTGGACAGCCTGTCTTGCTTTGTTCGCCGTTTACGGAGTTCTACGCATCGTTTACCTTGTCCCTTAGGGGGAGGGTCAAAATGAAAACGGCCGGAATGTTGCTCAGCCTGATAGTGGTTCTCGCAATTGGGTATTACTTTTACTCGGTTCAAGTGGCGCCTGGACCTGCAACTCAGGTTTCGCCGAAGGAACTGATCGATGTCGTCGGTGTAAAGAATGACTTGCTTTCGATCGCTCAAGCGGAGCGGCTTTTCCTGGCAGCCAACGGCAACTATGGCAGCTTTGAACAGCTCCAGCAAGATGGGTCGATCACTTTCTCTGCAACCAATCGGCGAAGTTACAACTTTGTCGTCGAGCCCAACAGCGCCCAGGGTTTTAGGGCCACTGCAACACCGGCTGATCCATCGAAGCGAGATTGGCCCACTCTTTCGATTGATGAAACCATGCAGCTCACCCAGCGCTAAATCTTCATGGATTCCTTCTCCGCCCCCGGATTGACGAAGCAAGGCTCCTATCCTCAATGCCAAAGACCTCCCCTTCTAAAGTTCCTCTGATCCTCACAATTGACGTCGGAAGCTCTTCGGTGCGCGCTATTCTTTTTGATGATCAGGCTAACTCGGTCGATGCGATGAGCGCGCGTCGCAGCTATGAGTTCCATACAACTCCCGATGGCGGAGTGGAGATTCCCGCCGAGATGCTCCTGAACTTAGTGATTGAAGTCCTCGACGAAGTGGTTGCCAAGGCTGGGAATCTACTCTCCGATGTGGTAGCCGTGTCGGTCTCCACATTTTGGCACAACCTGGTTGGCACCGATTCGGATGGTCGGGCAATTACGCCAGTATACTCGTGGGCCGATACTCGAAGCGCCGCGGCGGCCGAGGTACTTCGGCAACGGCTGCATGAGAGCGAAATTCACGCTCGTACTGGTTGTGTCCTTCATCCCAGCTACCTTCCCGCGAAGCTGTTCTGGCTACAGCAGACGCAGGCGCAGATTTTTGGTAGCGCTGCACGTTGGATGTCGTTTGGCGAGTACCTTTATTTACGTCTATTAGGCCGAACGATCTGCAGCATTTCGATGGCCTCCGGCACCGGCTTGCTGAACCAGAACCGCTGCGTGTGGGATGAAGAGTTGGTGGTGGCTTTGTCTGTTCGGCCGGACCAACTCTCCCAGCTCGGCGACTTGGATAGTTCCCTGTCCGGTCTGTCTTGTGACTATAAGGATCGTTGGCCTGCGCTCACCAGGATTCCGTGGCTTCCCGCCTTGGGGGACGGCGCCTGCAGCAACGCGGGGAGCGGTTGCTCCACTCAGGAACGCGTGGCAATCATGGTCGGCACCTCCGGAGCCATGCGGGTGATGTGGAAGGCCCAGGAGGTAACTATTCCACCCGGACTCTGGTGTTATCACGCCGATCGAACCCGGTTCGTGATGGGGGGAGCGTTGAGCAACGGTGGTCTCCTTTTTGATTGGATGCGTGAGACACTGCAGGTCAGCGACACCATCGAACAGGAGCTGTCCGGAATGGTTCCAGACGGCCACCGGCTGACAGTACTCCCTTTCCTTGCCGGAGAGCGTAGCACCGGCTGGAACCCCAATGCCCGAGCTGCCATTGTGGGCTTGAGCCTGCACACAACGCCGCTGGATATCGTGCGCGCCGGTCTTGAGGCCGTGGCTTATCGCTTTGCAAAGATCGCACGCCTGCTGAAGCAATCCGTGCCTGGAACTCGAGAGATCATCGCCTCCGGAGGTGCGTTGCTCAAATCTCTCACTTGGACTCAAATGATGGCAGACGTCTTAGGACAACCCGTCGTCGTCTCGCGGGCGCCCGAGGCCTCCAGCCGCGGCGCTGCGTTACTAGCCCTGGAGGCGTTAAAGATTATTCCCAGCCTGGAGCACATTCCTACTCCTCTGGGAGAGATGTTCCTGCCCGACCCGGGGAGACATGAACAGTATGTGAAGGCGATGAGCAGACAGGATGAACTGTACGACTTGCTGGTCAAACGTGCCGGAGTTTTTTGATTGTTTGCGACGATTAACGGAGTTAGAGTTAGTTTTGAAGGGATTTGAGGAGAGGAATCATGAAAATTGCCCCAGGTGCTGACCATGCGGGCTTCCCGTTGAAGGGCACCCTGCTTGAGTTCTTAAAGTCTGAAGGACATGAGGTGCTGGATCTGGGTACTCACAGCACCGATCCGGTCGACTATCCAGACTTTGCCCAAGGCCGTGGGCGAGGCGGTTCTCAGTGTGAAGGCCGAGCGAGGGCTGATTGTATGTGGCAGTGGTATCGGTGCCTGTGTAGCGGCGAATAAGCTGCCGGGAATCCGAGCGGCTCTTTGCCATGACTCATACTCGGCTCGCCAGGGCGTAACCCATGATGATGTCAATGTTCTATGTTTAGGAGCCCGAGTGATCGGGCCGGCCCTGGCGCTAGAGGTTCTGCGCGTTTGGCTGGAAGCGCGCTTCTCCGAAGGCGAGCGGCACAAGAGGCGCCTAGCCAAAATCCACCAGCTTGAAGTACGTGGCCTGACAGGAGCCCAACGAGGTTGAGTCCTCTTGGGTTGTCATACTGCCGCTAACGATGTGCTTCGTACTTCGAGGTCGTTCCATCTGCCTAACCAAGGTCACGCCCCTTTTTAACCAGGAGGACAATTGATGAATACAAATTCGACCACAACCAAAGTTGCCAATTCGCTTTTGGAGTTACGGAACTACGGACAGAGTGTCTGGCACGACAATATTAGCCGCGAGCTCCTTGACTCCGGAGCCTTGAAAAAACTCATCGATGAGGATGGCCTGAGCGGGCTCACTTCCAATCCGACGATTTTTGAGAAGGCCATTAACGGTAGTACCCATTACGACGCGTCCCTCAGGTTGCTCGTGGCGCAAGGCAGAGAAGTAAAGGAGATTTACGAAGTCCTTGCCATTGAGGATATTCAGAGGGCGGCCGACTTGTTCCGTCCCATTTTCGACGATACCTCCGGCCAGGATGGATTTGTGAGCCTGGAGGTTTCTCCGAAGCTGGCTCATAACACGCAGGAGACGTTGAGCGAAGCACGTCGCCTGTGGAAAGCCGTAAGTCGACCCAACCTCATGATCAAGGTTCCGGCGACGCCAGCCGGACTTCCCGCGATCGAGCAATTGATTGGCGAAGGGCTCAATATCAACATCACCATGATGTTCTCCATGGACCACTATGTTCGCGTAGCGGAGGCTTATGTTCGCGGCATCGAAACTCTCGACAAAAAGGGGAAGCCCC
>Ga0075433_10000689_pt1 | contig 23036 bp, 27 predicted proteins | sample RhiMethybrSRZTD2_FD_75299 | JGI IMG/M metagenome (GOLD analysis project Ga0075433, IMG submission 75299) | Populus rhizosphere microbial communities from Tennessee, USA - Rhizosphere MetaG P. TD hybrid SRZTD2 | ecosystem: Host-associated > Plants > Roots > Rhizosphere > Soil | place: USA... | reverse complement strand
CTCAGCGAGGGCGCCGCCCTCGCCACCCGCCGCCTCGGCGCCCGATAAGGAGATCTCCCATGCTGTTCGAGCTCCGGCAGTACCACATCCATCCGGGACAGCAGGCCAACTGGGTCAAGTGCATGGAAGAGGAGATCATTCCCTTCCAGGTGAAGATGGGGATGGTGATCCTCGGCAGCTTCGTCGGCGAGGACGACGCGTCGGTCTACGTGTGGATCCGCCGCTTCGAGAGCGAGGCCGAGCGCAAGCGGCTCTACGACGCGGTCTACCAGAGCGACTACTGGAAGAACGAGATCTCCCCGAGGGTGCCCACCATGATCGACCGGGAGAAGATACAGGTCACTCGGCTGACCGCGACGCCGCGCTCACCGATTCAGTAGCGAGGACGGCGGGCCGGTCGGGGCGGGGACGCCCGCGCGGGCACGCCGGGCGTCCCGCAGCACGCGCACCGCGGAGCCGGCGAACAGCGCGGCGATGGCCAGGCCCGCGACGATGTCGGGCCAGCCCGATCCGGTGAGGGCCACGGCCCCCGCCGCCGCGAGCACGCCCACATTGGCGGTGACGTCGTTGCGCGAGCAGATCCACGCCGAGCGCATGTTCACGTCGTCGTCGCGGACCCTCCAGAGGAGCAGCAGGCAGAGGGCGTTCGCGGTGAGGGCGATCACCCCGACCCCGCCCATCACGTCCGCCTCCGGCAGCGCGCCCCGCGCGATCTTGAGCGCGACCTGGAGGAGCACGCCCGCGCCGAAGGCGGCCATGACCCAGCCCTTGAGGCCGGCCGCGCGCGCCTGCCAGCCCGCCCCGCGCCCGACCGCGTAGAGGCTCACCCCGTAGACGAGCGCGTCGCCCAGCATGTCCGCGGAGTCCGCGAGCAGCGCGGTGGAGGCGGCGAGCAGGCCGGCCACGGCCTCGAGAAGGAACATGGCCAGGTTCACCGCGAGAACGACGTGGAGCACCCGGCGCTGCCTCGCGGAGACATCGACCATGACCTGGCAGCACTCGTTCATGTCGACGTGCCGTTCATGAGCCAGTCGAGGATGGCGGGATTCTCGTCGCGCGGATAGGTGTGGGAGAGATCCTCGATCTCACGATATACCACCGAGGCGCCCGCCGCCCGGAGGGCCTCGGCCGCCATGCGCGCCGCCTGCACCGGGAACATCCAATCCAGCGCGCCGTGGACGAGATAGATGGGGCGCCCCCGCGCGCGCCCGAGCCGTCCGTCGATGAGCAGCAGCGGGTGCAGCACCCCGCACGCGGGCGCCAGGTGGGTGAACGGCATGTCCGCGCCGAGCCCGAGAAGCAGCGCATAGGTCGCCCCGTCCGACATGCCGGTGAGGAGCACCCGCGCGCGGTCCACCGCGTAGCCGCCGGCCACCGACTCGATCATCGCCGCCAGCGGCTCCGCGTCCACGTCGCCGCCGCCCATGATGGACCAGGTGCGATCGCGGGACGTCGGCGAGAGCACGAGCATGCCCCGCGCCCGCGCCTCGCGCAGCCACACCCAGAGGTAGTCACGCCCGTGGCCGTGCCCGCCGTGCAGCGCCACCACCAGCGGCATCGCGGTGTGCCCGTCCCAGTCCTCGGGGACGTAGAGCGAGAACCCGCCCCGCTGATCGCGCTCATTGCTGGCGTGCAGCACGCCCACGCGCGGCCCCCCCTCGCGGAGCGCCGCCGCGCGCAGCCGCACGACGAGCGCGTCGTCGTCCCGCCGCGCGGGGTCGAGGAACCAGCGGCTCACCGGCTCGAGCACGGGCGCCAGCGGGTAGAGCGCCTCCTGCAGCGGCGCGAAGCGGCGCAGCGCGCGGTAGAGGCCGATGGGGTCCTGGTCGCCCGCGGCCGCGGTCGCGAAGGCGTCCACCAGCGCGAGCGTCTGCCGCGCGCAGTCGGCGAGCCGGTCGCGGATGAAGCGCAGGTCGTCCGTCCACGCGAACGCCTCGAAGTCCTCCAGGGCGTCGCCGAGGGGCTTCCGCTGCGGAGCCAGCACCTCCGCGAGGCGCTCCGCGGCTGGCGGGAAGAGATGGCGCTGCACCCAGCCCACGCGCTCGAGCGTGCCGAGCATGGGGCGCAGGAGCCCATCGAGCGCGTCGCCGACGCCGGAGCCGGCTGGCATGGCGCCATTTTGCCCCGTGACATCCCCCGGGGCCATCGGGTAAGGTTCGAACACCAGAAAGAGGAAGCGCGTTCGCAATCCGGAACGGCGCGGCCGTTCCGCGGGAGCCCCAATGACCACCTGGTCCCACGAGACCGTCAGCATCGCCGGCACGCCGCTCCACCTCCGCAAGGGCGGGAGCGGTGCGCCGCTCCTCATCCTCCATCACGACATCGGGAGCCCGGATGCGCCCGCCTTGCACGAGATGCTGGCCGACCGCTTCACGGTGCTGGCGCCGGCGCATCCCGGCTATGACCAGTCGCCTCGCCCGGCGTGGCTCAAGAACGTCCGCGACATCGCGGTGCTCTATCAGGCGCTGCTGGCCGATCGCCGGCTCGCCGGCGTGACGTGCGTGGGCCTGGGCTTCGGCGGCTGGATCGCTGCCGAGATGGCCACGATGGCGCCCGCCCAGCTCGAGCGCCTGGTGCTCGTGGGAGCCATGGGAATCAAGCCGGAGCGCGGCGATATCATGGATCAGGCCCTCATGAGCTACATCGAGTACATCCGTGCGGGCTTCCACGACCCGGCCGCGCTCGATCGCGCCTACGGGACCGAGCTGCCCACGCCGCTGCTCGAGCGCTGGGACGTCAACCGAGAGACCACGTTCCGGATCGCGTGGCGGCCTTACATGTTCAACCCGAGCCTCCCGCATCTCCTCGGGGGCGTGACGACGCCCACCCTCGTCGTCTGGGGCGCCGACGACCGCGTGGTGCCGCTCGAGTGCGGCGAGCGCTACGTCAAAGCCATGCCGTCGGCCACGCTGCTCGTGATCGACAAGGCGGGGCATCTGGTGGACATGGAACGGCCGGCGGAGGTCGCGCGGGCCATCATCGACTTCGCGGGAGCCTAGGAGCGCGTCATGCACCTCATGTACTTCACCGAGCAGCCCATGTCGACGTATCCCGAGGACGAGGGCCGGAAGTTCGGGGCCACCGCCCTCATGTTCTCCAACCGCCACTTCGATCCCGTGGCGGGCAGCCGGCTCTACAACCAGTACATGGAGCACTACAAGCTCGCCGAGGCGGTGGGCTTCGACGGCATCATGCTGAACGAGCACCACAACGCGCCGTTCTGCATGCAGGCCAAGACCAACATCTTCGCCTCGATCCTCGCCGCCATCACTGATCGAGTAAAGATCGTGCTTCTGGGCAATCCCCTGCCGCTGTCCGAGGATCCGCTGCGGCTGGCCGAAGAGCTGGCGATGATCGACATGGTCTCCAAGGGGCGCCTGGTCTCCGGCTTCGTGCGCGGCGGCGGTCAGGAGCAGCTCGCCACCGGGGCGAATCCCGCCTTCAACCGCGAGCGCTTCGAGGAGGCGCACGACCTCATCGTGAAGACGTGGACCCAGCACGGCCCGTTCCGCTGGGAGGGAAATCACTACCATCACCGGGTGGTCAATCCCTGGGCGCTCCCATTGCAGACGCCGCATCCCCGCGTGTGGATCCCGGGCGTGCTCAGCAAGGAGACGGTGATCTGGGCGGCCAAGCATCGCTATCCCTACATCGCGCTCTCCACCGCGATCCCCGCCACCAAGAAGATCTGGCAGCTCTACGACGAGGCGGCGGCCGAAGCCGGCTACGCGGCCGGCCCGGAGAACCGCGGCTATCTCCAGCGCATCCACGTGGCGGAGACGGAGGAGAAGGCGCTCGCCAACGCGAAGCAATTCATGTGGATGCAGGGCGAGTTCACCGGGCTCGCGCATCCCGTATGGTCGAGCCCCTCCGGCTACTTCTCGCCCTCGAACCGCACCGCCTTCGTCGAGTTCGCGGTGGGCCGCCGCGCCAACCCGCGCGCCGCCGCGTTCGAGGAGCAGATCGCGGACCAGCAGATCATCGCCGGCACGCCGAAGACCGTCATCCCGCGCCTCCGGCGGCTCCTCGAGGAGACGCGGCCGTCCATCGTGGGCTTCTGGGCGAGCGACGGCTTCGTGAGCGACGCCGACTCGCGCACCTGCATCCGGCTTCTCGGCGAGGAAGTGCTCCCCGCGGTGCGCGAGATCGGCAACGGCCTTGGGCTCGCCGATCCATTCGAGTCCAAAGCACCGGTCAGCCTGGCGCATCCCGCTCCGGCCGAGCTCCGGGTCCCCCGCGCGTGACGGACGCGCTGGCCGCGGTGCGGGCCCTCGCGCCCCGCGTCCGCGCCGGCGCGGACGAGACCGAAGCGGCGCGCGAGCTCCCGCGCCCGATCTTCGAGGCCCTCGCCGACGCAGGAATCTTCCACCTCCTCGTGCCGCGCTCGATGGGCGGCGGCGAGCTCGATCCACCCACCTACATCCAGATCGTCGAGGAGCTCGGCAAGGCCGACGCCAGCACGGCGTGGGTGGTGAATCAAGGTGCGGTGTACGCGACGTACGCCGCGCGCATGCCCAGGGACGCCGCGCGCGCGATCTGGATGGACGTGCCCCGCGCGGTGGTGGCGAACACCCCGGCGCCCACCGCCACCGCGATCCCGGTTTCCGGCGGCTACCGCGTGACCGGCCGCCAGGGCTTCGCCACCGGATGCCGCCATGCGGCCTGGCTGGCCGCCCACGCGACGGTCACGGAAGGCGGCGAGGCGCGGCGTCTGCCCGATGGGCAGCCCGACGCGCGCTATCTCTACGTGCCCGTCGCCGAGGGCGAGCTGCTCGACACGTGGACGGTGCGGGGCATGCGCGGCACCGGCACGCATCACTTCGCGGTGCACGACGTCTTCGTGCCCGAGTCGCGCACCGTGCTGTCGGTGAATCCGCCCTTCTACGAGAAGGGGCCGCTCTACCAGATCCCGCGCACCCTGCTCTTCGCCTCGGGCGACGCCGCCGCCGCCCTCGGCGTGGCGCGCGCCTGTCTCGACGCGTTCGTCGAGCTCGCCGGCTCCAAGGCCCCGCGGAACATGATCGTCCTGCGCGACCAGCCGATGATCCAGGACATGGTAGGCCGCGCGGAGGCGAATCTCCGCTCGGCCCGCGCGTTCCTCGTCGAGACGGTCGGCGACGTCTGGGCCCGCGCCAGCGCGACCGGTGCCCTCACCCTGGACGAGCGCGCCACGCTGCGTCTCGCCACCACTCACGGGATCCGGCAGGCGGTCAGCGTGGTGGACGCGGTGTACAACGCCGCCGGCGTGACCGCGATCTACGACGGTCACCTGCTCCAGCGCCAGTTCCAGGACATCCACGTGATCAGCCAGCATCTCCAGGCCCGCTTCGCCCACTACGAGCTGGTGGGCCGGCACTGGCTGGGCCTGCCCGTCGACGAAGCGCGCCTCTAGCCGCCGCCCCCGCGCTACTTCTTCAGGCGCACGTCCTCGAGCGGGGCCGACCAGGGATAAGGGTCGATGAGCATCAGGGCGGGCTCGGCGACCCGCGGCCCGAGCCCGCTGGGCCAGATGTACTCGAAGATCGGCCCCATGCGGACGCGCTCGTGGATCTGCCGCTGGATCTGGTGGAGCATCACGAGCAGCCGGAGCAGGCTCAGGAGCGCGCGCCGGACGAGCCTCATCTAGCACCTCCGCAGCCGAGCGTATACCATGAGAGCCGTGAGCGTGGAGACCCTCCGGAAGCTCGCGCTGCAGGTGCGAAACTGGGGCCGCTGGGGGCCCGACGACGAGATCGGGACGCTGAACTTCATCACGCCCGACGCCATCGCGCGGGCGAGCCGGCTCGTCACGTCGGGCAAGGTCTTCGCGCTGGGGATCCCGCTGCAGCGCGACGGACCTCAGAGCGGCACGCGGCAGCGCTTCAATCCCATCCACTCCATGTTCCGCGACGGCGGCGATCAGCCGCGCACGCCGGCCGACGTGGAGGCCATGGAGGGCTACGGCGGCTCCGATGACTGGATCGTCATGCCGTTGCAGTGCGCGACGCAGTGGGACAGCCTCGCGCACATCTTCTACGAGGGGAAGATGTGGAACGGGTACGACGCCACCCTCGTCACGAGCACCGGGGCGGCCAAGAACAGCATCGACAAGACCATCGACCGGATCGTCGGGCGCGGTGTGCTCCTGGACGTCGCGCGCTGGAAGGGCGTGCGCGCGCTGGAGCCGGGCTACGCCGTCACGGTGGACGACCTCGAGGGCACCGCCGCCGCCGAGGGCGTGGAAATCGAGCGCGGCGACATCCTGCTCGTGCGCACCGGCCACATGACGCGCTATCTCGACCGGAGCGACTGGCACTACTACGACCTCGACCCCTTCCCCGGCGTCTCCGTGTACACCGCCCCCTGGATGCACGCCAAGGAGATCGCCGCGGTCGCCAGCGACAACTACGCGGTCGAGGTGCGGCCGTCGGAGATCATCGGTTTCCGCAACCCGTTCCACGTCTGCGCCATCCCCAACATGGGGCTGACCCTCGGCGAGATCTTCTACCTGGAAGCCCTGGCCGAGGATTGCGTGGCGGACGGCCGCTGGACCTTCCTGCTCGTCGCGCCCCCGCTGCCGGTGGCGCGCGCGGTCGGCACGCCGATCAATCCCTACGCGCTGAAGTGAGCCGCCGGCGCCTTCGCGGCTAGCCCGGCATGCCCTTCATGTCGACGGGCGCGTAGTAGCGCTTCGCCCCGAGCGCGTCCACTCGCTCCCAGAAGTCCGGCAGCGCGGCGAGCCCCAGCTCGTTGACGCCGGCCTGCTGACGCCATATCGCCCAGGACTCAGGGTGCAGCCGGCTGGCCTCGGCCAGCCACCGGTCCCCTTCCGCCGCGCGGCCCTGGCGGATCAGATACTGGCCGAGCCGGAAGACCGCGTGGGCGCGCGCCATGTCCACGGTGATGGCGGGTAAATGGGCGCGCGCGGCGGCGCCATCGAACACGTGCTCGCTCGCCGCGCCGCGCTCCACCCAGTCGAGGACGGCGGCCACGTAGGCGGCCTTAGCGTCGGCGTTGATCTTGGCCACGTCCGCGGGCACCTCGCGCGTGGCCCGGTTCATCTTCCGGAAGCCCTCGTACGCGCCCGCCGACTCGGTGGGACGCACGATCCGGCCGGCTTCGTCGATCCACACCGCCTGAGGCACGTTCACCATGCCGTAGAGGTCGGCCAGGCGATGGTCCCGATCGATGAGGCAGGGGTAGGTCGGCTTCGCCGCCTCGATCCACGGCAGCGGATCGGCAGGCCGGCTGTCGAGGGCCACCGCGAGCACCACGAAGCCGCGGTCCTTCGCGCTGTCGTAGAGCGCCTGCCACACGGGCAGGTCACGCCGGCACCCTCACCAGGACGCCCAGGAAACGAGGAGGACCTTCTTGCCCCGGTAGTCGGACAGGGAGTGCGGGCGTCCGTTCGCGTCGGGCAGGGTGAAGTCGGGGGCGGCGAGCGAGGCCAGCGCGGCCTCGCGCTCGTCGGCCCCCTCGCCCAGGACCCAGACCTCGCGGGCGTCGTCGTGCACGACGGGATTGCCCAGATGCCGCCACACCGCCGCCGCGTCCACACGGCCGCCCTGGACGCAATCCTCCTGCCGCCCCGGCGGCAGCGGGATGCACGCGTCCTCCCGGCACAGGCCCTCGGGCCGGAGCGCCCAGCCCGTCGCGGCCTCGAGCGCCGCGCCGTCCATCCAGAGCCGCTCCCCGTCCACGCGCGCGTCGACCGCGCGCATCCCGCGATCCGTCAGCAGGGTGATCATGGGCTCTCACATCCTCCAAGTAGATTGGTCCCTGTATACTAGCGCGGCGGCGAGGGCCGCGGGAGGGATCGATCCGATGGCGACGCGACAGCGAATCGGCGTGATGGTACCGTCCACCAACACCACGTGCGAAGCCGACTTCCAGATGGTAGTTCCCCGCGGCTTCACCGTGCATGGGCAGCGGCTCTGGCTCACCAACGACGACCTCGGCGAGGCGGGCATGGTGCGCATGAACGGCGAGATCGAGAGCGGGGCACGCTATCTCGCCACCGCCCACGTGGACGCGATCTCCTACGGCTGCACCACCGGCAGCTTCTTCAAGGGGCCCGGGTGGGATCACGAGATGATCGCCCTCATCGAGGAGACCGCCAAGGTGCCGGCGGTGGCGACCAGCCCCGCAGTGGTCGAGGCCCTCCGGCGCTTCGGCGCCCGTCGCCTCTCCGTCGCCACACCGTATCCGGAGTGGAACAATCAGCGGCTCCGCGCCTATCTCACCGCCCAGGGCTTCGAGGTGGTGAACCTGGAGGCCGAGCCGACCGCGGCCTGCGCCGGGAACCAGGGCATCAACGACCAGGACCCGTCGGTCATCGTCGAGTTCGCCTCGCGGGCCTGCCGGCCCGACGCCGACGCCCTACTCTGCTCGTGCACGGCGTGGCGCTCGGTGGAGGCGGTGGAAGAGATCGAGCGGCGGGTCGGCAAGCCCGTGGTCACGTCCAATCAGGCGAGCATCTGGATGACGCTGCGCCGCCTTGGGCACTCCGCGCCCATCCCCGGCTTCGGGCGCCTCCTGCGCGCCTAGCCGAACGATTCGAGAGGAGACGCGCGATGGTTCGGAAGATTCGGCGTATCGTCACCGGGCACGACGCGCGCGGTCGCTCCATCTTCGTGACCGATGCTCCGTCGCCGCACGTCCTCACGATCGGTGGGCGCACCGACTTCGCCCTCACGAATCTCTGGGTCACCGACGCGATGCCCGCGCGCAACACGGGACACGCCGACGCCGCGGATCGTCCGGTGGTGCTGGAGCCACCGAAGAACGGCACCATATTCCGAGTCGTGGAGTTCCCGCCCGAGAAGACGGGCGGCGCTTTCGACCGCAAGCAGGCCTTCTCGACGATGGGCGCCGATCACGCGATGGATCCCGACGGCTCACGTCACCCCGGCATGCACAAGACGGACTCCGTGGACTACGCGATCGTGCTGTCCGGCGAGATTTGGGCCCTCATGGACGAGGGCGAGACGCTCATGAAGGCGGGCGACTGCCTCGTGCAGCGGGGCACCAACCATGCCTGGGCGAACCGGAGCGACGCGCCCTGCCTCGTCGCCTTCATTCTGGTGAGCGCGGACCGCGTCTAGAGTAGACTGCTCTCGACCATGAGCGGGTCCGCAGTCCGAACCCACATCGGACGCCTGGCCGGGGTCGCGCTCTGCGTGTCCGTGTTCCTCCTCCTCGCCCTCCCCGTCGCCGCCCACGACGGGGACGAGCCGCGCGCCTATCTCGGGTTCCGCGGGTTCGGATCGAATCCCGGCACCCACGTGCGGGACTACTGGGGCCTGTCCATCGGCGGCAACGTCAATCGTTACCTCGGCGGCGAGCTGTCCGGCGATCTCTTCGAGCGCCGGCTCAAGGTGCAGGGCTTCGGCTCCGTGGGGGAGTACGCGGTCACCGCCATCGTGCCCCAGATCCGCGTGCGCTATCCCCTCTTCGAGGGCAAGCTCACGCCCTATGTGGTGGCGGGTGCGGGCGTCGCCATCGGCGAGTTCAACGATCGCAAGGAGGGCACCTTCGGGCATGGGGTGGACGCCGACCGCACCGTGCCGGTAGGCACGCTCGGCGCTGGCATCGAGTACTTCCTGGCCGACAGCTTGGCGGTGGGCGTCGAGGTCAAGTACCTGTTCGCCGGGGACCAGACGCTGCGCATCGACCGGACGGAGTATTCCCATTCGATCGCGTCGCTGTTCGCCGCGTTCGGCGTGCGCATGTTCTACCCCGAGCGGCCGACCGCGCCGCCGATCGATCCGGCGGGCGGCCGCATGCGACTCTACGCGGCGGTCCACGTGGGCGGCGCCGTGGTGACGGACTCGCACGTGTCGGACCAGATCACGATCGAGTCGGAGCCCCCAGCCATCGGGCCGTTCAACCAGTACTTCGGGGGGGCGCTGGGCCTCGACATCACCCATCACGTGGGCGTGGAGCTGGCCTTCGAAGGGTACGAGACCAACATTCATCTGGCCGGGGTCGGCAGCGTGACGGAGTACGCCGTCTACACCGTCATGCCCCAGCTGCGCCTGCGCTATCCCCTCCTCGGCGGGCGCCTCATCCCATATCTGGTCGCGGGCGTCGGCCTGGCCATCGCGGAGACGAACGATCGCAAGCCCAAGGGCGCCGACGTGCCGCTGAGCGCCCACGATTCGGGTCTCGCCGCCGCGATCGGCGCGGGGATCGAGTACCTGGTGACGCGGAGCGTGGCGGTCGGGGCCGAGGTCAAGTACCTCTACACCCACGGCCTCAGCCTCCAGCTGTCGGGTAGCCACCGGAACGAGGCGAACCTCGGCCCGGTGTTCATGTCGCTGGGCCTACGCGTCTATCTTTGGAACTTTTAGCGCCGACGGAAGGGCGCTGGGAAGTTTTTTCCCGGTCGAATTTACAGCGGCAGGTCGAGGAGCGCGGCCACGAGCACCTCGACGCTGTGCAGGTGCGGCCGTCCATCCTGGGCGCAGCTGATCATGCGTTCTTCCCGGCGGAGGATCTCGGCCGGCGCGAACGCGCTCGCGAGCTCCCCGGGCGTGAAGTAGTCGATTACCTCGCCCCGCTCCCCGTAGATCCAGCGATCGGTGAAGACGATGTGGGCCTGGCGTCCGCCCGCCGCGGTGAGCGTACGCATGGCATGGTACAAACGCCGCCGGTCGCGCCGCGGGACGTAGTGGATCGCCCCGCACGAATAGACCAGGTCGAAGCGCCCGCTCACGGGGAGATCGGGGGGCATCGCCTCCACCCACGTGACCTGGACCTCGCGCTCCTCGGCGAGGCGCTCCGCCTTCCGTAGCCCCGCGCTCGAGGGATCGACCCCGGTCACGTCGAAGCCGCGTGAGGCGAAGAACACGCTGTCGCGCCCCTCGCCGCAGCCCAGATCGAGGACGCGCCCCCCTGGCGGGATGATCGGCGCGAGCTCCAGCGCGAGCCGCGACGGCGCCGTCCCGAGCACGTATGTATCGGGGCGCCGGACGTACTCCTGATCCCACGGGCTGCGCGTGGTCGCGGTCGTCGTCGCCATCTGGGCCCACCCCCTCTGGCTGATGCAGCAACTCCCGTGCCCGTCGCCGGCGGGTTGCCGAGTAGTTTACTCCTCGTCTGTTCCTACCCGGCCTGTCTGGCACGTCTCTGGCACACGCACGAGGCAGGAGGGCGTGATGATTACGACAACCGAACGACGCCGCATGGGACTGCTCCAGGAGGGCGCGTTGGTGGGGTCGCTGGGCGCGGTGCTGGTCGCCGCGTGGTTCCTCGCGTACGACCTCGCCCACGGGGCGCCGCTATATACCCCGAGTGCGCTCGGTACCGCGCTCTTCGGCGGGGGCGGCCCCGTCGTGGTGAGCTTGGGTCTGGTCGTGAAGTACACCGTCCTGCACGTGGTCGCGTTCATGCTCTTCGGTATCGTGGTGACCGGCCTGTTCCGGATCGCCGACCGGGAGCCCGCGGTGCTCTTTGCCGCATTCATGCTGCTCTGCTGCTTCCAGGTCGCGTTCATCGCGATCGTGAAGGTCACTGCGGAGTGGGTGTTCGACCCCGTCCCCTGGTGGGCCATCGTGGTCGCGAATCTCCTGGCAACGGTCGGCATGCTGGCCGTGCTGTTCCCTCGCCATCCCGCCGCGTGGCGCCCATGGGCCCGGCGGCACGATCCTCTGAATGCGTGAACGGCGCCATGAAAAGCACATCACACACGAAATGGAAAGGAGTGGACCTCATGACTGAGCAACGCGGGCGAGTGCTTCCGTATCTGCTGCTGTGGATGCTCGGCGTCCCAGCCAGCCTCTTGATCATCCTGTTCCTGCTCGGGGTGGGCCGCTGACGCACCCCGATCCCGACGAGGAGGCCACGATCATGGACAAGCACCGGGACAAGGACCAGGACGCGAAGCCGCCGGCGCCGCCGCAGGGCGTGGACGAGGTCGAGGTCGACGAGGTCGAGGCGCTCGACGACGAGAACCTGGACGAAGACGAGCTCGACGACGAGGAGGGCGAGGACGAGGACCTCGACGATCTGCCGTAGCGCGGCGTCGGAGAAGAATCGGGCGGTGGCGGTCCCGGACCGCTACCGCCCTCGTCTGTCGATCAGTCGTCGGGTGGTGGAGCGACGACGTCCTCGTAGCGGGGCCGCCGGGTGATCTGGCCCGCGTGGATGAACACGTCGATCGCGACCTCGAGGGCCGGCCGCGTGATCTCCACGTGCGGGGTCCAGCAGCCGAGCTTCTGGTACGCGGCAATGGTCGCGGTGAGCACCGTCCGGTCGATGTCGGGGAAGAACGCGGCTTCCGCCTCGGCGATCGTCGCCGCGGGGCTCGTCACCACCCAGGCGCGCGCCTTGCGGTAGGCGCGCATGAAGCGGCGCGCGGTGTCGCCCCGCAGCCACTCGCGGGTGGCGGCGAGGCTCGAGAACGCGCAGGGTCCGATGGCGGGTCCCACCGGCGCCACCACGTGGCCGGCCTTGTCGTGCTCGAGCTGTTGCGGATGCGGCCCCTGGAGGTGGACGTAGTCGCCCTCGCCCTTGCGGAAACGGGCTTCCATCTCGCCCGACGGCACGTTGACGGTCTGGATGGCCTTCCAGTCGAGGCCGCGGCGATGGCAGGCGTACTTGAACATGGCAAGCGGCTGCCCGCCGTGGTCCACGAGCACGCGCGTGCCGCGGAGCTTGTCCCACGAAAACGCCCCGTCCGCGGCACGGCCGGTGATGAAGAAGCCGTCCATCTCGTTGATCTGCGCGAAGTGCACGGCGGGCGGGGTCTGGCCCTTCTCGAGCGGGCCGAAGGCCTGCGACGGCGCCGACTGGCAGACGTGCACCGAGCCGTCGGCCAGGCCCTCGATGGCCGAGCGGCCGGCGGGCGCCACCGAGTGGCGCGGCCGGAACCCCTCCTGGGCGAGGAAGCCCCCCGCGATGGTGGCGATGAGGGGCGTGTAGAAGGCGGAGAAGCGAGTGAACTGGATGCTGATGTCGTCGCTCACGGGAGCCTCCCTGGTCGGACTACAATCTCCCCGCGATGCGTCGCCGTCAACCCCTCGCCAAGTACCTCGCACTCGCCGTGCTGCTGCTCGGCGGCTGCGCGGGCGTCACCACCGCGGACACGCTGGAAACCCCCGGGCCCGGCGGCGTGGTCGAGCGCATCCCGGTGTCGATCACGCGTCCGAGCGGCGACGGCCCCTTCCCCGCCGTCGTGATCATGCACGATTGCAGCGGGCTCGGGCCGTATTCGAGCCATGCCCCCGAGCGCTGGGCCCAGGAGCTGGCCGGTCACGGCTACGTCATCGTGATCCCGGACAGCTTCACCACGCGCGGCTTCCCCAACGGGGTCTGCACCGATTCAAGCGGGGGACGCGCCGGCGTGGCGCCGGGTCGGCGCGCGTACGACGCCTACGCCGCGCTGGCCCACGCGCGCAGCCTGCCCTATGTGGACGGCCGCCACGTGGGTCTCATGGGCGGCTCGCACGGCGGCTCGACGACGCTTGCCACCCTGGTCACGCCAACCACCGGGTCGGGCTTCGCCGCCGCCCTCGCGCTCTATCCGGCGTGCCGTGTGCGTCTGGGCGGCTGGAACGGCGTGAGCGGGGTCTATCAGCCGGCGGCGCCCCTGCTCATCCTCGCCGGCGCGCTCGACGACTGGACGCCCGCCGAGCCGTGCCGCCAGATGGCGGAGGCGTCGCGGGCCGCGGGCTTCCCCGTCGCGATCAAGATCTATCCGGGCGCGCATCACTCGTTCGACAGCGCGAACCCCGTGCGCTTCGTGGCCGCACGGATCAACGTGAACGCCCCGGGCGGGCGTGGCGCGACCACCGGCGGCAACGCCGAGGCCTGGGCCGACAGCATTCGCGAGGTGGTGGCGTTCTTCGGGCGGCACCTCGCGGCGACCGCGGAGGCGCGCTAGCGTGGCCGCGCACCGGACCGTCCAAACCGCGACGCTCGAGATCGCCTACGAGGAGTCGGGACCGCCCGGCGGCGTGCCGGTGGTGCTCTTGCACGGCTTCCCCGACGACGTGCGGGCGTGGGACGAGACCATCGAGCCGCTCGTGGCCGCGGGATTCCGTACGCTCGTGCCGTATCTCCGCGGCTACGGCCCCACGCGCTTCCTCGACGCGGCCGCGCCGCGCATGGCGCAGCAGGCGGCGATCGGCCAGGATCTCATCGACTTCCTCGACGCCCTCGCGCTCCCGCCGGCCGCCCTCGCCGGCTACGACTGGGGCGGCCGCGCCGCCTGCATCACGGCCATCCTCCGCCCCGAGCGCGTGCGCGCGCTCGTGACCATCGGCGGCTACAACGTGCAGAATACGGTGGCGCCACCCCGCCCCGCCTCGGCGCTTCAGGAGCGCGCGAACTGGTATCAGTGGTACTTCAATACCGCACGCGGGGTGGCGGGGCTCACCGCGAACCGCCGCGAGATCTGTCGGCTTCTCTGGCGCGACTGGTCACCCGGATATCGGTTCGACGACGCCACCTTCGAGGCCACCGCGGCGTCGTGGGACAATCCCGACTTCGTGCCGATCGTGATCCACTCGTACCGGCACCGCCACGGCCATGCCCCCGGGGAGGCGCGCTTCGACTCGATCGAGCGGCATCTCGCCACGCGCCCGGCCATCACCGTGCCCAGCGTGGTGCTGCACGGGGCGGAGGATGGGGTGGATCTTCACCGCCCGGGCGAGCGGGACCTCGTCCCCTTCCCCGGGGGGACCCGGCAGGAGGTGGTGGCGGGCGCGGGACACTTCTTCCCGCGCGAGCAGCCCGGCGCGGTGGTGGAGGCGCTGCGGGCGCTGCTCGCCTAGTCGGCCCTCAGGGCCTGGTCTCGCGCAGCGACTTCTTGGCGGCTTCGCGCTCGAGATATTCGCCCTGCACGAGGCGGTACGCGATGTAGTACTTGTAGATGTTGCTGACGTAGGTGACGGTTTCCCGCCCGATCCTGTCCGCGGCCACGCGCTCCACGTTGTCGAACCACACGTTCTTGTCGAGCCCGCGCTTCTCCGTCTCGCGGCGCAGCGAGTTGACCCGTCCCGCGCCGCAGTTGTACGCGGCGAAGGCGAAGAGCCCCTTGTTGAGATCCGTCATGGGCTCGTTGGCGTAGTACTGGTCGACCATGAAGCGGATGTACTTGACCCCGGCGTGGATGTTGGGCTCGGTCTGCGTGATGTCGCCGACCTTGAGCTCCTGACCCGTCTGCGGCATCACCTGCATGACCCCGATGGCGCCCACGTGGCTGCGCGCGCCCTGGTCGAGCCTCGACTCCTGATAGCCCTGGGCGGCCATGAGCATCCAGTCCATGCCGTACTGGTCGCCGTACTTCCGGAAGAGCCCGACCAGGGCGAGGAACTTCCGTATCTCCGCGTCGGAGGCGGCGTTCTTCACGTAGCGGGTGTCCTTGAGGTACTTCCGCAGCACCGTCTTGCCGAACGCGGAGTTCTCGCCATGCGTCTTGATGAAGGCGTTCAGCTCCGCCTTGAGCTTGGGACTGTCCTTTCGGATGGCCCAGGCGATCCGCCCGCCGGAGCGTAGAGCCACGTCGGCGTGGACCACGAGCTTCGGGAAGATCTGCTTCCAGAAGGCGGCCTTGTGACTGTCGACCACCACCGTCTTGATCAGGCCGGCATTGAGCATCTCGAGGAGGTCCTCGTCCTCCAGCTGCTCCGGCGCGGGCACGAGCACCGCTTCCGGCTTCCCCGCCTTCTTCCGCTCCTCGTTGAACGTCTCGAGGCTGTCCCAGTAGCTGCTGGATTTCCGGACGAAGAGCTCCCGGCCCCCCAGGTCCTCACTGGTCATGGTCGCCGGCGAGCCCGGCCCGGTGACCACGATCTCGTTGATCCCGGTGAGCAGCGGATCGGTGAAGTCCACGATCTCCAACCGGTCCTCGGTGATCGTGAGGTTGGCGGCGACGATATCGCCCTTCCCCTCCACGAGGGCGGGCAGCAGGCGGTCGCGCGAGGTCGCGATGAAGACCACGCTGACGCGGAGGTGCCTGGTCTTGAGCTTCTGGTTCAGCACGTCCTCGAAGGTCGTGAGCGCGTCGTACGAGATGCCGCGCGGCTGACCCTTGTCCACGAAATAGAACGTCTTGCTGTACGGGACCAGCACCCGGATCCGGCGTCGTCCGACCATGCCGTCGAAATCGCCCGTCCATACCTCGTCGGGCATGGCCAGGCCCATACGCTCCCGCTTGGTCGTGGCGGAGGCCGGCGCCGCGCCGGACTTCGCGGGCGCGGCCGTGGTGGCCGGCGTCGGCTTCGTGGGTGCCTCAGCTCGAGCCGACGCGGCATCCAGGACCAGCACGAGCGCGACCAGCAGGCTGAGTCGTCGTCCGATCATGCGAGACCCGCCGGGGTCAGGGCGTCCACGGCGGAGGGACCCGGCGCTTCGTCGCCTGCTCGAAGGCATAGGACAGCTCGATGAGGCGAGCCTCACTGCACGCCATGCCGGTGAACGTGACGCCGAAGGGCGCGGGCCGCGCCGCGAAGCCATCGGGGAACGGCGGCGTGGGCGCGTTGGCGATCACGCCCCAGGGCACGATCACCGAGGGATAGCCGGGGCGCGAGGCGATCAGCGCCCCGGTGGGCCCGGGAAAGAGCAGCGCGTCCAGTCGCTGCGCCTTCATGATCGCGTCGATGCCGTTGGTCCCGGCGAGCCGGATGTCCTTGGCGCGATCCGCCTCGTACCGGGTGCGATCGACGTCCAGGTCCATCTCGTCGGAGATGTCCAGCTGCGACTGGCCGTACTTGATGGCGCCGCGCGAGGGCCGGGCGAGATTGTACTGGCGCAGCTCGGTCAGGCTCTTCACCGGGGCGGTGGGGCCGAGGGACTGCAGCCACAGATTGAAGTCGCGCTTCATGCCGTACTTGAATGTCACCGAGCAGTTGGCGTCGGTGGCCTTGGCGCCCGGCGCGCCGGAGCAGAGGCCCCACAGCGTGTGGTTCTGCGCGGGATCGGGATCCACCACGCTCGGGGGATCCGCGGGATCCACGATCACCGCGCCTTCGCGCCGCAGCACCTCGATAGCCTCGGCCATCACCCGCGCCTGATCGTCGTTGAGCCCGCCTCGGGTCGCCGTCTCGCCGGGCGGCGTGTACTTGTCGTAGAAGAAGGCGCGCGGGATGCCGATGCGGGCGCCCTTGAGGGCGTCGCGCTTGAGGAACACCGTGTAGTCGCGATTGGGGGTGAGCGGACAGGCCCGAGTGGCGGGATCGTTCGGATCGGGCGCCGGGCCCTCGAGGGCGCCGAGGAGGATGGCGGCATCCGTGACCGTGCGGGCCATCGGCCCCGCGGTGTCCTGGTCCGCGGTGATCGGGATGATGCCGTAGCGGCTCACCCGCCCGACCGTCGGCTTGATCCCCACCAGCATGTTCTGGTTGGCGGGGCTCAGGATGGAGCCGGAGGTCTCGGTGCCCACGTTGGCCGCCCAGAAGCTGGCGGCGGTGCCGATGCCCGAGCTGGAGCCGCCGGTGAGCAAGGCCGGGCGCCCGTCATTGGTCCCTTCACGCGGATCGCGGCGCGGATCGTAGGGATTCAGGCCATAGCCGGCGAGCCCGCTGAAGTTGGCGGGCATCGGCGTGGGTGGCCCCGCCACCCAGTTCGCGAGCTCGGTCAACACGGTCTTGGCGATGATGATGGCGCCGGCGTCGCGGAGCAGACGCGTGACCGTGGCCTCGTAGGGCGGCCGATAGCCCTCGAACGCGACGGCGCCGCCCGTCGTCGGCATGTCCATCGTATGGATGTTGTCCTTGATCGCAATGGGGATGCCGTGGAGCGGGCCGCGGACCTTGCCCTGCGCGCGCTCGCGGTCGCGGACGTCGGCCTCCTCGAGCACGCGCGGGTTCACCGTGATGATGGCCTTGACCTGATCCTCGTAGAGCGCGATCCGCGTCAAGTACTCGGTGACGAGCTGGCGCGACGTGATACGCCCGTCGGCCAGGGCCTCGCGCAGCTCGGGGATTCCGGTCTCGACCACGGTGAAGGGCCGCGGCCCTGCCATCGGCGCGGCGCAGCCCAGCGAGACGAGCAGCACGAGGGCGAGCAGGACGAGCACGGGTCGGCGCATGGACACCTCCCTTTGGTCCGCGCTAGTGTAGCCGAAGCGCCTCGGAACCGAGTAAGATCGCGACAGGAGCGGGCGGCCCGCTCCACCCGGGAGGCGCGCATGCCAGGAGACACCGTGACCGTCGAGAAGCTCACACCCCACATCGGCGCCGAGATCCACGGCGTGGACCTCGGCCGGCCGCTGGACGAGTCCACCTTCAAGCAGATCCACGACGCGCTCATCGAGAACTCGGTGATCTTCTTCCGCGATCAGCACCTCACCCCCGAGTCGCAGAAGGCCTTCGGGCGACTCTTCGGCGAGCTGGCGGTGCATCCCGCCGCCCCAGGCCTGGTGGAAGGACATCCGGAGATCCTCGTCATCCACGCTGACGAAAGCTCCAAGCACGTGGCCGGGGAGGACTGGCACTCCGACGTCTCCTGCGAGCCCGAGCCGCCGATGGGCAGCGTGCTCTACATGAAAGAGCTGCCCGCGGTGGGCGGCGACACGCTCTTCGCCAGCATGTACGCCGCCTACGACGCGCTCTCCGAGCCCATGAAGCATCTGCTCGAGGGCATGACCGCCGTCCACCGCGGCGAGCACGTGTACCGTGGGCGCTACGGTGTCAAGGATGAGGGCAAGGTGTTCCCGGAGGCGGAGCATCCGGTGTTCCGGACGCATCCCGTGTCCGGCCGGAACGCGCTGTTCGTGAACCGCTTCTTCACCACGCGGATCGTCCAGCTCAGCCGCCTCGAGAGCGACGGCGTGCTCGCCATGCTCTACCGTCACATCGAGACGCCGGAGTTCCACTGCCGCTTCCGCTGGCGCGTCAACTCGGTGGCTTTCTGGGACAACCGCTGCGCCCAGCACCACGCCCTGTGGGACTACTACCCGCAGCGCCGGCACGGGCACCGCGTGACGATCAAGGGCGACCGGCCCTTCTATCGCGGCTGAGCGGCGCGGGACGACCGGGCGCCGGCCGGGAGCCCGACCGGCAGCACGATCACGGCGAGGCCGGCCAGCACGAGCGCCATGCCACTGAGGCGCAGCGGTCCGAAGCGCTCGCCGAAGACGAGGGCCGAGCCCGCCGCGGCGACGAACGGCACGAGGAGGGCGAACGGAGTCACCGCCGCGGCGGGATAGCGACGGAGGAGCGTGCCCCAGATCGCGTAGGCAAGGACGGTGGCGACGAGCCCGAGATAGACCGCGGCGGTGAAGCCCAGCCACGACGCGCGGGCGAGGGAGGCGAGAAGGGCGGCAGGGCCGTCGGTGGCCAGGGCGATCGTGAGCGCGGGAAGCGGCGGAACGAGGCTCAGCCACACCATCAGGCTCACGGTGTCCACCGGCGGCAGACGCTTCAGCAGCACGTTGCCCAGGCCCCAGCTGATCGCAGAGAGCGTGGTCAGGACGAGGCCGGTGGCGGTGAGATCGGCGCCGACGGTGGCGGCGATGAGGGCCAGGCCGCCCAACGCGACGGCGGTGCCGGTGAGCTGACGTGAAGTCGGCCGCTCGCGCAGGGCGAGCGCGGCGAAGAGTATCGTGTAGAGCGCCTGGGTCTGGACCACGATCGCGGCGAGCCCCGGTGGCATGCCGAGGGCGATGCCGAAGAACTGGAACAGGAACTGGCCGGCGAAGAGGAAGAGGCCCACGAGGATGAGGGCGGGCCATGGCACCGGCGGCCGGGCCAGCACGAGCGCGGGCACCGCGCCGATGAGGAAGCGCAGCGCGGCGAGCATGGGCGGCGAGAAGGCATCGAGGGCGATCCGCGTGGCCACGAAGGCCACGCCCCAGATGCACGCGACGAGCAGGGCGAGCGCGACGTGAGCGCCACTCACGCGCGGCTTCGCACGGAGAGAGGAGCGACAGCGTGAGCGACGGCAAGACGGCGATGACGATCGTGTATCTGGCCGACACCGAAGTCGTGAAGTTCGGTCCCGACGCCACCTATCAACCGATCCTGGGTGATCCCGAGGGACGCTTCCCCATCCGCACCGGGATCCAGACCTCGCAGCCCGGCTATCAGGCTCCCCTGCACGCGCACCCCTACATCGAGGTCCTGCACGTGCTGGAGGGCCGCGCGGAGGCGTGGCTCGAGGGGCAGGAGGCCGATCCGGTGCGCCTCGGCCCCGGCGACACCATCGCGATCCCGGCGGAAACGCTTCATGCCTTCCGCGTGGTCGGCGACGCGCCCATGCGCCTGCTGGGCACCCACGTGTCGCCGCGGCGCATCGTGCGCTACGCGGACGGCAGCGAGACGGATTCCCAGGGCTACCGGATCGGGGACACGTAGAGGCTCAGGACCGCTCAGCGGCGGCCCCTGCGAAGGCGCATAGCGCGTCCATCCTACCGCGGAAGGACGCCGGAGATGTGCGCGCTAGCTGCGGCGGGACGCCCGACGCTCGAGCAGGCGGAGCACGGCGGCTTCCTCCGCGCTCAGCCCGCCCGCCTCTCGGCCGCGCAGTCCCTCGACGAGCTCACCGTCGGCGTGGGCGGCCACGATGTCGGGATGGATGTAGCACTTGCGGCAGATCGTCGGCGTGTTGCCCAGTCGCGACGCCACCTCCACGATCGCGGCGGTGAGTCGCCGGCGCGTGTCGGCCTCCTCGGCCGGCGCGGCGAGGGCCTGCGCGGCGAGGACGGTGCCGCCCCACGTGCGGAAGTCCTTGGCGGTGAACTCCTCACCGCAGACCTCGCGGAGGTAGGCATTGACGTCCGCGGAGTCGATGGCCTGCCGCTGCCCGTCCTCGTCGAGGTACTGGAACAGCTCGTGGCCGGGGAGATCCTGGCAGCGCCGCACGACGCGAGCGAGCGACCGGTCGCTCACGTCGACGGTGTGGTGCTTGCCGCCCTTGCCGCGAAACTCGAAGCGCAGCCGCGCGCCCTCGACGGTGACGTGGCGGGTTCGCAGCGTCGTGAGGCCGTACGAGCTGTTCGCGCGCGCGTACTCCGCGTTGCCGATGCGGATGAGCGTGGTCTCGAGGAGCCGCACCACGCTGGCCAGCACTTTCTCGCGGGACAGGCCGGGACGCCCGAGATCCTTCTCGACGCGCTCGCGGATGGCGGGCAGCGCGCGGCCGAACTGGATCACCCGGTCGAACTTGGCCTCGTCACGCACCGCGCGCCAGCGCGCGTGGTAGCGGTACTGCTTGCGTCCGCGCGCGTCGCGGCCCACCGCCTGGATGTGGCCGTGCGCCACGGGGCAGATCCACACCTGCGTCCACGCGGGCGGAATCGCGAGGCTGCGGATGCGGCGCAGCGTGACCAGGTCGCGCACGGCCTCGCCGTCCCCCTTGACGTAGCGAAACGCGCGCCCGTGTCGCATCCGCTGGATGCCGGGGCGCGTGTCCAGGACGTAGCGGAGCGAGGCGGCATCCGCGGCCTCTCCCGGATCGAGCGCGATCCGGCGGAGCCTCGGGCGGCGGCGCGACTTGACGAAGGACGGAGCGAGCGCCAGGCCCATGAGCCGGGTGAACCAGCAAGCCATGTGCCATCGAAGTCGCCGGGCGCCCTAACTGCCTGGATTCGCGGTGGGAATCGCTGGGGTGACCCGGAGGGCGTGCGGGAGGGCGACGGCAGCCTATCTGACCACCGCCGTCACCCAGGGGACGGTCCGGGGCAGGCCGCGCAGGTTCTGCGCGGCCTGCCCGTGTTCATCGCGGCTAGCGTTTCGCGGCGAGACCGGCGTCGAGCGATTCGATCGTCTTGAGGTGATCCGCGAACGCCGCCCTTCTCCGCCGCGAGCTTCCCGCGCCGCGTGCGCGGCACTTGCATGTCCTGGGGCGAGAGGTCCGGGAAGCATCGATTCCGGGCGCGCTTGCGACGGAGCGCTGCGCGATCTACCGGGTAGAAAGGATCAATCATGCCAGGACGTCCTGGGCAGAGACGCACCGCCACCACGACCTCGGCCGCGCCGTTCATTCCCGCCCACCCGACGCTCGCGGCGTGCCGCGACGCGGTGAGCCGGTGCCAGGGATGCGAGCTCTACCGACACGCCACCCAGGGCGTGTTCGGCGAGGGGCCGAGTCACGCGCGGCTCATGCTGGTGGGCGAGCAGCCGGGCAACGACGAGGACCTCGCCGGTCGCCCCTTCGTAGGACCGGCCGGCCAGCTGCTCGACCGCGCGCTCGCCGAGGCCGGGCTGGACCGGGGCGCGCTCTACGTCACGAACGCGGTCAAGCACTTCAAGTGGACGCCGCGCGGCAAGCGGCGCATCCACGAGAAGCCCACCGCGCGCGAGGTCGCGGCGTGCCGGCCCTGGTTCCAGACCGAGCTGGACCTGGTGAAGCCCGAGCTGGTGGTGGCGCTGGGCGCGACCGCCGCGCAGAGTCTCCTCGGCCCCGCCGTCCGTGTCACCAAGGAGCGAGGCCGCGTGCTCGACTCTCCGCTCGGTGCGCGCATGTTGCTCACCGTGCATCCCTCGTCGCTGCTGCGCATCATCGACGAGAGCGAGCGGCACAAAGCGATGCGGCGTTTCGTCGACGATCTGCGGGCGGCCGCCCGCACCCTCGCGGGGCCCACACGCTAGCGGGCGGCCTTGACAGGCGCCGGGGGCGCCGCGCACAGTCGGGTCGGCCATGCCCATTCATGTGAAGGTCGACACTCTGCATCGGCAGCTCGTCTCCGTGCTCGCCGCCTGGGGCATGAGCGCCCCCCACGCCCAGACCACCGCCGACATGATGGTCGAGACCGACCTTCGCGGCGTGGATTCCCACGGGATTTCCATGCTGCCGACCTACGACCGTGAGGTTCGCGCCGGGCGCATCAACCTGACGCCCGTCTTTCGTACCGTGCGCGAGGGGCCGGCCTTCGCGCTCCTCGATGCCGACGCGTCGCTCGGGCACCCCGCGTCCGTATATGGAATGAATCTCGCGGTGGACAAGTGCCTCGCGTCCGGGGTGGCCGCGGTCGCCGTGCGCAACTCGCACCACTTCGGCGCGGCCGGCTGCTACGCGCGCATCGCCGCTGACCGCGGCGTCATCGGCCTCGTCACCTCGGCCACGCGCGGGGTGACCATGGTGCCGACGTTCGCGGCGGAGCCGGTGATGGG
>Ga0075433_10000686_pt1 | contig 23056 bp, 22 predicted proteins | sample RhiMethybrSRZTD2_FD_75299 | JGI IMG/M metagenome (GOLD analysis project Ga0075433, IMG submission 75299) | Populus rhizosphere microbial communities from Tennessee, USA - Rhizosphere MetaG P. TD hybrid SRZTD2 | ecosystem: Host-associated > Plants > Roots > Rhizosphere > Soil | place: USA... | reverse complement strand
GAGCCCAGCGACTGTCGTCGCGGTCGCGACTGCCGCGCCGACGTCGGGCACGAACACGGGCGTCGCGCGCTGTTCGGTGAGCAGCGTTCCCAGTTGTCCGATAATTGATTGCGCGTGTGCCTGTGGCGCTCCAATCAGCGTGAGGGAGAAGGCGCAGATGAACGTCAGGTGTCGGGACACAGTTGAACCCCCTTGAGGTGTCTTTTTCCGGCTCAGCGGCGACTGAAGGCCGCGAGGCCGCGCACGCCTCTGTGCTTGCCGTCTAAGGGGCTCGATGGGCGGCTGTTGATAGATCTCGCTGCACGGAGTCTTGTGTTTTTCTTGAAGGCTCGTGCAGTTGAATGCGTTACGGGTGCGTGATAAAGTTGGCTGCTCGGGTAGTTCTGGCCATCGGGTTCATCGTACGTTCGGTCGTTCCCGACACAACTTGACGCGGGGTGGAGCAGTCCGGTAGCTCGTTGGGCTCATAACCCAAAGGTCGGGGGTTCAAATCCCCCCCCCGCAACCACAGCAGTGCGGTCGCAAGTTCAACTCCCTACGCAGGTAAGCTCCGATCGGAACTTCGCGGCTTTAAAGACCGCAACCAATTTTGCCGACCGTATCACAGCGACGGGCTTCCTCCGATCTTCTCTCCTTGAGCGCAGCTGTGCCGCTTGCTCGGGAACACCGAGGCAGACGTAATACTGCAGGGCGGCTGAGGTGGGCGCACGCATGAGGATTTCGCAGACTGTCTTCATCCGTCTCCAGCCTCTTATCTGAGAACGACGACGCGGCGGAATTCTCTATTTCCGACTGCCCACGTTGCGGGGAGACGTCACCAACTTGAAGCCCTGCGGCTCGACGGCGCGCAATCGGTTCAACAGGGTGGGTGCGAACACGAGACTGCCGACCGCGACCGGCACGACGATCAAGGCGAGACAACAAACTCGACTGCACAGCAGAGGCGATAAACAGGGCGGCGGGCGCCGCGTAGCAACGGCCACATCAATGCGATTCGCGTCTCCTCGAATGCCCGCGAAGAACTCGCGGTCCTGCCAGCTCACGCCAGACGTCCTGCCCTCGTCCCGTATCTCGGAGTGTGGTCAGTCGTCGCTATCGCGGCTGATTCCGGACGCGAAATGCCAAGCCATGCTCGCGTTGTAGCCACCGGCGGACGAGAACAACAACTCGTCGCCCACCAGCGGCCGTTCGGGGAGCGAGACGCCGTCAGCCAGGATGTCAGCCTCCATGCAGAGCACGCCGAGGATTCTCTGCTCACCGCCGCCCAACCAACCAAGACAGCGGCCATCCCGCAGATGGAGGATCTGGTGAGCCTGTTCCGCGGCCAGTGGGAGATCCGCGATCGATCCGTCGACGACGACGTCTTGCACGGTTGACGAGGACGCTCGGACTTCGATGATACGGGTGACCAGCCACGCCGTGTCGTTGCAGATCGCCTTTCCAGGCTCGAGGAAAAGCGTGCGGACCGTTGGCAGGCGAAGATGGATCTCCGCCTGACGGGCCGCCAAGGACGGCAGCAGCAGCTCGTCGAAGTCCTCGGGATGCCAGCCGCCTCCGATGTCGACAACTGAAAAGCCGACTCCGGTTTCCTGTGAAAGCGCTTGGGCCCTCTTGAGCACATCGTCGAAGAAGGCCAGCCACCGGGTTGGTCCGCAGACATCGCTCGCGTAGTGCATGTGCATGCCAAGGCGGGCCACGTCCCGATGGTGACGCAGGCAGTGCGCCACACGCGTGAAGACGCTGACGTCACTAAGGTCGACGCCGAACCGCGACGGCAACTGGCTGGGCCGCACACGAAACCCGATCACATCCGCTGGCCGCGCGTGTAGGAGACCCTCGAATGATTCAACAGAGTCAGCGAACGCGGCCCCGAGGCGAACGGTCTCCGAACGCCTCGACAGTTCAGCGACTGCCGGCCCGTTGAACACGATGCTCGAGTCCGAAAACCCGGTCAGCCGGGCCCACTCCAACTCTCGAGCGCTGATGACCTCCGCCCACCACCCACGGCGCAGGAAGCGAGTAGCGAGCTCGCGCCGAGGATCGGTCTTGATACTGAGCGCGGGGACCAGTCCGGGCGGGCCTGCACTTCGAGCCACGACGGACGCCAGATCGTCAAGGCGGCGCTCCGGTGCATCTCGTTCCCGGTATCGATATGGCGTGTGCAGTTGTGGTCTCCAGCCGTGGACAAACAGCGGAAGCGGAGGCACGCCCGATGTCCGGTGTGGCACATCGCTCCCGAGTCGCGAAGCCGCCGCGTGCACTACAGGTGCGATCGAAGGAAGCGGGAAGGCCTCGCGTACCGCGCGTTCCTCGACGATGCGGACGAATTGCCCGGCGCGCACCTCGGCCCGTTCCAGCGTGCAGTCGAGCACATCGGCGACGAGCGCGGCAGGGAGATTGGTCCCACATACCGTCGCACCGTGGACGTAGGCCGGAAATCGCGAGTTGACATCAATCAACCAGTCGCAGCCGGCTTCATCTCTGATGAATTCGATCTCGCCTCCGCCCGTCCAGCACACCGAGTGGACGAATGCAGCGAGGCGCGATCTCGTGTCGCCGGCGAGAGGCGTGACGTTGGCGGCCCAGGTCTTGCCCAGGTCGGTGATCGTGAGCTTCTCGATCTCCACGGCCTCGATCAGGCGGCCCCGTGACGCCGCAAAGGCGATCGCGTGTTCGTGGCCGACGATGTGGGACTGAATGAAGATGTCGTCGAGCGGCCATTCTGCGTGCAGCTCCCGCACGCGGCGCCGGAGGTCCTCGAAGCTGTGGACAGCACGAGCGCCGTGACAGGCTCCCTTCACCCACAGGCGCCAGCCGCTTCGACGACCGAGCCGGTGCACGTCGCTTCCATTCGCGTTCGCCGGATGGAAGTCGGGCACCCGCATCTGGAGCGCCACGGCCGCGGCTTCAGCCGGCTTCCTGATCGCGCGTTGTGCGATGTGGCCGGGCACCAGCAGGCGAGGCTCGCCGGGAAGCGCGCGTGCCAGCCAGGCGATCTCCTGGTCGAGCCCGGGGATCCAGCAGGCCGAAGGATGCTGGAGGAACTCACGAATGCGTCGTGCATAGGTGTCGAGATCGAGGTCGGACCATGCCGGTTCCACCCGAATCTCGTTGAATACGTCGTGATGCAAACCGCTGCTTCGGACGGAATAGTCCACGGCGATCAACGTCGCGTGGGGAAATGCAGCTCGTATCGACCGCGCGATACTAACGCCTGGCAAGGGATCGGGATCGCTGTTGACGCCCGAGAGGGCGATCACTTGATCGGGAACATCCACGACAACGCCTGCACCGCGGTTGAGAGGACGGCCGACCAAATCGCAATGCGGACGAAGTGATACTTGGTCCGGATGATGATCGCGCAGGCTTCAACGGTGTCGGCGAGGCCGCGCTCCATCTGGCTCACCGTCAGCTCCGAAAACCGATCCGGGTAGGCGCGGCCTTCCGAGGCTGCTGAGAGGCCAACCCACGAGAAGGGATCTCCGAGATTGCGTCCGGGCGACGGGCGCGGGAGCAGGGTGAGGAACGACGTCGTGAACGCCATCAACGAGAAGGCAAGTCCCAGGGCCGTGCACGCAAGCGCCCAGCCGTGTGGCCACGTCCCCGCATCACTCCACCGCTGGAACGTGTAGCCACAGACGAGCGAGAGATAGGCAATGACGCCAGCCGCCTTCGCATCTGCGAGCTGCAGGTGAGAGGTTACGTAGGAGATCTGCGCCTGAAGGAATTGAATCTTCAGCGAGTCGCTCGGCAGGTCCGCGTCGGTGACGGTCTGAGGTGGCATCAGGCCTGAAGATCCTTGCGCAGGAAGTATCGCGTGTGCCCGGGCGGGTAGTCCTCGAGCGATCCAAAGACGCGGAATCCGAGTTTCCTGTAGAAGTCGAGCGCCTGAAAGCTAAACGTGTCGAGGTGGACGCGCGTACATCCCAGCCGTGCCCCCTCCTGTTCCGCGACGCGGACTAGTCGCGTGCCCAGCCCCTCGCCGCGACGCGTTTCGTGCACCCAGAGATACGCGACGAACAGCCAGTTCCACAGGGTGAACGCCTCGAGGCCTGCGACGAGCTGATCGTCGGCGTCGTGTGCGGCCACGAGCAGCGGGCGTCTGTTCGAGCTGCCGACCTGGCTCGTATTGAAGGCGATCAGGTGTTCCGCGAGAGCGCTCAGATCGTCTGGCGATGGTTGGTGATCGATCCGGATGCTCTCGGTGCTCATGGTTGCGCCCACAGCGTACCCGCGAGCTGGCGCTCGGCGGAGACCCATTCTAAAGGAAGGAACTCAAAGCGTGGTCTCGTGTTTCGGGCGCTCGTATGCACCGATATCGCAACTCCCGCCCGGTACAGGCGTGGCCGGTAGCAGCTGATCGTACTTTCACGTGACAGTTTCCTTCAACGGAATGACGTCGACGCCCTGCGTTAGCTCCGCAGCGCAACGGTGAACAATCCTCCGGAATAGGTCTCATACCGACGCATTAATGCCGGGAGACCCAGGAACGGTAAGAAAGATTGGCGCCGCTTTCTAGCGGCGCTTTCGGCCGCGTGAGGTTGACGGAAGTCGGTTATGCGGCCCTGCCCTTCCTCCAGCAAAGCCGGATTGCCGTCTGCACGGCGCGGATCATGCGCCACGTGAACACGCCTGTCAACCGACCGTGTGAAAACTCCCGTCGCGGAGACACCATTCCGGATCGCGCCGCGATGCGCGCCGTCGCTCATCTGAGTACGGCGTAGCCCTGCCCTCCCTCCAGCACAGACGATAAGAATGATTAGCGGCGCTTTCTAGCGGCGCTTTGCCAAACCGCAAATGCGCGGGAATCTCACGCCGCCACGACGTACAACGCGGTCGGTATAAGCGGCTGCGAGCCCCCGCAACCACGGCAGTTCGGCGGCAAGATCCAGAATCTTAGAGACTTGAATCGTGTTTGCGGCTTCAGGTCTTTGGACGCCGCAACCAATTTTACCGACCGCCTTTTTGGGCTGCCGCAAACTCGATCGTCGACCTTCCGCATTTCAGTGCCACCGATCGACTGACACAACACGCAGCGCTAGAGTTCGTTGGTCTTATTTCCCACACAGTCTCTCGTCCGACTACAGCGTCGGAACCGCGTTCGCATCTGCTCACGCCTCTGTTGGAATGAGTCTCGGAGTCTTGCATTCGCCTGTGACTCTCCCAGGGCATCACCGAGCAACTGCCAAAAAGCGGATGGCGATGAACGTCGAACTGCCACCACAGTAGCGTTTGTAGAACGGGAGGCACAACGCCCTGCAGCCTAGGGTGACGGTCACGCGCCGCTTGCTCAACCCAGTCAAGATCCTCTCTAGCATTTCGAAACGTACAGCGAACTACAACTTCGCGTGACCAGACGTCCCGCGCAATCGGGCCATCACGGCACTTGGGTTGGACGTTCCGGACTTCTAGCTCTTTCTGCAGTTGCCTTCGAGGCCTACAATTGGTCTGGACTGCCCCATGCGCCGCGCTTTCGTCAGCGTTTGCCTGATCGCCTTCGGCGAGATGACCACCACCTGCGGAGGCGGAAGTCCCACGGCGCCGACGCAAGGGCCCGGCCAGAGTCTGCCGCAAGCGACCGTGATCCGTGAGGTCGGCGCGGTGGTCACTGACGATCCCGTCATTGGAATCGTCGCGGCGACCGCGAGTCGAGAAACATTCGCGCTGGTGACGACCAGGAACGCGGCCGGTCAAGTTGCGGGCGTATCCGGTGTCGTCTACACCTCGCCAAGTCGCGACAACGTCACGATGTACTTCGGTAGCGATGGCCGGCCCACCAAGGCGGTTTTCGGCCAGGTGGTGGTGCTATTCAGCAACTACCGCAGCGACGCCGTCGACGTGTCGGTAAGAGGCAGCCAGGGCCGCGTTGATGCTTTCAAAGACGTCCGCGTTGACCCGGGACTTCTCTCGAAGCTTGCGGCCGCGATGGCTGCGGCTCCGAGGCTCGGTGGCGGTGAGCGACCAGCGCTCTCTCTTCAGGTCGACACGCCAAGCCTCGGCCTGTTGCTGTTTCTCCAGCGGATGGCTCTTGCGTTGCAGCTCGGTGCGTGTGTGAGCAATTCCGTGCTCAGCCTCTTGAGCGACGGCGCCGCATTGCTGCTCGCCGTGCAGGCATGCGCGAGTGCCATGGTTGGCGTCATCACGAACTTGGCGCCCAACAACCCGACAGCGTTTTCCACCGACCTCTTGTTAGCGCTGCAGGAGTGTGCCGATTTCTCGTTAGCCTCTCTGGCGAGTTGCGTGAGCGTGCTCGTAACCGCCGCGATAGCGATCGAAAGGGTCGCTGGGAGCAGACAAGAGCCACCAGACGCATCCGGGTGTGGGCCGATGGTCGTGACGCCACGGTTTGTGCAAATCGGTTTTCAGTACGCCCAGTTCGACATAGCCGTGAGACCGTCGTGCGGTGGATGGACAGCGTTCAGCAATGCGTCATGGATCAGGCCGCCCGGTTATTCCTCGGCTCCAGGTCCCGAGAGATACGTTACCTTCACGACGGAGTGCAACCCGAATCGAGCTCCGCGAACGGGAACCGTCATCGTCGCCGGCCAGGGCGTGACCGTTGAGCAAACGGCATTCAATCCTACTGCCCCTCAATGCCCGGCGACCGCGTCGCCGCTGCCCCCCATGCTTCCCGTCGGCATAGCAGATCAACGACCTGCGCCCAACCTAGACGCGGCCCGCTAAGTCAGGCCGCGACGATGTAGAGCCCAGTCGGTATAAGCGGCTGCGAGCCCCCGCAACCAAGTAATTGCGGGCCGATTTGCAGAGAATCGCGCCCGTTCTTGTTTGTACGGCCGTCGTCAAAAACAGGCCAAAAACGACACGATCCGACAGCGTCCGCCAGACAAGGCTGGCACAACGGCTGGCACGGTCGAAGGCGCGTCCACTATGGCGGGACCGGTCATGGCTTCAGCACGTACACCGCGTCCTCGAAGTCGATACGCTTCATGATCTCGTCGTACTGAACCGTCAGCGACTCGTCTTTGAAAGTGCCAGTCGCATCCCATGGGTCGCCGACTCTCCGGCCATTAAACCCCAACATGAACATGACCGCGCCGTTTGCGTCCTGGTACTTTCCACGGTACCCATACCCCCCTTATCGCCGATGCTCGGGTAGTACAGCACGAACGCGCCGTTATCGTAGAGGAGGAAGCGCGACGTCTTCGTGTAGTCACTGACGCCTAGCCGTCCGTACGGGTTGGCCGACCGCAGTCGATACGTCAGTTCGCGATCGAAGATGAAGGTGCGCGATGCCCCAGACAAGGGAGGAAATTCTAACGGAGGCCGCGGAGTCGCCGGCGGCGGTGCGAGTGGCGGACTTGTTGCGGTCGGCGAGGTAGGTCCCCCAGATCGCGTTTCGAGGTGTTTACTATCACTTCGTCGCTCGGCGCGTGCGTGCTACATCAAGGCCGCTGCCCGGAGAGGAGACTGTCGTGCCGCCCGCAGACATAGCTTCGGTTCTTCCTCGCCGCAGGAAGACGCGGTTGCTGTCCAGGCGATCGATGTAGAAGAGCACGACGTCGAGAGCAACCAGCGCGGAGTCATCGGATGCACGCCTCGTCGTGCTTTTGTATCGATCAGATCGCGCCGTTACGCGTGGCCGAGTTTGACAGCGAGTGGAACTACACCATCCATCCTCGCCTGTCTGAGTCGTGATCATGTTATTTTCTGAGCGGCCCCTTCGCGATCGTGCCGCCGTCGAGCACCGAGATGTTCCGGTTGAGTTCCTCGCCTTCGTGACCGGGGCGAGGGCGAGTCGATAAAGAACGCACTTATCAGCACCTCCATCGCACGCTGGATATCTTTTCGAGAATACGCGGCCGGATAACTCGCCTCCTCGGCCAGTTGCCGGTCGCGCAACATGCCCTCGCACGCGCCGATGAGCACGGATCGGATCGCGCGCGGAGCGACCGGCGCCCGAAGACGGCCAGCCCGCTTGGCGTCTGCGACGAGCGCGTCGATGCCTTCGACAAAGCGAATAAACCCATCACTGACTGCTGCGCCTCGGCTGCGAATCCGTCGTCCTTCGAACAACAGCAGCCGCCGCACCTCATCGTTGGCCGCAAAGCGCGAGAGCATCAACGCGACGATAGCCCTCAGCCGTTCCACGGGGTCGTCACTTGACGTGAGTTGGCCGACGCGGCGGTTGAGATCGTTCCAGGTCGCTTCGAAGAGCGCCTCGAGCAGACCCTCTTTGCTGCTGAAGTGTTTGATGAGTTGCGATTCGCTCGTGCCCGCTTTTCGGGCCACCTGCGCGGTCGAGGTTTGCGCGTATCCCTGCTGCGCGATGAGCGAAAGGGCGGCCGCGAGCAAGCGATCACGGCTTGAACCCTGGTTTGGTAGTTCTGACATGTGTGTCGCATTCTACAACCTAGACCGCGACGCTAGTAGTGTTACTACTGCCAATTAGTAGTGTTACTACTGCCCGTGACGCCTAGGCACACGATTTGAAACGGCGGCGGCGCGCCAGCGCATGCCCGCGTCAGCCCGTCACCACGTTCGTCTCGCGCGCCGTCGTTCCTCGCGACAGGCAAGTGTTATGCGCGGCTGTTCGTTCCTTCACCGGACTCACAACGCAGGAGGACATCATGGCTGCTGGAAGGATGTGTCTGTCCGCGACGATAGTGATGCTTCTCTTCGGCCTTGGCGTAGCACGCGTCCAGGCCGCGACGAACCGCTGGGTGAATATCGAAGAGACCGTCGCCATCCCGCCTGGAAACGGCTGCGAGCACGCGGGCTATACGACCATTCAGGCGGCCGTGACTGCTGCAGGCCCGGGTGACACGATCCGCGTCTGCCCTGGGACCTACGAGGAGCAGGTGACCGTCCCAGGCGGAAAGAACAGTCTCACTCTTCATTCGGTCGCTCACTGGCATGCGATCATCAAGGCGCCTGTGGTCATGCTCGATGTGAAGGCGATCGTGCGCGTATCGATGTCTCAGGACGTGACGATCCGCGGATTCGAGATCAGCGGTCCCGGCATGGGCGGATGCGATAGCATCCGCTACGGGGTGCGCGTCGACACCGGCGGGTCCGCGAACATCATCGGCAACCACATCGTTGACATCCGCGACCTGCCGCCGCCACCAGCCGTGTCGGGCTGCCAGAACGGCGTCGCCATTCTGGTCGGCCGCAACGCCGAAGGCACGACAGGGTCCGCCCTGATCGAAGGCAACGTGATCGAGCGCTACCAGAAGAACGGACCAACGGTTGATAACGCCGGGTCGTTCGCGCGCATTATCCACAACGTGGTGCGCGGCGTCGGACCCACTATGACAATCGCCCAGAACGGTATTCAGGTCAGCCGCGGCGCCGATGCGGTCGTCGAGCACAACTGGGTTGCAGATAATACTTACCTCGGCGCGCCCGCGACTGGTGGCACGGGCGTTCTCCTTTTCCAACCGGGAGACGTTGACGTCGCACACACGACATCGGTGCGCAGCGACGACAACTTTGGCCTGTATGACACTGCCGCAGCGAACATCGACTATGACAAGGGCGAGGAGAGTACCTTTTTCGACGGCATCTTCGTAGACATGGACTCGACCAACAACCAGGTAACCCACGGCCACTTCATCGATAATGCCATGTTTGACTGCGACGACGTGTCAACGGGTCCCGGCACTGGGGGTACGGCGAACTTCTGGACGAATAATCACGGCGAGACCGAATACCCGCCAGGCTCTGGGATCTGTACCGACCCGAGCGGATCGTCTGCTGCGATAGCGGCGGAAGCCGGCTGGACCCCGAACTTGGATTGGACCAGCAGTTATCCCTGGGCCGCCGAATATGACTGGTCGCTGGCGCAGTCCACGATCAGCCAGGTCACAACCCTGCTAACGTTCCCTGGGCCGGTCGGGCGAGGCGGAGTGCGGGGTCAACTCAGTTCTTATCGTTAGTCCCGCGTGATCACAGACGAAGCGCCCGTTGAGCGGGCGGCCAGCGAGCGCTTCGTCTTTCAGCGTAAATCGTCGAACTACGACCATCAGTGCCGAGAAAATCTGGGGGCCCGCTCTACGAGCGAACCATAGGCACCGGCTGATGGGCGGACATCTTCTGTCGCTCGCCTATTCGCGCAGCTTACGCAGTGAACGGCACCAGTCTATATCGGCGGCTGCAGGCCCCCGCAACCAGCCTTCGCTCATGAATGCGGCGCGAAGGCTGTCGCGCCGTAGCGACGTCAGTCGCGGTTGATGAGATCTTGTGGTGTTCGATAGTACGGAGACGTCGCTGTCGAGTTGAGTGCGCGCACGATCGGAAGGGGGCCGCCTGCGGCCCCGGTGGTCCCGAGATCCATTCCGCTCGTCGATCGCATCGATCGTGAGCAGCAGCGAGTTTAGCTAGTCGGTGGATGGCTCGGACTCTGACGCGTTGTGAACGGTCTTCTCCAACTCCGCGTGAAACTCGTCATTGTCATCGCGGACGTCTGCCCATACCGGGCTCGTGTGGACGGCCTCCTTTGCCTCACGCAGGCTAATTCCCTTCAAATCAATCAACGCGCGGATCGACGCAATTTGCGATAGGCCCTCACCCCTCATCAATTTGAGCACGTCGACAACGGACGCGCCGGTTCTGAACATCTCCGCACAGCGATCAGACAGATTCATCGTGTCTCCGTGAGGTCGATTAGTAAGACCCCACCGCTCGAGCCAGGCGCTCTCGTCGATGCCGACAGTATCGATGACGAGCGTATCGCCGTCCCACCATCCGATTGAGTGACCGAAGGCACTCGGCTCCGGTTTGATGGGATGCGTGCGGCCGTCTTGAGCCAGAATGCCTTCCCGGCTCAAAAGTTAACCAAGGTTTCCTGAAGGTGGCCACAAGTGGCTATAATCAGGCATGGTGGCCACGGGCGTTCGCGAGCTAAAGGATAACTTGAGCCGGTACATCCGACGCGTCGAAGGCGGCGAACGAATCGCGGTCACAGCGCATGGGCGGGTGGTCGCGGAATTGGTTCCCCCAGGGGGGAGCCGTTCATTACGCGGGAGTCGGTGGGACGAGCTCATCGCGGCGGGAGTGCTGCGACCGCCACTCGAGGCCGGCGACCCCTTCGAGGACTGGCCGGACATCCGGCTGCCGCGCGGCACGGCCGCGGCACTGGTTGAGGCCGACCGTGGCGAACGCTAGCCGCGCCAAGAGGCGCGTATCAGCCAAGGCGTCGACGCGCCAGCGCCCACGCGACGTCGCAACAACGCAGCTCAGGTACGTGGAATCGAGTGCGCTCGTCGCTGCGCTCCTCGAACACGACACTGCAGTCACGAAACGACTGCCGGCTGGAACGCGTTTGGTCACGTCGGCGCTGACATTGTCAGAGGCGGGACGAGCCATTATCCGCGCCCGCCTGAGTGGCCGGTTGACGGCGGAACATGAGAAGACGGCGATTCGCGCCCTTCGCACCTTCGAGCGACGCTGCTTCCTGCTCGGCGTCGACCAGGCCGTACTGGACCGCGTGCGTCGGCCTTTTCCTGTCGAACCAATTCGCACACTCGACGCGATCCACCTGGCCACCGTGGAGTTGCTGGATGAACCGCCCCAACTCGTCACTTTCGTCACGCGCGACGAGCGAGTGCGATCGAACGCACAGGCGCTTGGATACGCGATCGAGTAACCGGGAAGACCAACTGGCACATTCATGCCGCCACGATGTACAAGGCGGTCGGCAAAAGCGGCTGCGAGCCCCCGCAACCAAAGTTCGGAAGGACCGATCCCCGATCGTGTGCCGCCCCACCGGCACAACCTTCGAGTCGTCGCGCACGTGCATTGGCTCGAGGACACGAAGGCATTGCTCGGCCCCCTTGGACGCGCTGATCGCGCACCTGCTTGGCCGAAGACATCTAGACTATTGGAACGAGAGCCCAACTCTGGTCACGAGGTTGCGAAACCGCGCGTCCGTTCGGATCTCGTCCCACCGGGGATCTCTCCTGAGCCACACAAGCCAGTGTGAGCGCTCGTTGAAGGCGGCCTCCAGGTACTTGAGCGCGCGCTGGCGATCGCCGAGGCCTGCGTAGATGACCGCGATCGCGTAGCTAGACGCGTAGCGGCCCTGCCGAGCGAGATCATCGAACTCCTTCAGCACGCGATTCGCGTCTTGAGGTCGGCCGGCTTTCGCGTAGAGATAACCCATGGCCGCCATCGCGGGCGTCCATGTCCGGAGTGGACCAATGTTCTGGAGCGCGGCCTCGGCCTCCGCGTAGCGGCCCTGAGCCGTGTAGATCCGGGTCAACCAGAAGTACGCCGGCGGGAACTTCGGGTTCATCTCGAGCGCGAGCTTCACCGAACGGAGCGCATCGTCGTTCCGGCCGTAATAGTGAAGTATGTAGGCGAGATCGGTGTTGATCGGAACCGACAAGGGATCGAGCTTCTTTGCCGCCGCAATCTCACCTTCCGCTTCCGCCGTCGGCCGCTGCATCGCCGTCAGCAAATACGCGTACCATTGGTGAGCGATCGCGTAGTTGGGGTTCAAGTCGAAGGCGCGTTTCAATTCCGTACCAGCATCGGCGAACTTCCAGTCGTAATACATCAATGCGTAGCCGAGCGCGGCGTGTGCTTCGGCAAGCGTCGGATCGAGCTTGAGAGCCTGCTTTGCCGCCTCGCTCGCCCGCGGAAACGCATCGTCAGGGGCGATGTAGGAGCCGTAGCCGAGTTGCCCATACGAGTCGGCGAGTCCTGCGTACGCCGGGGCGTAGGTAGGGTCGGCATCGAGCGACTGACTGAAGTAGCGAATTGCCTCACGCAGATCGGACTCGCCCCTCTTGTCCCAGGCATGACGGCCCCGAACGTAGGCATCGAATGCTGCGGGCACCACCCGGCGTGAAGGGGCAGACAAGCCGGCACTCCGTTCGGGCGTCATCTTCAGATTGACTTCCGTGGCAATAGCTCGCGCCACATCGTCTTGAATCGCCATCACGCCTTCGAGCTCGCGCTCAAACGTATCGGCCCACAGGTGGCGGTCGGAGCGGCCGTCGATCAGCTGCGCGGTGACCTTCACACGCAGTCCGTCGCGAATCACCGATCCTTCGATGACGGCGTCCACATCGAGCTCTCGCGCGATCTCAGGTACCTTCTTGTGCGTTCCTCGGTATCCCATGACCGAGGTCCTCGACGTGACTCGCCACGTCCCAAGCCTCGCGAGGCGCGTCGTCAGTTCTTCGGTCATGGCATCGGCGAAGTAATCCTGTTCGCGGTCGGACGATAGGTTCGTAAGCGGCAGGACGGCCAGGGACTGAATGTGAGGGACGCCGGCGAGGGCCCCGATCGCCGGAATACGTCCGCCGAGCCACCACCACGCGCCGCTTCCAACAAGCACGACGAGCAGGCCGTAGCCCGCGAGGCGCAAACGCCGAGTGCCGAGAGCCAGCCTTGGTGTCGTCGATGATTGGCTGAGCGGGTCAGTCAGGCTCTCCCGCAAAGCGAAGGCGAGATCGCGGGCCGATTGAAAACGATGATCGGGGTTCTTCTCGAGACACCGACGAATGACCGGATCGATTCGCCAGGGAATACTCCGACCCGATTCGCGCACGTCGTCGGGAGGATCCCGGAGGATCGCGGCGAGCGTTGCTGCCGGCGAGCTTCCCCGGAAGGCTTTCTGGCCGGTCAGCATCTCGTACAGCACACACCCCAGCGAGAAGATATCGGCGCGATGATCGACCGTTTCTCCTTTGACTTGTTCCGGCGACATGTAACCCACGGTACCGAGCAGAGCGCTCGGCTCCGTCGCGGCTGCATCGACGGTTCCGGCGTGGGTCACTTCGGATCGAAACGGATCGAGCTTGGCCAGACCGAAGTCCAGAATCTTCACGACGCCATCGCGCGTAATGAAGATGTTGGCGGGTTTCACGTCGCGATGCGCTATGCCTTTGGCATGGGCGGAGGCGAGTCCGTCGGCAATCGACGCGGCAATCTCGATCGCGGCTTTCCACGACAGCTGCTCGCTGGCCAGTCGTCGGTCCAACGGCTCGCCATCGAGGAGCTCCATGACAGCGTAGGTAATGCCTCCCTCGCGTCCGAAATCGTGGAGCGCGAGGATGTTGGGATGCGAGAGCGCGGCAACGGCGCGGGCCTCGCGCTCCAGACGCGCCAGCGCGAGAGGATCTTCACTGAGTCGCTCGGAGACCACCTTGATCGCAACGCTGCGATCGAGACGTGTATCGCGCGCACGATACACCTCCCCCATGCCGCCGGCGCCAATCGCCGACTCGATTTCGTACGGTCCCAATCGCGCGCCTGTGGCAAGCGTCATGCGAGACGAGACGGAAGCAGACCCCACGCCGATCCTAGCGCGATTGGCACAGCTCCGCGGTGCTCCACAATGCGAAATGACATCTCTACGACGAACGGCTGGAAGGCCGCGGCGATCCAGTCATCGGTTGAGTGGACCGCGACGCAGATCGGCTTACGAAGGTCAACGTGATCGGACCCAAACCGATGACCGCGCCATGCCCGAGCTCTGTTGGCGCGTCAAGCCTGCGCCCGTTGACAAACGTCCCGTTTCGGCTGTCAAGGTCTTCGAGTGTCGCCTGGCCGGCTCGCAGGACGATCTTCGCATGGCTCCTCGAGACCGACGGATGATCGACGCGAATCTGCGCGGCGGGGTCGCGGCCGATGACATTATCGCCGTTCTCGAGGAAGAACTCGTGCTTCCCTCTGAAGACCGAGTGGCTCGACACTGCGGTTCCTCGCGCAGCGGAGCCCGTCGACCGGCGCGTCACCGACATGACGAAGCGGTAGCCTTTCCCCACGACGGTCTCAACAAATCGCGGCATGTCCGCATCGTCTTCGAGTACGTGCCGGATCTTTCGGATGGCGGTGTTGATCGCAGCATCATGTTCGACGAACACGCGTGAGCCCCATAGCGCTGCCCTGATTTCCTCGCGACCAACCAGCGCGCCTTTGCGACTGACCAGGAGAATCAGCACCTCCATCGGAATCTTTTCCAACCTGAGGCGCTCGCCGCCGCGGCGCAGCGAAAACGCTGCGACGTCCAGCTCGAACTCTCCGAAGGCAAAAGTATCCGGCACAACGCGATCATAGGACCGGATCGTCAGGGAATCTCCACAGAAACTTCAGACGGCCTCGATGGCACGGTGCCCGCTCATCCCGGACACTTGACGGCGCATGCGGATGACCCGCGTATTCTCGGACCTTCGCTCCCGCACCCCGCGAATGCGAAGTGCCACGGAGGATGGACATGTCTCGATTTCACTTTCTCGCCGCCGTTGCTGTCGCCTTGTCTATTTCTGCTCTGGCCTGCAGTCGCCCGAATGACCCGATCGGCCCCAGTTCGATCGTGCCCTCGTCGTCAGGTTCCTCAGCCTCGCGGGTGAACGCTGGCTCCCTGGGCGCCGAGCAGCCGCCATTCAATCTCCAGGCGATCCTTCGAGGCGAGGGGTTTGGTCTCGTCAAATTCAGACAGGTGATAGATGACGCTCAAAACATCATCGACCTCGACGTGTGGGTCCGGGGCTTGCAGCCTGACTCGAGTTACAGTCTGCAACGGGCAACTGATACGACCTTGGACGATGTCTGCACTGGCGCGAACTGGTTAACCCTCGGCCAGGGCCCGGCCCCGCAGCCGATTGTGACCGACGGCGAAGGAACCGGCCGCGCCTCGCTCTGGCGTGATTTATCCTTGCTGGCGCCGGGCACGGCCTTCGACATTCACTTCCGTGTGATTCAGAACGGCACTGCTCTCGTGGCGCTCCAGAGCGATTGCTACCGCTTTGTCGTGCGCGATTGAATACGGGCCCGAACCCAACGGCTTTCGTCGACCACCACGTTGTCGCATGAAGGGAGTTCGAATGACGGGCAACTGGCGGAAGTTCTTGGTCGTCGTCGCCGGAGCATGTCTGCTGTCGCCCTCTGTTGTGACCGGCCAGAGCTTGACGGGTGCCCTGATCGGCACCGTGAAGGATGAACAGGGCGGCGTCCTGCCGGCGGCGTTGGTGCGCGTGACCTCGCCCGCTCTCATCGGCGGCCCGGCGACGATCATGACCAACGACAGAGGGCAACTGCGATTTCCGGTTCTGCCACCGGGAACCTACGTCGTCGACGTCGAGCTCAAGGGCTTTGCGCCGTACCACGAGGAGGACCTGCTCATCGGGCCGGGCACCACTCTCGAGCGGACCGTGGTCTTGAAACTGGAAGGCGTTGCGGAATCGATTGTCATCGAGGGATCCGGCTCGCGGATCGAAGCGCGCGGCAGCGGCATCGAAACGCGCTTCGGAGCTGATTACCTCAGGACCATTCCAACGCGGCGGTTCAGCATGTTCGATTCGATCAGGGCCGCTCCGGGGATGTCTCCCACTTCTCCGTCGAGCGGTACCGTGAACACGGTGTCTGCGTTCGGCTCTGGTGGCAACGAGAATCTATTCCTCATCGATGGCACGAACTTTACGTGCCCGTGCGCCGGCATTTCGCGGGCGGAGCCCAGCGTCGACGTGATTCAGGAAGTGCAGGTGCAGTCGGTGGGGGTATCGGCGGAGTACGGCAACATCCAGGGCACTGTATTCAATGTGGTGACCAAGCAAGGCGGCGATCGCTTTGCGTACGATGCGTCTTACTACGGGCAGTCGTCCGCGCTGACCAGTCAGCCTGTCGTGGTTCAGGTTCCACGACGCTCGTTCCAAAGCGGGTACGAGCGTGAGAGATACCGGGACTTCACGACTGACCTGGGCGGACCCATCGTACGCGAGCGACTCTGGTTCTTTATCGGATATCAGTATCTGCGCGACTTCGACAGCCAGCCTGGCGCCGACCCTTCCCTGCCAAGAACGTATCAGCAGAACAAAGGCTTCGCGAAGCTGACATGGCGACTCACGCCGGCGCTTCAATTGATGCAGAGCGTGCATTACGAGTCCTGGATCAGTCCTGATCGGCCGACGTTTGTGACTCCGTTCGAAGCCACCACGCGCCCGCACGCGAACGTGCCGGCGATCACGTTCGGGGATCTCACACACACGTTGTCGACCACGACCGTGTGGAATCTGCGAGTCGGTCGATTTGTGTACTCGCGACGAGATGATCCAAGCAACGGCGATCCGGCGATCTCCAGTCACTTCGATCAGGTGACTCAGATCACGAGCGCCGCTGCTCCGCAAATCCAAGGCCTGACTCTCATTCGGACGACTGGGAAGGCAACGCTCAGTCACTACCAGCGTGGCCTCTTTGCGGCCGATCACGAGTGGAAGATCGGCACACAAATAGAAAGGGGCGAACACTCTCAGCCAGTCGTCATTCCCGGAGGCGTCAAATTCCGCGACAACAACGGGCAGCCGTACCAGGCAGACTCCGCACCTCCTTCCAACAGCGGCGGTCTCTTCATCACGACTGCGGCGTTCGCCAGCGACACAATGACCATCGGGTCGCGGCTCACGCTTAACGCCGGGGTGCGGTTCGACCACAGTCGCGCCATCAGCCAGGACCTGAGCGCCGTCGATGCGCAGTTGCGTGAGACCGGCCAGGTGATCCGAGGTTTGGGCACGTTGTACACCTGGAACGTCGTCTCGCCCCGTCTGGGCGTTACCTCGAGGCTCACTGCAGATGGCCGGACGATTCTGCGTGCGAGCTATGGTCGTTTCAATCAGGGCGTCTTGACGGGAGAGATCAGCCCCATTCATCCAGGCGTGACACCGATTACGACGACCGAGTTCGATCCGGTGGCTCGCGGGTACACTCGTCTCATCTCGTTTGTCGATCCGAAGATCAACCTCTTCATCGACCCTGCGACGCGAACACCTCGCACCGACGAGTACTCGATAGGCGTGGATCGACAGCTGGGCGCTCGACTCAGTGCGGCCGTCGCGTACATCCACAAGACCGGCGACGATTTCATCGCCTGGACCGACATCGCCGGTCAATACCAGCAGGACGCGCGCACGCTTCCAGACGGCCCCACCGTGCCGATCTTCGTCCTCACCAACGGCACCGCCAGCCGCCGTTTCATGTTGACCAATCCGGATGGCTACTCGCTCACGTACAACGGACTCGTGATGGTGGCTGAAAAGCGCCCTTCGCACGGGTGGCAGGCAACCGGCTCGTACACGTTTTCGCGGGCGACAGGACTGCTGGCCTCAGGAGGAGCGAGCGCGTCAGATCCGCAGGTCAGCACGGTCGCACCGGCGTTCCCAAGCGCGACGACGTTCGGACGGGATCCCAACAACCTGACGAATGCGTATGGCCGCTTGCCGAACGATCGGCCGCACATGTTTCGGCTGATGGGCACCTTCGATGTTCCGCGAGCGGGCGTCACAATGGGTGCGAATCTGCAGCATTTCAGCGGAAAGCCGTGGGCAGCGACGGCCCTTGTTTCACTGCCGCAGGGGGATCAGCGCATTCTGCTCGAGCCTCGCGGCTCGCGTCGGCTGTCGTCGCAAACGCTGCTCGACCTCCGCGTCTCGAAAGCGTTGTCTGTGGGGCACGCTCGCGTCGAGTTTATCTTCGACGTGCTTAACGCGCTCAACGACACTGCGGAAGAAGCTTTGGCTTCGGACATTTTGTTCAGCCCCACCTTCGGTCAGCCGACGATCTTCATGGACCCACGCCGGGCCATGCTCAGCGCGAGGCTCAATCTGGGGCATTGATTCCACGTCCGCCTCGTGCTCGCCTGCGCGGACGGGCAACCAACAGCAGAGGGAGCGATGAAGCGAACCGCATCGCGGACGTGTATCCGCGCAGCACGCGGCTAATCGCGCGGGGCTCAGCGGCCGGCCCAATCGTCGGCGCAACACTGATTAGAGAGGCGCGCCACAGGGCAAAAAGAATAGCGCGGTCGGTAAAAGCGGCTGCGAGCCCCCGCAACCAGATTCTTCAAGGGCTTGCAGCGATTTGTTGCAAGCCTTTTCTGCTTTAGTCCAGCAGCCATCCAGCGTCCCGCGAAGTCGCAGCGTCATGGACATCGACTGCATAGTGTCTCAAGATGCGGAGGAACTGGTTGGGGAGGATTTATGCGGCATGAACAATTCACGAAGCGACACGTGTCCACGATGGTGTTGACGGCCGTGGTGATTCGCATGCTTGGCGCGGGCGCGTTGGCCTGGGAAAACCCGTTGCAGGGAAGGTATCTCAGTGGAGCACCGCTGAGCATTTGCGATCAGGGGTCCTTCTTCGTCGGGGGTGTGCCGAAGATCACGCGATATGCCAGCTCCGCGGCCGTTCGTGAAGGTGGTCCGCCGCAGCAAATCACGATCGGCCAGATGTATGTCCAATTCCAGATCCCAGAGCAGCGACGAAGGTGGCCGCTCATCATGATTCACGGGTCGACGCATACGGGAGCGGCACTGGATTCGACACCTGGCGGTGACGAGGGCTGGCTCTCTCATGCAGTCCGAAACAAACTCGCCACGTTCGTGGTCGATCAGCCAGGGCGCGGCCGGTCCGGCTTTGACCAGTCGGTCATCCTCGAGGCGAAGGCGACGGGCAACTGGAATCTGGTCCCCTCGAGCTTCGGCAGGATCACCGACGACGGCGCCTGGACAACTTGGTTTGGCCACATCGTACCGGCCGGTACTGACATCACGACTGGAAAGATGATCCGCCACGGTGACCCCGGCGATCCTGATCCTGCTGAAAACCAGGCAGAGCCTTCCCAGGCTCACGGCGCCTATCTGCCAGCGTTCCCGATCCCGCCTGGACCCAATTCCGCCAATCCGCATCTCGTGGCGCGGGCGGGCGCCATAGGGGAAGCACCGAATCCGTCCAACAACACATATCTCGGTCTGGAGTACTACAAACAGCTCGTGCCCAATGGCGAAGTCACGTTGCCGGGCTCCGAGTGTCCGAGTTGTACTCCGAAGAACCTCAATGCCATCGACACGTGGCTTCCGCTCGCCCTCGCCGAACTGCTCGAAGGCGTCGGTGGCGGCATCTTGTCGCCTCATTCGCAATCGACGTCCTCGGTGTTCCATACGGTCCGCATCCTGAAAGAGCGTGGGGAATTGCATCTGCTGAAGGGGATCATCATCCCCGAGGGGGCAGGGACTGATCTGGCAGCGGCCGGGCTCGTCGGATCGGACTTCGACTCGATTCCCTTCCTGATGTTGAACGGTGATTATCGTCCGCTGGCCACACGGAAAGGGAACTACGCCGCCGTTGCTGCGATGAATGCGAGCCGCACACGCAAGGTCGGACCTGCACTATCGCTCAACGTGGAAGATCCGATGTTCAAGGGGAAGCTCAATGGTCATACTCACATGGGTATGCTGGGGTCGACCGCTCTGCTGGAATTCGACTTCTTCTTGGACTGGGCCGGCAAGAATATTGACAATCCGCTCCTGCCGAAAGGATGTACGGTCAGAACGGACAAGAAGTAGGACGATTCAATCTGACGGTGAATCCATTTCGCGCAGGATCGCGGCGAACCGCGGATCCGGGTGCAGCGCGCGGTGTTGCGGGAAACTGGCGCGCCCAGAGGATGAAGGACGGTTCGCGCGGAACGTGCAGGGGACGGCGGCGGTTTGGGAAGTGGCGGCTCCAGCGGCGGCGGAAACCCGTGCGCCTCGCCAGTGTTGACTCACTGATGTAGCCGACTGAACTCGGCAAGTCATGCCGCCACGATGTACAGACCAGTCGGTACAAGCGGCTGCGAGCCCCCGCACCCAATCTCAAGTAGCAACACCCCAAGTTGCTGCTCTCGCCTCAGCGTCACGTCTGATATCGCTCGATGAACTCCGGCGCCACCCAAATCGAATGGGTGTGGGAGTGTTCGTCGGTCCGGATATCGAAAGGGTCGTCAAAGTGGAGTTCGGTCCGGCCGTCTTCGTCGTATCCGACGAGCAGGACGGGCTTGCCGACAATCGCCACGATCGCGTTCTGGTCCTCCTGCGGCAGTCCGTTCAAGAGCCCGGGCGGAATGCTCATGAGAGCGACTGTCTCGCCGGGGCGTGGCTTGCTGTCGTCAGCGCTCATAGGTGCACAGGCGAGGGCTAGGTCGCTTGTAGTCGAACAAGGCCGCGCAACTGTACCCCCTGACTATCACCTTGCCCCACCCGCAACCAAAGATACTTGCAGCGAAAGGTCGTCGGATTCCGGCGACCTTTTGCTTTGTACGGTCGCGCTGAGCATCACGGCCGAGTTCATCGCCATGCGTCACTTCACACGCGTGGCGCGCTCCTGAAGCGTTCCCTGAAGGATGACGCATTCGGTCACGTTGCCGGCACCGTCACGCACGAACTCCACTGCGAGGTTGATGTCGCGCATGAAGAAGCGCGTCTCGGACTCCGCCAGCAGCGTCAGCGCGTTGCCGCCGGGTGGCTGCAGAGCGAGCTGCGCGCCGTCGACCTTGACGGTTATCGCTTGACCGTTGGCCCCCTGATACACGCCGGCGTAACGCGCGAGCACCGACGGCGCCAGCGTGATCGCCTTCTTCTCCGAGAGCAGCTGCACCGCGTCGCCGTGCGCGAGAGCGCCGAGGTACCCCGCGATTTCCGCTGACGGCGCCAGACTGATGTTCCCGAGGACGACGACCGAGATGCCGCGATCGAAGAAATAGGTCAGGTTGGCGAACGGCGGCACGCCGCCACCGTGTGTGGCTGCACGACGGCCGTCGATCGTCCTGATGTAGACGCCGAGTCCATAGCCGCCCTTGAACGGTGTGGTCATCTTCTCCAGCGACGCCTTCGACAGTACCTTGCCGCCGTAGAGGCCGTTCTGCCACCGCAGCAGATCTTCTGTCGTCGAGTACAGGCCTGCCGCCGTGTTGGGAACGATACGATCGGACGCATAGGACGCGTTGGCAAGACCCTTCGGTGTGACGGTATAGGAACCGGCGCGCCGTGCAACAACGGCGGGGCTGTCCAGCCCCGAGTCCTTCATCCCGAGCGGCGTGAAGATGTTCTCGCGGATGAACGTCTCGTACGATTGACCCGTGAGCGTCTGAATGAGGTGGCCGAGAACCAGGTAGCCGGAATTCGTGTAGTTGAAGCGCTCACCCGGCTTCGATTCGAGTGGGCGCTGCATCAGGTCCTTGACGAATCCCGCGACGGTGCCATCAGCGCTCTCAACGGCTGGTTGCCTTCCGGCTTGCGGGGACTGCAGGCCGGCAAATCCGGCTGTGTGCGTCAGCAGGTGAAACAACGTGATCTGATCCCAGGCCGGCGGCGCCTCGGGCAGATACGTCTTGACGGGTTCGTCGATCTTCAGCCGGCCGCGCTCCTCGAGCAGCAGGATCGCGGCAGCCGTGAACTGTTTGGTAATCGACGCGATCTTGAACCGCGCGCTCGGGCTGTTGGGGATATTCCACTCGACGTTCGCCAGCCCGTACCCTTTACTGACGATGACGTCGCTGCCGCGGGCGACGAGCACGGAACCAGCAAAGGTCGCTTTGTCGACATACGACCGCACGACCTGATCCATCCGCTCGACGTCCTGCGCGAAGCAGACAGTGGCCCCGCCAAGCCACGCCAGTAGCACGAAGGTGAACCGATGCCTGTCGACGCGAGGTTGCATGGGACTCCTCTGTGCGCACCGGTTGTTAGGGATCCGGGACGACCCGCTCGAGGACCATCACGACTTCAAAAGGCCCTCCCTTGGGTCCGTTGCCTTTGTTCGTGACGGTGAGCGTCTTTCCATCGGCGGACACCTGGTACCGTCCGGCCACGAGCACCTGACCGTCCACCTCTGAGCCGAGCTCGAGGGTTTGGGAATCCGGCCGGCTGCCGAACGTCATCGCGCCTGCAGGCACACCTGGGATCGGACGTCCGCTCAAGTCGAGCAGGGGGCGGCGACGTCCGTCCGCGATGATCATCTGCGGGCGCTCCGCACACGCCTCCCCGTTCACCACGCCGTATGCCGTCATCAGGTACCCGGTGTCGGTGGGCTCGAACCGCAGACAGGCCTGCTGCGGCGCCGGCCGATCGACTTTCCACAACGAGGGCTCGCTCTGCCTGGCGCGCCACGTACCTTCGAAGAGATCATCTGCCATAGTCGCCTCTCTCAATCTGTCTGCCCACGTCGAAACGTGTTCGCATGGCAGACGTAACGCGAGATCCCCAAACAGCCGAATCAACCCGACGACACCCTGCTGCTGCCACACACGCGGCACGAGGTCTTCGCCGAGCTGCTC
>Ga0075433_10000685_pt1 | contig 23063 bp, 23 predicted proteins | sample RhiMethybrSRZTD2_FD_75299 | JGI IMG/M metagenome (GOLD analysis project Ga0075433, IMG submission 75299) | Populus rhizosphere microbial communities from Tennessee, USA - Rhizosphere MetaG P. TD hybrid SRZTD2 | ecosystem: Host-associated > Plants > Roots > Rhizosphere > Soil | place: USA... | reverse complement strand
GAAGATCGATCGGATTACCTACAAAGTCGTGGAGGATAGCAACACCGCACTTTCGGCGATGCTGGCCGGGGAAGTCGATTTGGCACTGCGTGACACGCTTTCCTTCGACGGCGCTATGGTCTTGAAGGAGCAGTGGGAGGCCAAAGGGTTGGGAACGATCAGCATCAGACCGATTACTTTTCGCTGGGTGAATCTGAGCGGAACTAATCCGCTCTTCAAAGACGTCCGGGTCAAACGCGCGCTGCTCCACGCTATCGACCGCAACAGCATGGTGAATAATGTCTTCCGGGGCGTGGCGCCCATCATTCACTTTCCGCTGTCGCCGTTCCGCAACGCGTACAAGCGAGCGGATGCCGCAGCGATGAAATATGAGTACAACGTGGACAAGGCCAAGCAGCTTTTGAGTGACGCGGGATTTACGCTTGGATCAGACGGAGTATTGGCAAACAGTAAGGGCGATCGCATGGAGTTCGAGTTCCGCACCGAGGCGGGGAGCAGGGAGGACGAACAGGCGCAGGCAATCATCGTTGACTACTGGAAGAGGATCGGTGTGCGGGCTCAAACGAAGAACTTGCCGCCGCGTGTCTTCAACTCCGAGGAATATCGAAACCGCTGGCCAGGCGCAGCGCTCGGCGGGCAAAATCTGGTCGTTGAAGAATGGGCGGAGCGCTTCCATAGCGCCGGCACGCCCACTGCGGAAAATCGCTGGGCATCCGAATCGGTCTCGCTGTGGCAAAATACTCAGGCCGACGCGATCATGGACGAATTGAACACGATTATCCCTGAGGCGCGGGCCACCGACCTACAAGTGGAGTTCGTCAAGCTCTTTACCCGCGACCTGCCATATCTGCCGCTTTACTACCGGCTGGAATGGCTCGCCATCCGAAAAGGATTGACCGGCGTGACTCCTCGCATCGAGAGCGGCGGACAGAACATGAACACGTGGAATATGCATCGGTGGGACAAGGTTTGAAAACGTTCAAGCCGTTTAATCCGGTTGAACCGAGCGTAAGCGGTTGATCGTTCCGCGTTGCGAGCTAACCCGAAACCCAAAACTCGAGAGAAGAAAGTAGCGATGCTCCATTATTTGACCCGCAGGATGTTTCAACTAGTGCCGCTGCTGTTCTTCATTTCTGCATTCATCTATCTTTTGCTTTATCTGATGCCCGGTGATCCGCTCTATCGGATGCTTGAAGATGTTCCCAATTTGCGTCCACAAGATTATGAGCGGTTGCGCAAGCTCTACGGCCTGGATGACCCTGTATATATTCAGTATTGGAAGTGGCTCTGGCAATTGATCCAGCTTAACCCCGGCTACTCTCGCGAGTACGGTCAGCCGGTCGTCGATATTATTCTTCCAGCGTTAAAAAACACTTTGGTGCTCACCATCACTGCAGTCGTGATCGGCAAAGTGGTGGCGATCTTGCTGGGTATTTTTTCCGCTGTCCGACAATATTCGATCGGCGATTACATTCTCACTGCGATCACCTTTATTTCCTACTCGGTTCCGGCGTTTTGGCTCGGTCTCATGTTGATTATTGTCTTCGCCGTTAAACTCGGTTGGTTGCCGACATCCGGCATGGTCAGTACCGATCTTACGCCCGGCAGTTGGGAGGCGATGGTCGACTGGATCAAGCATTTGATCTTGCCGGTGTCGGTGCTGGCGATCTCCGAGATTATCCAAGTGCAGCGCTTCATGCGCTCGAGTTTGTTGGAAGTGCTGCGCCAGGATTACTTGACCACAGCGCGGGCCAAAGGGCTGAGCGAAAGAGTGGTCATCGGGCGTCATGCGCTGAAGAACGCGCTCATTCCCGTGGTGACAATTATTGCCGTTACCATGCCGCGGGTCGTCGGCGGCTCCGCAGTCGTGGAAACTGTTTTCGCTTATCCCGGCATGGGCCGGCTGCTCTTTACTTCGATCATGGGCAACGACTACGTGGTGGCCATGACCGTGGTGATGATCATCGCGGTGACCGTAGTTTCCTTTAATCTGTTGGCGGACATCATCTATGGCTGGCTCGATCCAAGAATTCGCTATCAAAGCTGAATTGGCGGCTGCGTCTCCGGCTCCGCCGGGTTATTGGCGCGTCGTCTGGCGCCGCTTCAGGAAACATCGCGTCGCCTACTTCGGGTTCTTTTTTTTCGTCTTTCTGCTTGTCCTCGTCATTGCCGGGCCTTACATGGTGCCTTACCAGCTCGATGAAGTGTCGTTGTCGGAACGCATGCACATGCCGTCCTGGAAGCACTGGTTTGGCACGGATGAACTGGGACGAGATACCTGGGTTCGGATCATGCACGGCGGCAGGGTTTCACTCACGGTGGGTTTGATCGTCGGTATCAGCACGGTGATTCTTGGCGGGCTGATCGGCATCCTCGCGGGCTACGTCGGTGGAGTTTTAGATAATGCGCTCATGCGGCTGGTCGATACCATCTACACGATCCCGCGAATCGTATTATTGCTGGTACTTTCGAAATTGGCCGGGCCGGGCTTGTTGAACATCATCATCATTCTCGTCGCGCTGGAATGGACCAATGCCGCGCGTTTGGCGCGTAGCGCCGTGTTATCCTTTCGCGAGCAAGAGTTCGTAGTCGCCGCGCAATGTTTAGGGGCTTCGCGATGGCGCGTGATGCTGCGCCATCTGTTGCCCAACTCGCTCGCGCCGCTGATTGTCGCAGCAACCCTCGACGCCGGCGCTGCGATTCGTGCTGAAACGACGCTGAGCTTCTTGGGCCTTGGTATTCAGCCACCGACCCCCAGTTGGGGCAACCTGCTGACCAACGCCGCCACCAATATTTTCATCGCGCCATTGCAGGTTTTTCTTCCCGGACTTTTTATCTTCTTCGCCTTGATGAGCTTCAACTTGCTCGGCGATGCGCTGCGCGACGCTCTCGACCCGCGCTTGGCCGAGCGCGGCAGGTGACGTACTCATGACGCGAACGGCAATTATGGCTTAGTCGTGCCCAAGCTCTGCAAGAAGCCCGACGTCTTGAGAAACTCCGCGAAAGAGTTGTCGATAAAATCAGGGGCGCGCGCGTCTTTTGCTCGCGGAAACTCTTTTTCGTCGAGATACATCAATTGGCCTTGTATCGGCTCGGTAAGCACTGCAAGGTTCGCGTCCCAATACGGCGCGAACTGCTCATAGGTGTCGTCGATGATTTTCATGTCTTCGGTGTCGGTGAACTTGCCGATTGCCCTTTTGGCCGCCGCGGGATTCTGCCGGGATAGAATCGTCGCTTCCGCCATGGCCTTGAGAAAAGCATAGAGTGAGTTGGGATTGGCTTTGATGATTCGCTCGGTGGTGCCGAACGCAAGATGAAGGCCGGGAACATTGATTTGCGCGATATCGATCAACAGACTGAGTCCAGCATCGCGCGCCTTTAGAGTATTGGGCGCGGATAGCGTTCCCGCCGACGTCTTACCTCCCATGACCGCCGTCAGAACAGCCGGGATCGTTTGAACGTAGAGGAAGCTCACATCTTTATCGGAAATCACGCCGGTTTTCTTGAGGGCTTCGCGCGTGGCGATCTCGGTCGAAGTGCGCGGCGTCGTGACCGCGATGGTCTTGCCCTTGAGCTCGGCCAGAGAGCCGATCCCCTTACCGCCCCACAATTGAAAAATAAATCGTTGTAGCGAGGCGCCGATATATTTTACCGGAACGTTTTGTAACCGCGCATTGACAAGATCAGGTCCTGAGGAGATCACCTCGACCTCGCCGGCAACCAATGCTTGCAGCGCGACTTGCGAGTTGAGAAGCTTTAAGCTGGCATCGAGACCGTGCTTTTTGAAAAGCCCGGCTTGTTGCGCGACCCATAACGGCGTAAACGCGCCGCTGGCTTGGGTATACGAGAGCGTGAAGCTGTTTTTCTCCGGCTTGCCGCCGAGCTGTGCCGCTGCGGGAGATGGCCAAGCAAAGAAGGCGCAAACCAAAGCCGGGAAAATCCAACATCGCCGCCAATCACCCGCTCGGCTGCGCGCTTTCATCCGCATATGCCACCTCCTATTTTTGCGTCTGGATAGCAGATGCGCGCACCAGCCGTCAAACCGGCGACAGGACGTTCATACGAGGTCGAGATTTTTCGCCGAAGCTCAGCAATTCACCTCAAGTTGATAGTCATTGACAGCAAAGCGTCTCTCTTTATAGATTTCCTGAGAAAGAGCAGGTCGATAGCGAGCGCGACGGAGGAAGCAAGCAATGACAGAAAGCAAAGCAGAAAACCTCGGACAGAGCGCGTATCAAAAATTACTGGATGATTTGCCGCGCACCGGACCAGGCACCAAAGGCGGTGAGATGTTGCGCAGGTATTGGCACCCTGTGTGCCTGTCGGCCAACCTCAAGGATATCCCCATCGGGGTCAGAATGCTCTGCGAAGACTTAGTCGTATTTCGCGATGGCAAAGGACGGCCGGGGTTGTTAGGTATTCATTGCCCGCATCGGCTGGCGTCGTTGGAATATGGTCAAGTGATGGAAGATGGTCTTATGTGCTCCTATCACGGCTGGAGATACGATACTCAAGGACGCTGTATCGATCAGCCTTTGGAGCCGCGCGACAGCGATCTCAAGAGTAAAATCCGCCATCTTTGGTATCCCGTCGAAGAATGGGCAGGCGTCGTTTGGACCTACATGGGACCGGAGAAAGAGAACCCACCGCCGCTACCGAAGATCGATGTCCTTGCTCGCACAGACGGAGAAGTGAAACTAGTCGACGGTGACGTGCGTAATTACAACTATCTCAACTGGATGGAAAACTTCGCCGACATGGGCCACTCCGTGGTGCTTCATGGCCTCGTAGTGAGAGATTTGCCGCAAGAGCTCAAATCTTTTAATGACGACAGCATCAAGAATTGGATGCCGTTGCCGCTTGAGCATGTGGAAACGGATTATGGCATGAAGACGGTGTCGGTGCTCGACACCGGTGATCCGCAAGTCAAATTCGTCAACACATGGAGCATGGCGATACCGGTTCACTGGCGCTTTTCGGCATCCGTTCCGGTTTTCCGCCCGATTTCACCGATGAACGGCAAGAAGGTGGCGGCATGATTCGAATCATCGACGACACGCACTTCGAGTTAATTCGCTATAACTTGTTCCGCAAAGGAAATTTTCCGGGACCATTCACGTTCGGACTGCCGCCGGGCCTGAAAGGTACGGCTGACAAAAAGGCGCACGACAAGCGCAGATATTCGGGATGGGAAGGAGTGCCGGCACTGGAAGATTTAGTCTTGCAGGAATCTCAAGGAGACATTCCCGAGCGTCGACTCGAGCATTTGGGCACATCTGATCGCGGCGTTATCATGATGCGGAGAATATGGCACAAGGCGATGGAAGATGTTGCCAATGGCAAGGATCCGAAGGGTGTCGATCGCAAACAAAACGGGATGCTCGAAGTGGACACGTTTCACGGCCACGTCAAAGTCAATGAGCTTAAAATAGGTCCGGAGAACATGCCTTCGTCGAGAGACGGGCAGGGGCTTATTCGGGATAAGGAAGGTAAGTTGGTGTTTGGTGAGCCATCCTAATATCTGACAGACTTTTTTTGACGGAGGTCTTTATGAAGAAATTTCGCATAGAGCCGCACGGGCGCCTTCAGGAATGGGTCGCTGACGAAAAGGGATACTTCAAGGACGAAGGATTGGACTACGAGTTTTTAATTTCATATGCGACGCAGTCGTCCGGATACGCGCTCGTCCAATCCACCGAGTCCGCCGCGCCCGAAGTAAAACGCGGGGCCTTCGAAAATATGGAGAAAGGTCGCGCCGCCGACATCAGTTGCGCGTGCCATTGGGCGGTCAACATGGCTTCCTCCTCGGGCCACGGCCGCATGTGGGGACACGCGTACTCCGTGACCCCATCGGCCATTGTTGTCCCGCCGGAGTCTTCGATTAAGAAGCCGGGCGCCCTGGCCGGCATAGAGGTTGGGGTGGGCTATCACTCCGGTAGTTACTTCTCTGCCATCCAAGCATTGGAAAAGATCCTCAAGCCCGATGAGATCAAGCTCGCGTTTATCGGCCAACCACAGGACCGGCTGGCTGCGCTGCTGAACCGTAAAGTCGATGCGGCGAACATGTTTGGCGCACCACTGTACGTCGCCGAACAGCAGGGTTGCCGAAAAATTTTAGACACCACTTTCATGATCGGTTTCTTGTTGCATCAGGATGCCGACGTGGAAGACGTCAAGCGCTACTTTAAGGCGTTGCAGCGCGCGCAACGAGATATCGACCTCGAACCGGAGCGCTATAAACATTACTTTTTAAAAGAGTTGCCGGAAAAGTATCACGACCTGATCGATGTCGGCGGGTTTGGGCCGGGAGAGCGTTTGGTATTCGAGCCGTATACGCGGGAGATATTCGAGCAGACGCATCGCTGGATTGAACAGGAAAAGCTGTTCCCGGAGGGTCCGGTGGACAAACCAGACTACGACCGTGCCGTCTCCATGCCCGACTAAATGGCGCGGCGCTGTAGCGCCGAAAATTGTGGGACAGATCGCTGTCGCTACGGTTTGATATCACGCGTGGCGGTTTTCCTTCGCGAGCCTGGCGATGATCTTCTCTTTCCTTGTGCGATGACATACTTTAGTGCTGGTTTTCAGTTCGTCGGCGCGTTTGTAAAAATGTATTTGCACGAGTATTCCATTCCCCTCGGTATAATCTCGGCGTGAGTGGCCGCGCAGAAAATGACGGTTGTACTTAGGATTTTTCTGCGAAGAAATTATAAAGCCAGCCGAAAACAAGGCCGGCGAGCGCTCCGGCAATTAGCGAATATAAAGTGCCGACGATCATACCTAGCGGCCCGCTGACCGGGTCATAGCCGGGATAGAGCGACGCTAGCAATGCGAGGTATGCGCCACCATAGGGACGGAGGACGAGATTCAACAGCGAGATGAAAACAAAGCAGATCGCTTTCAAGAGAGCACCGGCAATGACCATGGATTTGACCGACAACTTCATAGGAATGGATTTGACCAGCGCCGTGAATTTTCAAACCTCTTCTTTTACCAAAGCGTTCGAAGGCGGCGGCCGCATTCTGATCGTGGCACGGATGAATTAAAGCATAAGCTGTTTGGTGCTCTCGAAGCAACTGTGCAGATCGGCCGTGACGTTTTTCAACTGTACCTGCGAAAAAGCATTTAACAATAGGTTGAACTCGAGCGGCGGCATCTACCAGTGCGCTTTTGTCCTAGGGCTGTATTTGCTCTGCCATCCGATATCCGCTACTTTCAAAATCTAGCTCGATAGACCCCGGACGCGGCTTTGGCTTCCACCAACGACACGACACAAATCCCCAGTTCAATCGCTACGAATGGGAAAGTCGCCTTCGCGGCGCTCAAGCATCGCGACTTTCAATGGTTTTTTGTTACGACCATGCTGGCGATGATGGCGGACAACATCGAGCACGTGATCACCTACTGGGTGCTCTTCCAAAAATTTCAGTCGCCGGTGCTCGCCGGCTTTGCCGTGATCAGCCATTGGACGCCGTTTTTGCTGCTGTCGGTCTATTTCGGTGGATTGGCGGATCGCTACGATTGCCGCAAGCTCATTCAGGTCGCGCAGATCATGTACATGGCCGTGTCAGCGGCCTGGGCGATTCTGTTTTTTACCGACACAATCGAAGTTTGGCATGCGTGCGTCTTGCTGGTGATACATGGCATCGCCGGCGTATTTTGGACGCCCGCCGAGATACTTCTCATTCACGATATTGTCGGCGCGGACGATCTTCCCAGCGCGGTGCGCCTCAACGCGACCAGCCGGCAACTCGGCATTCTGCTCGGTCCGGCGGTCGGTGGCGGTTTGATGCTGATGGTTGGCGCGCCGGTGGGTTTGTTGGTGAACACGCTGATCTATCTGCCGCTGACTGTTTGGCTCATGATCGTTCCTTATTCGGGCCACACTCGCGAGGGCATGACCGCGCGACGCGCCTTGCGTTGGCGTGATGCCCCAGCGGTCATTCGCGAGGTCTTCGAGAACCGCCCGATCGTGACAATGATTCTGCTGGGCGGCGCCGCGTCACTTTTTGTTGGCAATGCGTTTCAAGCGAACATGCCGGAATTTGCGCATGACCTCGGCACAGAAAAGGCGGCATTTGCCTACAGCGCGCTTTTGGCGGCCAACGCCGCCGGGTCGGTCTTCGGCGGTTTTGTGCTCGACGGCAAGGCATGGTTGCCGCCAACGGTGAAATCGGCGATAGCCTGCGCGATTCTCTGGTGCGTGACCATGACCGCTTTTGCCTTTTCGAACAGTTATCCCTTGTCACTGGTTCTCCTTTTCGTAGCGGGCGCCTTGAACCTGGCGTTCTACTCGATCGCGCAAACGATCGTACAATTGGAAGCGCCGGTGGCGTTGCGTGGCCGGTTGATCGGACTCTTCTCCATGTCGGCGTACGGCTTACGCGCATTTAGCGGCGTAACGGTCGGCGTGATCGGCGGTCTGATCGGCATTCACTGGTCGCTGGCTTTGAGCTCGATGGCGCTTCTCGCCGTAACCGTAGCGCTCTCTGCGTTCGCTTCATCGGGTTCCCGGGTGGAGGAGCTGAGGTGAACGGAAATCATTCGGCTGTGAAGCAATTTTTCCCGGCTGTTTGCCTTGCAGCGGGTTATCTCTTAGTGTCGTTGGTTAACCACGTCGTTTGGAGACAACAGTGGCAATGGTGAATAATCAAGCCAACGCAGCTTCGACGGATGTTGCTACTGAGCCCGGCGATGGGCTTGGTGGTCAATGCGCTCATTTATCTACCGTTGACCATCTGGTTGCTGACCGTGCCTTATACCGGTCATAGCCGCGAAAGTGTCGCGCCGATGCGCCGTGCCCTGGGTTGGCGCGACGCCTTCGAAGTCATCCGCGAGGTGTCCGGTAACCGGCCGATCATCACCATGGTTGTGCTCGCCGGCTGCGTGTCATTTTTTGTCGGCACCGCCTTCCAGGCGACGATGCCGGAGTTCGCGCACGATCTGGGTGCAGAGAAAGCCGACTTTGGCCGCCAATGCCGCCGGCGCGGTGATCGGCGGGTTCTTGCTCGAGGGCCGCGGCCGGCTTCCGCCGCGGGTCCAAACCGCAATGATCAGCGCGATTCTGTGGTGTGTCGCGATCGCCGGATTCGCGTTTTCTTCGAGCTATTCTCTGTCCCTGTTGCTCCTGTTCACCGCCGGAGTGGTGAACCTGATTTTTTCTTCTATGGGGCAGACGATCGTGCAGCTGCTATCACCGCTCCACCTCCGTGGTCGTTTGATCGGCTTGTTCGCCATGGCCAGCATGGGCCTCAAAACCTTTAGCGGCTTGACCGTGGGTGTACTCGGCGGACTCATCGGTGTGCACTGGTCACTCGCGGCCAGTGCGATGGTCTTGTTGACTTTAACGGGGGCGTTATTTGCTTTCGTTATTCCGGGCCGGCGGCAAGGAGAGTTCAGTTAAAGTTGAAGCGCGCTAAGGGCAGAGAGCCAAGCGCAAAAGGGCAGGGAATAAAGCAAAATTAAAAAGGCAAAATGCCAAAGGAAAAAATTTCCGAGAGATCACTGCTCTAGTCCGCGAAGGTTCTTTATCCTCTCGACAGGTTGCACAAGCCCGCATGGCTGCAAAACCGATTTCTTCAAGTATCGACTCAGCGTTGAATCCTGAGCGAAAAGTTGCTTTTGCAGCGCTGCACCATCGCGACTATCGGAGATATTTTTTCGTGATCATGTTGTCGCAAATGGGCGACAACATCGAGCATGTAATCAGTTATTGGCTGCTCTACCAGAAATTTCATTCGCCAGTGCTGGCCGGCTTTGCTGTGATTAGTCACTGGACGCCATTCTTGTTTTTTGCCGTCTACTTTGGCGCACTCGCCGATCGGCACGACTGTCGGCGCGTGATTCAGGCTGCTCAGCTCATGTATGCCAGCGTGTCGCTTACCTGGGCGATTTTGTTCCTCACCGACACGATTCAAGTATGGCACGCTTGTGTTCTCTTGGTGATACATGGCATGGCCGGCGTGTTGGGCAGCCCCGGCGGCCAGCTGATCATTCATGACATCGTCGGCCGCGAATACTTGCAAAGCGCGGTCAGGCTCAATTCAACGGGACGCAATATCGCGGTGCTTTTCGGACCGGCGGTAGGCGGGGCAACGATGCTTCTTTTCGGGGCTCCGGCGGGGCTTTTTATCAACGTGTTCATGTACCTGCCGATGATCGTCTTCATGTTTATCCTGCCCTATACCGGTCATGGCCGCGACGATGCGGGAAGCGGTCGAGCGCCGCGATTTAGCTTCGACGGCGCGCTGAAATTGATGCGCGAGACGGCCGCGAATCCGACTATTCTTTCCATGATCCTTCTAGGTGGGGCCACATCGCTGCTTGTGGGCAACGCCTTCCAGGCTCAAATGCCGGAATTCGCCCATGACTTCGGACACGAAAAACAAGACTGGGCATATAGCATTTTGCTCGGAGCCAATGCGGGCGGAGCGGCAATCGGCGGTCTTTTGCTGGAAGGCACCGGCCTGCTCAGACCGAACGCGCGCAACGCGGCGATTTGTTCGATCCTCTGGTGTCTGGCGATCGTCGGTTTCGCGGTGTCCTCGAATTATCTGCTGGCGGTGGCGTTGCTATTCTGCGCGGGGCTGCTCAATTTAACGTTTCTTTCGATGGCGCAAACTCTCGTGCAACTACAGGCACCGACCCAACTACGCGGGCGCTTGATCGGTTTGTTTAACATGTCGAACAATGGCTTGCGGGCCTTCAGCGGCGTGACCGTCGGCGTGGTCGGCGGACTGATCGGCGTGCACTGGTCGCTGGCGCTGAGCGCGATGGTATTACTGGCGGTGACGATAGCGTTGTTTGCGTTGGTTATTCCCGGACGGGGCAGCGAACCGGTAAACTGATCGCTAAATTTTTATAATCCGAAGCTCCGAGAAAGTTTTCTTGGTTAAATTCTTCCCTTCGAGCTGATTTGATTACTAGCCTACCGCTTGACGGCGCTTGCTATCCGCTCCGGTCTCGGCGCTGCGAAATTCATTCCGCTTCAGTACGCGGTAGCTGTCGAGCAGCTGCTTTTGGTCCGCGTCGGAAATACCCAGTTGTGGGCGGCGCACTTTGGCGGTTTTGATCAGCCCCTCGTGTAGGAGGATAACTTTGATGCGCGCGACCGCTTCGACGATGGGTTCGCTGAAGACCAGTTCTTTGACCGATTCCAGTTCGCGCTGGATCGCCGCGGCTTCGTCGAATTTTCCGGCGCGTCCGGTGATGTCCATGGCGCCCCATTTTTCCGTTGCGACGTTGGCCACGCCGATCAGCGCGCCGCTGGCGCCGAGCTGATAACTCTCGGCGACGAAGCGGTCGTTGCCGGTGAGCACACGCATAGCGGCTTTGTCGCGCTTGAGCGCCTGAACAGTTTCCGTAAACAGATTAATGTCGAAGGACGCTTCTTTGAACGCTACGACGTTGTCGAGGCGGGCGATGCGGCAAACGGTTTCCGGGTCGTAGTAATAGCTTTTGACCGGCACTTGAAAAAGCACAATGGGCAACTTCGTTTCGCGTGCGAGATCCTCGAAGAAACGGACTTTCAGATGGGGATCGACTCTTCCCCAGGCAAAAAGCAGCGGCGGAAAGATCATCACGCCGTCGACGGGCAGGTTTTCCAGATTGCACATCAGGCTGATCGCTTCGTCCGTTGACTGCGGTGCGATGGTGGCGATGTGCACTTTGCCGGCGTCATGCACGGCATTGCCGGAGACTTCATAGACACGGCGTTTTTCCTCGATGCTCAGAACGGGGCTTTCACCGATGCGTGCGCAAGAAACCAGGCCGGCCACGCCGGGGAGCGATGACAAATGTTGGGTCAGGCGGGTAAGACTTTCCAGATCGAGAGCGCCTGAACTTTCGAAGGGCGTGACGTGTGGAATAAACAGACCGCTGAAATGTTCGTGAATGGTTGCCATCGCATCCTCCCGATTAGCTCGATCGATGAGAGAACATTGCGCTTGTATTTGCCGCTGGCTTAAGTAGAACAAATCTTGTCCATAGTGCAAGCCGCTTGCACCGAAGAACCTCGATCTGGGGACTGGAGTCATATGAGCACTTCGATATCTTGCCCGGAAGTTGCCGAGTTAATGTCCTCCACCGGGCTGTACGCCATATTCGATGTCCGCGAGCGCGGCGAATACAACGAATGCCAGATTCCGAACACGACGTCATTGCCGCGCAGCCAGATCGAATTTCGTATCAGCCAACTGGTGCCGAATCCCACGCTACCGATCGTTGTCTACGATGAAGGCAATACTCGGGCGTCTCTCGCGGCGAAAACCTTAGCTCAACTCGGCTATGCGCAAGTGTCAATTCTCGACGGCGGACTGACGGCGTGGCGGAAAGACGGCCGGGCGACGGTTAGCGGGGTGAATGTGCCGAGCAAGGCTTTCGGCGAGAGTGTTCATCGTGAACGGAGTATACCGGACATATTGCCGGAGGAACTGAAAGCTTTACAGGCATGCTCTGCCAATTTGATTATTCTGGATGTGCGCACGCCGGAAGAGTACGGCAGATTCTGTATTCCGCATGGAATAAACGTGCCGGGCGGCGATCTAATTTTGTGGGCCGACGAGTTGAAGCAGAAGCCCGATACGACCGTGGTGGTCAACTGCGCCGGACGAACACGCAGTATCATCGGCACGGCCGCGCTGCGCAGGCTCGGTTTGACCAATGTCCGCGCGCTCAAGAACGGCACGATGGGCTGGGTGCTTGCGGGCATGGACTTGGAAAGGAGTCCGGCACGCACGACTCCGCCGTCCCCGCTACATAGCCATGCGCAGGCGAAGTCGTTGGCGCGCCAACTCGCGAGCGAAGAGAACATTCCATGGATCTCGCCGCGGCAGGTTTCAAGCGCGCTCGCGAGAATTCACCACGGCGTAACGTATCTCATCGATGTTCGCTCCGAAGGTGAATACGAATCCGGTCATGTGCCCGGGTCATTGAGCGTTTCCGGCGGACAAGCCGTGCAGCGCGCCGATGATTTCGTCGCCGTGAGAAACGCCCAAATCATTTTCATCAGCAATGAATCTGCACGAGCCGTAATGGCGGCCTACTGGTATCGGCAGATGGGATTCCCGAATGTTTCGGTCCTGGAGGGCGGGCTACGCGCTTGGTCAGAACACGGTGAGAATGTCGCCAAAGGCGCCGTGCGTAACGAGCCATTGGGATTTGAAGCGGCCAAACGATCGGCGCGCTATGTCGATGCGCAAACGCTCCATCGTGGACGGCATGATTCCTCAGCTTTGACTATCGACGTCGGCACGAGCCTCGAGTTCGAATCGGCTCATGTGCGCGGCGCCAAGTGGATTTCGCGTGGGTGGATTGACATTAAGCTACGGGAGTTTTTTCCCGATCAGAATCGGCCGATCGTTCTGAGCTGTCCCGATGGTCGACAATCGACGCTTGCCGCGCATTCGCTGACCGAGATCGGCTATACGAATGTCGCCGTGCTCGACGGCGGCGTTCATGGGTGGTCGGCGGCAGGTTTACCACTGGAAACAGGACTCGACGTGTGCCTGGTCGAGCGCAACGATGTCGTTTTGTCGCCGTCGGTGCGCGGTAACAAAGAGGACATGCAGCGCTATTTGGAGTGGGAACTCAAGTTAGAGCGGTAGCCGGCGAGCGCTCAGCAGTTGTCGTACTTCGGACTGGCGAAAGTCTTAACGGTTTTGGTCGCGACGTCGAAACGCAGACGAGGCATGTCCGTGAGATCCTTGCCGTAGACGTGAATCTCCACGGTGTCGCGGTCACTTACATTGTTCATCTCGTGAATGTCGTCGTTAGGCGAAACTAAGCAAGAAACCATTCCCGCTTTGTTCTTTAATACACCCGTGATTTCAAGCTCGGCCCAACCGTTATGCGAGCCGTCGTCTTTCCGGCAAAAACGCGTCTCCTGGATCTCGTTTTCCACCACGCCGACCATGCCCCAGGTGTCGTGATTGTGCGCCTTGGCATTATCACCTGGTCCCCAGACCACCGCAGAGATATTAAACAGCGGCGCGCGATGAAGCATGTAGCGGCCGTATGCGGTGGCACCTCTTTTTTTGAATTTGGCATCGATGCAATCCCGTTGGCACACCAGCTTGGCGAGTAACGGCTTCGCTGCGACGACGATACTCTCCTGCGAGATTGCAGCACGCGTAATGCGATCGAGATCCCGGATGAAGTCGTGGAGTGAATACAGATCAGCCATTGCTGCGGGTCATTTACCGCGAACGGTAACGACGGGACAGGTCGCCAGCGAAACGACCTTGCCGGCGACGCTGCCCATGAAGAGCTTCGATAGGCCGGTCCGCCCGTGAGTGCCGATGACGATCATGTCGGCTTTCTTGCTCTTCGCGGCTTTAACGATTTGATCGTGGGCCGAGCCCTTCAAAATAAGACCCTGAGCTTTGATGTTCGATTTCTTCAGCCGTCGTAGGAGCTTCGACATCGACACCTCGGAGTCCTGTTTAGCCATGTCTTCCAGCTTTATGTAAATTTCCTCGCCGCCGAACTCCTCGCCGGCAACGTAGGGCGTCGGTTCGATGACATGGACAATTAGGAGCTCGGCGCGGTTTTGCTTAGCCAGCTTGACGGTTTCATTTAGCGCACGAGCCGACGCTTTCGAGAAGTCGGTCGCGTGGAGGATTCTCCTGGTGGCTGCCAAGTTGCTGCTCCTAATTTAACGCTCGTCTGTTCTTGGTTGTTCTTTACGCGGCTTGCTTCTCCACTCGCGGCAATTTGGACGCGTCGATATTATACAGCCGGGAGACGTTACCGCAGACGACTTTGCGCTGGGTTTCCGGCGATAGATGGCCAAGGTCGCGTTCGATGATTTTTCGCGAGTTGGGCCAGGTCGAGTTCGGATGCGGGAAGTCGTTCGACCACATGATGTTGTCTTCGCCCCAATATTTCAGATTTTCGCCGCAAACGTGATCGTTGAAGAAGCAGGCGAAGATCTGATCTTTGAGGAAGCTGCTCGGATTGCGTGTAAACGGCGGCGGGTTTTGTTTCTTGAAGCGATTGTAATAGTAGTCCCACTGCTGAAACATCCAGGGCATCCAGCCGCTCTCGTTTTCCACCGAGACGATCTTGAGCTTCGGATTTCTTTCGAGGACGCCGTAAAATACAAACTCGAAAAGCGCGTTGGCGATATCCATTAATTTGAGATTCACACTGCCGCGGTAGCGCTCGACGCCTTTTCTGTTCTTATCCTTGTTGTAGCTGTGACCCGTTAGAATATGCAGGCTCACCGGAGTATCGAGATCCTGACACGCGGCCCAAAACTTATCGTAATGGCTGGAGTGGAAGGGGAGATCCGGATGAGGCGCCTGCCAAATGATCGCTCCTTTCAGACCGGCTTTGTGGCATCGCTCGAGCTCCTTGATGCCGTTATCGACGTTATAGACAGCAATGGCCGGAATGCCGATGAGCCGGTTGGTATTGACGCTGCAGTAATCGATAAGCCAGTCATTGTAGACGCGAAAGCAAGCTTCTTGCAGGCTGGCATCATCGAGAGCGAAGAGATCGAGCATCAAGGTTGGATAAAGCACTTCAGCACTGAGGCCGTCGGCTTCCATCTCTTTCATTCTCGCGTGCGGGTCCCAGCCGCCGGCGTGCTGTTGGAAACCCTCGCCGACCTGGTGGGGCGGGAACAGCGGCGCCGCTTCGCGGTATTTTTCCGGAACGCCGTTTTTCCAAAGGTCCACTGGCTCCATGACATGGGAATCGGATGAAATGATGAGGCCGCTTGCTATGGCCATTGGTGGTTCCTCCTCAAAAGGTGGTCGTTTTTAAATGCGAAATTTCAACCGTACCTTAATCGATAGGCAGCGCGCGTGTCAATTGGCTGGCGCGGCGAGAGGCGGGAGTTAGACCATGAAAGATTTCTCATTTTGCTCGAAATGACGAAACGCCGAGTGTCATCTCGAACGACACACTGTGTGAAAACTCTTATCGGAAGCCCTTCGACAGCGCTGGGGCGAACCGACTAAGTGCTTAATTTCAAACGAAGCGATTCCGTTCGTGGTGAGCTAGCTTGTCCTGAGCGAAGTCGAAGGAAACCATGAACGGAGTTTTCACACAGTCTGACGAAGTGAGAGATCCTTCCTCTTATCAGACTTTTCGCCATAGCGATGCCAGCCAAGGCTGCTGCTCACGGGGCAGTCCCGTCGGGCGATAGTAATGGCTGATCTCGGTGAAACCTGCGCCGACAAGCAACTGCCGCCATTGGTCCCAATTATGGTAGCAGCCGTAGCGCTGTCCGCTCCAACCTTCTTCATTTTCGCCACGAGGATTGGAGCTAAACAAAACACCGTCGGGTTTGAGCGTTAGCCAAATCTCTTTGAGAACTCGCGGCAATTCTTGGCTTGGCACGTGAAAGAGAGATGCGTTGGCAAAGACGCCATCGAAGTATTCTGCCGGCAAGCTCAGTTTCAGAAAATCTTGGCACCACACTTCGCAGCCACTATAATTTCGCGCCAGTTCGACGAAGCGTTCCGCGCCTTCGAGCCCGATCGCCTCATGGCGCAATTCACGAAAGACTTTGAGATCTCGACCGGGCCCGCAACCCAAATCGAGTATTCGAAACGGTACGGTGCCCTGGAGACTTTGCAAAAACGCGTCGCGATTCTGGCTGACATCGTGGTCGCGCGTGCCCTCCCAAAAACTGTGGGCGTGGGCGTTGTAGTGGCCGAGCGTAACCAATGAAGTCTTGGCGAGCTCTTCAGCTGAGAGTCTGAACGTCATAAGACTCTTCGTATGAACGGATCATTGCAACTTGGATTCGATGACTCGGCGTATCCCAGCAAGTTCTCGATCTAAAGATGTTGCGGCTCTTGTACGGCTATTCAACCGACGGGTCGGAAGTCGACGGAACCGCCGGACAGTTCGATTGCGGCAATGAGAACTTAATTCTTGATGGTTGAAGAACGAGACCGCTCAAAAATGATAGCCTTCCCACAGCTCCGAGGGAGGATTTCGCCGCTGAAGCTTATAACGCCGCTGGTTGCGGTACATAATCACGGTGGTCAGTTTGGCTGCCTGTAGATTGCCTTCTTGGTCCCAATATTCAACCGACAGCCGGTCGTCTTCCTTGCGCAATTGTTTGAAGCGCCCGTTTCTTGAGTCGACGATGGCACCCATGATTCTCAGTCTCTCGGCAAGGCTATACATATCCGCCTTCTGGAGATTTCCGGTCCTAGCAGCGCGGTGCAGTCCATCCAGCCGGTCGATTTCGGTCGGGTTATAACTCCGCACAAAGCGCGTCGGTTCTGATTGCGTCGGACATGAGTCTGCTACAACTTTCCTGTGAAACAATACGCTCCAAGCCTTCTTGAAAACGGGTTCCTTGATTCTCTCAAAGGGATTTGGATGGCTTTCGCCGCGCGCTTCGAAACTCATCCCGTCGGTATCGATTTCTAGGATTTTTGGAAACAAATTGGTCAAGTCTTGCCCCATAACTCTCAAAGCTCTGCCGTAATTCGTGCCGGATTGAATCTCCGCATCCGGCGAGCCGTTTTTTGTATAGGGTTGCACCTCTGACATTTGTGAAATTCTAATTCGCTTTATCGGCGAGGGCAACATTTCTCTTGGACGAGGCCGTCAGAATCGCCGAACAGCACCGATCGGTGCGAATGGCCTCAAGCGTTGGTTCGGATGCGCACCTCGGGATTGAGGAGATTGAGTGGTTTGGCGTCGAGAAAGTCCAAAATATTGTTGATTGCCTGTTCATAGCGCTCGCTCATAACTTCCACGGTGGCGTAGCCGCGGTGCGACATGAGAATGGCGTTGTCGAAGCGGCGCAGCGGATGGTCGATGGGCAGCGGCTCAATGGCGTAAACATCCAGGCCGACGCCGCCGAGCTGCCCGCTCTCCAGCGCCTTGAGCATCGCAGGTTCCGATACAATCGCGCCACGCGCGGTATTGACGAGCAGGGCGCCCCGCTTCATCATAGCAAACTCTTTTTCGCCGATGATGCCGCGAGTTTGCGCATTGAAGTTGATATGGACGGTTAGAATGTCCGATTCGCGCAGCAGGGTTTCCAGAGAGACGCATTCGGCACCGACTTCCTGCGCGCTCTCGGCGGTCAGCGTGCGCGAGTAGGCGAGCACGCGGGTGCTCTCGAAAGCCTTCATGATGCGCGCCACTTCTCGACCAATACGGCCAAAACCTAAAGTACCGATCGTTTTGCCCTCGAGCGTATTGCCGGCAAGGGCGGGCCAGGCCTCTTCTCGCATGCGCAAATTCACCTGGGGGATCTTGCGCAACAGAGCAAGGATCAGGGCCACCGTCAATTCGATCGTCGACACGCCATTGTCGTGTGCCGTGCCGGTGACGGCAATGCTGCGACGGGTGGCGTTCGGTAAATCCAGGTGCTTACTCGTTCGGCCGGTTTGTGAGATAAATTTCAAATTGGGTAACTGAGCGTATTCCTTGTCGCTCAAGGAGGTTCTTTCCCGCATAAGCAAAATAGCGTCGAAATCGCGCAGCGCCGCGACGATATTTTCCGAGCTATCCAACCGCTTCCTTAGAAGCGTCACGTCAGCACGCTCCTTGAGTTTTTGAAATGCGGGCACCGTGTCGGCGAGTTTCTCGAAATCGTCCAGGATGGCGACTTTGAATTTGTCGGTTGTCATAGTCATTAAACAGTTGCCGTGACTTCGACTTCGCAGAATTTGCCTTCGGATGAGTAGCCGTCGACGAAACAGTATTCCATCTGCGGAATCTTCGCTGTCACGCGTGCCGCGAAGAGCGCTTTTAGGTGTTCTAAGGCCTGGCTGCGATGGAGGTAAAAAGAGACGCGTGCGACTTTCTCCCATGAGCTTCCGGCATCGGAGAGCGAGCCGGCAATGCGAGGGAGGATGTTGTCGAGTTGTTCTTCGAGCGTTGGCAGGACCGTCGTGACACCTGAAAGGACGACTACGGAGTCGTAAACCAAAAAGCGGATGGGCACAATCGGTGGATCGTATTCGACGATGCGCTTGTTTGCGCTCGGTTCCAATGGACGCATCGCAAGTAGATCCACCGCCACTTTGGCGGACGAATCAAAATGACCCGGTGCGATGTAACTCGAGCTCGCCGAGCGCGCTTTGCCGGAGAGAATCTTGACCCGTTCATTGCTGCCGAGATCGCGGCTTTGGCGGTCGTGTCCCCACAGCCGGCTGCGCACGGTGTTGCCGAGAGACAGAGCGTGCAGCTTTAGTTCCTCATCGAGGCGGCGAAACAGTTCCTGCGCTTCATGCGAAGCATTCGCCGCGGCCGTAGCTTCGCCGGATAACTCGATAAATTCTTTGCCCAACCAGGTGAAGATTCGTTTGCGCATGGCATCCTCTCCGCATTAGACGCGGCGATCGTATATCAGCGCGTCGTTCGGATCAATGAGTCGTAGTTTAGGTATCGCAAAATCTTGTAGGGCGACCCCCTGTGGTCGCCCGCAACAGGGCAAGCACGGGGGCTTGCCCCTACATTGATCGTGGTTGAAATCAAAATTAAACCGCGACCGAACAACGGCACAATTGGATGGGCAGACCCCGATTCCTGACTGAAGCGGGGCAATCGATGTTATTTGTTGGTAAACCGATCCCAGGCGAGCAAGGCAAGTAGCAAAATCAGAACGGCGCCGCCTGTAAAAACGATCACCAATCTACAGGGGAAGATGGCGGTTTGGGGATTTGCGCGGTCGAGCTTGTTGAATGCGCAAATAATGCCGTAGGTAGTACCCATAAGTCCCACGAATGGAGGGGTGAGGCTCGCATGGCGCTCAAGCACTCGTTGTATTCGAGGGTTTTTGAATTGACGTAATGGATTGGCCACTCCGTTCAGACGAAAGTCGACGTACCTAAAACCCGCCCGCTCACTACTTCCGCAAAAGCGCGAACCAGAAGTCTCGAACCACATCCATGAGGGGTCGGCCGAGGAAAAATTCGGAGGAGAAACTGACAACACCGAAGGCAACGACGATGATCAGAATAAAAAAGATAACAGGACCGAGCTTCGACATGGCGTTAATCACTCCTCGATATCGGGTCGAGGACTATATTAGCACCCACCCATAATGGGTGCTAGCAATACCGTTATGGACGTTGGACGCGACCGTCATTTAGGACTTAGTCGGATTACCCGATCGTCATCCGGTGACGGACTGCCGCGGCCATCGCGATTGCTCGTGAGCAGATAGAGCGCTCTGTCCGGTCCCTCCGCTATGTCACGCAGGCGACCAAACTGGCGGTAAAAGTAGCGTTCAAGCTTGGTCGCCTTGTGCGGATTCGACGGATCCAGCACGAGTCGGTACAGGGTTTGCCCGCGCAGCCCGGTGAAGAGAAGCGAACCCGACCAAGGGCCGTGGGTGGCAAACACCGCGCCGGCGGGAGCCCAAGTCTCGCTGCTCCCCGCGTGAATGACCGGCGGAGTCATCCCTTGCTTGGTTTCGTCACCCCGGACGTCCGGCCAGCCATAGTTCTTGCCCGGTTCGATGTAATTAACTTCGTCGCGGCAACAACCTTGGAAACCGCTGGGGCCATGTTCAGTCGCATAAAAGCGGCCACTTCCGGGCTCCCAGGCGAGGCCCTGAGGATTGCGGTGTCCGTAGGAGAAAACATAGGAGTTAGGAAAGGGGTTGTCCGACGGTATAGTTCCGTCCGAGTTAAGTCGAAGGATTTTGCCGTTCAACGATTTGAGGCTCTGCGCGTAACGCGTCGTCTGTGCGTCGCCTGTGGTCCAATAGAGTTTTCCGTCGGGACCAAATTTCACTCGGCCGCCATCATGATTACTAGCGCCAGCTACGTCATCGATCAGAACTTTGTCCAGCACTCCTTTCCCTGTGTCAGGAACTTCGCGCAGGCGGACAAGCCGGTTGCGCAACGCAAAGACGCCGGTGCGATAGGTATACGCAACGTAGATAAAGCGGCTCTGCGAAAATTTTGGATCAATAGCTAGGCCGAGAAGTCCGGCTTCGCCCGCGGAGGCGACGTCAATCGACATCCAAGGCTCTGGTCGAAGCTGGCTGCGTTCCACTATGCGGATGCGACCGGGACGTTCGCTGATGAAGATCCGACCGTCGGGTGCGAAGTCGATGGCCCAGGGCGTATCCAAGCCGCGTATGAAAGTTTCAACAGTATATTCCGCCGGCGTGGCGGCGAGCGGGTCGGTCGTTGAGATCCAGACACTGGCGACAACGAGGAATGTACGCGCGAGGATTTTAGTTGCCGCGCCGAGCCATTCGCGATTCATAAGGCACGAGCGATGGCGCTTCTAAGGGCGAGGGGCGCTAGTTGGCGGCATGCGCAGGCGCACAACAGGTGGCTTGCGCGGACTTCTTAGTGACCGCGGGAGTTTCCCAAACCGCGCGTAAATCCGGCGAGTACGGGTAGCGAATGCCGTTCTCTTCGAGAATCTTCCCGGTAGCTTCCATCAGATCGGCGCGATTGAAGACCATGGTCTCATGGGTCAGCACGCCTGAGGCAGCAAATTTGAAGCTGATCTGTTCGTCACGATTGTCGCGAAGTATCTCCGCCAGGTGGCGTAAGTTTTTCACTGGAACGCCGTTTACCTCGCTGAGCACGGCGCGATTGGGATCGTCATAACCTTTGGTAATGCGATGGGGAAATAACGGCGAGGCGACCACGACCAGTTCTTCGTTTTCAAAGGCGGGTTTGTCGTAGCGTCGGGTAATCAGAGGACTAGGCTGGCGACCGAAAGACGCTGGCCGTTGATTACCGAGGCGATCGAGGTAGTCTTGCGTCGTTTGGGAAAAAACGAAGGGACCGAGGATAAAAAATCTCGGTTGCGCCTCCATGAGATAAGGGATGACCAACTCCCTTTGTGGCTGCACCGGCAAATTGATCTGGACAAGCCGACCATCCCTGTAAACCGTTAATGGCAATAGACCGTTCTTGGCAAACTTTTGGACGAGATACGAAGCCGAGAGACGAAGGTCATAACGGATCGCGACTTTGCCGTCGCTGTCGATCGGCATGCCGCCTATTTGGGTGATGACGTCCCATTCTTGCAGGGGGTACTCTGTGCCATTTCGGTACGGCTGGGCGACCATGACGCCGTTGATGCCTTTGGGAAGTCCGAGCCGGCGCCGCAGCGCATCGTTTTCCACGGTTTGAACTAAATCGAACATCTGCGGTTTGCCGTCATACACGCCGTCCGCGATGTCGTTCAAAAAAAGCTGAATCTCTTCGACGGGAATCAGGTAGCCAATGTTTTGCGCATTTTGAATCAGACTGAATACCAGACCGACCAACTTGCCGTCGGACACTGCCGGACCCCCACTGTTCCCAAAGTTGAGGGCCGCGTCGACTTGGATCCGCAACCCGGTCGTTTGATAGTAATAATCGGTGTATTCGATGCGCGAAACTATGCCTTGCGTGACGGAGAGTTCCGTCCCACCGGTCGGGTAGCCGTAGACATTCACGTTGTCCTTGACACGGGGCAACTCTTGAGCGAATGGCAGGGCGCCGCGTTTTTCAAAAAAGGATTCATCGTCGAGCTTCAAAACCGCCAAGTCCATCCCTGGTGTCATGGCTTCGACTCGTGCGGGAATGTAGCTCGCCGACTGATTCGGTTGTACGTAAATCTGGCTGGCGTATTTGACCACGTGCGCATTGGTAAGGATGCGCTTGCCGTCGATGACGACTCCAGAACCCTTTACCTGCTGGGGGCTGTTTTTGCTCCAAGGGCGGAGCAGGTCGGGGGTGTGGTGAATCGCATGTATTTTGACGACGAGATCACGGATACTGTCCTGGGCTTGCAACCATGAGGGCAAAAGAACGAAAAGGCAGATGGCGACAAAACCGGTAGCGGATCGGTACATGACTTCTCCTTCTGATGAATGCATATAAAACCCGCCTATTATACACAAAGAATCGTCTGAGTTAAGGACCCGGTTGCGGTCGCGCAATTTTATCTTGACAGGGGCAGTCGCCCAAGCGTATCCGTCACGTGAAGAGTGTCGAGGAACGAGTGTTGGGTATCGAATGACGCGTGACTGTGGCTTGGCGAGTTCGTCGTGTTAAATACCTCGACGGCTAAGGGCAAGAACGAAGGAGATAACCGTGTGGTACTTAGTATTGCGGCGTCCAATC
>Ga0075433_10000682_pt1 | contig 23085 bp, 20 predicted proteins | sample RhiMethybrSRZTD2_FD_75299 | JGI IMG/M metagenome (GOLD analysis project Ga0075433, IMG submission 75299) | Populus rhizosphere microbial communities from Tennessee, USA - Rhizosphere MetaG P. TD hybrid SRZTD2 | ecosystem: Host-associated > Plants > Roots > Rhizosphere > Soil | place: USA... | reverse complement strand
CACCGACCAGCCGAACGTCGTCCGGCCGGGCGGCTTCCTGACTCCGACGGCGATTTACAACCCGCGCTTCGTGCGCTTCAACTTCACGCTGAACTTCTAGCCACGAAGGCCACGAAGATCACGAAGGTACGTAGGGGCCGCCTTTAGGCGGCCCCTTTTTTTGTTGCTATCGAGCCGGACAGTCCGGCACGCGGACGCGCGCGGACGCGGCCGCGCGGCGCAGGTCGGCGAGAAATTCCTGGGCCGGCCGATGGTTGGGATTCTCGGCAAGGACATGACAGGCAGCAGTCGCCGCTTCGTCGACTCGTCCCGCGGCGGCCGCTGCGCTCGCCAGGTTCATGAACGCAGCCGCGTTGCGCGGTTCCTGTTCGGCGACGCTGCGGAGCAGCGGCAATGCCTCTGACACGCGGCCTAGACGCAGCAGTGTGAGGCCGTCATTCGTCAGGGCCCCCGAGTGATGGGGTTGCGCTGCGAGGATACGCTGGTATTCCTCATGTGCATCGGCGAGGTCGCCGGCGGCAAGCAGTTCGTCCGCTCGCGAGAGTTGCGGGGCGATGTCGGCTGGTGTCAGGGCGGCAATCTGTGCAAACACATCCGCCGCTTCGCGATGGTGTTGCTGCTGCACCAGGGCACGTGCGAGAACACGACGGCCGTCCAGCGCAACGGTGGGCTCACTCGGAGTCTCGCTCGTCGCACGTTGGAGCTCGACGATCGCTTCCGCGGCTCGCCCATCGTCGAAGAGGGCAACGCCGAGCGCGTAGCGAGACAGCGGTCCTTGATCGGCGGCCGCCCGCAGGTGCTCCACCGCTTCCGATCGTCTTCCTTCCTGCAGGAGGACCGCCGCGAGATTCCTGTGCGCGAGACGTGATGGCCAACGTTCGAGCGAGCCGCGCCACAATCCCTCCGCCGACGCAAGCTCCAGGTTCTGTGCCGCCGTCGTCGCCGCCAACACAATGATGAGGGCGGTGGCGACACCGAGGGACAGCGGCCGGACAGATGACGCAGCGTGACGTGGCCTCCGCTGGGCAATCGCGACGATGCCCACGACGAAGAGCACCACGATGCCCGCGAGCGGCAGGTACATCCGTCGCGTAGCACCGGCCTCGGTCGCAATCGGCACGATCGAAGACGTCGGCGCCAGAGTCAGGAACACCCACACGGCAGGAAACCCAATGGTGGGCCGGCGATGCCACAGCCAGATCGCCCAAACGGCCAGCGACGACACGATGAGACCCATCGCCCCGACATCGGCCAGGGTAAGCAGTCGTGCCTCGCCGAAGGCAAACAACTGATGGTCCGGCCACACGACGAGACGCACGTACTCGGGGATGACCTGCGCCTGATTCAAGAGATACGTCCACGGTGAAATGCCGGCGGAAAAACCTGCGGACGCCGAATGAGGCGCGTCGATCAACAGGACCGCCAGTACGGCCCAGGTCGCGGCAAGACCTGCGTAGAGGCGCCACCGCTCTCTCAGCGCGGTGGCGAATCGATCATGGATGTAGGCGCGATCATAGAGCAGCACGGCTACGGGCGCAGTGACCATCGACTCCTTGCACGCCATGCCGATGGCGCACGCGACGATGGCGACCACGGACCACGCTGAGCTCTGCGGCGCCCGCTTGCGCTGAGCGGAGTCGGAGGGCAGCGCGCGAATGGCAGCGGCCATTGCGGCGAAGTAACAGACGGCCATGAGCACATCGGACCGGCCCGAAATGTATGTGACCGCACCGATCTGAATCGGATGCACCGCCCACAGGGCTGCCGTTGCGGTGGCAATGAGATCCGCGCGCGATTCGAGGCCGACTGCAGGCAGCCGGAGCGTCCGGTGGAGGATCCCGAACAGAAGGAGGGCGGCGATGAGATGGAGCGCAATGTTGGTGGCGTGATAGCCGATGACGTTCAGACCCGTCATTGCGTAATCGATGGCGAACGACAGATTCAGCAACGGCCGGCCGGAGGTCGGTGTGGCGTTGGGCGGCGGCGACAACACGCGATGAAGGTCCGACAGACGTGTGATGCTGTCGTTCTCCACGACCGTGCTCAGGTCGTCGTACTGAAATGGTGTCCGCAGGCCAGTGCTGTACGCCGCGATTACCGCGAGCGCGATGATCGCGCCGCTGAACCAGGCACTGGATCTGAACGAGAAGGGCACGACGGAACGATCATTGACCCGCAGGACGCCCGCAGTTCTGCGCGCACTTGGCGGGCAGCACGAAGGCGTTCCTGATCTTGTCGCGGTACTCCGGATACATCGTTTCCGCTCCGCCCATCGCGGCTTCTACTGGAATGCCGTACCGCTTCTTCATTTCATCGGTGAAGGGATTCTGTCCCGGCAGATAGTGTGGGACGCGTCCTGATTCCACACCCTCGTCGCCGACGATGCAGGGCGGCCCGCCGATGGCAACGGGGTTGGCGCTCAGGTTGTACGAGCGGGTGAGGATGTAGGGCTCGGTCAGGTAGACAGGATCGTCCATGAGCAACGTCAGCGTCAGCATGTCGCCGTGACGACGAAAGTGCGTGGTGATGGTGGCCTGATCGCTGCTTGCGGCGCCATTGCGGCGGATGTATCCGGTCTTGAGATGCGTGGTGGTGGCGATGAGCTCGTTGCCGTTCCACACGCCGGTGGTGAATCCGGTCTGATCGTGCGGTGCGTTCTTCGACGGATGCGGACGCCCGTCCATCCAGATCGTCATCGGCGCGCGCGTTTCCCAGGCGCCGACCATCCACGCCTGCACTCGGCCGGTGATCGGATCGGGCACCGCCCACATCCTGAGGCTGAACGGCCCTGCGGCGATGTGCCACTGCGTCTGGAACCAGCAAATCCGCTCGGGCATCGAGATCGTGGACTGCGAGAAGCTCAAGGCCTTGGCGCGCCCGGCTTCGTTGAAGGGGAGGCCCGCCCAGTCGTCGGGATTCGGCCCTGCGCCTCGTTCCATGGCGTCTTCGTGGTTGATCGCGGCCCAGGATCCAGACAGATCGATCTCGGCGCGTGCGGGCAAGACCGAGGTCAGGATGAGAGCGAGTGCGAGTACGGTTTTCGTGAGAGTCATCGCGCGGTCCCCATTCACCATCTGGCCGAGCACGGTGTCGGCTTCCATTTGGCCTCGTTCGCTTCCTTCTTGAACTGCGACGTGATCACGAACGGCTGACGCAGGTAGGTCGCATCCGTGGTCACGATCGTCACCACGAGCAGCGGTGCGCCGCTCGGCTCGGTGATGAGCTCGTAGTACTCCGTGAGACTCGTGTTGTCGCTGTACGGCACGCCGTTCTTGCGCAGGAAGCCCGCCTTGAGGTTCGTGGTCGTCACTTTCATCGACCCGTCCGTTGCCCCGCGGCCGCCGCCTTCCCAGACTGCGACCGAGTTGCCCTGGATCGTGTGCGCGCCTTCAGGCGCCTTCCAATCGCCGAAGTGAAACACGCGCGTCTGCTGACCGGCATCGGTTTCCATCTTCAGCGTCTGATCGTCCTGCCATGTGATGTGCAAACGGCCTGGCACGCGCAGAATCGCCGGTGCGCCGTACGATTTGCATTGATCGCCTGATGCTTCTTCCTTCGCAGGATCCCACGCATCGGCGATGGCGACTGCCGCCGGCGTCATCGGCACGCCCTGGTAGTCGCCCTTCGATGGCGTCACCATGCGATATCGCCAGTCCTCGGTGACCACCGACACCCAGTAGCCGCTGAGATCGATCGGCGCGGCCGCTTGTGCGGTGCGCGCGGGTGCCGGACCGGCGCCGCGTCCGCGTTGAGCGATCAGATCGGTGTGCGTGACCAGGAATGCGCCGGCCATGAGCGCCAGCGAGATGAGCCGTCCGTTTCTCATGGGGTCGCTACTTCTTTGTGGTCGAAAGACTCTTATATACGGCTTCGATGAACGCGTCGGTGGTCCATGCACCGGTCTTGGCGCCGTAGCGCGTCTCGTAGGGCAGCGCGGGACGTGCGGCCTTGATCTGCTCGAGCGTTTTCTTCTGCATCATCAGGTCCGTGATCCGATCGCGCATCGTCACCACCATGTCGCGGTAGTCGACCACTTCCATCTGCTCGGACAGACGCCCATGGCCGGGAATCACGTAGGTGCCGACGTCCTTGTAGATGAATGGCGTCGGCGCGATGGTGAGCTCGATCAGCTTGTTGAGCGCATCGATCTCGCCCTCGATCGTTCCGCCGTGTGCGAGGTCGATGACGGGAAAGCGCGTCATGTCCATCACGTCGCCGGTGACGACCACGTCCGAGCCGCGGAACAGGACGAAGCTGTCGGCGTCGCTGTGTGCCGCCGGCTGATACAGCACTTCGATGCCTTCGTCGTTCATCCGCAGCGGCTTGCGCGCGGCGAAAAACGCCTCGGACGGCGCGGCTGCATTCGAGTAGCCGTCTTTGGTCATCCGGTTCAACACGCTTTCGTGCGCCAGGATCGAGGCGGCGCCGCCGCTCGTCATTGCCGATGCGAAACCGGCATTGCCGAGTGCGTTGGTGAAGATCGTGTACCCGGACTTGGCGAGCTTCTCGTTGCCGCCGACGAAATCGGCGCCGGCGTCGGTGTTGATCACGTAGCGGATCGGAAGATCGGTGAGCTTCTTGATCGCCGCGAGCACTCGGTCGGCCGCTTGCGCTGTTCCCGAGTTGACGAGCACGACGCCGTCGGATCCGATCTGTACGCCGATGTTTCCACCCGCGCCGGCGATCATGTAGAAGTTCTTGCGGACCTTGACGACATCGGGGCCGTCGCCCTCCTGCCCGACGACCGTGCCGGACAACACCACGCATGACGCCAGTCCGACGACGGCGAGCGTCCTGTACAACTGTTTCACGCGAACTCCTATATCCGAGACTGTTTCGCGCGGAGTATATCCGACAGCGGGGTTTAGGAACGAGCGGGCGCGCTAGGGTGTGGGTTTGAGACCCAACTCGGCCCACAGCAGGAGATCGGTGAACGCCGTCGACAGCTCGAGTGGCGTGAAATTGCAGTGGCCGTATCGAGTGATCCGCCGATGGACGAGAAAGTCGGCGTCTCCGTTGGCCGCAACCGCGGCCTCGTACGCAGCCTGGTGAAATCCGGGCACGACAGGATCGCGAGTCGTCGACATCATCAGCATCGGCATGCTCAAGCGACCCGACGGATCGTAGTTGTGTTCGAGATACTGCCGTGCGTCAGGTGCCGCGTCGAAGCGGTCGACGCTCGCGTTGATGGCTTGAAGCAGCGGAGCGGGAAGCACACCTGCGTATTCAGTCGATCGATTGTCGAAGTACGAGTGGCCGTGCGTGCGGGCGATCAAATCCTCAAACGATCCCGCGTGCCCGATAAGCGCGGTGACGAGCGACTGACCGAGCTCTGTTGGGTTGGCAAACGGAAGCGGCGTTTGCACGACGCTGGCAATGGCCAGCGCATTGAGCGGGTTGGCCGTGATCGCTGCCGCGGCCGGCAGCGCAATCTCCTGAGTGACGTCGAGATTCGACGGAACGTCGCCTGCGTCACCTGGCAGGACTCCAGGGTAGAAGAAGTCGAACAGCACTCGCGTGTTGCCAAGGTAGTCGAACTGGCGGCGCGTTCCTCCGGCGACCGCACACGCGGCGAGAACGCCCGAAAACGTCTCGGGGTGCGTCTCTGCCAGCTCGATCGCGATCAATCCGCCCATCGACGTGCCAGCGACGTACACACGCGACGGCAACCCGAACTTCGAGGTGAAGATCCCGAGGAGCTGGTGGCTGCGCTGCGCGCCGTCTTTCACGTCCCAACCGTTGGAGGAGAAGCTCGAGAAGGCGACGGCAATGCCCTGCGCCGCAGCGAGGCTGATGATCAAATCGCCTTCAGCGGGCAGCGCCACCGGCGCGTCGGCGCCAACGACACCGTGCACGTACAACAAGAGCCGGCCGTTCCAGCTCGTCGGACGGAATAGGCGGTAGAGCGATCCCGGCCCGATTCGGCCGTCGATGACGGTGTCCGCGGCCGCAGCGGTCGTGAGCCCGAGCGAAACCAAGACGATGACGGCGGCGATTCGTCCGACGAGTCGGGTGTACGTGGACATGGTCATGCTCGAAGAAAGACGCGCGCTCAGAGGGGAAACAGCGCCAGGATTATAGTTCCCCCGATACACCCCCGGGGGAGGCGTACCGTGAGCAGACCAAACCATGTCGCCGCGCCCCGATTCGTGCAGGCACTCGGGCTCTGCATTGGAGTGTTGGCGCTCACAGCCTCACTCGAGGGCGCACCTCAACCAGGCCGCATCGTTGAGCTCCACGTCAGCGGCGAGGTCGATCCGATCCTGGCCGAGTACCTCGACGAGGGGATCGAGCAGGCCAACCAACAAGGTGCCGCGCTCATTCTCATCACGATGGACACGCCAGGCGGCCTCGACACGGCGATGCGCGACATCATTCGCCACATCATCGAGTCGGCCGCGCCGGTGGCGGTGTATGTGACGCCCGGCGGCGCGCGCGGCGCCTCGGCAGGATTCTTCATCCTGTTGGCCGCCGATATCGCCGCCATGGCGCCAGGGACACACACCGGTGCCGCATCGCCGCTGATGGCAGTTGGGGGCTATCCGATCTCGATCGACGACACCCTCAAGAACAAGATCCTCAACGACGCGACCGCGTACCTGCGAAGCTACGCCAGCATGCGGGGCCGCAACGTCGAACTGGCGGTCACCGCCATCACCGAGGCGAAGGCGTTCACCGAGCGCGAAGCGCTCGACGGCAAGTTGATCGATCTCGTCGCGAATTCGCGCGACGCTCTCATCGCGTCGCTCGACGGCCGGACGATTCGTCGCTTCAATGGGCAGACCACGCAGCTGGCGCTGCAGCCGGCGGGCATCGTCAGCATCGAGATGACCGCGCGTCAACGTTTTCTCACACGCATCGTCGAGCCGGATATGTTCTTTATCTTGCTGCTCGCCGGCGTGCTCGGACTGTACGTCGAGTTCACGCATCCCGGAATGATCGCGCCCGGCGTGATCGGCAGCATCGCGATCGTGCTGGCGTTGTTCGCGATGCATCTCCTGCCGATCAATCTGACCGGCTTGGTGCTGATTGCGTTGGCGCTCGGGCTGTTCATCCTCGAGGCCAAGTACACGAGTCACGGTGTTCTCGGTGTCGGTGGCGTTGTCGCCATGCTGATCGGCGCGTTGATGCTGGTACGATCGCCGATAACTGGCGCCGGGGTCAGCCTCGGCGTGGCCCTGGGCGCGACGCTGCCGTTCGCGGCGATCACGATCGTGTTGATGCGCCTCGTGCTGCGATCGCGGAGTTGGGTGCCGTTGGCCGGCGTCGAAAACTGGATCGGCGACATGGGCACGGTCACGGAGGCCATCGGCGGTCGCGAGGCAACGCCCGGGATGGTGTTCGTGCACGGCGAGCGGTGGCGCGCAACGTCGGCGGCGCCGATTCCGGAAGGCGCGCGCGTGCGCATCGTGCGCGTGACGGGCTTGACGCTTCATGTCGAGCCGGTGGGACCAGCCGCATAACGGTCAGCAGGAAGGAGACGTCAGTGGATCTCGCTCAGTTCTTCTCCCTCGGGACGCTCGTCGCTTTTGCCATTGGATTGATCTGGATTTGGAATTCGCTCTACATCCTCAAGGAATGGGAGCGCGGCGCCGTACTGCGGCTCGGCCGCATGATTCCGCAAGCGAAAGGTGCGGGGCTGCGTCTGGTGTTCTGGCCCATCGAGACGCTCTACCGCATCCCCCTCCGCGTCGTCACGCTCGATGTGCCGCCGCAGGACATCATCACGCGCGACAACGTGTCAGTGAAGGTCAACGCCGTGTGTTACTTCAAGGTCGTCGATGCCAATCGGGCACTCCGCGAGGTGGAGAACTACCTCTATGCCACGTCGCAGTTGGCACAGACCACGCTTCGCAGCGTGGTGGGACAATTCGAGCTCGACGAGATCCTCTCGGAGCGCGAGAAGGTCAACGCGAAGCTGCAGATCATCCTCGACCAGGACACCGAGGCGTGGGGGATCAAGGTCACGAAAGTGGAGGTCAAGCAGGTCGACATTCCAGAGACGATGCAGCGCGCGATCGCCAGGCAGGCCGAGGCAGAGCGTGAACGACGCGCCAAGGTGATTCACGCCGACGGCGAGTTTCAGGCGTCGCAGAAACTCGCCGATGCGGCGGCTGTGCTGCAAACGCAGCCGGCAGCGATCCAGCTGCGCTATTTACAAACACTCACCGAGATCGGCGTGGAGAAGAACACGACCGTGGTGTTTCCGCTGCCTGTCGACATCATCAACGCCTGGATGAAGTCGGTGACGCCGTCCAAGTAGCGCTTGGCAGCAGGATTGAATAATCGGCAGGGCGGAGGATGAGATGTCGATCCTACGCTTCCTATTCGTCGCCGTTGTTGTGATTGTCCTCAGCGCGCTGTTGCTGGGTTACCTCGCCGGTCAACGGACTCACCCCGTGCCGCAGCGCGCCGATACGTCTGAAACCGTGGCTCGTGCTCGCGAGGCGGGCGCCGAGATCGGTGGGAAAGCGGCCGTCGCCGCCACGCGAGTGCAGGAGACTGTGAACGAGGCCGCGCTCTCGAGCAAGATCAAGGCGAAGATGGCGCTCGACGATCTGGTGAAGGCCCGTGATATCAACGTGACGACGCACGGAGCGACGGTGACGTTGAGTGGCGTCGTCGAATCGAAGGCCGAGCACGATCGGGCGATCGCGCTGGCCAAGGAAACCAACGGCGTCACCCAGGTCATCGACGATCTGCACGCGCGCTGATATCGTACGTAGCCTGATGGCGAATCCGCGCGCGACGCTTCGAGCGATCGCACGGCAGGCGATGCTCGAGCGCGGGTTCGAGCCCGACTATCCCCCCGCCGCGGTCACGCAGACCCAGCACGTTGTGGAGCAGGCGCCGGCGGCGGACTATCGCGACCTCCGCCGGCTGCCGTGGTGCTCCATCGACAACGACGACTCACGCGATCTCGATCAGCTCTCGGTGGCTGAGACCCGAGGCGACCGCACAGCCATTCTCGTGGCCATCGCCGATGTCGACGGGATGGTGCCGTGCGATTCGCCCGTCGATCGCCACGCGCACGCCAACACGACCTCCGTCTACACGGCGGCCGAGATCTTCCCGATGCTGCCCGAGCGGCTGTCGACCGATCTGACGTCGCTCGGGCAAGACGCGGATCGTCGCGCGGTCGTCGTCGACATGGCGTTCGACGCCACTGGCTCGATCCAGGAGTCGCACGTTTACCTGGCCGTCGTTCGAAACCATGCCAAGCTCGCGTATCCATCGGTGGGCGCGTGGCTCGAAGGAGAGGGGCCCGCTCCTCCCGCGCTGACCGCTGTGGCCGGACTTGCCGAGAACCTGCGTCAGCAAGACACCATCGCGCGGGCGTTGAAGGCGTCGCGTCATCGACGCGGCGCGCTCACGCTCGACACCGTCGAGGGACGGCCGGTGTTCGACGGCGACGCAGTCCGCGATGTCGCCGCCATTCGGCGCACACGCGCGTCCGAGTTGATCGAGGACTTCATGATCGCGGTCAACACGTGCACCGCGAAGTTCCTCGAGTCATGCGGCTTCTCCTCGCTTCGCCGCATCGTGCGCATCCCCGAGCGGTGGCCGCGTCTGGTGACGCTTGCCGCCGAGACGGGGACGACGCTGCCGTCGGCGCCGGACGCGCTCGCACTCGAGACCTGGCTCTTGAAACGGCGTCAGGACGATCCCGATCGGTTCCCCGAACTCTCGCTGACGGTAGTGAAGCTTCTCGGCCGAGGCGAGTACGTGGTCGAAGCGCCGAACGAGCCGACGCCGGATCACTTCGGTCTCGCGGTGGACGATTACACGCATGCGACGGCGCCGAATCGGCGCTTTGCTGATCTGGTGACACAGCGCCTGCTCAAGGCCGCAGTTGCGGGTCACCGCGCACCATATAACGACGACACGCTCACGGCGATTGCGGCGCGCTGCATGGAGCGCGAGGATGCGGCGAACCGCGTGGAGCGACAGGTGCGAAAGGCGGCCGCGGCACTCGTGCTCGAGCATCGAATCGGCGAGTTGTTCGACGCGGTTGTGACGGGCGCTTCAGCCAAGGGGATCTGGGTTCGGCTCCGTCACCCTGTTGTCGAAGGCCGGCTGGAAGGGCAGGGAGTGGCTGGATGGCAGGTCGGCGACCGGCTCCGGGTCAGGCTGGTTCACGTCGATCCCGCCAAAGGATTCATCGACTTCACGCCTGTGCGACACTGATCCCGCGATTTCCACGCCCAAGCTGCCTCCAATCAGCATTCCGCAATTCGCGACTTCATCCGATACTTTGTCCACATGTCTTCACCAGCTACCGATCAACCCGCGCCGAAGCTCGTCGATCTCGAAGTCAAGGATGCGCGTCTGATCTTTACGCCGACATGGGACGCGCTCGAAGAGGAAGTTGGCCGCGAGGATCTTCGCTTTCCGAAGGAGATCATTCTGCTCGGCGGCGCGCCAGGGGCGGGCAAGGGCACGCAGACGCAATTCATCTGCGACACGCGCGGGCTCACGTGTCCACCGATCGTGATGAGCGAGCTGCTCACCACACCCGAGATGGAAAATATCAAAGCGCAGGGCGGCATGGTGGGCGACAAGGAGGTGCTGTCGGTTCTGCTGCGCACCTTGCTCGAGCCGATCTACCGCGACGGTGTGGTGCTCGACGGCTTTCCGCGGACGCCGGTGCAGGTCGAGTGTCTGAAGCTGCTGGTGGACAAGATCAGCGCGCTCCACGATCAGTTCGCAAACACGCCGCTCGCGATTCACTTCCGCCGCCCGACGATCCACGCCATGGTGCTGTTCGTGAGTGAGAGCATCAGCATCGCGCGGCAGCTGGGACGCGGACGCGAGATCGCCGAACGCAACCGCAAGGTGGCCGAGACCGGACTCGGTTCACCCATCGAGCTGCGCGCGACCGATCTGTCCGAGGATCTGGTGCGGCGGCGCTATCAAGTGTTCAAAGAGCAGACGTGGAGTGCGCTGACGTCGCTACGTCAGCTGTATCACTACCACTTCGTCAACGCCGAAGGCCCCATCTCGGAGGTGCAGGCCAACATCCTCAAGGAGCTCAAGTATCAGAGTTCCCTCGAGCTCGACCCGCGCACCTTCGAGCGCCTGCGCGCGCTGCCGCTCGCCGAGGAGCTCGTCCTGCATGGGCGCCAGGAGCTCGTCAGGCGGCTCGACAGCTACGAGTTCGAGCACACGCAACTTCTGAGTCAGATCGTCGAGCTGGTGAGCACGAAGTTCATGCCGATCATTCAGCGGCACGCCTTGTCTGGACGCGCCCACGTGAACTCCGAGGATCCGATCTTCAACGAGCCGCTCGCCATCCCCGTGCTCATCGATGTGTTCTCGGAGCGCGGATATCACGCGTCGGTCGACAAGACCATGCAACAGATCCCCGAGCGCGTCGACTTGAAGACCGGTGAGATTATCTTCCGCACCAAAGCGGTCTATCGCATCCAGATTCTGTTCGAGGCGTCGAAGATACGGAGAGGATAGTCACGGGTTGCGTGTGCTACCGGTGAGCAGCGCGCGCGTGGTGGCCCGCAGCACTTCAACGAGGCTCAGGTTCGAGCCCACGACCTCTGAAACAGATAGGGGCTCCGTCACTGCAGTTTGATAGACCTCGATACTGACTCAACGCGTCGACGGTCACCGCAGCGAAAAGCCGATGCCAGGTAGACTTCAGACGTCCAGGCAGTCGGACGCACGCTATCAGCTACTTCGTGTATTGCGTCGAGGCTCGCGTTGACATAGATCAACAGATACAACAGAGGCCCACGGGATGACATCTCCACACGACGACGCGTTTCTTGATTTTCCATCAGAGGACGAACGTCCGACAGAGCAGCAGCACGACGCATCTCTTGTCGATCTCGAATCGCCCGATGGACTGTTTCCGGGCGTCGACGTCCGCGCGGTGCCGCCGCCAGCGCAAAACGAGATCGACGTGCTCGTCGACGCAGTATCAGCCGGCAGCAGACCTCGTGTGATGAGCGAATCGGAACCGATTGTCGAGGCCAACGATGCCGAACCGAGTGGGTCCGCGCTCGCACAGTACGAGCTGCAGTGGTTGCGCTCGGTTGTGTTTCGGTCGGATGCGCTGCGATATGTCGCCGGGTTCATCGGTGCGTTTGCACTCGGCACCGTGATCGCGTGGAGCGTGCTTCGCAGCTTCGATGCGCCAGCATCGGTTCCGAGACAGCAGCCGGCTGCGAGTGCGTCCGCACCAGCAGCGGTCGCTCCAGTACCGGCGCCGCCACGCGTTCCAGAGAAGGAGAAAGCCATCACTGTACCCGCGCCGCCGTTGCCCGCGCCGTCGGTGACGGCACGCTCTGCGCCGCAGCCCACTGCGGTTCGAGGCACTCCCGCTCCAGCAACGGCCGCAGAGACGGCGCGGTCGCTCCCCGCGATCCGGAAGCCTCAGGTCGGTCGCGCCCTCGCTCCGCCCGCGATTGCGAAAGCACCTGAAACCACTGCGCCAGCTGTCGATCTGTCGCCGACGAACATTGCCGACAAGCCGGCTCTCTCGTTGCCACCCGCGGCCGCTGTCGTTGCGCCTCCTCCCGTCTCGGCGCCACCGATCGCGGCGCCGGTCGGATTGTCGGCGGTGGCGGTCGACCGGCAGGCGGTGCTTCACACGGTGAATGAGTACAAACAGGCGTATGAAGCGATGGATGTGGGGGCTACCGCTGCGGTGTGGCCGTCAGTCGATCGGCGTGCGCTCGCGCGAGCCTATTCAACGCTGAAGTCGCAGGACCTCGAGCTCCAGGATTGCACCATTTCGATCGCCGACACCAAAGCGACGACGCGCTGTCGCGGCACGATCGAATACGTTCGTCGAATCGGCAACCCGACGCCGCGCACCGGCTACCAGGACTTCGTGTTCACGCTGCACAAGCTTGGCAGCAATTGGATCATCTACGATGTCTCGGCCTCGCAGGCGGATGTGGCGAGGCGATAGTTTATCGGTCCAATCTCGCCGCGAGCGTTTGCGCACGTGCGAGCACGCTATTGCGCTCGAGCAGGTCCTGCCTCGCTTCCTCCGGCATCTTCAGCGCCTGCGCCACCACGTTCACGAATTCCGCATCGTCGAGCGCCGGATCGGGCGGTTCGGCGCCGAGCGGCAGCACCGTATAGAGCAGCTTCGCGATACGCTCGCGCACCGTACTCAGCGCACCTCGGTCTTCGTTCTTGAGCTGTTCGGGCATGGTCTCGATTGTCGCCACGCGATACGGCTTGCGTTGATCCTCGCTGACGATGCGAAACGTGCTCAGGCCGCGGAGCAGAATGGCATACCGGCCATCCGGGAGCTTCTTGTAGTCATCGATGATTCCCGCGCACCCGACGCCGTAAATCGGCGGCCGTCCCTCGTAGTCCTTTTCGAAACCTGGTCGCAGCAGCACCATACCGATGATCTTGTTGGTGGCGAGCGCGTCGGCGACCATCTCGCGGTAGCGCGGTTCGTAGATCAGCAGCGGGCGTGTGGTGTTGGGAAAGAGCACGACCTCGGGCAGCGGGAAGAGCGGGAGTTCCGAAGGCAACGCGGTGGTGCCTTGTGCCGTCAGGCTCGATGCGTACAGCGTCAGCGTGACAACGAGAACGATCGCTGTCGAGAGAAAGTGCATATGCGTACGTAGGGGCCACCTTGAGGTGCCCCATCTAGCGCTTGTCAACGACGACCTTGCCTTCCTTCAACACGACCTTCGTCTTTAACATCTCGTAAATGTTCAGCGTTGGGTTGCCGTCGATCAGGATGATGTCGGCGAGCTTGCCGGCCTCGAGCGTCCCGATCTGATCCGCCATGCCGACGTAGCGCGCAGCGTTCGGTCCGATGATGCGGTGGATGTCGGTCATCGAGAACACGATGCTGTACGACTTGAGCTCGTGTTCCAGCACCACCAGATCGGCGGCATTCTGATCGGTCGAGTACGAGATCGTCTGATGATTCGCGTCGGCGTCCCAGATACGGCGGGCGTTGACGATCGTGTATCCCGCCTCGGTGCCGGTGGCGCGCCCCTTCGGGTCGCGATTTGCGCCGGCGATCGCTTCGGGCCAATCCTTGGCGTCTCGGAAGCGCGCCTTGTCGTCTTTTGGCCATTGCACCGCCGCCGGTGCCGCCGATAGCGTGTCGATGTTCGGCGCGCCGAACGCGATCAGGCCAGCGACGATCGAGCCGGTTTGCGCCACACGCTCGGCCTGCTCGTAGGTTGTAAAGTCCTTGTTCGGCAGGTGCACGAGGCGCGTGACGCCGGCATCGATCGCGGCCGTCATCGCCGGGCTGCTGACGGCGTGGACATTTACCTGAATGCCCGCCTTCTTCGCCTCGTCGACGATGGCCTTGAGCACTTCGATCTCGGCTTGCGGCGGCGCGGGCTCGGGCGTGAGTCCGATCTCACCGGTGTGCCTGAGCCCCTTGGCCGCCAACGCTTGAACCGCGGCGCGGGCCTCGGCCGGCGTCTGGCGAAGATTGATCTGCCCCGAGGCGATGATGCGCGGGCCGACCCACTCGCCCGTTTCGACACGATCGCGCAGCGCGATGTTGGCCTCGGCCGGCCCGCCGCCGGCGAGAACAGTTGTGTACCCGGCTTCGATCAGCGATCGCATCTGCGGCGCGTCGAAGTTGTTCACGTGCTTGTGGCCGTCGATGAAGCCGGGCATCGCGCTCATGCCCTTGGCGTCGAGCGTGCGCAGTCCCGGCGTCGGCGCAGTGCCAGCGGAGACCGACACGATCTTCCCGCCTCGGACGATGATGGTGCCCGAGGCGATCACCTGGCCGCTGCCGACGATGATGCGCGCGTTGGTGATGGCCAGGTCTTGCGCGAATGCGGGGGAACAGGTGACAGGCGCAGAGAACAGCGCGGCCGCGACGAGCAGCGTCTTCATGCGGCGGGATCGTACTTCAGGTCGATCTATCTTCAATGCGTAAGCGCGTAGACCACGACGTCGATGCCCACTGAGTACGCGTCGGGGGAGAACTTGTAGAAGTACTCCGGATCTTCGGCTTCGCGCTCCCAGCCGTCGGGGATGTCGCTGTTGTGAATCATCACCACCATCAGACGCCCGCGCGGATCGGCGATGCCCTTCACCTCGACGACCGCGCTGTCCTCTCCCCGTTCCGAGATGCCGCCGCCGCTGCGGCGCCAGAACGCGATATTGGCCATCTGGCGCACTTCTTTGACGACGAAGAGCGATTGCCAGATCTGATGCGACGGCGGCAGCTCGATGATCGGATACTTCTCGGGCGGCAGCACGCGGCCGATCTCCTCGTCCCACTGCTCTCCAGCCCGCGTGCCCCAGTAGTCGGAAGAGAAGATGAAGCCGCCCTTCTCGAGATACTCGCGCAGCTTGATCACCTCATCGTCGGAGAAGCGCGCGGAGCCGCCGTCTTCAACGAGGACGTACGGACACTGGAAGAGCGCAGGGTCGGTGGCGAGGATGGTGATGTAGTCGGGGTCGCCGGTCTTGTCCCTCGTGATGCGCGTCTTCGTCAGCTCACCGAGGCGGACGCTGAAGTTGATGTCGGCGCCGGGATAGTCGGTGCTCCAGCCGCGCTTCTCGCGATGGTCGCTCGAGAACATGAGGCGGCAGTGGTTGAACGCGCCGGCGAACGTGGTGGCGGTTGGATGCTTCGGTGCAGCGTAGAAGCCGAAGCCGCCGCGCCAGATCTGCGCGTGCGCGACCGTCGCTGCGATTGCGACCGCAGCAACCGCGCCGAACAAGCTCCACAGCAGACGCGTGCGTCCGTGCATTGGACCCGACCGAGGTTCAGCATACTCCGTGTCGGAGCGGGATTTATTGTACGGAGCGCGCGGACAACCACGAGCGCATCGTCGAGGTCACCAGCTCAGACGCATCCTGCTGAACGAAATGCCCGGCGCCCGGCACGGTGACGAGCGTGAGGTCCTTCTCCAACCAGTTCCACGTGCCGGACAGTCCCTCGGCGTTCAGGGCCGTATCCGCCAGGCCATGAAACATCAGCACGGGCATCTTCACTTTGGGCATCGGCGGCGCCGGCGGCGCGTCGGCGCCGGCACGCGGGTAATTGCGCTTGTAGTAGTTCAGCATGGCCTCGAAGTCCGAGCGCTGGAAGGCCTCGAGGTAGTGCTTGCGCGCGGCGGGATCCCGCACCCACGACGAGAGCGTATCGGCCGTCATCGGCATACCGAAGAACACCGTTGGGTCGCTGGGAGACTTGGTCTGAAAGTTCCTCGCATACTCGCTGTTGGCAATCTGCTCTTTGTTCGATCGGAGCTCGCGCAACAGGCCGTTGGGATGCGGCAGGTTGAGAATGACCAGGTTCTCGGTCATCTGCGGCAGCGTCATCGCAAATTGCCAGGCCACCGCGCCGCCCCAGTCGTGCCCGACGATGGTCGCTTTGTCGCGTCCGAGATGGCGGATGACCGCTGCGACATCGGCGACGAGCAGGCGCATGTCGTAACTCTCGACGCCCTTCGGCTTGTCGCTCAAGTTGTAACCGCGCTGATCGATCGCCACCATGTGGAAGCGATCCGACAGCGCCTGCATCTGATCCCGCCAGGAGTACCAGAAATCCGGAAACCCGTGAATCAGGATGACGAGCGGCACACTCGCTGATTGTTTGGGGCCGAGCGAGGCGTAGTGAATCTTCACCCCGCCCTCGGAGGTCGCGTACCCGTGTTGCACTCGATCGTATACGTCCGACTGAGCCGCCATCGAGATACCGGCTCCTCCCAGCGTAAGCGCAACGCCGAGCAACGCTATCGTCGCCGCCTTCATCGCCATCGCCCGACTCCTGTCGCAGCGAGCATAACTCGGAAGGCCCTTGCGGCGGCGAGCGACGTAACGTACTTTCAGAGAACGTTCGTGAGTCTGGTCATCGTCCCAGCGCTGAAGCGGACGGCGGCGATCGCCGTTCTGGCCGTGCTGCCGACCGCGTGTTCACTGCTTCCACTGCGTCGGACAGCTGAAACGCCCGCAGGCCGTGCATTCACCACGAGCGTCAGCCTTCACGGCAAGCCGCTCGAGTTGCACGTGTCGAGACCACGCACGCCGGCCGCGCCAGGCATGGCAGTGCTGTACGCGAGCGGCGATGGTGGGTGGTTCGGCGCGGCCGTCGATATGTTTCGACGGATCGCCGACGCCGGCTACCCGGTCGTCGGTTTCAGTTCGCGCGCGTTTCTGAAGATCGAACGGCCCCGCGGAGCACCGCTCGTCACCGGGGCGCAACTCGCTGCCGAATACGAGGACATCACGGCGGAAGCGCGGATCGCCCTTGGTCTCGATGACAGAAGCCGCTTCGTGTTGAGCGGCTGGTCCCGTGGTGCCGCGTTCTCGGTGTTGGTCGCGTCTGAGCCCAAAGAACAGCATCACCTGCTTGGCGTGATCGCCATCGGTCTCGGCGAAGGGGAAGACCTGGCGATCACCGACGACGACGATGACTCCGACGAACACCCGTCGAAGGACACGAAGCACTGGCCGTTCGACACCTACGCCAGGATCGCGCAGGTGGCGCCGTTGCCGTGCGCCGTCATTCAGGCCACGAAGGACAACTACTTTCCTGCGGCCAGCGCGCATCGCCGGTTCGGGCCCGACACGCTACAGCGGCGGTTCTACACGATCGACGCCAAGAACCACCGCTTTTCCGGAGGCAAGCCCGCATTCGACGCTGCACTCCTCGATGCAATTCGCTGGATTGTGTCGCAATCCGTCAATTGAAGCGACTGGCGTAGACGACGTTCGCGCGAGCTTTCGTGGCCGGACAGGCACTTACTGCGACGCGGCCGAGCGGCATGAACGGATGCGGGAATGCCGACGTCAGCATCTTCAAGATGTCGGGCGGCGCCGACTGATACCAGTAGTTGAAGGTCACGTACCCGGTCTTGGCCTGGGTGTTGATCGGGCCGTAGGTGCAGGTGATCACCTTTTGCCCGCGCTGCTGCAGATCGGTCAGCTGCTTCCTGACCATCTCCTCGTGCGCGTTCGGCACGCCGTTGAAGCTGTCGGTCACGCCCTGACTAATCGTGTTCACGCATCCGCCGCCGGCTTTCGTCGGGCAGTTGCCATCCGAGTAGAGCGATTGGCCGCCCTCTGACGATGGCGGAGACGGCGCGGTGGGATTCGGCAGCGGCATCGGCTTGTCCGTCGTCGGCGGATGGCTGCTGCCGTTGACGCTTTGCCACGCCTTCACGAAATCGATCGCGAGGTCGAGCGCGTCGCCGGGGATCCTCCATGCGGCGCTCGACGCAATCGTGTTCTCTTCAGACTCCTTGCTCCAGATCGCGACATCCTCGATCGGCCTCATGGCTGCCGTCTTGCCGGGTGCAAGCTGCCGCAGGTCGAGTCTGCTGGAGTAGGCGCTGATCGGATGGTCGAAGGTCGTCGTGCTCCCATCACTATAAATGCTGGTCGTGCGCACGATGCTATTGCTGACGTTGATCGTCAGATTCAGCACAGGAAAGTTCGGAGGATCGCCATGCGGCAGCACAGTGATGCCCATGTCGTGTAGTTGCTGCTCGAGTGACAGCCGAAACTCGGCCGGGTTGATCTCTTTGTCGCCGTAGATGCTCACGTAGACCGACATCGCCATCTTGCCGCGCAGCAACTCGTTGTTCTGCGCCAATGCGGGAGAGGCGAGCAGCACGCTCGCGATCATCACGGTGAGCACGAAGGTTGTTGACTGGCGCATCGGTCTATTTGATCTGTGCGCACGCCGCGACGGCCTGCGCCTGTTCGATGCCGGGAGAGTGCTCTCTCATCGCCTGGAGCATGCACGCCTGAATCCGCTCACCCTGCTTGCGCGCCTCCTCGGCCTGCTGCTGCGGGCTTGGGGTCGATGGTGGCGCTGGGGGAGGGGCGGTCTTCGGTGCCGACGCAGGGCCGCGTTGTCCAGATGGTGCTGTCTGCGCAGACGGCATTTCCACGGTACCGGTCACGCCGATCGTGAAGCGCAGTCTCGTGCCGAACATGACGCCGGGATTATTCGCGTTCGACTTGTAGGGCACCGTGAACACGAGCTCGTTGCTCGGCAAGTCCGCGTACTTGCCGCACACGCGACAATCGAGGGCGTCGATATTCACTTCGTCGGTGGTCATGCCGATTTGCACCGTGTCGGGACGCGCGCCGGGTCCGATGATGCGGCCCTTGACGTGGACACCCGAGTGGGCCCCGAGGACCGTCTTCCCGCCCACGACGAGCGGCTCGTCGAGCATCGCTGGGATGAACGTGGCGCGGGTGGCAAGGCTGTCGACGGCCGCTCCGTCCCACGAACCCTGGATCGTGAGCTCGATTATGGTTCCCGCCGGGATCGGCAGCATCGGCCTCGAAGAGGCCACGACGTTCGGCGGCGCGAAAAACTTCGGGGGAAGTTCGGCCATCGTGCGGACCGGTGTCGCCGCCATGATCGCCTGAACTTCTCCAGGACTGAGGAGTAGGCGATCGAGCGGGCACATCTGTGGCGCGTGCTGCGCTTGGGGATTCTTGTGTTGCGCCCACGCCACCTGGAGCTCGAGCTCCTGCTTGCACATCGCCTGCAGCATGTCGTGCTTGTGCATGCAGAGATTCAGAAGCGGGCGGCCGCCGTCCTTTTCAGTCGTCGCCGGCGCGCAGTATTCGAACGCCGTCTTGCGGTTGGCGGTGATCGCTTTCGCGTCGAAATCCTTGATGCACTCGACGACGGCGGCTTTGGTCTTCGGCCCGCCGACGTCCTTTGCCTCCTCCGGCGTCATGTAGGCGATGCGGAAGGGACTGAGGTCTTTCATGGCCTTGCAGTGCAGGATGATCCAGTACTTCGCGCGGTTCTCCGAAAGGATGTAGACGCCACCGGGCTCCTGGCGGAGCTGCTGCTGCAGATATGAGAGCTCGTACTCGTAGTCGGAAGCGTCGGTCGGTTTGGTCAGCGGCACGGGCGGCGCGCCTGCGGTATCGGGATCGCCGAGGTTCATGCTCACTGCCAACAGGTAATTGAGCTTGGCCTGCAGCAGCGCGCGCGAGGCGCACACGCCGGTCTTGCTCGCGCTTGGACCGTCGCAGCCGGACAGCTGACGTCGCAGGTCGGCGATGAGAGGCTTGATCACGTCGATGCCGGCGATCGTGCGTGCCAGACCACCAAATGGGGTATTCGCGCCTGGAATCGTCTGCGCCGCAGCGGTCGATGGCGCGGTCAGGATCGTAGCCAGCAGCAGGACGGCGATTGAATGTCGCATGGGGGCGCGCCGATCATAGATGAGGTTCGACGCCAATTCCATCGACGTGTTAGAGGAGCGAAACCAGCCTAGACTGTGGGCGGCTGAGAGGGCCCCATGCACAGACATCTTGCTCACGCGTTTGCCGCCTTGCTGATCGTCGCTGGTTCAGCGACCGCTCAGCAGAAGGCGACGATTACAGGTGTTCCCGAGATCTCGTTCACTTCGGTCCCGAACTTCCTGAAGCTCCCCGCCGGAGAATCACTGGGCGAGTCGGTGGCTGTGGCGACCGACTCGAAGGGCCACGTCTTCGTCTATCACCGCCGCGACACGACGAGGCTGTTTGAATTCGATCGCAACGGGACCTTCCTGAAGGAGATCGGCAAGGGCTACTACGGCTTCGAGTTCGCACACTCGGTGCGCGTCGACAAGGACGACAACATCTGGACGGTGGACGAGGGAACCAATCTGGTCACCAAATTCAGTCCTGAAGGCAAGGTGCTGATGGTGCTGGGGCGGCGGCCGCCGGCGGTCGATGGTCCCGTTGTGTTTCCGGCCGGACCAAACCAGCCTTCGCAGAAGTACATCTTCTGCCGGCCGACTGACGTCGGCTGGGATCCGCAAGGCAACATCTTCGTCTCCGACGGCTACTGCAACAATCGCGTGGTGAAGTACGACAAGAACGGACGATTCCTCGCGCAGGCTGGCAGCGAGAAGTCGGGCAACGGCTTGGGCGAATTCAACCTGCCGCACGGACTGCAGGTCGACGAGCGCGGCAACGTGTGGGTGGCCGATCGCACCAACAATCGCTATCAGGTGCTCGATAACAATCTGAAACCGATGCGCGAGATCACCAACCTCGGTGTCGGCTGGACACTGTGCATCTCACCGGGGCCGCATCAGTACGTCTTCCACTCGAACTCGAACCCGAACGGCAACGCGCCCGGCACGTGGGACACGACCGGCGAGATCTACAAGACCGAGCTCGATGGCACCGTGCTCGGCAAGTTCGGGAAGCCCGGCAAGAATCCGCCCGGCTTCCAGGTGGTGCACATGATGGACTGCCGCAATCCGAACGAGATCGTCCTCGGCGAGATCGAATCATGGCGCGTGCAGAAATTCATTCTGCCGTCGACGCCGTCGCGCACATCCACGCGTTGAGTACCCGACCATGACACGATTCATACCAGCACTGATGGTCGCGTTCGTTGCCGCGTCGATCTCCACCGATGCGCAGAACGCGGCACCCGCACTCACGTTCGATGCGGCGAACCCGTTGACACTCCCCGACGACATCTACTTGGGCGAAGTCGGCGGCGTGGCCACCAACTCGCGCGGCGACATCTACGTCTACACACGCACCGGTCATCCGACGCTGTCGATAGCGACGGCGCGGCCGTTCGCGCACGGCGGCTCGCGGTTGTTTCAGTTCGATCGCAACGGACGCTTCACGCGCGAGATCGGCGCCGGAGCGTACGGCTTCCTCTTTGCCGCGCAGGTGCGCGTCGATCCGCAGGACAACATCTGGGTGGTCGACGAATTGTCGGCGATGGTCATGAAATTCGATTCACAGGGACGGGTCGCGTTTCTGCTCGGACGCAAGGCCGAGGCGATCAACAACCCGCCGCGTGCCGGCGGTGCAGGGCCGGCCGGTGAAGGCGGTGGACGCGGCGGCGGGCGCGCTGCTGGCGCCGGCGCGCCACAGGATGTCTTCAACCGTCCGACCGACGTTGCCTGGGACGCGCAAGGCAACATCTTCGTCGCCGACGGACTCGGCAACTCCCGCATCGCGAAGTTCAACAAGGACGGCGCCTTCGTGAAGTCGTGGGGACAGCGCGGCACCGGCAACGGCGAATTCGCCAGCGTCAACAGCATCGCCATCGATGCACAGGGCAACGTCTACGCCGCCGATGCCGGCAATCAGCGCATCCAGGTGTTCGATAACAACGGCACCTTCAAGAGCGAGATCAAAGGGGTCGGCAACGCCCAGGCGATCTGCATCACGTCTGGACCGAACCAGCTGATGTACGTGTCGAATTCGAATCCGCCGAATGACATCGACACCGCTGGCGAGATCTACAAGATGCGTCTCGACGGCACGATGGTGGGGAAGTTCGGCAGAGCAGGGAAGCTCCTCAAGGAATTTGGCACCGTCAACGAGATCGACTGCCGCAGCGAGAACACGCTCTTGGTCGCAGAGGTCGGCAATTTCCGGGTCCAGAAGATCACGATCCGGTGAGCGCGGGCTACCAAAATTCGTCCTCACCGGAGGCCGACGGCCGCGACCGAGCAAACGGCGTCCTACCTTGAGAAATGGCACCGCCCTTGCCTTATAAGCGAGTGCGACTGCGAGCAGCGGGCGCGTTCCGATCCTTTGTAATCTGAAGTGAGTGAAGGCTCCCCGATGAGATTCAAAGCAGGTTTCCTGTGCGCGTGCGCGCTCTCACTGGTCGTCGCGATGGCGGCGGCGGCGCAAGTCAATCAACGGCCGTCCTCGAACGTCGGCCTCTCGACGATCCGGATCGACAACTTCGGACGCATCGACGACACCTACTATCGCGGCGCGCAACCGAAAGGTCGTGACTACGCCGATCTCGCGGCGCTCGGCGTCAAGACGGTGATCGACCTCCAGGCCGACGGCGACAACGCCGATGAAGCGAAGCTCGTCGCTGCATCGGGGATGCGCTTCTATCGCATTGGGATGACTCCTCGCGTCGCCCCCACTGCGGAGCAGCTCGCGACGTTCCTGCGCATCGTCAACGATCCGGCCCAGCAGCCGGTCTACGTGCACTGCGCAGGCGGCCGCCATCGCACCGGCGTCATGACCGCTGTCTATCGCATGGAAGAGGACAGCTGGAGTGCGGATCAGGCGTTCAAGGAGATGAAGAAATACGACTTCGGAATGGATTTCCTCCATCCCGAGTTCAAGAAGTTCGTCTTCGCCTATCACCCCCAG
>Ga0075433_10000681_pt1 | contig 23098 bp, 23 predicted proteins | sample RhiMethybrSRZTD2_FD_75299 | JGI IMG/M metagenome (GOLD analysis project Ga0075433, IMG submission 75299) | Populus rhizosphere microbial communities from Tennessee, USA - Rhizosphere MetaG P. TD hybrid SRZTD2 | ecosystem: Host-associated > Plants > Roots > Rhizosphere > Soil | place: USA... | reverse complement strand
CACGCCGCGCACCAGGCGAGGTGTCGCTCGATCGCCGTCGCGTCGTGATGGTCGACGACGCCCAGGGCGTGCTCGGACAGCCGGTCGCGGACCGCGGGGCAGTTCACGGCTGCTCCTTCGTCTCGTTCGCGCGGCGCACCTTGATCAACGCCGATCGCAAACGCGTCTTCACCGTGCCGAGCGGGATCGCGTCGGCCTCCGCGATCTCACGAGCCGTCATCCCGCGGAAGTACACCCGCGCGATCAGCCGTTTCTCCGCCATCGAGAGCGACGCGAGCGCCCGGAGCGCCTCGTCGCGCTCCATCAGGATGTACTCCTCGTCACCCGCGGGCTGGTCGGGCACCTCGTCCACGAGGACGAGGTGCGGCCGAGAGACGCCGGTCTCGCGACGCAGCCGGTCGACGGCGAGGTTGTGGGCGATCGTCATGAGCCAGGTCGAGAGGCGTCCGCGCTGCGGATCGAACCGAGCGGCCTTCCGCCACGCGGTGAGGAAGACGTCCTGCGTGAGCTCCTCCGCGGCCTCGCGGGATCCCAGGAGTCGCAGCCCCATCGTGTAGACGGGGCGGCCGAACCGTTCGTAGAGCGCACGGATCGCAGCGTCGTCACCGGCCAGGAGCCCTTCCATCAGCTGCTGCTCCTCCCTCGGGAGCAGCGGCCCTTCGTGTCCTACAGGTCCCTGCACGAGGGACTCCTTCCACTTGATACGTGGGTGCCGCGGCGCGGAGTTTTCCTCCATCACGATGGTCGCACGCCGTTCACCGAGCCGCCATGGTCCATCGCCCTGCCTTCGCCGCCGGAGGGGCAGAGGCGTAGGCTCGCAACACGAACGCAACAGGTGAGCCGGCCGAGAGAACCGAGCCGCATCAGGCGCCGAACTGCCTGTTGTCGAAAGGGGAAACAGGTGAGGGGACGCGCCGCCTCCCGGATCGCGCGGCTGGCGCTGGGGGCTTCGATCGTGTCGGTCGGCGTCTTCGCACAGGCGGCCGCCCACGCGCAGGCACCCGGCCCCGTCATCGTGTCGATCACGCTCGATGGGGTCGTCGATCCGTTCACCGCCGACTACATCACCTCGAACGTCGCCCGCGCCCAGTCCGAGGGCGCCGAGGCGGTCCTCCTCACGATGGACACGCCCGGGGGCCTCGGCTCCTCGATGGACGAGATCTCGCAGTCGTTCCTCGGCTCCACGATCCCCGTGATCGCCTACGTCGCGCCGAGCGGCGCACGAGCAGCCTCGGCAGGCGCCTTCATCCTGATGTCCGCACCGGTCGCCGCGATGGCGCCGGGAACGAACGTCGGAGCCTCCACGCCGATCGGCGTCTCGGGCGGCGACATCGGCGGAACGCTCGGGGAGAAGGTCACGAACGATGCGACGGCGAAGATCCGGTCCTACGCGCAGACGTACGGCCGGAACGAGGACGTCGCCGCCTCCTTCGTCACCGACGCCGCGAGCATCACGGCGGACGAGGCGCTGCACGACGGCGTGATCGACTACGTCTCGCCCTCCGTCCAAGACCTGCTCGCGCAGGTCGACGGGACGCAGGTGCGCCTGGGGAGCGGTCAAGAGGTCACGCTGCACACCGCCGGCGCCCAGCTCCAGGACGAGCAGATGGGCGCGTTCGTCGGCTTCCTCCACACGCTGTTCGACCCGAACCTCGCGTTCATCTTCTTCTGGCTCGGTCTCGGCCTCCTGATCCTGTTCCTGATCGTTCCGCACCATTTCTATGCGGGGCTGCTCGGGATCGCGATGCTCGTGGCCGCGATCGTGTCCTTCGGCATCCTGCCGGTGAAGGTCATCGGGGTCGTGCTCCTGGTCGCCTCGGTCGTGTGCTTCGTGATCGAGCTGAAAGCGCCGGGCCTGGGGATCTGGGGGATCCTCGGTCTCGTGTTCCTGCTTCTCGGGGGCTGGTTCCTGTACGACCGAGCCGGTGGGGTCGAGGTCTCGCCCTGGGTCCTGGCCGGGGTCGCGGCGTTCGCGGCCCTCTTCTTCGGTGTGGTGGTCGCAGCGGCGGTGAAGATGCGCAACGCGCCGTCCGCATGGACCCGAACCGTGATCGGCCAGGAAGGGGTCGCGCTCGCGGCCGGGGTCGGCGCCAAGGGAGGCATCGTGCGGGTCTCCGCGGAGGAATGGCGAGCGGTCTCGCCGTCGGGGCCGATCCCGGGCGGAGCCAAGGTCAAGGTCCTCGCACGCGAGGGACTCGTGCTCACCGTGGAGCCGGTCACGGATGAGGCGGTGCCGTCCACCGATGTCTCGACCGGCCAAGGAGGAACGAACTGATGCCAGTCGTGTGGATCATCGTGGGAGTCGCGATCCTCTTCGTCATCTTCTTGTTGGCGAAGGCGATCCGCATCGTCCCGGAGTACCAACGTCTCGTGGTGTTCCGGCTCGGCAGCCTCCACGCGACGCGCGGGCCGGGCCTCATCCTGCTGATCCCGTTCATCGATCGCGGCGTCACGGTCGATCTCCGGGAGTTCTACCTGGAGATCCCGCGCCAAGACTCCATCACGAAGGACAACGCGCCGATCTCGATCGACTTCATCATGTACTACAAGGTCCTCGACCCGGCGTCGTCAGTGGTCCAGGTCTCGAACTTCGCGGGAGCCGCGACGAACATCGCGGCGACGACGCTGCGTGCGGTGGTCGGCGACATCCTGCTCGACGACGTCCTGGCCAAGCGCGACGAGATCAACACCCTGCTCCGCACGAAGCTCGACGAGGTCACGGAGCGATGGGGCGTCAAGGTGACGAACGTCGAGATCCGCGAGATCACGCCGCCGCCGTCGGTCCAGGAGGCGATGACGCGCCAGATGTCCGCCGAGCGGACGCGGCGCGCGGTCGTCACGGAGGCGGACGGGGCGAAGCAGGCCGCGATCACCGTCGCCGAGGGGAACAAGGAGGCGGCGATCCTGAACGCGGAGGGTTCGAAGCAATCGGCGATCCTCACCGCCGAGGGTGAACGCCAGTCGGCGATCCTGCGCGCGGAGGGCTTCTCGAACGCGCTGCAGAAGATCTTCGAGGTGGCGAGCACGGTCGACGACAACACGATGCGCCTGCAGTACCTCGACGCGCTGCGCCAGATCGGGGGTTCGCCGTCGTCGAAGGTGCTGCTCCCGCTGGAGCTGTCGGGGCTCGCGTCGGCCTTCACGGCGGTCGCCGAGGCGGCTTCGACGAACGGATCGAGCCCGAGCTGAGCCGGGAGGGCGCCCGGGGGAACCCCGGCACCCTCCCGCGCGTAGAAGGTCGGATCGTGACGCAGCCCACCGACCGGGTCCTCGCGGAGGAGGCGTCGCTCGTCGAGCGTTCGCGCGACGGCGACGACCGGGCCTTCGGCGAACTGGTGACGCGGTACCAGGCGCTCGCCGCTCGCGTCGCCCGGTTCGTGGCGCCCGGGTGCGACGTCGAGGACGCGGTCCAGGAGGCGTTCGTGAAGGCGTGGTACGCGATGCCGCGGTTCCGCCGCGGCGCGGCGTTCCGGCCGTGGATCTGCCGGATCGTCGCGAACGAGGCGCGGAACCGGGTGCGGTCGGCGCGGCGTCGGGACGCCCTGGTCCTCCGCGAGGCGGCGGCCGGCGCTGCGCCGACCGCACCGGTGCCCGACGCGGAGGTGCTCGCGCGCGAGGACGCCGAGTCCCTCGTTCGGGCGCTCAACCGTCTCCGGCCGGACGACCGCCTCGTGATCGCGTACCGCTGGCTCCTGGATCTCTCCGAGGCCGAGATGGCCGACGCGCTCGACGTCCCCGCCGGGACGGTGAAGTCGCGCCTGTCCCGCGCGATGGCGAAGCTCCGGACCGAGATCGCTCAGGAAGGGGTTCGGCCGTGAGCGTCGACCGCCTGTCCCGGATGGACGACGAGCGGCTCGGCCGGGCGGTCCGCTCGCTCGAGCCCATCCTCGTCGTGCCCGTGTCCCCCGACGTGCGAGAGGCCGTCGCCGACGCGATCCAGGCGGGTCGTCCGCCGCCGCGGCACCTATCCTCCCGCGCCCGCATCGTGATCCTCGTGGCGGCCGCCGTGCTGGCCCTCGCGACCGCCGCGGTCGCGGCCCGGTTCGTGATCGACCTCGGCGGGGTCCGGATCGAGCCCCCGCCGACCGGCGTGCCGTCGGTGTCGCATCCGCCGCTCACCGGCCCCGCCTTCGGCGAACCCACGACCCTCGGTGCCGCCGGCGACGAGGCGGGCGTCCGCCCGATCGTCCCGCCTGCGCTCGGACAACCCGATCGCGTCTGGATCACCAGGGGGATCGAGCCCGGGAGCGTCATGGTCGCGATGGCGTGGTTCCCGCGGAAGGACCTGCCGAGGATCCCTGGGACCCCCTACGGCGCGTCCCTGATCGAGGTCGAGGGCGACGCGGATCTCGTGGCGAAGTACGTCGACCCTCGCAACGTCCGCACCTCCGGCGGCGCGTACTGGATCGCGCGCCCGCACGAGGTGGAGCTCCTGACGGGCGACGGCACCAGGACGTTCCACGTCACCGGCCACACCCTCATCTGGGAACGCGGCGACCTCGCGCTCCGGCTGGAGACGCACCTTCCGCTCGCCGACGCGCTCGCGCTCGCCGGTCTGCCGGGCTGAGCCGCCGGAACCATCTCGCATCGAGCGGTGTATCCGCACCGACCGAGCTCCCGGAGGAGGTTCCGATGCGAACGATGACGAAGCTCGTGACCGCCTTCGTGCTCGTGGCTGCCCCGGTCGCCGCCGGCGGCCCGGCACGGGCCGGCGGCGGCGGCTGCATCGGCGGCATCACGCAGGGTACGGGGACGACGATCAGGATCGTCCACGCCTGCTTCACGCCGACGATCCTGCACGTCGAACCCGGTGACCGCGTCACGTGGATCAACGACGATCCGATGGTGCACAACATCACCGCGAATGGATGGGGACACTTCGATGATCTCCAGCCGCTCGCGCGCTACTCCGCGAGCTTCGATCGTGAGGGTCTTTATCCGTTCGCGTGCACGATCCATCCCGGCATGTCCGGCGTGATCGTGGTCGGGAGCGGCACCGGAGCCGGGAACGGGTCGAACGTGGAGGTCGCCGCGCCGGACGCGCCGGCGGCGCCTGCGGCGGTGCTGTCGAACGACGCGCCCGACGGCTCGAGCGGCTGGGTTGCGGCCGCCGCCGTCGGCTTGCTGCTGGGTGTGTTCGTCGGACTGGGCCTCGCCCAGGTCCGGCGGAGGGCGACGGGGAGCTGAGCTACGCGGGAACGGCGATCCCGGCCTGCTGCATCGCGAGCTCGAAATCGTGCCGGCTCGACACGGCCTGCATCGCGTCGGCGACCGAGACCGTCCCGTCCTGGATCAGACGCAGCAGCCACTGGTCGAAGGTGACCATCCCGTAGTAGGCGCCGTCCTTGATCACGTCCTTGATCTCGGAGGTCTTCTCCGGATCCTCGATCCGCTCGGCGACCCGTCCGGTGTTCACGAGGATCTCGAGGGCGGGGACGCGACCGCCGGTCATCGTCGGGACGAGACGCTGCGACACGATCCCGCGGAGGCTCGCCGCGAGGGCGAGGCGGACCTGCTTCTGCTGGTAGGGCGGGAAGAAGTCGATCACGCGGTTCACCGTCTCGGTCGCGTCGGTCGTGTGCAGCGTCGACATCACGAGGTGGCCGGTCTCGGCAGCCTGGAGCGCCGCGCGGACGGTCTCGGTGTCGCGCATCTCGCCGATCAGGATCACGTCGGGGTCCTGGCGGAGCGCCGCGCGGAGCGCCGACAGGAAGTCCTCCGTGTCGTTGCCGATCTCGCGCTGGTTGATCGACGCCATCTCGTCGCGGTGCAGGACCTCGATCGGATCTTCGATCGTGACGATGTGGACGGGCTTCGTGGCGTTGATGTAGGAGATCATCGCCGCGAGCGTCGTGGTCTTGCCGGAGCCGGTCGGTCCCGTCACGAGGATCAGGCCGCGGTGCTCGTCGGCGAGCGTCTGGATCGCGTCCGGCAACCCCATCTCCTCGAACGACGGCCCCCCGAAACGCAGCTTCCGGAGCACCATCGAGATCGACCCGCGCTGACGGAAGACGTTCGCCCGGAAGCGGCCCACGTTCGCGACCGAGTAGGCGAAGTCGACGTCGCCGCGGCCGGCGAAGATCTCCTTGCGCTCGCCGGGCACGATCCCGTCGGCGATCGCTTGGGTCTCGAGCGGGCTCAGCGGGTCGCGCTCGAGCCGGACCAGCCCGTGGGGCAGCCGCAACATCGGCGGCGACCCGACCTTCACGTGCAGGTCGGAACCCTCTCCCTTGACCAGCTCCTCGAGCCAGGAGTTGAACTCCGGCACGATCGGCGAGTCGGTATCCACGATGCACTCCCTCCGTCCGGGGTCGATGACGCGAGACCAGACCCACGCCAGTGGGGGCATCGGCGCGTTCCGACGCCGACTTCAGTCATCGGACGATGAGCGCTGCGCCACACGTCGTCCCGCGCGGCCTTCAGTTCGAGCGCGCCGCGAGCCGGCACACGGGCCCACGGTCGGCGAGCGGTTCGAACGACGTCATCGTGAGCGCCGGCCGCGCCGCGCCGAGCATGCCCTCCAGGAGCCCCCGATGCACCGCACACACCAGGTCTCGATGCTCGTCGAGCAGATCCCGGAAGGGGCACTCGCGGAGCGAGATGTGGACCGACCGCTTCCCCGTGCGGCGGAACCGCGGCTGGAAGCCGGCGCGCGCCATCGCGTCCTGGAGCGCGGCCAGGTGGACGCCTGGCGCCCGCTTCGCGCCCGGCCGAGGCACGGTCCGCCCCATGAGGTAGGCACCCCAGTCGCGCGCCAGCTCTTCCGCGCGCTCGCGCTGCTTCGACGTGGTCAGCAGCCCGGCGAGGATGTCGGCCAGGAGCTTGTGATCGCGTCCCTCCCGCGGTTCGACGTCGACCGCGATGTAGACCGTCTGCGGCCGGCCGACGCTCGCGGACGTGCGCGCGCTGTCGTGGGCCACGAGCCCCACCTCCTCGAGACGTCGCAGGTGCGGCCGCAGCGTGTTCGGATGCAGGCTCAGCCGGGTCGCGAGCTCGCGGACCGCGACCGGACGCCCGGACAGGCGGAGGTAGCGGTACAACCGGTACCGCGTATCGTCGGCGAGCGCCTTATGCACCTCGATCGCGAGCGGCTCGGGCATCCCGTCCCTCGTCGTAGACTAGGTTTGCACGGTTCCCACCGTGTTTATGCCGGAATCGTAGCGGGGGTCGACGTCCGATGGTCACCGAACAGCAGGTCCGAGAGGCGCTGCGGACCGTCCGCGATCCCGAGATCGGCAAGCCGATCGAGGACATCGGGATGCTCCAGCGGATCGAGGTCGACGGCGATCTCATCCGCGTCCACGTCCTGCTCACGATCGAGGGGTGCCCCCTCCGGGACCGCATCACGACCGACGTCACCGCCGCCGTCCGCCCGCTCGAGGGCGTCCGCGACGTCGACGTCACGCTCACCCCGATGAGCGACGAGCAGCGCCAGGCGCTCGTGGGGCAGTTGCGTGGGACGGGAGGGCAGCCGGCTCCGACGAAGATCTCCTTCCCGCAGGAGACCGCGCTCATCGCGGTCGCCTCCGGCAAGGGCGGCGTCGGCAAGTCGAGCGTGACGGTGAACCTCGCGTGCGCGATGGCCGCGGACGGGGCGAAGGTCGGGATCCTCGACGCGGACGTGTGGGGGTTCAGCGTCCCGCGGATGATCGGCGCCGTCGGCAAGCCCGTGGGCTTCGACGACATGATCCTGCCGCTCGAGGCGCACGACGTGAAGGTGATCTCGATGGGTCACTTCGTCCCGGAGGAGACGCCCGTGATCTGGCGCGGGCCCATGCTCCACAAGGCGATCGAGCAGTTCCTCGGCGACGTCTACTGGGGCGACCTGGACTTCCTGCTCTGCGACCTTCCCCCCGGCACGGGCGACGTGTCGATCTCGCTCGCGTCGTTCATCCCGGGCGCGTCGATGGTCGTCGTGACCACCCCGCAGGAGGCCGCGCGCAAGGTCGCCGAGCGCGCGGGCAAGATGGCCGAGCGGACGAACCTCCGTCCGCTCGGCGTGATCGAGAACATGTCGTACTACGTCTGCCCGCACTGCGGCGAGCGCGAGCCGCTGTTCGGCGAGGGCGGCGGCCGTCTCGCGGCCGAGACGCTCGGCGTCCCGCTCATGGCGCAGGTGCCGCTCGAGCCGGCGGTGCGAGAGGGCGGCGACGCGGGTGCCCCGATCGTCCTGCGCGATCCGGATTCGCCGGCGTCGGTCGCGTTCCGCGAGGCCGCCGACGCGGTCCGCAAGGCCACGAAGTCCAAGATCGGCAAGCCGCTGTCGCTGATGTCCCGCTAGGGCTCGGCGGCCGCAGCGTCTACCGTCGTTCCGCCCTCCGGCGACCACGTCGCGGTATCTCGGTCGCGCCGGCCGGGCGTCGTCGGACCAGGACGCTTCGTGATCGCCCAGATCCCGAGGAGCGCGACGCTCACGATCACGACCGCGAGCGCCGTCCATTGCGACCCGGTGAGGGGGCCGAACCGCTTGTCGATCCGCAGGAAGTCCTCGAGCAGACGCGCGCACCCGTACCAGACGGCGAACGCGAGCGTGGCCACGCCCTCGCGGCGCGGCGTCGCGATGAACCACCACAGGAAGGCGAACAGCGCCCAGCCGATCAGCATGTCGTACATCGCTGTCTGGTGGACCCCGACGCCCTGCGCGATCAGCTGCGTCCCGGCGTGCAGCTCGGCCGATCCGCGCTTGATCACCTCGATGTGGTCCCCTTGGAGCTGCGCCTGGCAGCTCGTCCCGTTGCAGACGAACGGCGGCGCGAGCTGACCCCCCTTCCATGTCCACGCGAGCAGCCAGGACGTCGGCTTGCCGAGGTGGTCGCCGATGATGAGGTCGCCGATCCGCCCCACCGCGATGCCGAGAGCCAGCGGCGCGGTGAGCGCGTCGGCGACCTGGAAGAACCGCAGCCGGAACCTGCGGATGTTGATCGCGTTCGCGATCGTCGCGCCCGCGATCCCGCCGAGCAGCGAGATCCCGCCCTTCCAGACCTCGAGCCACTCGACCGGCGACGCGAAGTCGCTCGCGTGGGCGATCACGTACGCGATACGTGCGCCGACGATCGCGCCGATCAGCGACCAGAAGACGATCGAGTTCACGGCGTCGACCGAGATGCCGCGGCGCGGCGCGAGCTTGCCGAACAGCCACGCGCCGATCGCGAAGCCGATCGCGATGAAGACGCCGTGCGGAGAGAAGCCGAGGACCCGGGGGGTGACCGGCCAGCCGACCGAGGCGATCAGCGCAGGCATCCGGCCGAGCGTAGCAGCGGTCTCACGAGCGGCCGCGCGGCCAGATCCGGGCGACGGCGCGGCCGAGGAGCAGCCCGCTCGCGACGTCGCTCGGGTAGTGGACCCCGACGTAGACGCGCGACGTCGCGACCGCGACGTCGAGCGCGGTGAGGGCCGCGCGCGAGACCGGGCCGAGCCCGGTCTCGCGCGCGGCCACCCGTGTGAACGTCGTGAGCATGGCCGGGTGGGACGACGGCCACGACGTCCCCCTCGGGCGCGCGACGAGCAGGCGCGTCCCCTCGGGATCGGTGTCGGACGGACGCGGGCGGTCGACGATCCGTTTCATGCCTTGCAGCAGGAGCCACGTGGCGGTGGCGGCGCCGAGCGCGCGCAGCGCCGCCCGGCGCCGCCCGCTCACCGCGAGGACCGCCGCGGCGGCCCCCGCGGCGTAGTACGAGCCCAGCTCCGTGATCCCCGTGAACGCCCGGTCCGCGTCCGGGCCGTGGCCGCGGTTGACCTCGTGGAAGAGCTCTAGATCCACGGCGGGCCCGTCCGCGCCCTTCATCGCCCCCACGCCGATCGCGCACGCGCCCGCCGTGAGGACGCCCGCCCACGCCACCCGTCCGAGACCCACGGCGCTCGATGATGCAAGATGACGCGGGGTCAGTCACCCGAGGAGGCGAACCGCGTGCGGCGACGGGGGGACATGGACGGCGACGGCGACCCGGGCGGCAAGGACTGGGTCGAGCGTCGTGAGGGGCCGAGCCTGAAGCTGATCGTCGCCGGCATCGCCGTCGTCGTGATCCTCCTCTTCGTCCTGCAGAACGGCGAGCGGACCCGGATCAGCTTCCTCTTCCTCGACGGCCAGTACCCGCTGTGGATCCTCCTCGTCGTCGTGGCCGCCCTCGGGTTCGTCGCCGGATGGCTCGTCTCCGGCGCGCGCCGCCGCCGGCTCGAGCGCCGAGCCCCCGACGACTAGCGCGCGGCGGCGCGCGCCTCGATCTCGCGCTTCTGCGCCAGGGTTCCCCGTCGCAGCGCGAACTGCGCGCCGCCGACCGCGTTGACGCTCGCGGCCGCGAACGAGCCGAGTGGGCCACGGAACCGGTAGTCGATCTGATGACGCAGCAGGCTCCGCTCGAACGGCAGCGATGCGACCGAGGTCGTCACCGTCGCGTTGAGCACGCCGCCCAGCCGGAGCGTCGCCCGCCAGGGTGGCTCCCACTCGAGGACCTCCGCGGGCACCGAGGTGCGCACGCCCATGAAGCCGAGGACCACCTCGTACCGCGATCCGACCCGCAGGCCCGACGACGGGACCTTCACCGCCACGATGTGCTTGTCCCAATGCGGCAGGTTGCGAGGATCGCTCGTGACCTGCCACACCGCCTCGGGCGGTGCGTCGACCTCCACCGAGCACTCGGCGCTCGTCATCCCGGCACGGTGCTGCCGCTCGTCCAGCCCTTCCACCAGACGGCGCGGAGCGGCGCGATCCGAACGAGCGCGCCCGCGCTCGGCGAGATGCTCCGCGCGATCGCGCCCACCGTCTTGCCCCCCGATCCGACCTCGCCGTCGACGAAGAACGACCCGAGGCCCTGGATCATCGCGCCGACCATGTCGCGGGCCCGCCACGCCGAGGGGGTGTCGACCGTCAGCGCGACGGGAGCATCGCGATCGGCGCTCGCGAGCGCGAGCGTCTCGGCCGGGACCGCTGCGTACAGGGCGGTGGGCTCGGCTCGCCACCGGACCGGCAGCACGGCGAGGCCTCGTCCGCCCGAGATCGCGAGCGCCCCGCTCCCCTCGCGGCCGATCGCCATCGCGACGTCGCGCGGCAGGGGCTCGAGGGGGTCGCTCCCGGAGGAGGAGCGCCGGAACGTCGGGTGCGACACGAGGTCACCACCCCACCGGCCGCGCCCCTCCTGCACGCCGTCGTCGTCGACGAGGGCGACCCGCTCGACGTCGATCCCAACGAAGACGCGGCCCGGCGGCGTCCACGCGAAGGGCACCTGCCGGGCGTCGAACGCGTACCCCGCGAAGAAGCGGGCGTTCTTCCGGCTGAACCCGGCCGTCGCGCGTGCGATCGACGTCGCGCCGGCGACCGCCGCACCCCACGTCCGCTTGTCGAGCGCGTCGTACGTCTTCACCGTCCCCGTGAACGTCACCGCGAGCTCCCCGTGCCTGATCAACCCCGCGGTCGTTGGGTCGACGCGCCAGGCCCGCGCCTTGACCGAACCGCGTGAGGTGGTGAGCCACAGCCGCGCGCCGCTGTACGCGAACACCAACGGCGTGCAGTGCGGGCCGTTCGGGGTGGAGGCGGCGACCGCGCAGAACTGGCCCTCCTCCAGGACGCCCTGGACCGCGGTGGAGACGAAGCTCATCCGGCGGGCTCCGGGACGAGGGGCGGCAGGACGAGCATCAGTCCGGTCCACGCGACGTGGCTCGCGAGCGGCGCGAGGACGGCACCCGACCACCAGGCGAGCGCCCCCCACACCGCTCCGCCCACGATCGCGCCCGCGACGATCGGGAGGGATCGGCTCGGCAGGTTCGCGAGCACGTAGAGCACGAGCGCGACGAGCGCGGCTCCGCCCGCCCCGAGCGAGGTCTCTGCCAGCGTCCGCTGCGTCAGCCCGCGGAAGAACAGCTCTTCCCCCGGCACCGAGACGAGGAGCGACAGGACGAGTGACCGCACGAAAGGCTCCTCCCCCGCCTCGCGGTAGGCCGCGATCACGTGCCGCGCGAACGGTCGCCAGTGGATCGCGACCGCGACGAAGATCCGCGTCGCGACGAACAGGGCGACGCCGGTGGCGGCGCCCACCACCACCGCGACGGTGGCGGAGACCGTGGGGTGGGCGTCCGGCGCCAGGAACAGTGCGGTGATGCCGAGGACGGCGAGGACCGTCGGGATGACCTGCCAGAGGTCTCGCCGACGGCGCGCGACGCTCCACCACGCGGCCATGAGGACGATCTGACCGGCGACGATCGCGAACGCGCGCATCGGAGAACCCTAGCCCGGAAGGAACCTCGTCTTCACGGCGATCTCCGCGGTGAAGGCCGTGACGACGGCCAGGTAGTAGAACCCGGTCGCGGATTGGACGGCTGACGGTCTTTCACCCCTGAGCGCGGCGTGCACGAGCGCCGCGATCAGGAGCGTCGCGACGGCCATCCCGATCGCGATCCACGGCGCCAGGGCGCCGGTGGTGAGCAAGGGGTTGAGGGCCGCGCTCGATGTCGTCCCGCCGAAGCCGCTCGTCACGATCGCGACGATCTCGACGCAGGTCGCCACGATCAACGCGATCGTCGCGCGCCCGATCGGACGACGCGACAGCTTCCGGTCGGTCAGGTACCAATGGCCGAGGAAGAGCCCGTCGTAGGCCGCGCCGAGGAACGCGGCGCCCGCGAGCACCTGGAAGAGCGAGACCGCGTACGCCTGGCGCCCGGTGGCGGCCATCGCGCCCAGGACCGCGACCGAGACCGGGACGGACAGCGCGCCGAGGACCCGGCCGAGGACCGGCAGGCGTGCCGCGAACGCGAGGAATGCGAGGGTCAGGACGAGGGCGGTCGCGAGGGCGAGCCCCACGGTCCACGTTCCCCCGTCGTCGCCCGGCACCGCGCCCGACGAGGCGGCGAGCCACGCCGGCCACGCGAACAGGAGCGCCGCGAGCCCCGTCCACAGCGTGAAGTACGACCGCTTCGTCTCGTTCCAGAGGGGCGAGATCCACGTGAACGCCGCCGCGCCCGCCATCGTCTCCGCCAGGACGAGTGCGAGGACCCCCGCGATCCCCGTCACGCGCCGGTCCCCGACATGGCGCCACAGGGTATCGGGGCGTCGGGCGGCCGACGTTCACGACGACCCCGGGTACCCTTGCCGCCCATGGACGACTGGCGCTCCTATGACGACGTCGCGGCGACCTACGAGCGGGTGCACGCGCCGCGGTTCGTCGAGCCTGCGCGCGACCTGCTCGCGCTGGCCGGCGTCCACGCCGGCCAGCGCGTGCTCGACGTCGGGACCGGCACCGGCGTCGCCGCCGAGGCGGCCCGGTCGATCGGCGCCGACGCCGTCGGCGTCGACGCCTCGATCGAGATGCTCCGCGTCGGCCACGCCGCGCACGCCGACCTGCGGCTCGCCGCGGCCGAGGCGATCGATCTGCCGTTCGCGAACGGCACGTTCGATGCGGTCGTGGGGACCTTCGTCCTCGCGCACTTCGCGCACGTGGACACCGCGCTGTACGACATCATCCGGGTCGCGCGACCCGGCGCCACGATCGGGTTCACGACCTGGACCGATGCTCGCGACGCCTTCGGTGAGACCTGGCTCGAGCTCGTCACCGACGTCGTGCCGCAGGAGCTGCTCGAGCCCTCGGTCGCGAGGGCGATCCCCAACCACGACCGATTCACGCGCCGGGAGGCCGTCGAAGAGGTGCTGATCGACGCCGGGCTGAAGCACGTCCGCACCGAGCCCGCGCGCTACGAGTGGCGCTACCCGCTCGACGAGTACCTGGACGGACTCGAGGTCTGGGCCGTCGGCCGCTTCGCGAAGGAGATGCTCGGCCCGGAAAGCTGGGCGGCGTTCCGAGCCAAGGCCCGCGCGGTCTTCGCCGAGCGGTTCCCGGATCCGCTCCACGACCGTCGCGACGTGCTCCTGGCGATCGGGGTCAAGGAGTAGGCGCCGGCTCGTCGTCACTGGACGACGAGCGCCGTCACCATCCCGTACATCCCTTCACGCTGAACTCGACACCGTGGTCGTCCGGCAGGGGCCGAGCCGCTCGTCGTCGAGTTCGGCTGACGTCAGTGGACGCCGCGAACGATCGCGAATCCGCCGTCGCCCACCCGCCGGAGCTGCACGCGGCGCAGCCCGGCGTCCACGAGGAACCGGCCGAGCTCTCCGGACCGGTAGAGGCGGACGTGTCCCGGCTCGAACCTCCGCAGGAACCGGTCGGCGACCCGGGCGGTCCACAGGTCCGCGCAGGCGTCGCCGATCGCGATCCGTCCCGCCGGCGCGAGCACACGGGTCATCTCCGCGACCGCTCGCGCCGGCTCGGGATAGTGGTGGAAGGAGTTCGAGCACAAGACGGCGGTGAACGAGCCGTCGGCGAACGGGAGCGCCTCGGCGTCGGCGCGCTGGAAGCGAACGTTCTCGAGCCGGGCCGCGAGCCCGATCGCCTCCTCGATCATGGCTCCGGACAGGTCGACGCCCACCACGGTCCGGGCGACCGGCGCGGCCATCCTGGACGCGGCTCCCGTGCCGCACCCGACGTCGAGCACGGTGTCGTCCGGGCGGAGGTCCAGCGCCTCGAGCGCGGCACGCTGGACCGGGTCGCGCCACCGCGACGTCACGCCCCCCTCGTAGCTCCGCGCGCGCCGGTCGAACCACCGCCGCGCGCCGTCCTTCGTGCGGTCCATCAGCTCAGATCGAGCACGCGGAACTCCTCCGCGTGCTCGACGCCGATCTTCGCGCCCGAACCCGCGGCCTCCTTGCGCAAGAACTCATCGAAGAACCGGATCCCCTCGGTGAGCTGGCTGTCGTGCTTCGCGAGCGCGGCGATCTTCGTATCGAAGAACCCGCTGATATCCTCGGTCCGGTTCGGATCGTTCGACCAGCCGAGCCAGACGTCGTGGACGTCCTGCGTCTTCAGTCCCTCACCGAGATGCTCGCTGAAGAAGTGCGGGTTGCCGCTCCCGGGGAAGCAACTGTCGAGCGCGATCCAGCCGGCGGTGCGGTGGTCGGAGTGGTTGTAGTAGCGGTTCTCGAAGAAGACGGCGGTCGGGTCCACGCTGATCACTGTCTCGGCTCGGACCTCGCGGATCCGGCGCGTGACCGCCTCGCGCACGATCGTCGTGTTCTCGAGCTCCCCGTCGTGCGTCGACAGGACTCGGGCCGACGCCAGCCCCATCACCTCGGCGGCCGCCTCGGTCTCGGCTCGACGCCGCGCCGCGAGCGCCTCACGGCTCGCGGACGGATCCTGGGATCCGCGGTCACCGTTCGTGAGGATCAGCAGATGGACCTGCCGGCCGGCCGCCGCCCACTTCGCGAGGACCCCACCGGCCGCGATCTCGGCGTCGTCGGGGTGCGCGAAGACACCGAGGACCGGGCCCGTCCGTGGCCCCTCGGCGTCGTCGTCCACGGTCCTACCGTCTGCGCGCGCCGTCGGCGCGCCCCCGCAGGAACCCGACGAGCGTGCGGACCGGCATCCCGGTCGCGCCGGCCGGCCCCAGGTCGTTCCCGTGCTCCGAGAACGCTGGGCCCGCGATGTCGAGGTGGACCCACGGGATGTCGCCGACGAACTCGGCGAGGAACCACGCCGCCGTGATCGCGCCGCCGTAGCGCTTGCCGATGTTCTTGATGTCCGCGACCTTCGAGTCGATCAGCTTGCGGTAGTCCGGATGGAGCGGCAGCTGCCAGATCGGCTCACCGGCCGCCGCGCCGGCACGGATCAGCTCGCCCGCGAGGTCGTCGCTCGTGCCCATCGCGCCGGCGATGTCGGTCCCGAGCGCGATCATGCATGCGCCCGTGAGCGTCGCGGTGTCCACGATGCACGCGGGCTCCTGCTCGGCCAGGTACGCGAGCGCGTCCGCGAGGACCAGGCGTCCCTCGGCGTCGGTGTTCAGGACCTCCGACGTCGTGCCGCCGCGGTGCGTGATCACGTCACCCGGCTTCTGCGCCGAGCCGCTCGGCATGTTCTCGGAGCACGGGATCGCCGCGATCACGTTGATCTTCAGCTTCAGGCGCGCGACGGCCTTCATCGCCGCGAGGATCGACGCGGCGCCGCCCATGTCCATCTTCATCGTCTCCATCCCGGTCGCGTCCTTCAGCGACAGGCCGCCGGAATCGAACGCGATCCCCTTGCCGGTGAGCGCGATCGGGGTGGAGCGCGCGCCCGCGCCTCGGTAGGTGAGCTCGATCATGCGCGGCGGGTTCACCGATCCCTTGCCGACACCGAGGATCCCGCCGAAGCCGCCCTGCGCGAGCTGGGTCTCGTTCCACACCTTGCACGTGAGCCCCGCCTGCTTCGCCATCGCCTGGGCGGCCTTCGCGATCTCGGCCGGCGGAAGGTCCCCCGCCGGCGTGTTCACGAGGTCCCTCGCCCAACAGGCGGCGTCGACGAGCACGTCGGCGCGAGCGACGGCGTCGCGCGCCGCCTTCGCGTCCCAGCGGGACGACCCGATGATCGTGATGCGCTCGAGCGGCGCGCCGTCGTCCTCGCCGGTCTTGTACCGCCGGAACCGATAGGCGCCGAGGCCGAGGCCCTCGGCCGCCGCCTGGACCCCTTCGATCGCCTGGCGGGCGCCGAGCGCGAGGGGGAACGTCGTGGCGACCGAGCCGAAGCGCCGCGCGGTTGCCCCGACGGAGCCCAGAGCGCGTCGCAGGGCGGTCACGTCGAATTCGGCCTTCGGCCCGGCGCCGACGAGCAGCACGGCGCCGGCCGCGAACGCCTCCCCATCGCCTCCCGCGACCAAAAGGTTCTCCCCCTTCTTCCCGTTCCGCCTCGCGGCCGAGTAGGCGTCCGCGAGGCCGACCTCCCGGACACCGGGTCCTGGATCCCCGCCCTCGAACACCGGAAGGATCAACAGTCCGGCATCGATGTCGGCAGCCGGTTCGGTCGAGAACGCGTACGTGGTCACCGGGCGGGTCCTCCTCGAAGGTTGGGAGAAGCGTTGGAGCGCGAGCGCCCAAGTCTAGTTGGGGCCCGGGGTGCGGAGGGGCCGGTAGGCTGAGCGGCCGTGCCGGATCCGAGACAGCCGCCCTTGAGGACCGCGCCTTGAAGACGAGGCGGGTCACCGACCTCGTCCAGTTCAACGACGAAGCGGCGAGGACCGAGGTCCTGTTCGAGACCGAGCGCGTGTTCAGCCAGGTCGTCTGCCTCCAGGGGTCACAGGGCCTCGGTCCGGTGTCCGACGATCAGGCGGAGGGACTCGTCGTGGTCCTCGCCGGCGAGGTGGCCGCGCAGATCGGCAAGGGGCGGGCTCGCATGCAGCAGTGGGAGTCGGCGCTCGTACCGCCCGGCGACGAGCTCATGCTGCGCAACGCGTCGGCCGAGCCGTCGGTCGTGCTGCTCGTGCTCGCGCCGCCGCCCGCCTAGCTCTGGGAAGGCTCAGCGTCCGGAAGGCCTCTAGCTGGCATCGGCCGCCCGGACTAGCCTGCGCCTATGCGTTTCCTCGTCCTCGGGCCTCTCGAGGTCACGCACGACGGTGGGGACCCGTTGCCGATCGCCGGCGCGAAGGAGCGCACGATCCTCGCCTGCCTGATCGCACACGCGGGACGCGTCGTGTCCGTCGACGACCTGATCGAGGAGCTGTGGGGCGAGCAGCCGCCGCGGACGTCCGAGAAGACCCTCGTCTCGTACGTGTCGAGGCTGCGGCGTGACCTCCACTCCCGCCGGCCCGGCGGCTCGAAGGCCGACCTCATCGTCTTCCGCGCGGACGGGTACTCGCTCGAACGCGACGGGCACGAGATCGACGCGGTCGACTTCGAGCGGCTCGCGTACGAAGGACACCGATCCCTCGATGAAGGCCGGCTCGCCGACGCCGACCACGCGCTCGGGTCGGCCTTGGCGCTGTGGCGAGGCGACGCGTACCAGGGATATCGATACACGGCGTTCGGCGCGACCGAAGCCGATCGACTCGACGAACTCCGACGCACGGCCGTCGAGGACCTGATCGAGTCGAGGCTCTCCGGCTCGGATCCGGGACAGTTAGTCCCCGAGCTGGAGGCCATGGTCCGGGAGGAGCCGCTGCGCGAGCGGCGATGGGGCCAGCTGATGGTCGCGCTCTACCGAGCGGGGCGCCAGGCAGAGGCGCTCCAAGCCTTCACGCGGGCACGCGATGGTCTGGTCGGTCAGCTCGGGGTCGAGCCGGGCCCCGAGCTCCGACGACTACAAACGGCGATCCTCGCCCACGAGCCCGAGCTCGAACGCACGCGGCCGCCGGGTTCGGACGGCGCGCGGCCGACCGATGTGTGTCCGTACAAAGGACTCGCTCGGTTCGAGGCGGTCGATGCCGAGTACTTCTTCGGCCGCGAGCAGGTGGTGGCCGAGGCGGTCGGTCATCTCGCCCAGGGAAGGTTCCTCGCACTCATCGGACCGTCGGGGAGCGGGAAGTCGTCTCTTCTGCGGGCAGGGCTCGTCCACGCGTTCGGAGCGGGCGCGCTGCCAGGGAGCGATGGATGGACCGGGATGGTGATCCGCCCTGGGGACCACCCGCTCGCCGCGTTGGGTCACGCGTTGCAAGACGATCAGCACCCTTCGCTCCTGGTGGTCGACCAGTTCGAAGAGGCGTTCACGGCTTGTTCCGACGTAGCAGAGCGAACCGCGTTCCTCGATGCCATCTCGCAGGCCGCCACCGCTCCGGATGGCACTACGACGATCGTGATCGCCATGCGCGCGGACTTCTACGGGCGGTGCGCCGAGCACCGGGCGCTCGCATCCCTCCTCGCCTCCGACCAGATCCTCGTCGGCCCGATGGACGCGGAGGGACTCCGGAGGGCGATCGAGCTGCCCGCGCAACGAACAGGCCTCACCGTCGAGGACGGCCTCGTCGACGCGCTCGTGTCGGACACGGCCGGTCAACCTGGTGGCCTCCCACTCCTCTCGACCGCCTTGCTGGAGCTGTGGAGCCACCGCCGCGATCGGACGCTTCGACTGGATGACTACCGGATGGCAGGTGGGGTCGAAGGAGCCGTCGCACGGTTGGCTGAAGAGGCGTTCGGACGGCTCGATGCCGACGGGCAGACCGCAGCGAAGCGCATCCTGCTCCGCCTGGCCGCGCCGGGTGAAGGGACCGAGGTGGTTCGACGTCGGGCGCCGCTCTCCGAGTTCGACCTCGAAAGCGACGCCGACGCTGCTCACGCGATGGCGTCGTTCACCGACGCGCGCCTCCTCACCGTCGCGGAAGGAACGGTCGAGGTCGCTCACGAAGCGTTGCTCCAGGAATGGCCGCGGCTCCGCACCTGGCTCGAGGACGACGCGCAGGGACGCAGGCTGCATCGTCACGTCACCGAGTCATCCCGCACCTGGGACGAGGGCGGTCGCGACCCTGCCGATCTCTACCGGGGCGCTCGACTCACCGCCGCGTGGGATTGGGCCGAACCACATCAGGCAGACCTGAACGACCTGGAACGACAGTTCCTGCGAGCGAGTCGAGTCGCCTCTGAGGGCGAAGCGGTGCGGGCGCGTCGAACGAACCGCCGGTTGCGCGGGCTCCTGGTGGGCGTTGCCGTGCTCCTCGTAGCCTCCCTCGTGATCGGGGACCTTGCGCTCACCCAGCGGGATCGGGCGACCGACGCTTTGACGCTGGCCGACGCCGGACGCCTGGCCTCGGGTTCGCGTCTCCAAGCGGATCCCCAGCTCGCTCTGCTGATGGCGAGGGAAGCCGTCGAGATCGACGATTCGCCCGAAACGCGGAGCGCGCTCTTCGCGGCGCTCGAACGCACCCCGGCGATCACCGGCCGGATCTATCCGCAGGGTGCACCTGCGCCGGGTGGAGGCGAGCGGCAATGGATCGCGATCTCTCCGGAGGGGCGGACGATCGCGATCGGCGACGCCGGCCCGACGATCGAGTTCTTCGACACGGCTCAGAACGTGCCCACCGGTGGGGTCGACGTCGGGGCCGGCACGGAACACGCCGCGTTCAGCCCCGATGGGAAGATCCTCGCTGTCACGACCTCCACGGGCGAGATCGTGCCGATCGACGTCGTGAGCCGAACCATGGGCGACGCTGTTCCGGCGGGGGCCTCCGTCGACGCCGTCGCGTTCGATCCTCGAGGCAACGAGCTCGTCACCGCGGAGCACGGCTCCGACCTCCGAGAGGTCCTCGTGGTCCGCGACCCCGTGACGCTGGAGCCCGCGGGTCGAAGGGTCATGACGCCGGGAAAGGATCGAGCGGCTTTCCCTCAGATCAGCGCGCCGCTCTCCATGTTCGCGATGGCCTTCGCCCCGGACGGAAGCGGGCTCGTGACGACGCGCACGAACGGACCGACACTCCTGTGGAGTCCCAACCTGACGCAGGTGCGCCGATACGGGCCCGGTGGTCAGGGTGTCGCCGTCAGCCCGGACGGCAGTGTTGCGGCGCTGATCGAGAACACCGATTACGCGGATGGAGGAACTACCTCGGTAGGAAACGTCTCGTTCCTGAACCTTCGAACGGGCGATGTTCGTCCCGGTTCAGGTGGACACAGCGGGCCCTACAAGACCCTGTACGAGGCCGTCGGCGTCGCGTTCACCCCCGACGGACGCTCGGTCGTCACCGTTGGGAACGATTCGCGTCTTCTGATCTGGGACGTCGCGACCGCATCCGTGCGTGCGACGCTCGCCGAGACCGGCAATCTTCCGCTCCGAGGTCCGGTGCTATCGACGGACGGCACGACCGCGTACACCACCGATCGCAACCGAGACGTCCTCGTGTGGGATCTTCAGGGCAGCCACCGTCTCGATCGACCGTTCACCGCCGGGACCGGCTTCCCGGGGTGGCCGTGGTTCGCGATGAGTCTGGACGGGAAGCTGCTCGCGGTGGCGAGCTCCCCGGGGGCGGACTTCGGCAAGCACGGGATGGTCACGTTGATCGATACCGGCGACCTTCATGTCGTGCGTCGTATCCCCTACCGAGACACGAGTCCGGAGTCGCTGGCATTCAGTCCCGACGGGGCGACCCTCGCGGTCGGGTCGGCGAGCGACGTGGGCCCCAGTGACGTGCGTCTTTGGGACGTCGTTCCCGGGAAGATCATCGCGTTCCTCCACGCGCCCCAGCGGGCGAGCGCGCTCGCATTCAGCCCCGACGGGAAGATGCTCTTGGGCGGAAGCGGCCCGGTGCACCGGGGATTGTTCTTCATCTGGAAACTCGGATCGCCGCAGCAACGGCCCGAGCGGTTCCGGACACCAGGCACCGTCGAAGAGCTCGACTTCACGCCGGATGGCTCGCAACTCGTGATCTCGACGGGGTGGGGCGACGGCGGGTACTTCGTGATCTGGGACACGGCCACGCAACGGATCGTGGGCACGGTCCGCGCCGACGACGCGGGTGTGCTGGCGTCCGACCTGTCGACCGACGCCGGGACCCTCATCACCGGGGGCCAGACCGGCATCGTGCGCCTGTGGGGTCTGCCGGGGGGAACTCCGTTGGGCGCGCCCTTGACCGGCCTCACGGGCTTCGCCGACACCGTGGACCTCGCCCCCGATGGCAGCACCGCCGTCGGGGCGGACACGGCCGGGAACGTTCTGCTGTGGGATGTGCCGACCCGGTCGACGATCGGCGATCCGTTCCCCGGTCCGGTGGCGGAGCGGAACGCCGCGGCGATGTTCACGCCAGATGGCAAGAACGTCGTCGTGGTCTCCGACACCGGCGCCGGCTGGATCTGGGACGTCGACCAGTCGGATTGGCTCGTGAGGGCTTGTCAGGTCGCCGGACGAAGTTTCACCCCGCAGGAATGGCAGGAGTTCCTCCCCGACCGGCCGTACCACGCTACCTGCGGCTCCTGACGGATCTTCCGACCGCAGTCGAGCCGCAGTCCGTCCCGCCACCGTTCCGAAACCGGCCGGAAGCAGCCTCCCCCCGTCGGCGGGCGAAGGCCCCGCCGGAGAAGGAGGCCGATCATGTCGACCCAGGTTCTCGGACCGGAGCGCTCGAAGGTGATGGTCGCCCTGGTGGCGCTGGCGCTCGCGTTCTCGGTCTTGGTGTTGGCGAGCCAGGCAAGGTCGATCTGGTCGTCAGGCGGTGGTGCGCGGCTCCAGCATCCGCCGGCGCAGATCGCAACGATGGTCGCAACGCACGCGGTGAACGGGAGTCAGATCCCCAAGGGTTGCTGGGTGAAGTACGGCTGCCACCGAGGCGAACCGATCATCAGCACCCCCGGGGACGGCGGACACATCCCGGAGGGATGCCAGGTCAAGTTCGGCTGCTGACCTCAGCGAACCATGGAACGGTCAAGGCGGCCGGCGGCGCGACGCGGTAGGACGATGAGCGCCGCCGCGAACGCGGCGACGAACCCCGGCACGCTGCCGCCGAGGGCGGCGTTCGCGACGAGCGGGAACGGCAGCGAGAGCCAGCCGTGCAGGACGTGCTCCAGCCCGCTCGACCACCAGCCGACGAGCGTCGTCGGTGCGCACCACTGGTACACGAGGAACCCGACCGCCCACGGGACGACGGCGCGCCACCGGATCCCCGGCGGCGCGCCGTCGAACATCGCCTCTTCGCCGAACCGGCCCCCCGCGCGGATCCCCCAGTCGGCGAGGAAGACCGCGAACAACGGCACGAAGACCGACCCGATGAGCAGCAGGAAGTTCTCCAGGGCCGTCGCGGCGTCGCTGCCGATCGCGGACGCGATCGCCAGCCCCACCGCGCCGACCGACACGATCAGCGCGCGCTGGGACCACCCGGGTCGCGCGTTCTGCACGGTCATCGCGGAGGAATAGACGTTCGCCATCGCGTTGTCCGTCTCGCCCACGAGCAGGGCCACCAGGATCACCGCTCCGCCGGCCGCCGCCGCGATCGACGTGCCGATGTCGAGCACGTCGGGGCCCGATCCCGCGGCGAGGACGAGGACGGCGCCGAGCAGGTAGAACCAGACGTTGCCGACCGCATAACCGCCCGCCGTGCCGACGAACGCGTGCCGGGGGTCACGGCCGAACCTGGTGTAGTCGGCGACGAGCGGCAGCCACGAGATCGGCATCGCGATCACGAGGTCGACCGCGAGCCAGAACGGCAGGCCTCCCTGACCCGGCCGAGACCAGAGCGCTCCGACCGCCGCATCCCCGATGACCTTCGCCGTGATCCAGACCGCGACGCCCATCACGATCCACACCCCGAAGCGCTCGAGCCATCGGCGGACCGTGAAGATCGGGCCCGCGAGGGCGAGGGCCGTACACGCCACCGCCACGACGAGCATCCACGCGAACGG
>Ga0075433_10000680_pt1 | contig 23111 bp, 23 predicted proteins | sample RhiMethybrSRZTD2_FD_75299 | JGI IMG/M metagenome (GOLD analysis project Ga0075433, IMG submission 75299) | Populus rhizosphere microbial communities from Tennessee, USA - Rhizosphere MetaG P. TD hybrid SRZTD2 | ecosystem: Host-associated > Plants > Roots > Rhizosphere > Soil | place: USA... | reverse complement strand
GGGAGCTCCGCATGAGATACCAGTTCAACTGGTCGGTGCTCTGGACCGGCGAGTCCGGCCAGTGGCTGCTGAGCGGCCTGATCACCACGCTCGAGCTGTCGATCGTGGCGTGGCTGCTCGCGGCCGCGCTCGGCGTCGTCTCCGGCGCGCTGCGCACCCTGCGCTTCTGGCCCCTGCGCGGCGCGGCGACCTTCTACGTGGAGTTCTTCCGCAACGTGCCCCTGCTGGTCTGGATGTTCTTCTGGTACTTCGCGGTGCCCCCGCTGCTGCCCCAGGTCGTGCAGGACTGGCTCTTCGCCCACGGGCTCGAATTCTGGGCCGCGGTGTGCGCGCTCGGCGTCTACAGCGGCGCCCGCTTTTCCGAGGTGCTGCGCTCCGGCATCCAGTCGATCCCGCGCACCCAGCTCGAGGCCTCGGTGGCCTCCGGGCTCACCACCTTCCAGGCCTATCGCTACGTGATCCTGCCGGTGGCGCTGCGGCTCATCATCCCGCCGGGCACCAACGAGTCGCTCAACCTGCTCAAGAACTCCTCGGTGGCGCTCACCATCAGCGTGGCCGAGCTCACGTTCCAGACCCGTCAGATCGAGACCTACACCGCGAAGGCCATCGAGGCCCTCACCGCGGGCACCGTCATCTACCTCGTGCTCTGCGTGTCGATCGCCAGCATCATGTCCTGGGTGGAGCGGCGCACCGCGATCCCCGGGCTGATCGTGGGCGGGCGGCGCCGGCGCTAGCGATGCTCGATCTCGACGTCATCTGGCGCAACTTCCCGTTCCTGATGCTCCAGGGCTTCCTGGGCATCGGCAACTTCGTGGGCGGCACCTTGCGTCTCGCGATCCCGTCGATCGTGCTCGGCTTCCTCCTCGGCATCTTCATCGGCATCGCCCGGCTGGCTCCCCAGTGGTGGATCCGGACGCCGGCGGTGATCTACGTGGAGTTCTTCCGCGGCGTCCCGCTGGTCATGGTGATCTTCTGGATGTGGTTCATCATGCCGATCGTGCTGCACACCGCCATCCCCGAGTTCGGGGTGGCCCTGGCCGCCTTCGTGATCTTCGAGGCCGCCTACCTGGGGGAGATCGTGCGCGCGGGCATCCAATCGGTGCCGCGCGGGCAGGTGGAGGCGGGCACCGCGCTCGGGCTCAGCGGGAGCCAGGGCATGCGCTTCGTGATCCTGCCCCAGGCGCTCAAGAACATGATCCCATCGCTGGTGACCCAGTTCATCGTGCTCTTCAAGGACACCTCGCTCGCCTCGATCATCGGCTTCATGGACCTGACCAAGGCGGCCCAGGTCGTCAACAACCGCGAGATCCGCCCGTTCCCGATCTACCTCTTCATCGCGGTCGTCTACTGGGTCTGCACCTACTCCATGTCCCGCTACGCGCGCTACCTGGAGAAGAGGATCGGCCCTGCCTGAGGTCGCCCTGCCCACCGGCGTCCGCCTCCACTGGCGAGAGGCCGGGCTGGCTGCGGGGCCCGGCGTCGCTCCCCCCGTGGTGGTCTGGATCCACGGCGGATCGGTCGAGGAGTCCTCGGTGATGGTGGCGGACATCGAACCGTTTTTCGGCCGGGTGCGTGCCCTGTTTCCGGACACGCGGGGCCACGGGCTCTCCTCGCGCTTCGAGCGGGTGGAGGACTACACCTACGCGCGGAAGGCCGAGGACCTGCTCCTCTGGCTGGACGGGCTCGGCATCCGCGAGGCGGTGTGGGGCGGCGCCTCGATGGGCGGCGCCCTCTCGCTGTGGCTCGCGGTGCACGCGCCGGAGCGGGTGCGGGGCGTGGTGTCGATCAGCGGCCCGCCCTACGAGCCCTCCGCCGAGGACAAGGCCTGGTGGGCGCGGCATCGGCCGCTCGTCGAGGCGGGCCGCTTCGACGAGTACTTCGACGCCAACGTCCGCCTGCGCATGGGAGAGGACGCGCTCGCCCGTCTCAAGGCGCGCCCCGATCGCTACGCGGAGCTGACCGGGGCACTACGCCGCCACTCGGTGGCCTCGCTGCTGGCGCTGCTCGACGAGACCTACAGCCGCCCCGAGTGGCTCTCGGACTGCCGCCGCATCCGCTGCCCGGTGCAGGTGATCGCGGGCTCGGTGGACAGCTTCCCCACCGCGGCCATGTCCCGTCGGGTCGCCGAGGCCATCCCGGGAGCGCGACTGCACGTGGTGGAGGGTGGGCCCCACTTCCCGAACCGCACCCACCGCGCGGAGGTCCAGGGCGTCATCGGCCGCTTCTTCGACGCCATCGGCCTCTGACGGGTCAGAGCCGGGACTCGCCCAGATCGGCGTCCTCGTCCGGCTCGCGCGCGCCGCTCGCCCCGAGCGCGCGCAGGCAGTGGGTGAGATCGCCCATGCAGCCGGTGCAGAGCCGGCCGGACTGCGTCTTGTCGGCCGGTGGCCAGCGGTCGAGCCGACAGCTCTCCCGCAGCTCGCCCACCGTCAGGCCGGTGCAGTAGCAGAGCAGCAGGGCGTCGTCGACGGCGTCCAGATCGGCCATCGGCTACTTGAAGTAGGGGAAGAGATGGTCGAAGAGCACCATGTCTCCTGAGTCGGCCCGGCGGCCGACCACGTAGGTGGCGAGCCGGAAGGTGGTCTTCATGTCCACGCGCTCGAGCCGCGCTCCATCCTGCTCGGCGGGCAGCGCGAGCTCCGCGTGCGCGCCGGGCTCGAGGGTGAGGTCCAGGGTGCGGGGTCGGCCTGCGTAGTAGGCGAGGACGCGCGCCTTCGCGGTGGCCCAGTGCGCGACGTTGCCCACGAGCAGGGAATAGCGCTCCTCGAGCGGGCGCCGGAGGAAGAGATAGTTCTCCAGGTTGTTCGCGGTGGTGGCCCCCACCCGGTCGGGGACGCCGCCCAGCACCGCGTTGACCGCGTAGTAGAGCGAGGGCGCGCCGGAGCCGCGCCGGTGCAGGTAGGCGTAGTGGTGCGGGCGATACGGGAGGGTCCGCGGGTCGTAGCGGGCGTCGAAGGTCACCATGACGAGCCCTCGGCCGCCCACGTGGGGCCGGGTGAGGTCGGCCACGTCGAGGATTTCTTCGCGCGGATCGACCGGCAGCGTCGCGAGCAGGCCCCCGCCCGCTTCGCGCACCTCGACCTGCAGCGCGATCAGCGACCGGCGGGCGTGGTCATCGCGCTGGTGGACCAGCTCCACCACGTGCTCGTAGCCGTCACCGTGAAAGGTGGCGGACTTGAGCCCCGAGACCTCACTTGACATGCATCAACGAGAGCGGGCCCGCGAGGTCCCTCGGGCCGGCGCCGACCACGTAGAAATTGAACCAGGCGTTGCCCGCCGCGTGAAGGCGGCCCACGTGGAGCCCGGCGGTCTCGCCGCGCGTCGCGGCCGGAAGACGCAGCAGGTGGGCGCCCATGGGGGGCAGGGCCAGCAGTCGCGGGGTCCACTCGAACGCCCGGCTCTGGAGCTCGACGCGGATGCGATTGGTGACGTTCGAGAGGTTCATCAGGAGCAGGTGCGATCGGTGGTCGGCGCCCGAATAGACGTACTGGTTGCGCGCGAAGGCGGGGATGGTCCGGCCCATCAGCGCGAGCAGGCGCCCGAGGGCCGCCATGACGAGACGTGTCCAGGCCGGATACCGCTCGACGAACTCGTGCCGCCCGTGGGTGACGGTGTAGGAGCCGGCGCCGCACAGGGCCACGTAGAGGTCGGACTGGATCTGCGCCACGTCCACCGTGACGATGCCGCAGCCCTCCGTGCCCCGCGTCAGGGGCACCTCGGCGGCGGCCAGGTGGTCGGCCAGCTCGACCGCGTACTCGCCGACGACCCGGCCCCGCTCGTCGTGCTGCCGCGCGGAGAGCCGGAACGGGCCCGGGCTCGACCCGGGACGGAATCGCGCCTCGATGTTGCTGAGCACGAGGACGCATTCGATCTGGGCCCGGGCGATCCAGGGTAGGTAATAAGTCGGGATGCGCCGGACACCCAGGATCCGGCGCGCGAGCACGCGCACGAGGCGCATAGATGGTCTCCTCCCGCAAGGCGTCGGTGAAGCGGCGAACGAGGTCGAGCTAGATCAGCGGGGCGGAGCGGAGAGCGGGCGGGGCGCGTCCGTGCAGCGATCGGGCGGGCGCGCCGCGAGGCGGCGCCGGATCGTGCGAGACGACAGAGCGGGTCCGGGGCCGGACAAGGTCCGTCACGGCCACCGCATCCCCCTTGGTCCCGCTCGGGGTCCGAGTGCCCAGGGTGACTGGATCGTCGTCGTCCTGGTCTCCGTCCCAGATGCCGGCCGGCCGCATCGGGTCGACCTGACTCGTATACGCGACCGGCGTCACGCCAGCGAGAGTCATCAGAAGCACCCACGCGGTGAGACGCCGTGCCCGCATGGAAGCGATCGTATCACGCCGAGTTGCGGGCGGCGCAGGAGCGGGATAGAGTCCAGGCGCGATGAACGAGGAGCAGGCTCGCATCCGGAGCTATCTCGTCGCCCAGGGCGCCAAGCTCACCCCCGCCGCCCTCGTGGAGAAGGTGCGGGCGGCCATGGCCGATCTGCGCGCCGCCGCGGTCGCGGTGCCCGCCGCGCGGTTCGGCGAGCGTCCGGAGCCCGAGGAGTGGAGCGGCAACGAGGTGATGGCCCACGTGCTGGCCGCCGACGGCTACTTCGGCGGCGGCATCCGCGACGCGCTCGCGGGCCGCCCCGCGGGGCCGCGGCCGAGCCGGGAGCGGGTGGAGGACGCCCCGCTCCGGACCGCCGCCGCGTGGTACGAGGCGCTGGGCCGCCAGCGCGAGGCCCTCTTCGCCGACGTGCTGGCCGCCGACCCCGCCGTGGCGCCGGACCGGCGGATCGAGCACCCGATGTTCGGGCCCCTCAGCTGGCGCGAGACCCTGCTCTTCACCCGCCTGCACGATCTGGATCACGCCGGCCAGCTCCAGAAGATCGCCGCGGCCCTCGGCGCGCCCCGCCCCGCCTGATGCGCGTCTCGATCTCACTGCGGCTCGCCCAGACCGACTGGGCCGAGGCGAGCACCTACGTCACCGAGGCCGAGCGCCTCGGCGTGCACGACGTCTGGTCCGCGGAGGCGTGGGGCCACGACGCGGTCACCCCGCTCGCCTTCATGGCCGCGCGCACGTCGCGCATCCGGCTCGGCACAGGGATCATCCAGGCCGGTACCCGCACGCCGGCCCTGGTGGCCATGACCGCGATGAGCCTCGCCTCCATGTCGAACGGCCGCTTCGTCCTCGGTCTCGGCGTGAGCGGCCCGCAGGTCATCGAGGGCTGGCACGGCATCCGCTTCGACCGGCCCGTGCAGCGCATGCGGGAGATCGTGGAGATCGTCCGGCGCGCGGTGACTGGCGAGCACCTGGCCTACAAGGGCAAGCTCTACGAGTTGCCGCTGCCGGGTGGGGAGGGCAAGGCGATCCGGTCGGCGGCCCCACCGCAGCCGAGCATTCCGATCTATCTGGCAACCCTTTCACCCCGGAGCCTGGAGATGACGGGTGAGGTCGCGGACGGCTGGCTCGGTACCTCGTTCATGCCCGAGCACGGCCACGTGTTCACCGACCATCTGGCCGCCGGCGCCGCCCGTGCCGGCCGGTCGCTCGCCGAGCTGGACCTCCAGGCCGGCGGCTTCGTGGCCTTCGGCGACGACGTCGAGCGGTTGATCCCGCCGCGCAAGCCGGGGCTCGCCTTCACCCTGGGGGCCATGGGCTCGCGCCAGCACAACTTCTACAATGAGGCCTTCCGCCGCGCCGGCTACGAGGACGTGGCGCTCGAGGTCCAGCGCCTCTGGCTCGGCGGCAAGCGCGAGGAGGCGGCGGCCCGGGTGCCCGACGAGCTGGTCCTCAAGACCAACCTGCTGGGCACCGAGGCGATGGTGCGCGCCCGCCTCGAGGCCTACCGCCGCGCCGGCATCACCACCCTGCGGGTCGAGCCGGCGGGGGAGGGGCAGGCCGCGCGGCTCGCCACCCTGGGCCGGTTGCTGGACCTCATCCGCGCCCTGGGATAGCATGGCCCTCGGCCCGGCCCGGGCCGCCGACGACCCCCGAGAGGAGCCCGACTCATGGATCTCAACTACTCGCCCGACGAGCTAGCGTTCCGCGACGAGGTGCGCGGCTGGCTGCGCAGCAACCTGCCCGCGGACCTGCGCCAGAAGATGGAGAGCTACCAGGAGCTGTCCAAGGACGAGCTCCTGCGCTGGCACAAGATCCTGGCCAAGAAGGGCTGGGTGGCCCCCGACTGGCCCCAGGAGTGGGGCGGGACGGACTGGAATGTCGTCCAGCGCTACATCTTCGAGGAGGAGTGCGGCTTCGCGGCCACCCCGATGATCGTCCCGTTCGGGGTGCGCATGTGCGCGCCGGTGCTCCTGCAGTTCGGCACCGAGGCCCAGAAGAAGCAGTTCCTCCCGCGCATCTATCACGGTGAGGACTTCTGGTGCCAGGGCTACTCGGAGCCGGGCTCGGGCTCGGACCTGGCCTCGCTCAAGACGCGCGCGGTGCGGGACAACGGCCACTACGTGGTCACCGGCCAGAAGATCTGGACCACCATGGCCCAGCACGCGGACTGGATCTTCTGCCTCGTGCGCACCGACGGCAGCGGCAAGCGCCAGGACGGCATCTCGTTCCTCCTGATCGACATGAGGACCCCCGGCATCAGCGTCCGGCCCATCGTCCTGATGGACGGCAGCAAGGAGGTCAACGAGGTCTTCTTCGACGAGGTGAAGGTGCCCGCCGAGAACCTCGTGCACGAGGAGGGGAAGGGCTGGACGGTGGCCAAGTACCTGCTGGGCTACGAGCGGATGGGCACCGGCCGCATCGGCGCATCCAAGCGGGAGCTGGCCAAGCTGAAGGAGCTGGCCGGCGAGCAGATGAAGGACGGCCGCCCGCTGATGGAGGACGCGCGCTTCCGCGACCGGCTCACCCGCGTGGAGGTCGAGCTGATGGCGCTCGAGATCACAAACCTGCGCTTCCTCGACCAGATGCGCCGCAGCGGCCGGCCACCGGGCGCGGACGTGTCGATGCTCAAGATCAAGGGCACCGAGATCCAGCAGGCGATCACCGAGCTGATGATGCAGGCCGCCGGCCCGCTCGCCCAGGCCTTCCGCCCGGTCGACGCGATGGACTTCGACCACTTCACGGCCCGCCTCGCCCCTCGCTACTGCAATCTCCGGAAGGCCACCATCTACGCGGGGTCGAACGAGATCCAGCGAAACATCATCGCAAAGGCCACGCTCGGGTTGTAGCGCCGGGACCGATGGCGATATCGGGCGGGGCGGAGGGCGGGGGCGGCGTGGCGATGGGGGGTCCGGGTGACCCGTTCCTGCCCGGGCCGGACCGCCCGCGAAACAGCCCAGGTTGGGAACTTCTGATCGAGTCGCCGCGAGATAGCGCGGCGTGGTCAGAGGACCCTCCATGCCACGCCGCCCCCGCCCTCCGCCCCGCCCGCCTCGCGGTCGATACAACGTCGGTCAACTCTCGCCAGGAGTGCGTCGATGAATTTTGATTTGAGTGAGGAGCAGCAACTCTTGGCGGACTCGCTCCGGCGGTATCTGGCGAACGAGTATTCGCTGGATGCGCGGGCCAAGATCGTGGACTCGGCGAGCGGGTGGAGCGACAAGGTCTGGGCCGCGTTCGCCGAGATGGGGCTGCTGGGGGTGCCGTTCGCGGAGGAGCACGGCGGGTTCGGCGGCAGCGCGGTGGACGTGATGCTGGTGATGGAGGCGCTCGGCGAGAGCCTGGTGGTGGAGCCCTACTGGGTGAACGTCGGGCTCGCGGGGCGGCTGGTGGTGAAGGGCGGCACCGAGGCGCAGCAGAAGCGCATCCTCCCCGCGCTGATCCAGGGCAAGCACCGCCTCGCCTTCGCCCACACCGAGCGCACCGCGCGCTACGACCTGGCCCACGTGGGCGCGCGGGCCAAGCGGTCGGGCGCCGGCTACACGCTGGAGGGCGAGAAGCGCGCGGTGCTGCACGGGGGCGCGGCCGACACCCTCATCGTCTCGGCGCGCACGAGCGGCGGCGACGCCGACGCCGCCGGCATCAGCCTGTTCCTGGTCGACCGGAGCGCGCCCGGGGTCACCCTCAAGGAGTACCGCACCATCGACGAGCTGCGGGCCGCCGACGTGTGGCTCTCGGGGGTGTCGGTGCCCGCCGAGGCCCGGCTGGGCGAGGAGGGCCGCGCGCTATCGTTGATCGAGGACGCCGCCGACTACGCGACCGCGCTGCTCTGCGCGGAGGCGGTGGGAGCGATCCGCTTCGCCAACGAGGCCACGCTCGAGTACATCAAGACGCGGCGGCAGTTCGGGGTGCCGATCGGCAGCTTCCAGGCCCTCCAGCACCGCATGGTGGACATGGTCATCAGCTACGAGCAGGCGCGCTCGATGGCCTGCCTGGCCTGCGTGAAGGTCGACGGCGCGCCGCCCGCCGAGCGCCGCCGCGCGGTCTCGGCGGCCAAGATCAAGGTGGCGGACGCGTGCCGGCACGTGAGCCAGGAGGCGGTCCAGCTCCACGGCGGCATGGGCATGACCGAGGAGCTGAAGGTGAGCCACACCTTCCGGCGGCTCACCATGATCGGCCAGACGTTCGGGGACGCCGAGCACCACCTCGAGCGATATGCCGAGGTCGACGCCGCGGGAGCTTGACCCCGAAAAGATTGACTCGCCCGCGGCTTCTTGCCCATAGTCGATTCGTATGGACGGGCAGGAATCCACGGGCCAGCCGTCGTTCTTCCGCAAGCCCGGGCCTCCCGGGAGCCCGTCCCCCCGCCGCCCGGTGCCCCCCGCGGCTCCCCCGCCGGGCCCACCGTCCCCGCCGCCGGCCTACGTGCCGCCGCCGTCGGGACCCGCCCCCGAGGGGGCCCGCCTCTCGGCGGTCCGGCATCCGATCTTCCACGGCAGCGGCGGCACCCTGTTCGGGATCCACGTCGTCAACGTCCTGCTGATCCTGGTCACCATCGGGATCTACTACTTCTGGGCGAAGACGCGCATCCGCGGGTACCTCTCGGGGCAGACCGAGATCGAGGGTGATCGCTTCGCCTACCACGGCACCGCGCGCGAGCTGCTGCTGGGCACGATCAAGGCGGTGCTGGTCTTCGGCCTGCCGATCCTGTTCCTGAACATGATCCGCGACGTCCTGGACGTGCCGATCGTGCTGAAGATGGTCGCGGGGGTGGTCTCCGGCAGCCTGTTCTTCGTGTTCTTCCCCATCGCCATGGTGGGCGCGCGGCGCTACCGGCTGAGCCGCACCTCCTGGCGCGGCATCCGCTTCTCGTTCCGCGGCCGGGTGTGGGACCTGATCAAGATCTTCATCCTGGGCAGCTTCCTGACCGGCCTCACCCTCGGGCTCTACTACCCGATCTTCCTCGTCTCGCGGCAGGCCTTCATGGTCTCGCACGCCTACTTCGGCAGCGAGAAGTTCGACTTCAGCGGGCGCGGGCGGGACCTCTTCGGGCCGTTCGTGGTGGCGCTCCTGCTGACCCTGCCGACGCTCGGGCTGTGCTGGATCTGGTACGTGGCGTTCAAGCGCCGCTACTTCTGGGACCACACCACCTTCGGCGGCGCGCGCTTCGTCTGCCGCGTGACCGGCCGCGCGCTGCTCGGGCTGTGGGTGGTCAACCTGCTGCTGCTCGTCGGCACGCTGGGGATCGCGTGGCCGTGGGTGCGGGTGCGCAACATCCACTTCGCCTTCCGCAACCTGGCCCTGGTCGGCACCCTCGACCTGGCGCGCATCCAGCAGCAGGCGCAGCAGGCCGGCAGCGTCGGCGAGGGCCTCTCCGGCTTCTTCGACTCCGGCTTCGATCTCGCCTGACCGTCCCCGCCTCCGTGCGCACCGACTGGCCGGGCGTCTATCTCGACGGGCAGACCGCGACCCGGCACCCCGCGACGGTACGGCTCATGCGCGAGGCGCTCGAGATCAGCCCGGCGGGCGGCGCGTCCCGCCTCTGGCCCTACCGCGAGCTGCGCCAGACGCAGGGCTACTACGCGGGGGAGGAGGTGCGGATCGAGCGCGGCGGCGAGCTGCCCGAGACGCTCCTGATCCCGGACAGCGCGTTCCTCGAGAGTCTGCACGAGGTCGCGCCGGGCCTGCGCCTGCGCTTCCACGACCCCCGGCAGCGCCGGGCGCGGGTGCGCTGGACCATCGTGGCCGCGGTGAGCGTGCTCGCGGTCACCGCCGCGGTGTATCTGTGGGGCATTCCCGCGCTGGCCGCCCTCCTGGCGCCGCGCGTGCCGATCGCGTGGGAGGAGAGCGTGGGGCGCTCGGCGATCGCCTACATGGCGCCGCCCGAGCGACGCTGCCGCGACGCGCGCCTGGGCGCGGCGATGGACGAGATCGTGCGCCGCCTCACCGCGTCGGCGCCGCCCTCGCCCTACACGCTGCGGGTCTACGTGGTGAGGCGGGAGGTGGTGAACGCCCACGCCCTGCCGGGCGGCAACGTCGTCGTGTTCACCGGGCTCCTCGAGCGCACCCGCACCCCGGGGGAGCTGGCCGGGGTGATCGCCCACGAGCTGCAGCACGTGCTGCGGCGCCACACCACCCGCGCGGTGATCCAGGACGCCTCCACCGGGCTCCTGCTGATGGCGCTGACCGGCGACGTGACCGGCCCGCTCGCCTACGGGCTGCAGACCGCGCGCACGCTGGGCTCGCTGCGCTACTCCCGGCACGCGGAGGACGAGGCGGACACCGAGGGGATGAAGATGCTGCTGGCCGCCCGGGTGGATCCCGCCGGTATGATCGACTTCTTCGACACGATCGGGAAGGAGGAGGGCCGCTCGCCCCGAGCCCTGACCTACTTCTCGACGCATCCGCTCGCCGCCGATCGCATCGAGCGCCTGCGCGCGATGGCGGCGGCCTGGACCGGCACGCCCGAGCCGCTGCTGCCCGACGAAGACTGGCCGGCCCTCGTCAAGCGCTGCTAGCTACTTCGGCTTCCAGGCCTTGAAGCGGTCGCGCAGCACCTTCTTGTCGAACTTGCCCACGCTCGTCTTGGGCACCGCCTCGATGAAGACGACCTCGTCCGGCAGCCACCACTTGGCCACCCGCGGCTTCAGGTACTCGTAGATCTCCTCGGCGGTCAGCGAGCCCTTGTGCTCGGGCTTGGGCACGATGCAGGCGAGGGGACGCTCCACCCAGCGCTCGTGCGGCACCGCGATCACCGCGGCTTCCAGCACCTTGGGGTGGCCCATGATGGTGGTCTCCATGTCCACGCTCGAGATCCACTCGCCGCCCGACTTGATCAGGTCCTTGGTGCGGTCGGTGATCTGGATGTAGCCGTCGGGGTCCAGGGCGGCCACGTCGCCGGTGCGGAACCAACCGTCGGGGGTGAACTGGGCCGCGCCCTCGGGGTTGTTGTAGTAGCCGCTGGTGACCCACGGCCCGCGCACCTGGATCTCGCCCGCGCTCTTGCCATCCCACGGGAGCACGTGGCCCGCGTCGTCGACTATTCTCATATCGACGCCGGCTACTGGCGCCCCCTGCTTGGCCCGCACCGCGTAGCGCTCGTCCTCGGGCAGCGCGTCCATGTAGGAGCGCGGCCGGCACACGCTGCCGAGCGGAGTCATCTCGGTCATGCCCCACGCGTGGAGCATGTAGGCCCCGTACTTCTTGTCGAACAGCTCGATGAGGGTGCGCGGGGCGGCCGATCCGCCGATGGGGATGCAGCGGATCGAGGAGATGTCCCACTCCGGCTCCTTCTCGAGGATGGCCTGGATCGCGATCCACACCGTGGGCACCGCCCCCACCACCGTGACCTTCTCGTGGTGCACGATCTCGATGATGTCGCGCGGCTGCGGGTTGGGCCCGCCGAAGATCTGGGTGGCCCCGTTCATCACCCCCGCGAAGGGCACGCACCACGCGTTGGCGTGGAACATGGGCACGATGTGCAGGATCACGTCGCGCTCGCAGATGCCGAGCACGTCGACGGTGGAGGAGGCGAAGCAGTGCAGGTAGATCGCGCGGTGGGTGTAGACCACGCCCTTGGGGTGCCCGGTGGTGCCGGAGGTGTAGCAGATGCCGGCCGCGTCGGTCTCCTCGATGCGGGGCCACTCGGTGACCGGGGCGGTGGCCGCCACGAGCTGCTCGTAGTCGAGGGCGCCGGGCGGCACCACCGCGTCCGGGGTGTCCTTCATGACGATCACGTGCTTGACGGTGGTGAGGTCCTGGCGGATCGGCTCCAGGATGGACCAGAGGCTCGCGTCGACGATCAGCACCTCGTCACCCGCGTGGTTGACGATGTAGGTGATGTCCTGCGCGGAGAGGCGGATGTTGACGGTGTGGAGCACCATGCCCATGAGCGGGGCCGCGAAGTAGACCTCCATGTGCCGATGCGAGTTCCACGCGAAGGTGCCGACCCGCGCGCCCTTCTGGAGGCCCAGGCCCCGGAGCGCGCCGGCCAGGCGGCACACCCGGTCCGCGTAGTCCGCGTAGGAGTACCACTGGAGCCCGACCCCCGGCACCCGCGTCGCCATGCGCTTGCGGTGGAAGAGCCGCCGCGTGCGCTCGAAGAACTGGGTGAGGGTCAGGGGGTAGTCCATCATCAGGCCTCTCATGACGTCATCGTCCTCCCAGGTCCTCCGAGGTGGCGCAGCGAAAGCCGGTGTGGGGGTGACCGCGGGCCAGCCCGCCACGCCCTCCATCATACGAGGAGAGCCGTCGGATCGTCACGCGGTGTGCGTCCGCGGGGTCGTCGAGGCTCGCGCCGCGGACCACCCGGCCCTCGTCGAGCGCGGCCTGCTCGCGCCCGTCGTCGACGCGGTACGGGTAGGGCCGATAGGCGGAGCCCGTCCATTCCCGGAGGCTGCCGAGCAGGTCCTGCACCCCGGTCGGCTCGGTGGCGGCCTTCTCCCACTCGGCCTCGGTCGGCAGCCGCCGGCCCCGCCAGAGGCAGTAGTCGCGCGCGCCGAACCAGGAGACCGCCACCGCGGGATGCGCCTCGAAGCCGGCGTCGGCGATGAGCCGGGCGTGGCGCCGGTGGATCCGGACGTCGGGGTCGTCCGGGTCGACGTAGCGCACGCCCTCGGGGCTGCGGAGCCCGCGCGCGTCGAGGAACTCGGCGAGCTCCCGGTTGGTGACCTTGTCGCGCTCGAGCCAGAAGTCGCGGACGTAGACGCGGTGTCGCGGCGCCTCGTCCGGAGCGCCCGAGTCCCGCCCCATCCAGAACGCGCCGGCCTCGACGAGCATGATGCCGTCGGCCCGCGCGATCGTCGGTCCGCCGGCCAGGCCGGGCGCGAGCGGCCCGATCGTGGCGAGCGCCAGCACCGTCCCCGGCACGAGGCTCCGTCGCGCCCACGCGATCACGCGTCCACGATAGCGTCCCGCAATCTTTACCGCCATGGCGGATTCGGGTATGGTGAGGGCGCGATGAACTCTCGCTGGAGCGACGTCGACGCGCAGGGCAAGAGCGATCTGGATCTGCTCGTCTACGCCTCCCGCCTGATCGGCGCCGAGACCACGCTGGTGGTGTGGGGCGGCGGCAACACCTCGATCAAGCAGGACGAGCGCGATCACCGCGGCCGGCCCACCCGGGTCCTGCGCGTCAAGGGCAGCGGCTCCGACCTCAAGAGCATCCAGCGGAAGGACTTCCCCGGGGTCCGCATGGACGACGTGCTCGCGCTGCTGGATCGCCGGGACATGGGCGACCAGGAGATGGTGGACTACCTCGCGCACGCCCTGCAGGAGCCGGCGAGCCCGCGCCCGTCCATCGAGACGCTCCTCCACGGCTTCCTGCCCGCGCCCGCGGTGATCCACACCCACGCCGACGCGGTGGTCTCGCTCACCAACAACGACCGCAGCCGGGACGTGCTCCGGGAGGTGTACGGCGACGAGGTCATTCCGCTCTCGTACCGCCGCCCCGGGTTCCTGATCTCGCGCGAGGTGGCGGACGTCTTCGCGGCGCACCCCGCCGCGCGCGCGATCCTGCTCGAGAAGCACGGGACCATCTGCTGGGGCGCCTCGATGAGGGAGGCCTACGAGGCCACCATCGAGCTGATCAGTCGAGCGGAAGAGGCCATCGCCCATCGGGCCCGGGCTCGCACGCGCTTCGGCGGGGTGGCGCTGACGAGCCCATCCCCGGAGACGCGGCGGCGGGTGGCCCTCGCGGTGGCCCCGCATCTGCGCGGGCTGGTCGGCCGCAGCCGGCGGCAGGTGCTCTTCTTCGACGACGCGCCCGACGTGCTCGAGTTCGCGGTGTCGCGGGAGGCCGACGCCCTCTGCCGCATCGGGCCCGCCACGCCGGATCACACGATCTTCACCAAGCGTCTGCCGTGCTTCGCCCCGGTCACCGACCCGTGCGACCCGGAGGCGGTGCGGGCCGGCGTCACCAGCGCGGTCGAGCGCTTCGTGGCCGACTACACCGCCTACTTCGAGGCCCACAACACCGAGGGGGCGAAGCTCACCGATCCGTTCCCGCGGGTGGTGGTGGTGGGCGGGCTCGGGCTCTTCGCCGCCGGCAAGGACCGCCGCACCGCCGGCATCGTCGACGACATCTACCACCACACGATCTCGGTGCTGGGGGCGGCCACCACCTTCGGTGGCTACGTCTCGCTCTCCGCGCGCGACGCCTTCGACGTGGAGTACTGGCCGCTCGAGCTTTACAAGCTCTCCCTCGCGCCCCCCGAGAAGGAGCTGGCCCGGCGCATCGCGCTGGTCACCGGCGGGGCGAGCGGCATCGGACGCGCCGCGGCCCAGCGGCTGGCCGCGGAGGGCGCGCACGTGCTGGTGGGCGACCTCGACGCGGCGGGCGCGCGCAAGGCCGCCGAGGAGATCGTGGGCGCCCACGGCGCGGGCCGGGCGATCGGCCTCGGGATGGACGTGACCAGCGAGGCCTCGGTGCGCGCCGCCTTCGAGGATGCGGTGCTGGCCTACGGCGGCCTCGACATCGTGGTCTCCAACGCGGGCACCGCGCACGCAGCACCGGTGGACCGCATGGAGCTCGGCGACTGGGAGCGCTCCTTCGCGGTCAACGCCACCGGCCACTTCCTGGTCGCGCGGGAGGGCATGCGGGTGCTCAAGGCCCAGGGCCTGGGCGGGGCCTTCGTGTTCGTGGCCACCAAGAACGTGATGTCGCCGGGCAAGGACTTCTCGGCCTACTCGGCCTCGAAGGCGGCGGAGGCGCAGCTCGCCAAGGTGCTGGCCCTCGAGGGCGGTCCCCACGGCATCCGCTCGAACATCGTGAACCCCGACGCGGTCTTCCGCGACTCCAAGCTCTGGTCCGACGACGTGCGCCGCGAGCGCGCGCGGGCCCAGGGCATCACGGTGGACGAGCTCGAGGACTTCTACCGCAAGCGCAACATCCTGGCCCGGCCCATCCTGCCGGAGGACGTGGCGGAGGCGGTGCTGTTCCTCGCCTCCGACCGGTCGGCCAAGACCACCGGCTGCACCATCACGGTGGACGGGGGCGTCAAGGACGCCTTCCCGAGGTAGCTGCGCGATGGCCGTCCAGTTCGGCGCGTTCCTGTCCATGCATCCGCCCGCCGAGCAGTTCGCCCTGGCCCGGCGCTGCGAGGCCCTCGGACTCGACTCGCTGTGGACCGGCGATCACGTGTCCTTCCACAACCCGCTCTACGAGTCGCTCACGCTCCTGGCCTCCTACGCCTCGATCACGAGCCGCATCAAGCTCGGAAGCGGCGTCTACCTGCTGGCCCTGCGCCGGCCCACCGTGGTGGCCAAGATCACCTCGACCCTCGACGCGCTCTGCGGGGGCCGGCTCATCTTCGGGGTCGGGGTGGGCGGCGAGAACCCGAAGGAGTTCGAGGCCTGCGGCGTGCCGCACCGGGAGCGGGGGGCCCGGGTCAGCGAGGGCATCGACGTGGTGCGCGCGCTCTGGCGCGACACCCCGGCCTCCTTCAAGGGCCGCTTCACCCAGTTCGAGGGCGTGAGCATCGATCCCAAGCCGGTGCAGCGGCCCGGCCCGCCCATCTGGATCGGGGGCCGCTCCGACGCGGCGCTGGCCCGGGCGGGGCGCCAGGGCGACGGGTGGATCTCCTACGTGGTGCAGCCCGAGCGCTACGCCCAGAGCCTGGCCAAGATCCGACTCGCCGCCGACGAGGCGGGCCGGAGCCTGGAGGGCTTCGTGGCCGGGCATCTCACCTTCGTCACGGTCGGGCGCGACTATGAGAGCGCGGAGCGCGCCTGGGTGCGCGTCCTCTCCAAGCGCTACGCGCAGGACTTCGGGCCGCTCGCGCGCAAGTACGGCGTGATCGGCACCCCCGCTCAGTGCGCGGAGCAGCTCGACCGCTTCATGCAGGCGGGCTGCCGCTACTTTGTCATGAACGCCATCGGCGATCCGGCGGACGAGGCGGCGCAGCTCGAGATGATCGCGAGCGAGATCGTCCCGCGATTCCAGGGACGATGAAGCCGCGGGAGTGCCGGGCGAGCGTGACCGCGGTGCGCGCGGTCACCCCCGAGGTCATCGAGGTGGATCTGGCGATGGTCGAGCCCGCCGACTTCACCTTCGAAGCCGGGCAGTGGATCTCGGTGCCCTTCGGCCCCAAGAACGTCCGCGCCTGGAGCATGGTCTCCTCCCCGACCCGCAAGGGGGCGCTGACGCTATCGATCGACGTGACGCCCGGCGGGATCGGCTCGCAGTGGGTCCGCGGCCTTCAGCCGGGCGATGAGGTTCGCTTCAAGGGGCCGACCGGAGGCTTCGTCTTCAACCGCGCCGACCCGCGCCGCGCCGTCTTCGTGGCCGAGGAGATCGGGATCGTGCCGATCCGTTCGATCCTGAGCCAGCTCTATGAGACCGGCTATGGGCGAGCGACCGCGCTCATCTACTGGGCGCGCAACCCGGGCTGGCTGGTCTACGACGCCGACTTCCGCTCGCTCGCCCGCCGCTACCCCGGCTTCTCCTACCTGCCGGTGCTGCGCGAGCCGCCCGCGACCTGGCGCGGCGAGAAGGGGGAGCCCGCGGAGGCGGTCGAGCGCCTCGTCTACGGGGTCGACAAGCTGGTCGTCTACGTCTGCGGGGGCGGGGAGACCATCAACCGGGTGCGGGACGTGCTCGTGAAGAAAGGCATGGACCGCAAGAGCGTCAAGTGGGAGAAGTTCTGGTGAAGGCCCAGGTCTACCACGTCCAGATCAACGTCCGCGACGCGGCCCGCTCGTTCCCGTTCTACAAGGCCTTCCTCGGCTACCTCGACTACCGCACCGTGCACGAGACCGACACCGTCGCGGGCTTCTCGGCGGGCGGGACCGACATCTGGGTGATCGCGGCCGCGCCGCCCCACGCCGGGCACGGCTTCCACCGCAAGCGGCCGGGGCTCAATCACGTGGCCTTCCGCGTCGAGCGCCGAGAGGACGTGGACCGCTTCCGCGAGGAGTTCCTCGCCCCGCGCCGGCTGCCCGCGCTCTACGAGACCCCGCGCGAGTTCCCGGAGTACCGGCCGGGCTACTACGCGGTGTTCTTCGAGGATCCGGACCGACTCAAGCTGGAGGTCGTGCACATCCCGGGTCGACCGGGCGGCTAGCGTGGCGGACCTCAACGGGGGCCACCTGGTCGCGCGCACCCTCCGACAGGCGGGCGTGCGCCACGTGTTCACCCTCTGCGGTGGCCACATCCTGCCCATCTACGACGGCTGCCTCACCGAGGGCGTCGCGGTGGTGGACATGCGCCACGAGCAGGCCTGCGCGCACGCCGCCGACGCCTACGCACGTCTCACCCGCAACGTGGGCGTCGCGCTCGTCACCGCGGGGCCGGGCGTCACCGACGCGGTGACCGGGATCGCCAATGCGCACTCCGCGCGCAGCCCGGTGCTCCTCATCGGCGGCGCGGCGCCGCTCGGGCTGCGCGGCCTGGGCTCGCTGCAGGAGGTGGAGCAGGTCGATCTCCTGCGGCCGATCACCAAGGGCTCGTGGACGGTCTCCGAGACGCGCCAGATCCCCGAGGTGCTCACCACCGCCCTCCGGCACGCGCTCACCGGTCGACCGGGGCCCGTCTTCGTCGAGATCCCGGTGGACCTGCTCATGACCGTGATCGAGGACCGGATGGCGCCGATCCCGACCGCCTATGCGCACCGGCGCCCCACCGCGCCCGACGACGCGTCGGTGGCGGAGCTGGCCGCGCTGCTCGGCCGCGCGGAGCGGCCGGTGATCATGGCGGGTAGCGGCGTCTACTGGGACGACGCGGCCGGGGACCTGGCCGCGCTGGCCGAGCGCGCCGGGGTGCCGGTGTTCACGAACGGCGCGGGGCGGGGCTGCCTCCCGCACGATCATCCACAGCTGTTTTCCCAGGCGCGCGGCTTCGCGCTCGGGCAGGCCGACGTGGTGCTGGTGCTCGGCACCCCGCTCGACTTCCGGCTCGGCTACGGGCGGCCGCCCTCCTTCGCCGAGAACGTCCAGGTGGCTATGGTGGACTGCGATCCGGCGGAGCTCGGGCGCAACCGGCCGCTCGCGGTCGGCCTCACCAGCCATATCGGGCTCACCCTGCGGGCCCTGGCCGGGGCCCTCCCGCGCGATCTGGCCACGCGCCTCGATCGCTGGTGCGACGCGGTGCGGAAGAAGGAGGACGACGCGCAGGCGCGGCTGCTGGCCGAGCGGCTCTCGGACGCGGTCCCGATCAGCCACTACCGCCTCGCGCACGAGATCGCCGCGGTCGTCGGGGCCGAGACCACGGTGGTCGGCGACGGGGGCGACGTGGTCGGGTGCGCGTCGAGGATCGTCGGCCTCTCCCGGCCGGGCCAGTGGCTCGATCCGGGACCGTTCGGCTGCCTCGGCGTGGGCCCGTCGTTCGCCATCGCCACCCGGCTCCTGCGCCCCGCGCAGCCCGTCCTCTTGATCGCGGGCGACGGGGCCTTCGGGCTCAACGGCATGGAGATCGAGACGGCGGTGCGCTTCAAGCTGCCGATGACGGTGGTGATCGGCAACGATGGCGGCTGGGGCCAGATCCGCAATCCGCAGTTCTCGTTCTTCGGGGCCGAGCGCATGGTGGCGACCTCGCTGCCGTTCACGCGCTACGACCGGATGGTGGAGGCGCTCGGCGGGAAGGGGATCCACGTGACCGAGCCCGCCCAGCTCCGCCCCGCGCTCGAGCGGGCCCTCGGTTCGGGAGAGGTCTACGGTATCAACGTGGTCCTGGATCCGGCCGCCTACCGCCGCACCGGCCAGGTGTCGATGGCGATATGAAGATCACGTTCCTCTGCCCGCATCTGCGTATCGCGGGCGGGGTGCGGGCGATCCTGACCCACGCCGACCGCCTCGCCCGGCGGGGCCACGAGGTGACGCTGCTCGTGCCCGCGAAAGGTGGGCTCGCGGCGTGGTGGCGCAACCGGACGGGGACCGGCCCCGACTGGATGCCGGGCCTCGAAGCGCGCGTGCGGTGGGTGCCCGAGTGGAGCCCGGCCCGCGTGCCCGACGGCGACGTGGTGATCGCCACCGCCTGGCAGTCGGTCGAGACGGCGGCGGCGGCGCCGGCCCGCTGCGGGCGGAAGTTCTACTTCATCCAGCACTACGAGAGCCTCTACCACGGCGAGGCGGCGCGGGTGGACGCCACTTATCGCGTGCCGCTCCGGAAGATCGTGATCTCGACGTGGCTCGCCGACGTGATGGCCGAGCGCTTCGACACCCCCGCCGCGGTCGTGGTCACCCCGGTGGAGCCCGGCCTCTTCCATCCGGTGCCCGCGGAGGACGACGGCAAGCTCAGGGTGCTCATGCTCTTCCACGAGTACCCGTGGAAGGGCGTGGCGGACGGGCTCGAGGCCTTCGGGCGGGTGCGGGCGCGGCATCCCGAGCTGCGGCTGGTGGGCTTCGGGGTCAAGTCGCCTCCGCGGAAGCTTCCCTTCGCCGAGTTCCACGAGAACCTGCCCCAGGAGCGGCTTGCCTGGCTCTACAGCCGGTGCCCGATCTATCTCTGCCCGTCCTGGGACGAGGGGCTCGGAATGCCTGCGATGGAGGCGATGGCCTGCGGCGCCACGCTCTGCACCTACGACAACGGCGGCTGTCGCGACTACGCCATCGACGGCCGCACCGCGGTGGTCGCGCCCCGGCGGGACGTGGACGCGCTGGCGTGGGGACTATCGCGGCTGGTGGAGGATGCGGATCTGCGGCGGCGACTGGGGCGGGGCGGGCAGGACTTCGTGAGGACTCAGTTCGACTGGGAGCGCGCTACCGCGCGGCTCGAGGGACTGCTGGCCGCGCGGTAGCGCTCGAAGCGAAACGGACTAGGCTGAGGCTGGCTCGAGCTCGGCGTGAGCGAGGATCGGCCGGCGGGTGCGGAGCGTGCGGTTCGTCCACCGCGCCACCACGTGGCCCAGCGTCTGCTCTTCGATCAGGCCTTCCGACTTCAGCTGCTTGAACACCTGCGTCCAGCCCGAGCTGTGCTGCCCCATGAACAGGATCTCGTCGAAAGTCTTCCGCGACGGCAGGCTCGGAGCGCTCTGCGCGTCGAAGAGGGCGTGGGCGATCTGCGAGTCCGAGGGCATGGTGCTGCTCTCTCGCCGGTAACCCGACCCGGAGAGCAGCCGAAGCGTCGTGTTGCCGCTGGTGCGCTCTGTGAGCATCATGGTCCGTTCCTCCCCTGTGGCGATTCCGGCCGGATCGACTGCGCTCATCGACCGTGACCTCGCGGATGGTGCGGGAGGCGATGAGCCCGCGCGAGCTGACCGGGATACTCGTGCGGTCGGGACTCCAGGGCGTGACGCTGCCGGAAGTCCCCGCGAGGCGCATGAAGTCCCGCGAGACGACGGCCGTGATGCCCCAGACTCGGCTCGACTGCGCCGGGCCGGGTGCCGCCCGTCTTCGCGCCCTTCACGCTCCTGCCGTCCGTGTAGTCCGCCATGGCTAGATGCCGAGCCTCTCTACGGCAAACTCGGTGCCAGTTTTCGGAGGGGAGGAAACCTATGGTGTGACGGAGAGTTACGAGGGGCGGGCCGGCCGGAGCCCCGATGCCCGGTGACGAGGAGCGCCAGACAGTGTACCCAATTCGGACGCCCCGGTCCGACCCTGCAGGACCTGCGCTACGGAATGACGCGGCTCAGCGCGGCAGCCAGTCGCGCAGCGGCTTCACGATCGCGCCGGCCTTGACGAGGCCCTCGCGCACCGCGGCGACGATCTTGTCCGATCCCGGGCTGTCGCCGTGGATGCAGATGGTCTCGACCCGCGCCTCGATCGTCTTGCCGGTGATCGTGCGCACCTTGCCCTCGAGCGCCATGCGCACCGCCTGCTCGGCCGCCTTCGCGGGGTCGGTGATCAGCGCGTCCTTGCCGAGCTTGCGGGTGACCAGCTGCCCATCGTCGGCGTAGACCCGATCGGCGAAGCCCTCGGCCGCGATGCGCAGGCCCTTCACCTTGCGCGCCTCCGCGTCGTACTTGGTCATGGCCATGGTCATGAGGATGATCTGGGGATCGAGCTCGAGGACCTGCTCCGCGGTGGCCCGCGCGAGCGGCAGGTTCTCCTCGAACATGTGGTACTGGATGCCGTGCGGCTTGACGTGCTGCACGCGGGTGCCGGCGGCCTGGGCGAAGGCGGCGAGCGCCCCGATCTGGTAGCGGTGGTAGTCCTTCAGCTCGGCGGGGGAGACGTCCATGCGGCGCCGGCCGAAGCCCATCAGATCGGGCAGGCCGGGATGGGCGCCCACCGCGACCCCGTGCTGGAGGGCCAGCGCCACGGTCTGGCGCATCACGTGCGGGTCGCCGCCGTGGAAGCCGCACGCGATATTGGCCGAGGTGATGTTCGGCATCACCTCCTCGTCGTGGCCCAGGGTCCACCGGCCGTAGCTCTCCCCCATGTCGCAGTTGATGTCGATGTAGACGGGCTGGCTCATAGCTTGGGCAAGACCTCCTTGGCGATGCGCTCGACCTGCTCCGGCTGATAGCGGTACGGGATGAGGATAATCCGGTGCACGCCCGTCCGCACGTGGGCGCGCAGCTGCTCGACGCACTCGGCGACCGAGCCGTGGACCGCGTGATCGATGGTGGACTCGCTCCACGCCGCGGTGTCCCACTCGGTGGAGAGCCACTTGCGCATGTCCGCGGTGGTCTCCTCCCGGTTGCGGCCCACGTACACCGCGAGCTGGTTGGTGGCGGTGAGCGTTGCCGGATCGCGGCCCGCCTCGCGCGCGAAGGCCTTCACCTTGTCCCAGGACTTGGTGAAGCTCTCCGGGGTGTAGAAGTAGGTGAGCCAGCCGTCGCCCACCGTGCCGGCCCGCTTGAGGACCGCGTCCACGTAGCCCCCGATCAGGACCGGCGGGCGCGGGCGCTGCACCGTGCGCGGCACCATCACCGCCTCGCGGAGGTTGAACTCGTCTACCTTCAGGGTGACCCGCTCCTCGGTCCACAGGCGCATGAGGATCTCGAGGTTGCGCTCGAAGTGCCGGCCGCGCTGCTTGAAGGGCACGCCCACCGCGTCGAACTCGCGGGCGTACCACCCCGCAGCCACGCCCAGGACGAGCCGGCCGCCCGAGATCACGTCGAGGCTGCCGAGGGCCTTGGCCGCCACCACCGGGTTGCGCAGCGGCAGCACCAGGACCCCGGTGCCGAGCTTGATCGTGCGGGTCCGCGCCGCCACCGCGCCCAGCATGGTGATGGAATCCACGATGGGGAACGAGGGCTCCACGCCGAGCAGCACGTGGTCCCAGGCCCAGAGCGACTCGAAGCCGAGGGCCTCCGCCCGCTCCGAGTACGCGTACAGGCCCTGGATGTCGGGCACCTCGCCGGGGCCCACGAAGTTGCGAATGGCCAAGCCGAAGTCGGTCATGGGGCCTCTAGCCGATGAACTGGCGCTTGGGGTCGAGCATACGGAGGATGGCGAGCTCCTGGTCGGTCGGAGGCGCGGTCGTGGTGAGGGTGGGGCTCACGAGAACCTCGAAGCCGGTGTTCTCGCGAACCTGCTCGATCGTCGCGCCCGGGTGCAAGGCCAGGAGCTGCATGCGCCGACTCTCCGGGTGGAAGCCGAAGAGGCCGAGCGTGGTGACAATGCGGGAGACGCCGCCGAAGAGCAGGCCGTGCTCGCGGCGGGAGTTGCCGCCGTCGAGGTAGCCCGGGCTCGTCACGAAGTCGACGCGCTCGGTGAAGCGGCGCTTCTCGTGGACGGTGAGGATGATGACCTCGCGGCAGAGCGAGATGATGTCGTTGGCCCCGCCGCTGCCGGGCAGCCGCACCTTGGGTCGCGCGTAGCCGCCGATGGCGCTGGTGTTGAGGTTGCCGTGCCGGTCGATCTGGGCGCCGCCGATGAAGCCCACGTCGAAGAAGCCGCGCTGG
>Ga0075433_10000679_pt1 | contig 23115 bp, 19 predicted proteins | sample RhiMethybrSRZTD2_FD_75299 | JGI IMG/M metagenome (GOLD analysis project Ga0075433, IMG submission 75299) | Populus rhizosphere microbial communities from Tennessee, USA - Rhizosphere MetaG P. TD hybrid SRZTD2 | ecosystem: Host-associated > Plants > Roots > Rhizosphere > Soil | place: USA... | reverse complement strand
CTCGCGTGCACGTCGCCGAAGGTGTCGCGCACGTACGCGATCTGCCGGGCCGCGTCCTCGGGATCGCCGATGATCGCGCGCGTCTCGTCGAGCACCCGCTCGTAGGTGATCTCCTCCAGCATCTGCTCGAGCCCGGAGTAGGCCTTGTACTGGCCCGACTGCCGGCCGGTCCACGCCCGCGCCGAGGCGCGGAAGTTGCGGAGGTACTGCCCCATGTAGGCGCGGCCCTCCTCGCGGGCCTCCCGCCGGGTCGGCGCCACGTAGAGGTGGAGCACCATCATCACCTCCCCGGGGCCGCGCGCCGCCTCGTGCCCGTGGTCGCGGTACGCCCGCCGGTAGAGCTGGATCTTCTCGGCCAGCTCGTGATGCTCGCCCAGATAGGGCACCACCATCATGTGATAGCCCTGCTCGCCGGCCCACACGAACGACTCGGGGCTCACCACCGCGGCCACCCAGATCGGGGGGTGCGGCGTCTGGGTCGGGCGCGGCAGCACGGTCACGTCGTGGAAGCGGTGGAAGCGCCCCTCGAAGGTGACGCGCTCCTCGGTCCACAGCCGGCGCAGCGCGAGGATCCCCTCCTCGAAGCGCGGCCGGCTCTCCTCCATCGAGACCCCGAAGCCGTCGAACTCGTAGGGCATGAACGCGCGGGCGACCCCCACGTCGAGCCGGCCTCCGCACAGAGCGTCGAGCATCGCGAGCTGGCCGGCCAGCTTCAGCGGGTGGTTGAACGCGGGCAGGACCGCGCCGGTGACCAGGCGCACGCGCGGAGCCCGCTGGGCGCACGCGGCGAGGAACACCGCGGGGTCCGGGCTGTAGCCGCCGTACGAGGTGAAGTGGTGCTCGACCATCTTCACGCTCTCGTAGCCGAGGGCGTCGGCGCGCTCGGCGAGGGCGAGGGCCTCGTCGTAGTACCGCCGGGCCGAGATGCGGTCGGGCCCGCCGTCGGGGAAGAAGCCGACGCCGAACTTCACGGAGCCTCCGCCATCACCCGCGTGGCGATCGCGGTGTCGACCAGGTCCTCGTAGCGCTGGCCGCGACGGATGAACGCGCCGTCGAGCAGGATGCGCTCGAGATAGTCGTAGCCGTCCCGGCGCAGCAGGGGATCCCGCGCCCACGTCCCCTGCCCCTGGTAGCGGGCCACCGCCCGCTCCAGCAGAGGGAGCTCCGTCTCCGGGAAGGCGGGGGCGACCACTCGCGCGATGTCGCCCGCCCCGTGCGCGGCGAGCCAGCGCTGGGTCCGGTAGGTCGCGCGGGTGAAACGCGCGACCACGTCGGGCTCGCGGGCCAGGAAGGCCGGCGTGGTCATGTAGGAGGAGAACGGCAGCGGCCCGGTCGCCTCGCCCATCGAGGCCACCAGGTGCCCCCGGCCCTCGACCAGGAGCCGCTCGATCACCGGCTGGGGCTGCTCGAGGAAGTCGCCGGTGCCGGCCAGGAAGGCGGTCACCGCCTCCGGCCCCGGGCGATGCCGCTCGATGCGGACCTGGGCCGGTTCGACGCCGTGGCGCCGCAGCACGGTCAGCAGGCACTGCCACGGGGTCGGCGCCTCCGCGAAGGAGAGCACCGTCCGGCCGACCAGGTCGGCCCAGCGAAAGCCCGGGCGCGGCTCGCGCGCGAGCAGGAAGAAGCCGTTGCGGCTGCACACCTCGGCGAAGTGGACCACGATCTGGCCGGTCCGCTCGGCCAGCTCGAAGCTCCGCATGAGGCCGCCCAGGCTGATCTCGATGTCGCCACCCAGGAGCGCGTCGATCGTCGCCTTGCCGAAGGCGGCCGCCGGCACCGCGGTCACGTCGAGGCCCGCATCGCGGAAGTGGCCCAGCGCCACCCCGGCTGCGAGGGGCGTGTAGAACGGGGTGTGGAACGGCATCAGCACGGTCAGGCGACGGCTCACAGCTCCTCCTGCACGAAGCGGTCGACCAGCCGCCGGGCCCGCTCCGGGGCGGCCATGGTGTGGGCGCGCTGGAACGAGCGGCCGCTCGAGCCGATGTAGAACCGCTCGTACTGCTCGCCGCGGCTGCCGAGCGCGCTGCCCGCGAAGTCCCACGCGAGGCGGAAGATGCGAACCCGGTCCCGCGCCGCGACGTCGCCCGCGCCCCGCAGGTAGCGCTCCACCAGCGGCCGCAGCTCGGGATCGCGCATCTGGCCGATCGGGGGCGCGGCGAGCAGGTTGTGCGACCCGATCAGGCGGATGATCTCGTTGACCCGGGGGAACCAGATCGGCAGCAGCCCGCGCAGGGCCCGGAAGGGCTCGCCGGCCGGGAACCAGATCCCGTTGCCCCAGTCGTGGGCCCCGTCCTCGGCGGCCTGGATCGCGGCGCGGGTCAGCTCCGCGTAGCTCCAGATCTCGCCGAGCATCTCCTTCGCGGCGGGGGTGAGCCCGTTGATGGCCTCCGCCATCCGGGTGGCGATGCCCCAGGCGAACTCGAGCTTGGTCTGGGCGCGGATCGACGTCTGCTGCATGAAGTTGGGCGGCCAGCTCGAGGCCACGACGGTGTTGTAGACGGGCAGGTTGGCGTCGATGAAGAGGCGCTCGCGCGGCACCTCCACGTCGTCGAAGATCACGAAGGCGTCCTGCTCGTCGAAGCGGCTCGAGAGCGGGTGGTCGGACCCACCCGGCGCGCTCATGCTGTCGCGGCAGAGGAACTTGAGCCCGGGCGTGGCCATCGGGATCGAGAACGAGAGCGCGTAGGCGTCGGCGCCCGCCGGCAGCGGCGCGGCCGGGTAGACCGCCAGCTCGTCCGCGAACGGGGCCAGCGTGGCCAGGATCCGCGCCCCGCGCACCACGATGCCCCGCTCGGTGTCCGCCACCTTGTGGACCGCGACGTCGTTGCCCGCGGCGGGGGCGTCCCCCCACGCGCGGTCCACCGTCGGGTGGATGAGGGTGTGGGTCAGCGACCAGTCCCGCCGGGCCAGCAGCTTCTGGTACGCGACCAGGTTGGCCGCGCCCGCCTCGTTGCGGTTGATCGACCACTCGTCGTGTCGCCCCGCGAAGCCGGCGAAGGTCACGTTCATGTAGTCGGGGGTGCGGCCCATGACCCCGACGCTCCACTCCGCGATGCGCTCCAGGCAGTCGTGCCGGCGGGCGAGGTCTCCGCGGGAGCGGGGGATCAGGTGGCTCACGTTGATCGGCTCGCCGGTCTCGGGATCGGGCATGAGGCAGACGGACGCCGCCTCGTGCTGCAGGTCGTAGAGCGAGGCCACGAAGCGCGCGGCGCCCGCGAAGGCAGGGTGGGCCGCCACGTCGGACACCCGCTCGTCGCCGACCCAGATCTGGCGCTCGTCCTTGAGCGCCTTGAGGAACTCCTTGCCCGTGCGTGCCGGCATGACGGTCTGGCCGAACATCCTAGCACCAGCGCGGCGGGCTAGCACCGGCGCGGCGGGCCGGGCAGGCCATCGAAAGAGGGACGCGGAAGTCGCGGGGCCGAGGGAGCGAGCGCCCCCTCGGCCCCGGGCGGTGAGACCTAGGCCTTCAGCTGATCACGAATCGGCAGGCTCCGGATCCGCTTCCCGGTCGCCGCGAAGATGGCGTTGCAGAGAGCCGGCGGCACCGGCGGCACGCCCGGCTCCCCGACCCCGCCCATCGGCTTCGCGTAGTCCCCGGGCAGGACGTGCACCCGGATGTCGCGCGGGGCACCCGACATGCGGGTGACCTGATAGGTGTCGAAGTTCTGCTGCTCGGCCCGTCCGTTCTTGAAACTCATCTCGCCCAGCGTGGCCACCGCCAGGCCCATCACGGTGGCGCCCTGCATCTGCGCCCGCACCCGCTCCGGGTTGACGGTCGCGCCGCAGTCCACCGCCACGTCGATGCGCGGCACTGTCACCACGCCCTGGTCGTCCACCGCCACCTCGACCACGGTGGCGATGTAGCTCACGAAGCTGTAGTGCGCGGCGATCCCCAGGCCGCGGCCCTTGGGCAGCTTCCGCCCCCAGCCGGCTTCTCGGGCGACGGTTTCCACCACCCGGCGGAGGCGGCCGGTGTCCACCGGATACTGCTCGGGGGACTCGCCGTGGTTCCACGTATCGCCCAGCGCCTCGGGGCTCACCCGGCGCGCGGGACCGATGACCTCCAGCAGGTAGTCCTTCTGATCCCGCCCCGCCGCGGCGGCCAGCTCGGCCACGAACGACTGCACCGCGAAGGCGTGCGGGATGTTGGAGACGGAGCGGAACCAGCCGATGCGGGTGTGCGCCTCCGCTTCCGGGTTCTCGATGCGCACGTTGGGAATCGCGAACGGCACGTTGATGACGCCCATGCCCAGCTCGAGCGCCGCCTCGTTCTTCGCGCCCGCCACGAAGGTGGAGAAGATCGTGGGCGCCACGCTCCGGTGCATCCAGGCCACCGGCTTGCCCTGCGCGTCGAGGCCCGCTTCCAAATGCTCCACCGAGACGGTGTGGAAGTAGGTGTGCATCAGGTCGTCTTCGCGGGTCCACGTCACCTTGACCGGTTTGCCGTCCATCGCCTTCGAGATGACCGCGGCCTCGATCACAAAGTCGGGCTTGGACTTGCGGCCGAAGCCGCCGCCCAGCAGGGTCACGTTGACGGTGACGTCGTCGGCCGAGATGCCGAGCCGCTTGGCCACCAGGTCCCGCGCGGCCTGGGGCGACTGCACGCAGGCCCACGCCTCCGCCTTGCCGTTGACGATGCGCACCGTGGCGGCCGGCGGCTCCATCGGCGCGTGCGCCAGGTGCGGGATGTAGTACTCGGCCGAGAGCCGCTTCGCCGCGCCGGCCAGCGCAGTGTCGACGTTGCCGTTGTCGCGCACCACCTTGCCCGGCTTGCGCGCCGACTCCTCCATCTGCGCGCGGAAGGCCGCCGAGTCGTAGCTCGCGTTGGCACCGTCGTCCCAGACCACCTTGAGGGCCCGGCGGCCCTGGATGGCGGCCCACGTGTTCTTCGCCACCACCGCGACGCCTCCGAGCGGGTTGAACTGGGCCGGCTCCGGGCTCGGCTCGATCTCGACCACCTTCAGCACGCCGGGGACCTTGAGGGTCTCGGCCGCGTCGTAGCTCGTCATCTTGCCGCCGTACACCGGCGGCCGGGCCACCACCGCGTAGACCATGTCGGGCAGCCGGGTGTCGATGCCGTACTGCGCCTTGCCGGTGGCGATGTTCGGCCCGTCGACCAGCTTCAGGTTGCCCTTGCCGATGTAGCGGAACTTCGACGGGTCCTTGAGCTTGACGGTCTCCCGCGCGGGGACGGTCTGGGTCGCCGCCGCCTTGGCGAGCGAGCCGTAGCCGGCCCGCCGCCCCGACTTGGCGTGGATCACCTCGTGGTTCTTGGCCTCGACCTCCGAGACCGGCACCCCCCACTTCGCGGCGGCGGCCGCCTCGAGCATGGTCCGAGCCGCCGCGCCGCAACGCCGCATGGGATCGAAGAAATGGCGCGTGCTCCGCGAGCCGTCGGTGTCCTGGTTGCCGAAGCGCTTCTCATCCCCGGTGGCCTGCACCACCCGGACCCGCTTCCAGTCCGCCTCGAGCTCGTCGGCCACGATCATGGGCATGCCGGTGCGGACGCCCTGCCCCATCTCGGAGCGGTGGCAGACGATGGAGACGATGCCGTCCTCCCCGATGGACACGAAGACCAGCGGGTCGTCCCGCCAGCCGTTGGGCATGCCGTCCCGGCCGTACTTCGGCGGATCGGCCGCGGTCGCCACGGAGGAGAAGCCCGCGGCCAGCACGAACCCACCCGCCGCGGAGACACCCTGGAGGAACTGCCGCCGGCTCACGTTGGCGATCACCAGCGGACGATCGGTCGCGACCTCCGGACCCCGCGGGCTCATCGAGACGCTCCCAGCGCGGCCTGCTTGATGGCCTGGCGCACCCGGACGTAGGTGCCGCAGCGGCAGATGTTGCCGCTCATGGCCTCGTCGATGTCGGCGTCGGTCGGCTTGCGATTGCGCTTGAGCAGCGCGGTGGCGGACATGATCTGTCCCGCCTGACAGTAGCCGCACTGGGGCACACCGAGATCCACCCACGCGGCCTGGACCGCCCGCCCGACCCGGTCGGCGCCGACGCCCTCGACGGTGGTGACCTTGCTGGTGCCGACGGCGGAGATCGGGGTCACGCAGGCGCGCACCGGCTGGCCGTCGACGTGCACGGTGCAGGCACCGCAGAGCGCCATGCCGCAGCCGAACTTCGTCCCGGTCAGACCCAGCTCGTCCCGGAGGGCCCAAAGGAGCGGCGTGTCATCGGGGAGGTCGACGTCGTAGCGCCGGCCATTGACGGTGACTGATGTCATCGCGATTCTCCTCTCGTCGTTGAAGGAACGACTCGCGTATGCCTTGCGCCAATTGGCCGAATAGCACGCGGCCCCGGAGGTGTCAAGCTCGGGTCAGGCCGTAGAACTCCGCCGCGTTGTCGCAGACGATCTTCCGCACCGTGGCGGGCGGCAGGTGCCCGAACTGCTCCTCGATGTACTTGGAGGACTCGGGCCACACCCCGTCGCCGTGGGGGTAGTCCGAGCCCCACATCAGGGTCTCCTCGCCGATCTCGTGGATCATCTGGGTCCCGATGCGGTCGAACTGGAAGGTGGCCTTGCACTGCCGCCGCCAGTAGTCGCTCGGCTTCATGGTGAGCCCGAGGTCCCGGAAGCGGTCCTCCCACTCGAAGTCCATCCGGTCGAGCGCGTAGGGCAGCCAGCCGATGCCGCTCTCCCCGAACGAGATGCGCAGGTTCGGGTAGCGCTCGAGCACCGCCGCGCCGATGACCGCGGCCAGGATGTTGACCAGATTCATCTGGAAGCCGGAGACGCTCGTGAACATCGCGGCCCGCTTGGTGAGGCCGGTGGCCTTCTCGCGCACCCCGGGCGGCATGGTCGGGAAGGTGTGGAAGTGGAGCGGCAGGCGCACCTCGCTCACCGCCTGCCAGAGCGGCTCCCACACCGGGTGCCACATCGGCTCCATGTCCCAGGAGCACGAGAGCTCGAGGCCGCGCAGGCCCATCTTGGCCACGCGGTGAATCTCCCGCACCGCCGCGTCGATGTCGCCGTACGGCAGGCAGGCCAGGCCCACGTGGCGCTCCGGGTAGTGACGGCAGAAGTCGACGAGCCAGTCGTTGTAGATGCGGAACATCTCGGCGGCGGCCTCGTGGTCGCCCAGGCGCGTGGCCGCGCCCAGGATGCCGAAGATCACCTCCGCCTGGACCCCGTCGCGCTCCATGTCGGCCACCCGGAGATGGGGATCGGTCGGCCGCCGGATCCCCTTCCGGCCGTCGTCGTAGAGACCGGTCGCCGCCATGACGTCCGCGCGGTAGTGGAGGCCGGGCACGTACTTCTGGCCCGAGGGCCCGACCCCGCCCACCAGGCCGAAGGCGGCCCCGTTGCGCGACGTCCAGCGCGGGCCGTCGGGCCCGTCGGTGACGTAGGGCATGCGCTCGCGCAGCGCCGCGGACGCGTTGGCGGTGAAGAGGTCCGGCGGCATCCACGGCATGTCGATGTGGCAGTCGGCCGAGATTCGCGTGTATTCCATCGTGCGCCCTCCTCCGGCGCGGCCATCATAAGCCATCCCGGGCGCCCGCGCCCAGCAGTGCTATGGTAGGCCTCCGGAGGGGCCGGGCTCGACCGCTCGCGGCCCCCGACAAGGAGGTCTTCGAGCATGACCATGAAGACGGTCGTCGCATTGCCCGGTGAAGGGATCGGCATCGAGGTCGTGGATGCCACCTGCGACCTGCTGATGGGCACCGGTCTGCCGCTCAAGATCCTCAGCCCGCCGCAGGGCTCGCCCCTGCCCGAGGAGACCAAGCGGTTGGCCCGCGAGGCCGACGGCGTGCTCTTCGGCGCCGCCGGCCCGTCGACCTCGCCGGTGGTCTCCTGGCTGCGCTGGGAGATGGCGGCGTGGGCCGGAGTGCGGCCGATCCGCTTCTTCCCCGGGATGCGCTCGCCGCTCGCCGACCCCGACGGCATCGACTACGTGCTGCTGCGCGAGAACAGCGAGGGGCTCTACCCCGGGCGCGAGGGCGACCTGGCCGACCTGGTCCGGCTGATGCCGAACCTGAGCGACCGCACCGGCCGCACCGTGCAGCAGTTCGGCACCGAGGGCCGCTTCGCGGTCAAGGTGGTGACCCCGCGCGGCGCCGAGCGCATCGCGCGCTTCGCGTGCGACCTGGCCCGCAAGCGCCGGGCGCGCGGCAAGCCCGGCAAGGTGACGCTGGTGACCAAGTCCAACGTGCTGCCGAAGACCGACGGCCTCTACGACGAGATCGTCGGCCGCATCGTGCGCGAGGCCGGCCTCCCCTTCGAGCACTTCCACGTCGACGACGCGGCCCGGCGGCTGGTCCGCTTCCCCAAGGCGATGGACGTGGTGCTCTGCATGAACCTCTACGGCGACATCCTCTCCGACCTGGGCGCGGAGACCGCGGGCGGCCTCGGCCTGGCCCCGTCGGGCAACTTCGGCGACGGCTGGGCGTACTTCGAGTCGGTGCACGGCTCGGCGCCCGACATCGCGGGCAAGGGCATCGCCAACCCCACCGCCACCATCCTCTCCGCCGCCCTCATGCTCGAGCACATGGGGATGATCGCGGAGGCCCAGCGGCTCGAGACCGCGGTCGGTCGGGTCTACCGCGACGGCAAGGTGCTGACCCCGGACCAGGGCGGCAGCGCCCGCACGCGCGACATGGCGCAGGCGGTGCTGGCCGCATACCGGTAGGACGCTCCAATGGCCTCGGAGAGAGAAATAGACGTCTTGATCGTCGGCGCGGGCAACGCCGCGCTCGCGGCCGCGGTCTCGGCCCGTGAGCAGGGCGCCGCGCGGGTGGTGGCGCTCGAGAAGGCCCCGCGCGCGCTGCGTGGCGGCAACACCCACTACAGCGGCGGCCTGCTGCGCATCGCCTTCGACGCGCCCGACGACCTGCGGGCGCTGGTGCCCGACGCGGAGCGCGAGGTGCCCGGCTTCTACAAGGGCGTCGAGTCCTACCCGCACCGCCTCTTCATGGCCGATCTCCTGCGGGTGACCGACGGGCGGACCGACCCCGAGCTGGCCGAGCTCCTGATCGGCCGCTCGCTCGACACCGCGACGTGGATGGCGCGCCAGGGCATCGAGATGGAGCCCGCGGTGTCGCTCTCCGCGGTGAAGGTCGGCGACACCTTCAAGTGGTCGCCCGGGGCGGTGATCCGCGCCCTCCACGAGGGTGTGGGCCTCTCCGCGATGTGGTTCAAGATCGCGGAGCGCCACGGCGTCGAGATCCGATACGACACCGCGGCGGTGCGGCTGCTCCAGGACAAGAGCGGGCGCGTCACCGGCGTGGTTGCCCAGGGCCCGGACGGCCTCCACGAAATAGCCGCGAAGACGGTAGTCCTGGGCTGCGGCGGCTTCGAGGCCAATCCGGAGTGGCGGGCCCGCTACCTCGGCCGGCCGTGGGACCACGCCAAGGTGCGCGGCACCCGCTACAACACCGGCGACGGCCTGCGCATGGCGATGGAGATCGGCGCCCTGCCGCACGGCCAGTGGACTGGCTGCCACTCCACCCCGATCGACGCGGACGCGCCGCCCCACGGCGACCGCAAGCTCACCGACAAGACCAACCGGCTCTCGTATCCCTACGGGGTGCTGGTCAACGTCCGCGGCCAGCGCTTCTTCGACGAGGGAGAGGACTTCCAGTTCTACACCTACGCCAAGCTCGGCGGGATCATCCTGAACGAGCCAGGCGGGATCGGCTGGCAGATCTTCGACGCCAAGGTCACCCACCTGCTGGAAGGCCGCTACAAGACCGGCACCCCGGTGGTGGCCGACACCCTCGAGGCGCTCGTGGAGCAGCTGCCGCTCGACCGCGCCGCGTGCCGCCGCGTGCTCGAGGCCTACAACGCGGCGACCGCCGAGGGACGCTTCGACCCCACGGTGCGCGACGGGCTCGCGACTCACGGGCTGCCGCTGCCCAAGTCGAACTGGGCCCAGCGCCTCGACAGCCCGCCCTTCTCGGCCTATCCGGTGACCGGCGGCATCACGTTCACGTTCGGTGGCGTGCGGGTCACCGACCGCGCGCAGGTGTTGAGCACCAGCTGGGCGCCGATCCCCGGCCTCTACGCGTGCGGGGAGATGATCGGCGGCCTCTTCCACGGCAACTATCCCGGCGGGACCGGGCTCATGTCGGGCGCGGTCTTCGGGCGCCTGGCCGGCGCCCACGCGGCCAAGGGCTGAGCGCCGCGCGGCCGAGAGCGGAGGAGCGATCGTGAGATGATGCCGATCGCGTCCGCCCGAATGTACTCGTGGTCGCCGTCCCTCACCGCCGCGTGGCATCGGCTGCTCGCGTGGGTGTCGGCCCGGGCCGAGGTTCCGCTCGCCGTATTGGACCTGGCCGATCCCCTGCCGCTTGATGAGATCTGGCGCCGGGAGGATCTTGGGTGTGTCTTCATGTGCGGCTACCCGTGGGCGTTGCGCCGGGATCGGCCGCATCTGCTCGCTGCCCCCGTCCCATCGCCGCCACGGTACGGCGGGCGGCCGATATACTTCACGGACTTCGTCGTTCGCGACGACAGCCCGTTCACCCGCCTGGAGGACACATTCGGGGGGTGTCTCGCGTATTCCACCGAGCACTCGCACTCGGGCTACAACGCGGCACGCTTCCATCTGCTCGCCTACCGCTCGCCCAGTCGTCCCACGTTCTACCAGCGGCTGCTGGGTCCCCTCGTGCGACAGGTCCCCGTCATCGATGCGGTGATCAACGGGAGCGCCGATGTCGGACCGGTCGACGGCTATGCGCTCGACCTCCTGCGCCGGCATGGCGACGAGCGCGCTAGGCGGGTCCGCGTCATCGCGACGACCGACGCGGCGCCGAGCGCACCTCTGGTGGCCTCGCCGATGGTCGACGCCGACGCTCGCGAGCGCCTGACGGCGGCACTCCTCCATGCGGACCGCGCAGGGGAGCTGGCGGCGACGCTCGACGAACTGCTGCTGGCGCGCTTCGTGCGAGTCGCCACGGCCGACCTCGACGTGTTCCTGCACCGCGCCCACGCGGCCGAAGCCGCCGGCTACGCCAAGCTCGCCTGAAAGGACGCTCACCGATGAAGCGGACGACCTGGATCGTGTTGGGCATCGTGGCTCTCGCAATCTCGACGGCCGAGGCCCAGAGTCCCGAGAAGATCGGCCGCGTACGCTTTCCCGTCTCCTGCGTTTCCGTGCTGCAGCAACCCTTCGAGCGGGCGGTCGCGCTGCTCCACTCGTTCTGGTACCTCGAGTCGGCGGCGGCCTTCGTCGCGCCCAACCGCTTCAAGGCGCTGTGCGGCGTCGTCCGGGCGTCGGACCGCGCGGGCGATCGCGATCGCGCCAAGACATACTACGGCAAGCTGCTGGCCACCGCCGGCTCCGCCGACACCGAGCGCCCCGAGCTCTCGGAGGCGAAGGCGTTCAAGTGACGCGCGCGCAATCCACATGCGGACGCTGATCCGCGGCGGATGGGTGGTCGGCTTCGCCGGCGGCGGCCACACGCTCGTCCCCGAGGGCGTGGTGGTCTACGAGGACGACCGCATCGTCCACGTCGGTCGCCGCTTCGAGGGACGTGTTGACACCGAGCTCGATGCGCGCGGCCTGCTCGTCTGTCCCGGCTTCATCGACACGCACGTGCACTCGGGCCACCGGGCCTCCCACCGTCTCATCACCGATACCGGGCGGCCCGACTTCTACGGACAGCCGTTCCTCGAGATCAGCGTGCCACGCGAGGGCACGCGCGTGGGCGGCGACCCACGCTACGCCCGTTCCACCGACGCCGACTCGGAGGCCGGCAGCCGCCTCATGGCGACCTTCACCGTCGCCGAGATGCTCCGGAACGGCATCACGACGTTCATGGAGTTCGGCAGCCAGCTGCGCGTGCAGGAGGCCCTGCTGGTCGAGGTCGAGCGACTGGGGCTGCGGGCTTACCTCGGGCCGGGCTACGACTCCGGCCGCTGGGTGGGCGATGCCCAGGGACGCCTCAAGCGTGTGATCGACGAGCCGGCCGGACGGAAAGAATTCGAGAGCGCGCTGGCGTTCATCCGGCACGTCGACGGCGCCGTGAACGGGCGCGTGCGCGGCCTGCTCGCCCCGCGCGAGGTCGAGACGTGCAGTCTCGATCTCCTGCGCGCAACGCGGGCCGTGGCTGATGAGCTGCGACTACCCATCGTGACCCACGCCGCCTACAACGTCATCGAGTTCTACGAAATCGTGCGCGAGCACCGCATGACGCCGGTGGAGCTGATGGAGAGCATTGGGCTGCTCGGGCCCGATCTCACGATCGGCCACGGCAATCTCATCGCGGACAACGCGCTGCTGAATTACTCCGGAGGCCGTGAGCTCGAGCTGATGGGCCGCCACGGCGTGACCGTCTCTCACTGCCCAGTGAACATCGCACGCCGCGCGCGCTATCTTGACTCCTGGCAGAAGTATCGCGCGGCCGGCGTCAACCTCGCCCTGGGCAGCGACACGTATCCGCGTGACCTCATCATGCAGATGCGGATCGCGTCCTACTTCGGCAAGGTGATAAGTCACAACCTCTTCGCCGCCCCGGCAGCCGAAGTGTTCGAGGCCGCCACGCTCGGCGGCGCGCGCGCGCTCGGCCGCGAGGACCTCGGCCGGCTCGCGCCCGGCGCGAAGGCCGATATCGTGCTGATCGATCTGGCGACGCGCGACACGCTGCGCTTCGGGCCCGTACGCGATCCGATCAAGGCGCTCGTGGAGTGCGGCATCGGCGATGACGTCGTCTCGGTTATCGTCGACGGCGTTGTCCGCATGCGCCAGCGCGTGATCCCCGGCGTCGATCTAGGGGCGGTGCGGCGTCAGGCGCAGGAGGCCGGGGAGACCGTGTGGCGGCACGTGCAGGAGTGGGATCCGCTCGGTCGTACCGCGGAACGGATCAGCCCGTGGTCGTTTCCGATCGCGAACGAGGAATAACTCCGGCGGTGTCCGATGAACAAGCTCGCGATGTGGTTCGCTCCTAGAGCTTCGCCCATTGACGGGGAGGTTTTGTTAACCTTTGTCCGGCTCCAAGTCCGCGATAGTTGGCCCGTCTTGGGAGAACGAGGTCGTTGCGGGCTTCCGGCTCGGGCGTTCTCCTCCAGGCAATGATTGTCCGGGCCACTGTCGAGCCGCACGGCATGTCTGCGTAACTCGAGCGTCTCAGAATTCTGGTAGATCGAGCAGAAACCCAATTATGTTGTCCCACCCTGGCCGACGGCCAACCGCATCCTCGAAGCGCTGCTCTTGCCAGGCGATCATCTGCCAGGGCCCGGTCGGCGGGTAGACCTCGGCCAGGTCCGCGGCGTTCACCACGTTCACGGGCGAGCCGATCACGGAGCGCGCGGCAGACCGCGAGCCGGGCCTGCTCGAGCCGGCCTATCACTTCTCGATGGTGCGGATCACGGCCGTGTAGTAGGCCTCGCTCCATCCCGCGGCTGCGGTGGCCTCGAGCAGCCGCCGCGTCGTGGCCGCCTGCTCCAGCACGACGCCCGCGGACTCGGCCAACTGGATGGCGTACGACAAGTCCTTCAGGATGTACCGCGTGGGGAAGGCGCCCTCCGTCGGGTGATGGTCGGGCAGGAGCGACTTCATCCCGTGATTGCGGAGGACGAAGCTGTCGGCGGACCCCTTGGCGAGCGTCTCGAACAACACGCGCGGCTCGACTGCGCCGGAGGCGCGGGCCACCGCGAGGGCCTCGGCGAGGGCGACGACTGTCTGGGCGACCACCATGTTGTTCATGAGCTTTACCGCCTGGCCCGCGCCAACGCCTCCGCAGTGGGTCACTTCCGAGCCCATGCACCCCAGGAGCGGGCGGAGCCGGGCGAAGAGCGCTGGCTCCCCGCCCACCATGATGCTGAGCGTGCCGTCGCGGGCGGCCTGCGCGGTGCGCGCAATCGGCGCGTCGGCGAAGGCGGCGCCGCGGGCGCCGAAGGCCTGGTGGAGCGCGCGCGCGAGCGCCACCGGACAGGTGCTCATGTCGACCACCGTCTGGCCCGAGGCCACGAGGGCGGCGAGGCCTCCGTCGGCGCCGGCGCCGAGGCAGACCGCGCGCACCTGGGGCTCTCCCGGTAGGCATAGGAACACGATCTCCGCGCGGCGCGCCACCTCGGCCGCCGAGCCCGCGGCCTGCACGCCGTCGGCCGCGAGCGCAGCGAGGGGCGCCGGCCGCTCGTCGAAGGCGACCACCGTGGCCCCCGACTTTCTCGCGAGGTTTCGACACATCGGCTCGCCCATGACCCCGAGCCCGACGAATCCGAGCACTCCTGCCGTCGCCATGTCTGCCTCCACGTGCCCCGATTTCTCCTGCACGCGCGGCACGCGCGAGTCTCCTCGAACGGCGCTGCCGGCGGACGACGGCCCTTGAACGGGGCGCGCCGCCCCGATAGTATCGCGGGGCATGAGGGATCGCACGCTGCGCGGCCGCGTGGCCCGTGGGTTTCCAGACTGAGGCTCCCCCGCGAGCGACGCGGCCAGCGACTTGAGAACCGGCCGCGCTGGCCCGCAGGAAGGAGATCCGCCCAGCCCGACCTCACCACCTACGCCGCGCGACCACCGCGCTCCTGAGCGCCTACGGTGCGCGGGACGCCCTGCCCGGAGGGTGCATCTGGGGTGCGGGCTCCTGCACCCGAGATGGTGGTCCTGCCGCAAGATGCCTCGTCCTGCCACCCGCCAGGTCCACGACTTGAAGCATTTCGCACTGAGGCGCACAGGGGGCGGTGGCCGCGGAGGCGATGGTGCTGGGGGTGAAGGCGGGCGTGGATCCGAAGCGCCTCTTCGAGATCCTCTCCACCAGCGGCGGGCGCTCGCACCACTTCCTGAAGCGTTTCCCCAACGTGCTGGCCGGCGACTTCACGCCCAACTTCGGCATCGGCCTCTCGCGCAAGGATATGGCGTTGGCGCTGAACATGGCGGGGCGAGATGCCGGTGCCGCTCGCCTCCGCGGTGCCCCAGGTCTACGACGCCGCGCACGCGCAGGGCTTCGGCGGCCTCGACATGGCGGGGGTGACACGGCTCTACGAGCAGTGGACCGGCGGGGCGGTGCGCAGCGACGCCGCGAAACCGCCCGCCAGCTAGTCGCCGCTACCCCGCTCAGGCGGGGCGCCGGGCCCGCACCAGCGCGTCGACCGCGTCGCGCTCGGCGCCCGAGACGGGACGCCGCACCCGCTCCGCCCTCTCGACCACGAGGTCGCCGATCTCGGCCACCACGTCGTCGGGGGTGAACAGCACCGCGGCCTGGGTCGGTCCGCCGACGCCCGCGGCCAGGTTCAGCAGGTCGTGGCCCAGCACCAGCAGCGTGCCGCCCGGCCGCACCGCGGCGGCGGCGCGGGCCAGCGCCACCCGGCGCTCCGCGGCGGGCAGCTGCAGGTAGAGCACGGTCACCAGATCGAAGGCGCCCGCGGGCGGCGTCCACGCCACCGCGTCCTCCTCGAGCCACTCGACCGACACGGATGCCGCAGCTGCGTGCTCCCGCGCCGCCCGCAGGGCCACCTCCGAGAAGTCGACCGCGGTCACCCGCCAGCCGCGCCGGGCCAGCCACACCGCGTTGCGGCCCGCCCCGCACGCGAGGTCGAGCACCCGCCCGGGCGGCAGCGCCGCCACCTCGGCCACGAGGACGTCGCTCGGCTCGACGGAAGCCTGCGCGCGCTCGCCGGCCCAGCGCTTGTTCCACCGCTCGCGGGAAGGATCGGCTCCGGTCTTCGCGGTCGCCATCGGCCGATGATACCGTGACCGCCGCGGTGAGACGAGACTCGACAAGCCCCGCGCCGGCCCGCTAGACTGCGCGCCGTGATCCGCTCCCGGGGGCACGACGTCGCGGTGCTGTGGAGCCGGCGGAGCCGCGACGCCTACGCGGCCGACGCCGTCGCCCGCGGCGAGACCTACCGCTTCAATGATGCGTGGGGCCGCCCCCGCATCTGGCTCAAGGGCGAGCACGCCTACCTCGCACCCGCGGGCGCCTCGGTGTTGCTCGCCCGCTGCAACCTCAAGCACGACCTGGTCGAGGAGGCGGACCTCCGCGACGACGTCCTCACCGGCCTGCGAGCGCTCCTGGTGCCGAACGCGGCCCACCTCGACGCCGACACGATCGCCCGCATCGAGGGCTGGCTCGGCGCCCGGCGCGGGCGTCTGATCGTCACCGGCCGGACCAACCTGCCACCGGCCCTGCTCGGCCTCTCCCACTCGACGCCGCGGCCGGTCACCGGCTACACCGGCTGGCGCTGGCTGCCCGGCTCGCCGTTCGCGGGGCCGGCGTGGGAGCCGCTCTACGTGAGCGGCTACGCGGGGCACGGGGCGCACGCGGTCGAGCCCGCGGCGGGCAGCCGCGTGCTCGCGGAGCTGGTGGAGCTGACCGGCGACCTGACCGACGGCTCCACCGCGACCGTCGACACGCTCGGCCCCGCCGTCGTCCTCACCGCCCGCACCGCCTACGTGGCCAACCAGGTCCTCGAGCTGGTGGGCGGCATGCTGCAGGCGCACTTGAACGTGGAGCCCGTCCGCCACTGGGCCAATCCGACCCACTGGGGCGACACCCTGCTCTTCTTCCTCCGCCGCCTGCTGCTCGAGGTGGGCCTCGACGACCTCTGGCGGACGCGCCTGCGCTCGTTCGGGGCCTACGATGGCGTGCTCTCGTTCCGTCACGACGTGCACGGCATGCGGGACTACACGTTCCTCGACTACCAGATCGAGAACCTGATCCCGGCCACCTACGACATCGAGGACCCCGGCTTCTCGACCAACATCAGCGAGGAGATGGCGGCGGACTGGGTGGCCCGCACCAGCCGTCACGACTTCATCGAGCCCGCGCTCCACAACGACAGCTCGATCGGGGATCCGCCCACCGCCATCCACGGCCGCGGCCTCTACGAGCACGTGCGGAACGCGACGGCCCGCCTCGGCTTCCCGGTCTACACCTGCGGCCGCCACGCGGGCGGCCACATGCATCCCGAGACGCTCGACGCGATGGACTATCTCTACGCGCACGACGACCGGGTCCTCGGCACGTGCACGTTCTGCTACTACCACATGATCGAGTACGGGGTGCGCAACCCGGGCGTCATGGTCGGGGGCCTGATCGGGGGCAAGCCGCTGACCTACGTGACCGACGTGCGGCGCACCATCGCCTCCTCCGGCATCTGGTTCCCCTTTCACCCGGTGATCACGACGGATCGGGAGTGGCGGCCGCTGCGCGGCTGGGACCGCACCCACGAGTTCGATGCCGCCTGCGAGCTTGTCGAGACCATCTTCGGCGGCCACAGCGCGCGGGCGCCCGGCGTCGACGACCGGCTCGAGAACGGGGTGTACAGCTTCCAGTACCACCCGGAGCTGGCCCGGGACCCGTCGGTCAACGACGGCCGCGGCAGCCTCGATTACCTGCGCTACGCGATCAACCTGGCCGAGCGGCAGAACCTCTGGATCGCCACCCAGCGCGACCTCTACCAGCGGATGGCCGACTACGAAGACCTGGTCCTCCACGTGCGCGACGGCGGCCGTACCGTGACGGTGATGAACCCGATGGATCGGCGCATCGACGGCATGGTGATCGAGCAGCGGGGACCGTTCGGCACCGTGTGGCACGACGGCGAGGAGCTGGTGCACGTGGTGCGGGGGGCCTTCGTCACGGTGCCGCCGCTTTCACCCGGCGCCTCGGTGGCTCTCGCGTTCCGCGACGAGGAGGCCGACGCGCCCATCGTGCGCCAGCCGAGCAACAAGGGCCTCACCATCCTGGACGCCCGCCGCGACGCCGGCACCGGGGAGACCGTCCTGCGCGTCCGGGTGTGCCGGGCGCAGCCGCTCGCGGTCGAAGGCGTGGATCCGGCCGGCGTCTACCGCGTCCAGGTCGACGACGATGCCGCCTACCCGGTGCTGCCACGGCTCACGCGCACGATCCAGGCGCTGCTGAGCAAGCAGACCGGCGAGCGCGGGCCGCAGGGCCACCGCGCGGTCGTGCCGGGCACGCTCCGCTTCCTCGATCTGCTGATCCGCGGCGACGAGGCGCGCTTCGTGGAGCGCACGATCCGAATCCGCCGGCTCGAGGGCAAGGAGGCCGAGGCCGCGCGGGCGGCCCTGCGCGCGGCGATCCCGCCGCGCACCGGCCGCGTCACCTGAGCCGCGTCGCGCGGGCTACTTGTAGCGGGCCTCGACCTTGCCGATCTCTTCGGCTTGCATGCACGCGATGCTCTGCAAGTGGACGGACTTGCCCGGCCCGAGCGTCGAGCTGGCGGTCGCGTAGTCGTTCCCCTTTCTGAACAGTCCGACCACGATCTCTCGCCGGCCTCGGTTGATGAGCTGGCATGCTCCCACCTGCGCAAGATCCACGTCCGCGCACGCCTCCCCCTCGCATGCGATGACCGGCGCGGCAGAGTCGACCTCCTTTCCCCCGGATGCGGACGTCACCCGGTAGCTCAGGATCTCCCCCGGGTCCGTGACGCACCCGCCGGCGCGGTCGATGCGCGCATGAAACACCGGGTAGTCCTTGGCCCATACGGGGTCGTACTTCGTCCCGTGCCACGCCCGGCTGCGATCGACGGCGGGGCCTGTCGGAGGAGCGTCGCGGGGCCCCTCGGTCTTCGGGTCGTACGGGATGTTCTGGCCTTGGCGGCGGAGCTCGTCGAGGCGCTTCCTCGCCGCGGCCTGTCTGGGCGTGGGACCGCCGCGCGGCGCCTCCTTCGCGACCTTGGCCATGTCGGGCTTCTCGAGCGTCATCTTGACGGGTCCGGTGGCCAGGCGGACCTCGGCCTGCACCACGTCCTCCGCGGAGCTTCGCAGCCAGACGCAGCGGTCGGCTGTCTCGACCTCGACCCTCGCGCACACATTCCCCGAGCAGGCGCCGGGCCGGCCGGGCTGGGACGGAACGGGCGCGGACGGGGGCGTGATCCGGGACGGCGGGTCCGCCTTCCTGGCATCCGCCGGCGGTGTGACCGCTTTCGGCTCGGCCGGCTTCGGCTCCGCCTTCGCGGTCTGCGACGGCTTCGCGGGCGGCGGGATATCCGCGCGCCGCGCCGGCTCGGCGGGCTTCGTCGAAGCCGGCGTCTCGACGGTGCGCGGCGTCCCGATCCGCTGCGCGGTCACGTACGACTGCGAGGGGTCGGTGCTGGCGAGCGCGCGGCCGTCGGCGGAGAGGGTCACACGGTTCACCCAGCCACCGAGACGCCAGCGGAGCGTGGCCCGGCCCCGCGCGGGGTCGGTGCACTCCCACGTGCCGTCGTTACCGGGATCATGCGCGATGGTGCCGTCCGGATTGATCGACACCACGCCTCCGGTGAACCACTTCCACTTGCCGACCAGCGCCTCGCAGGGCGCGCCCGCCCCGGCCGGGAGCCTCGCGCCGGCGCCGAATACCATTCCGGTCATGATCCCCAGCACGATGAGCCTCGTCGCTCGCGTCGGCATGCGCTCAGCCTCCCAGGTAGTGGGCCCGCACGTCGGGGTTCTCGAGCAGCGCGCGTCCGGTGCCCTCGAACCGATTGCGGCCCAGCTCGAGCACGAAGCCACGGTGGGAGATGGCGAGGGCCTGCTTGGCGTTCTGCTCGACCATGAGCACCGCGGTGCCGGCCCGGTTCACTTCCCCGATCGTGGCGAACACGATCTCCACCATGCGCGGATCGAGCCCGAGCGAGGGCTCGTCGATCAGGAGAATCCGCGGGTGGAGCAGCAGCGCGATCGCCATCTCGAGGATCTGCTGCTGGCCGCCCGACAGGGTACCGGCGAGGTCCCGCCGTTTAATCCCCAGCATGGGAAACCGTTCGAGCATCGCTTCGATGTCCCGGCGTACCGAGGCGTCGGACCGCGTGTAGGCGCCCATCTCGAGGTTCTCCTCCACGCTCATGGCGGGGAAGTTGCAGCGCCCCTGCGGTACGTAGGAGCAGCCGCGACGCAGGACGGCCACCGGGTTCTCCCCCGCGATCTCCTCGCCGCCCAGCCGGATGCGGCCACGCGAAGGTGTCACCATGCCGAACACGGTGCGGAGCAGCGTGGACTTCCCCGCCCCGTTGGCCCCGATGATCGACACGATCTCGCCCGCGCGCACGTCGGCCGAGACGCCGCGCAGCACCTCGATCTCGCCGTATCCGGCGTGCACGTCCGTGAGCTCCAGCAGGACCTCGCCGGGGCCGTCAGCGGCCAAAGTACGCCTCCACGACCTTCGGATCCCGGCGGACGACGTCGGGCGGGCCCTCCGCGATCTTCTGCCCGTGGTCGAGCACGATCACCCGCTGGGAGATGTCCATCACCACGTCCATGTTGTGCTCCACCAGCAGCACCGTCTTGCCCTGCCGGTGGAGCGCCCGGATCTGGGTCTTCATCTGCTCGATCATCGTCGGGTTCACCGCGGCGGCCGGCTCGTCGAGCAGCAGGAGATCCGGATCCGGCATGAGCGCGGCCGCGAAGGCGAGCAGCTTCCGCTGGCCGTACGAGAGCGTGCCGGCCGGAGCGTTCGCGCGGGCGCCCAGGCCCACCGAGTCGAGCAGGCTCCGCGCCCGCTCGACCGCCGCCGCCTCCAGCCGCCGCACGCGCGGGGCCCGCACCAGCCGGGCGAACACGTTCTCCTCCTGGTGCTGCTGCAGGAACGTCAGCAGGTTCTCGAGCGCGGAGAGTCGCGGGAAGACGCTCACGAGCTGGAAGGTGCGCCCGACTCCCAAGCGGGCGATCCGGTGGGCCGCGACCCCGGTGACGTCGCGGTCGCGGACGATCACCCGGCCCCCGTCGGGCGGCAGGTACCCGGTGACGCAGTTGAACAGCGTGGTCTTGCCCGAGCCGTTGGGACCGATGAGGCTCACCAGCTCGCCCGCCTCGACCGACAGGTCCACCGCGTCGACCGCGGTGACCCCGAGGAAGCGCTTGGTGAGGCCGCGCGTCTCGAAGAGGGCCACCGCTAGGCTCCCGACGAGGACGGCCGCCGCCGGCCGAGGGCGCCGCCGCGGCGCAGCAGGCCCTCGAGGCCGTCGGGGGCGCGGATCACGATGAGCAGCAGGAGGAGCCCGTAGATCACCATGCGCCAGGTCGGCGCCATCCGGAGCACCTCGGGCAGCGCGGTGAAGGCCGCCGCGCCGACCACCACGCCGCGCAAGCTCCCGACCCCGCCGAGGAAGATCATGACCAGGAGGTTGACGCTCAGGCTCACGGTCAGCTCGCCCGGGCAGAGCACGCCCACGTAGGAGACGTAGAGCGCGCCCACCCCGCCCGCCACCGCGCCGCCGATGACGAAGGCCAGCATCCGGTACTTGAGCGGATCGATCGACGCGGCGGCGGCCAGGGTCTCGTTGTCCCGCACCGCGTGAAACGCCCGGCCCAGGCGGAACGTGGTGAGGCCGCGATAGAGCACCGCGACGAGCGCGAGGGTGGCCAGCCCGAGCCAGTAGAAGGCGGGCAGCGTGGCGATGCGGAGGCCGGCGACCTGCGGCTTGGGGATGCCGGTGACGCAGAGCGGCCCGTGGGTGAAGTCGACCCAGTTGGTGGCCACGATCTGGGTCACGATGGCGAAGCCGAGCGTGCCCATCGCGAAGCTATGCTCGGTCAGCCGGAACATCGGCACGCCCACCGCGAGCGCGACCACCGCGGCCGCCGCCACGCCGGCGGGCAGCGCGACCACGAAGGGCCAGCCGGCCTCGGTGGCGAGGAGAGCGGCCGCGTAGGCGCCGAGACCGAAGAAGGCGGGGTGGGCCAGCGAGAGGCTCCCCACGTGCCCCACCACCAGGTCGTAGCTGAGAGCGAGCGCCCCGTAGAGGGCGGTGAAGATTAGCACGTGGAGGATGTAGCGCTGCTGGCCGGGCAGCGCCGCGGCGACGATCCACGGGACCGCGACCAGGAGCGCGGAGGCGAGGACCCAGCGCGCGGCCCGCATGCTCAGATCCCGATCCGGCGGCCGAAGAGTCCCTGCGGCCGCACCAGCAGCACCGCCACCATCACCACGAACGCGATCGCGTCCTTGTAGGCGTAGGAGACGTACCCGGCGGCCAGCGACTCCGCGATGCCGATGAGGAAGGCGGCCGCGATCGCGCCCCGCACGTAGCCGAAGCCGCCCACGATGACCGCGGCGAACGCCTTCAGGGTGAGCAGCGCGCCCACGTCCGGGAAGATGTTGAAGAGCGGCGAGACCAGGGCCGCCGCGGCGGCGGCGAGGCCGGCCGAGATGCCGAAGGTGGCGAGGGCCACTTGCTGGACGTCGACGCCCACCACCGCGCACGCCTCGCGGTTCTGGGACATGGCCCGCATCGCCTTGCCGAGCTTGGCGTGGGCCACGAACCACTCGAGCCCCGCGAAGATCGCCACCGCCGCGACCAGCACCAGCAGCCGCTGCCACGCCATCCGCACGCCGCCCACGTCGAGGATGGCGGCCGACAGGCGCGTCGGCACCTCCTTGGGCTGGGTGCCGAACACGATGATGGCCAGGTTGGTGAGCGTGATCGAGGTGGCGAGGGTGGCGATGAGCTGGACGTGCCAGGTGCGGGCCAGGATCGTGCGGATCACCCCGCGCTCGTAGGCGAGGCCGAAGAGCGCCATCGCGGCCACCGCGGCGAGGCCGGCCACCGGGTACGGCAGGCCCAGCTCCGCGTAGGCGTACCAGAAGGCGTAGCCCCCCAGCATGTAGAACTCACCGTGGGCGAAGTTGATGAGGCGCACCACCCCGAACATGAGGGCCAGCCCGGTGGCCACCATGGCGTAGAGCGAGCCCAGGGTGAGACCGTGGACGAGCTGCTCGAGGAGGTCGCTCAACCGACGGCTACGGCTGGATCGGGATCTTCTCGAGCACCTTGAGCTGGCCGCCGTTGATCTCGACCAGCAGCATGTTGATGAACGCCTGGTGGGTGTCGTCGAAGCGGATGCGGCCCACCGGGGTGTTGGGGACGTCGACCTCCTCGAGCGCGTCGCGGATCGCCTTGCGATCGGCCTTGCCCGTCTTCTTGATCGCCTGCTCGATGGCGGGGGCGACCGCGTAGCGGAACGCGATGGCGGCGAGGCTCCCGTGGATGCGCACCGGGACCTTCCAGCGCTCGAGCCACTGCTTCTCCCACGCCGGATCGAGGGCGGGCGTCCAGTAGGTGGCCTCCACCAGGCCATCCGCGATGTTGGGGGTGTCCCGCACCTGGTACAGGAACTCGACGGTGCCCATGCTCCCGCGCGCGAAGAGCTTCTGGTTGAGCCCCACCTCGCGGAACTGGCGCATGAACACGCTGCCCTCGCTGGCCAGCATCACCAGCAGCACCGC
>Ga0075433_10000677_pt1 | contig 23172 bp, 17 predicted proteins | sample RhiMethybrSRZTD2_FD_75299 | JGI IMG/M metagenome (GOLD analysis project Ga0075433, IMG submission 75299) | Populus rhizosphere microbial communities from Tennessee, USA - Rhizosphere MetaG P. TD hybrid SRZTD2 | ecosystem: Host-associated > Plants > Roots > Rhizosphere > Soil | place: USA... | reverse complement strand
GCGCAGGTGGCGCCCACCTGTTTGAACGCGGCCAGGGCTCCCTGTTGATCGGGCATCGGCGCCGAGATGGCCTCTTCGACCGCCGTCACCCTCGCGATCGAGTCCTTGAGCATCTTCACCGCGTCGTCTTTCTTGTGGGCGACCCAGAACGGCTCGGTATCGTTCAACGCCTGCTTGACGATCGTGATCTGCGCCTTTGCATCCGACCATGTCATCGACTGGATCGCCTTGGCCGCGGCGGTCTGGGCCGGGGCGATCTTTTTCATGGTCTTGTCGAGGTCTTCGGGAGTGGCAACCTTCTGAGCGACGAGAACGGTGCCCGACAGGGCAAGCATCACAGTAGCGATACAGGTAAAAAGACGCCGCATGTATGGGACCCCTCCTCGGGCCGATGCCCGTATGAACGATCCATGCTGGCATGGGTCCGGACAGTCGTTCAAGCCCGGGTGGCTCAGGAGGTGGCGAGAGGTAACGGCCGCGTGGACACAAAGCGATCCCGCACTTGCACTGCGAGATCCGGCCGATTGCTGATCAACGCGTCGGCGCCCCACTCGAGCAGACGGCGCATGTCCGCCTCGTCGTCTATCGTCCACACCTCCACTTCGAGTCCGGCACGATGGGCGTGTCGGATGAATCGAGGCGAGACGACGCGAACGGCGGCGGCCCATTCGGGTACCTGGTATCCTCCGAACGGCGGACGTCGAACCGGCCATCCCGCCCACGACCGATACAACGCGAGACGCACTTCGGGATGGCCCGCGCTGCTGGCCATCTCCGGCAGCGTGTGACGAGCGGCGCGGAGCGCACGCATGCCAAAGCCGGCTGCGCACACCCAATCGACGGCCCCGGCGCGGCGGACCGCGTCCGCCAGCGCGCGTCCCATTTCGCCCGAATCGACCTTCATCTCGACGATCGTGGGCACCTCCCTGTAGCGCTGAAGCACCTCGGCGAGTGTCGGGATCCCGATGTTTCGCCCGCGGAAGGGATGATCGCCGCGCCCATCGGTGAAGTGATACCCCGCATCGACTCGCGCGAGCGCGGACGCCGTGTGCGCGTCGACGCGGCCAGAGGCGTCGGTGGTCCGGTCGAGGGTCTGGTCATGACACACGACGACCACGCCGTCGGCGGAGAGTTGAACATCGAGCTCCAAACCGTCGGCCCCCGTGGCCAGACCACGATCGAAGGCGGCGATGGTGTTCTCGGGACCAAGGGCGGCTCCGCCGCGATGCGCGAACACGCGGGCTCGGCGGGAACCAAAAAAAGGCACAATGCTGAGTATTGTGCATTGGGCATTGGGCAGTCAGCATTGATAGGATCAGGTCATGTCCAGAAGTTCGTCGGTCTCCTCCCTAGGTGCGTTGCGTCAGGCGGTCGAGCGCGGTGAGGTGGCTCGTCGCCCCGTGCAGGAGGAGGTTCGCGACAACCTGATTCGCAAGTTGCGCGAGGGCGGGCCGCTCTTTCCAGGCATCATCGGCTACGACGACAGCGTCGTTCCGCAGCTCGTCAATGCCCTGCTGTCGCAGCACAACTTCATCCTGCTCGGTCTGCGCGGCCAGGCCAAGACGCGGCTGCTTCGCGCGCTCGTCACGCTGCTCGACGACGAGGTCCCGGTGATGCCCGGATGCGAAATCAACGACGATCCACTGGCGCCGATCTGCGCGGCGTGCCGCACGCGCGTCGCACTCGAAGGCGATGTGACGCCGATTCTGTGGCTGCCGCGCGATCTCCGCTACGTCGAGAAGCTGGCGACCCCCGATGTCACGATCGCCGACATGGTGGGCGACATCGATCCGATCAAGGCGGCGCGGGCGGGGCTGCAGCTCTCCAACGAGCTGACGATGCACTACGGCCTGCTGCCGCGCGCGAACCGCGGCATCTTCGCGATCAACGAGCTCCCGGATCTGGCCGGCAAGATCCAGGTCGGCTTGTTCAACATCATGCAGGAAGGCGACGTCCAGATTAAGGGCTACCCCGTTCGCCTGCCGCTCGATGTCCTGATGGCGTTCACGGCCAACCCCGAGGACTACACAGCTCGCGGCAAGATCATCACGCCGCTCAAAGATCGCATCGGCTCCGAGATCCGCACGCACTATCCGACGGGACGCGCCGACGCGATGGCGATTACCGCGCAGGAGGCCTGGGTGTCGCGGAACAGCTCCGCGCCGCGCGCCGACGTGCCGCAGTTCGTGGCCGAAGTGGTCGAAGAGGTGGCGTTCCAGGCGCGACAGGATCGTCGCATCGACAAACGATCGGGCGTGAGTCAGCGGCTGCCGATCTCAGCGATGGAGAACGTGGTCTCGAATGCCGAGCGTCGAGCCATCGCCTCGCATGAGGAGGTCGCTGTCGCACGCGTGACCGACGTCTACGCCGCGCTGCCCTCGGTGACCGGCAAGTTCGAGATGGAGTACGAAGGCGAGCTGAAGGGTGCCGAGGTCGTCGCGCGCGATCTGATTCGTGCGGCAGTGGCCAGCGTCGCCGAAGGATACTTGTCGCACCTCGAGACGCGAACCGTCGTCGAGTGGTTCGATCTCGGCGGCAGCCTGCAGCTGGGCGACGCGATGAGCGCCGAGGACGTGATCGGACACGCGCGGCAGGTGCAGGGACTCGTGGAGCTGGCCTACGACGCCGGCATTCCACGCAATGCGTCGGCGCCGATGCTGGCGTCGGGAATCGACTTCATGCTCGAGGGGCTGTACGCCACGCGAAAGATCAGCCGCAGCGAAGAACGCGGCTATCACGGCGCCGAGCCGACCGTGCGCAAGCCGGCGAGAGAGATGAACCTCGACGATGAACCGCGAGTGCCGTCGGGTGGCAGTCGAAAGAAGTACTACAACTGAGGTGGGCCGCCTCAAGGCAGCCCCTACGATGTGAAGTTTAGATACACCAAGTACACCGGCGACCTGCTCGACGAGATCGACCTCGAGGATCTCGTGTCGAAGCTGTCTGATCTGCTGCTCTCCAGCGGCTTCAACAATCCGTGGGGCGCGCCGATGGACGACGACAGCGACCGCACCATGCAGGCGCTGCACGATGCGATTCTCGAAGCGCTCTTCAGCGGCGGCGTGCTGTCAGAGGACGCGATTCAGCGGCTGCTCGGCGAACCCGCCGACGGCGATCAGGAACAGGCGCGTCAGCAGCTCGAGGATCTGGTCCAGCAGATCATCGAGCGCATGATGGAACAGGGGTTCGTCACCGGGGCGCCCGACCTCGAACGCGAGCGCGAGCATCGTCGTGGGAACGGCGGCGGCTACGGCGAGGACGCCGGGCCGGTGAAGTTCGAAGTCACCGACAAGGCGCTCGACTTCCTCGGCTATCGCGCCTTACGCGATCTCCTCGGATCGATCGGTCGCAGCGACGCCGGCCGTCACGAGACCAGGCACTTCAGCACCGGCGTCGAAACCGCCGCCGCGCCGAAGCCGTACGAGTTCGGCGACACGCTCAACATCGATCCGAGCAGCACGATCCTCAACGCGGTGCAGCGGATTGGCAGCCGCCAGGCGGCCGCCGGATCGGCCGGCGCCGCGTTCCCGGCGATCGACGTCGACTATCCCGATTTGATGGTGGCGCAGAGCGAGTATCAGAGCTCGTGCGCAACGGTGCTCATGCTGGACTGCAGTCACAGCATGATCCTCTACGGCGAAGATCGATTCACGCCGGCAAAGCGCGTCGCCTTGGCGCTCGCCCATCTCATTCGCACCCAGTACCCGGGAGACTCCCTGCGCGCGGTGCTCTTCCACGACTCCGCGGAAGAGATCCCGCTCAAGCAGTTGGGCCGCGTGCGCGTGGGGCCGTACTACACGAACACGCGCGAAGGGCTCCGCTTGGCGCGCCGCATCCTCGAGCGTCAGAAGAAGGACATGCGCCAGATCGTGATGATCACCGACGGCAAGCCGTCAGCGTTGACTCGTCCCGACGGGCAGATCTACAAGAACGCCTTCGGTCTCGATCCGTTCATCGTCTCCGAGACGTTCGCTGAAGTGAGCGCGTGCCAGAAGGCCGGCATCATGATCAACACGTTCATGCTGGCGCGCGATCACGACCTGGTGGCGTTCGTGCGCCGAGTCGCCGCCATCTGCCGTGGCAAGGCGTACTTCACCACGCCGTACACGCTCGGGCAATACGTGCTGATGGACTACATGGATCGGAAAACGCGAACGATTCACTGAGCGGAACGCCTGTATGTCCTGGATGCTGCCACCGACGATTCCGATCTTTCCGCTGCCGAACGCAGTGCTCTTTCCAAACGTATTCTTGCCGCTGCACATCTTCGAGGCCCGCTATCGCGCGATGGTGCGCGATGCGCTGGCCAGCGATCTGATCATCGGCATGGTGCTGCTGCGGCCTGGATACGAACGCGACTACGAGGGACGGCCGCCGGTGTATCCGGTGGGCTGCGCCGGCGTGATCACCCATTCAGAAGCGCTGCCCGACGGCCGCTTCAACATCATTCTCAAGGGCATCGAGAAGTTCAGAATGACCGGCGAAGATACGGGCCGATCGTACCGGGTCGCCCGCGTCGAAGCGATTCCCGACGCCGGCGGCGATCACGAGCGCGAGGCGATTGCCTCGCACCGGCATCGTCTCGAATCGCTCGTGGCCGCGGCCACCGAACACAGACGGCAGGAACCGAAACTGCCTGAATCCGTGCCCGATCAGGATCTCGTGAACGCGCTGGCTCAGTACTTTTCGTTCGAGCCGCTCGAACGGCAGGCACTGCTCGAGTGCGAGAGCGTGCTGTCGCGGTGTCTCGCCCTCATCGACCTGCTCGAGATGAGGACGATGGCACTACGCGGTTCGAAGTGGGTGAGCGGCGGGGTACATTGAGGGCCGCCCAGAGACGGCCCCTGCATTGCCCCCACTTTCCGAACACTACGGACCAAATGACGACGTCGATCCAGCCGACGCCAAGAGCGACGTCGAAGACGTCGTAACGATCTCGCATCGTTTCGCCATACCGGGCGCCGGATCGCCGAATACGCTGTTGCTACACGCTGTGCCGTCGGTCACTGTCCTGTAGGCATAGAGGCCGTTGGCGCCGTATCGCACCTGTTGCGTGCCGGCAAAGTAGCAATATCCATTTTCATACGCGCAGAGATTCCAACTGACGGTCGCCGACGATGTCGAGAGGTCGCACCGCTTCGCCAGACCCGGCGCCGGGTCGCCGAATACGCTGTTGCTGCACGGTGTGCCGTCGGTCACCGTCCTGTAGGCATAGAGGCCGTTGGCGCCGTATCGCACCTGCTGCGTGCCGGCAAAGTAGCAATATCCACTTTCATACGCGCAGAGACTCCAACTGACGGTGGCCGACGATGTCGAGATGTCGCATCGTTTCGCCAAACCTGGTGCCGGGTCTCCGAATACGCTGTTGCTGCACGGTGTGCCGTCGGTCACTGTCCTGTAGGCATACAAGCCGTTCGCGCCGTATCGCACCTGTTGCGTGCCGGCAAAAGCGCAATACCCACTTTCATAGGCGCAGAGGCTCCAACTGGTGGTCGACGACGTCGCGGTCTGACATTGTTTCTGGACACCCGGCGCAGGATCGCCGAAGACGCTGTTGTTGCACGCCGTGCCGCCGGTCAACGTCCTGTAGGCATACAAGCCGTTGGCGCCATATCGCACCTGTTGCGTGCCCGTGAACGCGCACGTTCCACCTTCGTTCGCGCAGAGGCTCCACGTGCCGGTCGACGTCGCGGTTGCATCGGTGTCGCATTGTTTCGCCATGCCCGGGGCGGGATCGCCGAATGCGGCGTTGCTACACGCCGTGCCGCCGGTCAGCGTCCTGTAGGCATATAAGCCGTTGGCACCGTATCGCACCTGTTGCGTGCCGCTGAACGAGCAGGTGTCCCCTTCGCGGGCGCAGAACGTCCATCCACTCGTCGGCGGTGGCGGCGGAGCACCGCCCCCGGCGGTGACGCTCCACGCGAACGTTTGCGACGAGTTCAACACACCGTCATACACGGTCGCCGTAACCGTGTAGTTGCCCGCTGTCGTCGGCGTCCCCGAAATGTATCCAGTTCCCACCATCAGGCTCAGGCCCGGTGGAAGGCCCGCGGCGCCGTAGCTGACCGGCAGTCCATCTGGATCCGCACCTTGCAGTTGCAGGCTCGTCCCCTGCCCGACGACTGAGGAGCGGCTGCCCGGATTGACGAGCGCCGGAGGCTCATTGCTGTATCCGCACACTTCGCCCGATTTCGAACCTTCGGCGTGACTGCCGTTATACGCGGATACCGCAAAACAGTAGCGTTGCCCCGCGCCTGCACCGGACCATCCGTACGCCGTCGACAAGCCGACGTCGAAGTGCTGGGTATACGAACCCGACTGCGTGCCGACGTGCACCATATAGCCGGCAACCGTCAGGTCGGAGTTGGGATCCCATGCGAGAGAGATGGTGTCGGCAGCGGCGGTTCCGGCGACGGCGGTAACGATGACGGTCGATGCGAGAGCAGTGAGAACGCGTACGCGAAGGAATCTATTGTTCATGTTCTGGGATCGGCATGTGTCCGAACCTCCCAGAACACCAGGGACCAAGAGGACTCGTGATCGCTTCGCTACCGCGCGTGCCTTCGAACGGTGAGCGACATACCGTGAGGCGATCGTTTTCCAGCGGTAGCAAGTCGCGGCCCAGATTTGTACGGATCAGGTCGGCTCAACAAATCTCGCGAGAACTTCCGATTTTTGCGAGTTGTCAATCGGGAAAGAACTTGAGCTGCATCGGGTATGTTCCGGATTCCGTCACGTAATTACACTTAGCGTCGTGTGAGTGACACCGCCTAAGAGACACTCGCCAACACCTAGGTCTTCTGTAAGCGTGCGCCGCTCGACCGCCGCACGGTCGCGCAGCGCACCTCTACACGAAGTTTGATTAGGTTTGCCGAGCCGGGTGAAGGCGGCCCGCCCTGCGTTCAGAATCTCCGCTTCACCGTCCAGGTAAAAGTCCGCGTCGCGGTCAGTCGACCCATCCGACACGCGAACCGTCACGGTGAACGAACGTGAGGCCGATCCGCCAGTCGCGGTGACGGTCGCCGATGCTGCATGCGTGCCGGCCGTCGGCGGCGTGCCGGAGATCAGACCGGTCGATGCCGCCACTGAGACGCCGGCGGGCAAACCCGACGTACTGAACGTCAGCACGTCTCCGTCAACATCGTTGCCGACCAGTTGCAGCGTCCTCTCTTCGCTAGAACGCCTCGCGTCCTTGCACGAGAGGCTTCGTGCTCTTCGTGTTCTTCGTGGCTATTCGTCGGCGAGCGCCAGATACAACGCGACCGGCGCAAACAGCACGAACACCGCTCCAACGAGCATCAGCGCGACGCTGCCATGAAGCGTCGTCGTCATCAGCGTTGCCGCTGCCCTTCCGAGCGGCGCGACTTCGAGCGCGCGCGCGCCGATCCATCCAGTTGCCTCTTGAACGGCAGGCCACACCAGTCCGATCAGGGCAATCACCAGACCGATCGCGCACGCACCGGCCACGCCATGCGACCAGGTCAGCGGCCGTGCTGCCGCATGCACGGCTTCGAGACGAGCCCGCACGGCCGAGCGCCACCACACCTGACCGGCGGCCGGCACACGGATCTCACGTCGAGCACGCTCGTGATCGGCGGACATCACGCGCGTCAGCTCGGCGACCTCGCGGCAGCTCTCACAAACGTCGACGTGCGCGGCGAGCGCCTCGTCGTCGATGCGCATGCTGCGGCGATCGAGGAGCATGGCAACCACCTCCACTTCACGAGGGCACCCCTCGGCGTGGCTTGCTGAAGCCGTGCGGATCATGAGCGTTCTCCCGACCCGTGAAGAAGCGCGATGAGCCGCTGGCGCGCACGGTGCAGCAACGCCTTCAGACTCGAGGTGCGAAGCCCGAGCAGCCGCGCGATCTCTTCGTGCGAGAACCCCTGCGCGTACGCGAGCCACAGCATCGAACGATCGCGCGCCTTCAACTTGCCCATCGCTCTGGCCAGATCGAGACGCCGCACCGCCCGCTCGCCCATATCGATCGGGTCGGTCGAGAGGTCGACGGGGGTCGAGTCGTCGAGCCCCGCGCGTTCGCGACGCGGACGCCGGCGATGGTCGTGGACGAGGTTGGTGGCGATGCGAAACAGGTAGTGGCGTCTGTGCTCCTGGCTCTCGAACGTGGTGCGCGTGCGGAGGAAGCGGTAATAGGCTTCCTGCAGCAGATCGTCGGCGAGCCGATCGTCGCTGGTCATGCGCGCCAGATAAATCCAGACCGGCCGCGCCGTCTGTTCGTAGAACAGACGAAACTCGTCCTCCGTCATCTGGAACGTTCGCTCGGCATCATCGAATGCCCCGGCGCGTTCGAGATCGGTCAACACGATGTCGCGCAGTCCGCTCATGCTTCCTGCTCCGTCTTGCGCCCGTTCATGAGGCCCAATCGCGATGAGATCACATACGCGACGATCGCCGACGCCAGGAAGCCGAAGCCGAGCGCGGCGATGAGCACGCCGATGATCCAGAAGCCTTCCGAGACTTCCAGCGTGGTACGCGTTTGAACCAGCCAGAACCCGAGACCAAGCGCGCCGAGCACAACCCCGGCTTGCATCGTCCACAGGATCCGCGAGAGCGGCGCGCTCGTCGCCCGCGGCAGCTCTTGTTCGAGGCTGATGGGCGCTGATTCGAGGAAACGGCGTCCCGATGGAGACTGGATGTAGGCCATCAGCTCCTCGTTCGTGCCGAGGCGATCGAGCAGCTTGGTGTGGACCTCCGTCTGCGTCCTCGTGAGACGAAGCCATCGGCGGTGATCGACCGCCGTCTTGACCAGCCAGACGAACACTCCCACGAGAGTCGACCCCAGAAGCGTGAATCCGACTCCTGCAAGAAGCGTCTGCACCAGTTCGTACGAGCGGTCGCCCGCTCGCGGCACGTTGTAGTTGAACTCGCCGATGTAGTACGACGGCGTGCGAACGACCTCGGGATGCTGCTGCAGGAAGGCGCCAAGAGCGGGATACGGCGCCAGGTAATCCGCGCGCGTCATCAAGGTCGGATCGATCCTCAGCACTTCAGAGAGCGATGGGGGGTATTGACGGAGCAACTCCTGCAAGCGCTGGCGGGTCTCGGCGGCGTTCGCATCCTCTTGGAACGCGGGGGGCTGCGCCGCTGCCGGCCGGGGAGGCGCCTTCAGGTTGTCGGGAACCTGCGCGGCCAGTCTGTAGGGCGCGGTCAGGAGGCAAATCGTGGCGAGCGCTGCGCTTGCGGCGATCCGTTTCATACCCCCTATTACGAGGCGTCCCGCAAAAGGTTAACCGAGGCGTTCGGCCAAAACCTTGATAATCCGCTCCCCGTGGAAACGCCCGTTCTCGATGAAGATATTGCCGGTCTGACGCCCGGCTATGGCGCCCCCCGCTATGAACAGGTTCGCCACGTTCGTCTCGAATGTGTCCGGGTTGATCGTCGGGACCAGCGTGTTGGCATCGCACTCGATACCGGCGCGTCTCATGAGGTCGACATCGGGGTGATAGCCGGTGAGCAGGAAGACGCCTTCCGCCGGCAGGTGCTCACGCGCACCCTGCCGCTCGATCACCACCTCGGTCGGCGTAATCTCGACGACCTGCGACTCGAACCGCGCCGAGACCGACCCTTCCTTGATCCGGTTTTCAATGTCGGGCTTCACCCAGTACTTAATCGAATCACCGAGTGCCGCGTGGCGATGGACCAGCGTGACGTGAGCACCGCCTCGAAACAACTCGAGCGACGCTTCGGCTGCTGAATTCTTGCCGCCTACGACCACGACGCGATGACGATAGTAGGGGTGCGCATCAGTGTAGTAGTGCGAGACGTGCGGCAAATCTTCGCCCGGGATACCGAGCCTGTTTGGAATGTCGTAGTAGCCGATGGCGAGTACGACCGCGCGCGCGTGCCGCACCCGTTTCTGTCCCCTGCTCTCGCTCGTCACCGCGAACACATCGTCTTCGCGCTCGATCTCGACGACGCTTTCGTGAAACGACACGGGCACGGCGTAGGTATCGACGACCCGGCGATAGTAGCGGAGCGCTTCGAGGCGGGTCGGCTTATCGTAGGGAGTGACGAGCGGCAGCCCGCCGATCTCGAGCAGTTCCGGCGTGGTGAAGAACACCATGTGCATCGGAAAGTTGAAGATCGAGTTGACGAGCACGCCCTTCTCGACGACGACGTAGTCGAGGCCGACCTTCTTGGCCGCGATTGCGGTGGCGAGCCCGGACGGCCCCGCCCCGACGATCAAAACATCACGAACAGCCATCGAGAGATGTCGCGCTCAGGCGGGCACGCCGGTGCGATCGAGTCGGAAGGCCTGATGCAGCGCGCGCACGGCAGCCGCGGCATCGGATTCCTGAACGACGAGGGAGATGTTGCGCTCGGACGATCCCTGCGAGATGGCGATCACGTTGATGCGCTCGCTCCCGAGCGCCCCGAAGACGGTGGCGGCGATGCCGGGCGTGCCGCGCATGCGATCGCCGATGGCCGCAACCACGGCCACCGGTTGTGAGGCGATCTCCTCGATGTGGCCGCGTGACAGCTCGAGCTCGAGCGCGGTCCTCAACGCCTTGATCACGCCGGGCGCTTCCGACGCACTGATGACGAAGCAGATGTTGTTCTCGGATGAGGCCTGCGAAATCATCAGCACGTTCGACTGCTGCTCGGCGACGACGTCGAATGCCTTGGCCACGATGCCTGGGATCCCTTGCATCCCCGTGCCGCTGATCCCGACCAGGCTGACGCCGCGAATCGAGGTCACCGCCTTCACGCCGGGCACCGACGGATCGCCCTCGACGCTCACGCGCGTGCCGGCATGTGTCGGGTTGAAGCTGTTGAGAATGCGCACCGGGATGCGCTTGCGGAATGCCGGGAGAATCGTCTTGTAGTGCAGCACCTTGGCGCCGTAGTAGGCGAGCTCCGACGCTTCGCTGTACGAGATCTCCGACAGCGTTCTCGCTTCGGGCACCTCCGATGGATTTGCCGTCATCACGCCATCGACGTCGCTCCAGATCCACACCTCGTCGGCATCGAGCACCGCCCCGAGAATCGACGCCGAATAATCCGATCCGCCGCGACCGAGCGTCGTCTGGACGCCGTCGATCGTCGAGCCGATGAAGCCGGTAACGACCGGCGCATCACCGCGGGCAATCATCGGTCCCAACTGCCCCATCGTGCGCGCGCGGGTCTCGTCCATCAGCGGTTCGGCGCTGCCGAACTGGTCGGTGGTGACGAGGATCTCGGTGGCATCGATGGCCTCCGAGCCGCAGTCCCTCGAACGGATTGCCGCGGCCACGAGCGGCGCCGCCAGCATCTCGCCAATCCCCGAGATCGCGTCGAGCAGCCGCGGCGTCAGCTCGTGCACCATGGAGAGACCAAAACAGAGTTTCTCGAACCGCTCCAATCGGCGCTCGATCTCGGCGATCACGGCATCGCGCGCGGCGTCGTCGGCGACCAGGGCGGCGGCGGCAGCGTGATGCATGTCGAACAGCCGCCGGCGAATGCTCGCATCCCACTGCCCTTTCGAGGCGTCGCACGCCGCATCGATCAACGTGTTCGTCACACCGCTCATCGCGGACGTGACGACCGCCACACGATGTCCCTTGGCGGTCTGGTCAGTAACCAGGCGCGCAGCCTGCGCGATCCGTTCAGCGGAACCGACTGAGGTTCCCCCGAATTTCATGACGATGAGCATGGAACCTTCAACTTTACCCTACGTGCACCCGCGGTCGCCGCAGGGGATCCGGCTCAAACTGCCGCAGCACTTCGCGGCAAACCGGCGCGGTGTCGCCTTCACCAAAGGCCAGGAACTTCAGAAGGTAGGTGATCGGATTGCCTTCCGTCCACCCGAAGTACACATGGGGGATCTGTCCAGTCTGGTCTCGGATGTAAATCAGCAGGGCGGCGATCGCGTTGGGAATCGCCGGGCTGCGCGAACGCAGCACCCGGTGGCCACCGACCTCGACGCCGCGCAGCTTCAACACGTCGCTGAACTCGGACGCATCGCCTGGCTGCACCTCGAGAAACAGCACCGGATCGGCCGCCGGCACATGATGCGAATCGCTCGCTTCGCGCCGCTTGTCCTCGTACTCGGCCGGCAGACCTGACCCAGGGCGATTGGCGATGATGCGGATGGCGCCGCCGCTTCGCGATGCGTCCCAGATGTACTTGAGGGCGGTTTCGTCGGGCTCGAAGCCGTGCACGCGCAGCTCGGTCGAGCGCAGCGTGCGCGAGATCAACGACATGACCACAATCGTCACGATGAAGACCGACGCGATCTTGAGGCCCTCCGGCTGCTCGAACATGTTGGTCACCAGCGTGTAGAGGAAGACGCCGGTGATGACGAGGTACGGCAACCATCCGCGGCGGTGGCGCCAGGTGACGATCGCAATCGCGAGCGCGCCCGAGCTCATGAGCACGAGGACACCGGTCGCGTACGCGCCACCCTGAGCCCCAACGCTGGCCTGAAACGCGATGTTGATGATGACGGCGATGCCGGTGATGATCGCGACGAGCGGCCGCGTGGCCCGCGCCCACTCGGGCGCCATGCCGTAGCGAGGCAGGTATTTCGGCACCAGGGTGAGCAGGCCCGCCATCGCCGACGAGCCGGCGAACCACAGAATCACGATCGTCGCCAGATCGTAGACGGTACCGAACCCTGAGCCGAGCAGATGGTGCGCGAGATACGCCAGCGCGCGTCCGTCCGCCGCGTTGCCCGGTCGGAACGCGTCGGCGGGAATCAGCAGAACGGTCACGAAGCTGCTCGCCATCAGCATCACGCTCATGATCAGGGCGGCCGTGAGGAGCAGCTTCTTGGTATTGCGGATGCGGCCGCGAGGCGCGGCCTCAGTATCGGCCGCATCGCCCCGCACGAGCGGCATGACGGCAACGCCGGTCTCGAATCCCGAGAGTCCGAGCGCGAGCTTCGGGAACAGGAGCAGGGCCATCGCCACCATCACGACCGGGTGGCCATGCTCGGTCACCAGCATCGCTTTCCAGTTGGCGAGCACTTCGGCGTGCCTCCAGATCTCGCGCACCGCCGCCACGATCACGATGCCGTTGAGCGTCATGTAGGCGATCACGATCGCGACCGCGAGCGCGATCGCTTCGCCAAAGCCCTTCATGAAGACGCCGCCGAGAACGAGCAGCAGTACGATCGTCACCACGATCGGATGATTCAGCCATGCGGGTGCGAGCGGATTCTGAATCAGGTGAGCCGTCGCGTCGGCCGCCGACAGCGTGATCGTGATCACGAAGCCGGTGGCGGCGAATCCGAGCAGACACAGCACGACCGCCTTGCCCTTCCACTTCGGGAAGAGCTTCTCGAGAATCAGGATGCTGCCCTGGCCGTACGGACTCAAATCGGCCACGCGGCTGTACATCGGGAACGCGCCCAGCAGCGTCAGCGCGACGAGGACAAAGGTCGCCAGCGGCGACAGCGCCCCGGCCGCCACGAAGGCGATGCTGGGCTGATAGGCCAGAGTCGAGAAATAGTCGACGCCGGTGAGGCACATGACCTTCCACCACGCATCGGTGTGGGCCGGTTTGGCCGCACCCTCCGCAGAGTGCCCCTCGTAGAACCAACGGCTGAATTGGTCTCCGAACGTCGGCGGATGGTCGTGAGGCCGGGCGGCAGCCCGCAGCGGGAAACTAGGTCCTGGAGAGGTCACGTGGTAGGCCGGGACAGGTCCTCCAGCCTCTTGCCTATTGTAGCGGCGCCGGGAGCTGCGAGTCGCCCATCAGGTAGGCGTCGATTGCCCGCGCCGCGCTCCGGCCTTCGGCAATCGCCCAGACGATCAACGATTGCCCGCGCTGCATGTCGCCGGCGGTGAACACGCCGGGCACATTGGTCATCCACGACGCGTCGCGGCCGACATTGCCGCGATCGGTGACGGTGACGCCGAGATCGCGCAGCAGCGCGCTCTTCTCGGCGCCGACGAATCCCATCGCCAGCAGCACGAGGTCGGCGGGAATCTCGAACTCGCTGCCCTCGACAGGCACGAACTGCATGCGCCCGTCTCGCTTGACCAGTTCCACCTTGGTCGCGTGCAGCGTCTGCACGTGGCCATCGGGTGTGCCCGAGAAGCGCTGCGTCGATACCGAGTAGACGCGCTCGCCGCCCTCTTCATGCGCCGACGACACGCGGAAGATCTGCGGCCACTGCGGCCACGGATTATCGGCGGCCCGGTCACGCGGCGGCACCGGCATCAGCTCGAGCTGATGCACCGACCGCGCACCCTGCCGGTGCGTGGTACCCAGGCAATCTGCGCCGGTGTCGCCGCCACCGATGATGATCACGTGCTTGCCCGCAGCGCTGATGAACTCCTCGTCTGGAATCACATCGCCCTCGCAGCGGCGGTTCTGCAGCGTCAGATACTCCATCGCGAAGTGGATGCCTCTCAGCTCGCGTCCCGGAACGGGAAGATCGCGAGGCTGACCCGCGCCGCCGGCCAGGAGTACGGCATCGTAGTCAGCGCGGATGCGATCGGCCATCACATCGACGCCGACGGTGATCCCAGCTCGGAAGACAACGCCTTCCGCTTCCATGACCGCGAGTCGGCGATCGAGGAAGCGCTTCTCCATCTTGAATTCCGGGATGCCGTAGCGCAGCAGCCCGCCGATGCGATCGGACTTCTCGAACACGGTGACCGAATGGCCGGCGCGATTGAGCTGATCGGCCGCCGCCAGACCAGCCGGACCCGATCCCACGATCGCCACTTTCTTCCAGGTGCGCGTCGTCGGCGGCCGCGGCGTCACCCACCCTTCGTTCCAGGCACGATCGATGATCGATGCCTCCACCGATTTGATCGTGACCGGATCCTCGTTGATGCCGAGCACGCACGATCCCTCGCACGGCGCGGGGCACAGCTTGCCGGTGAACTCGGGAAAGTTGTTGGTCGCGTGCAGGCGCTCGATCGCCGCCTGCCAGCGATCGCGATAGACCAGATCGTTCCAGTCGGGAATCAGGTTGCCAAGCGGGCAGCCCTGATGGCAGAACGGGATGCCGCAGTCCATGCAGCGTCCACCCTGCGCCTCGAGCTCGCCCATCGGGTACGGCAGGTAGACCTCGCGCCAGTCCTGGATGCGCTCGGCCACCGGACGCGTGGGATGTTTCTTCCGGTGGATTTCGATGAACCCGGTCGGCTTACCCATGGACCGGTGTGCCCGCCTGCTCGGACGCGACTGTCGCAGCAATGCCGGTGAGCTCGATGGTCGTCACGTCGGCCTCTGCCTCGCGCGCGAGCCGCGCGGTCTGCTCGGCAAGCGCGCGCTTGTACTCGCGCGGCATCACCTTCACAAGCTGCCGCCGCAGCATGGCCATGTCGCCGAGCAGCGCCTCCGCGTAGCGGCTGCCGGTGAGTGTGACGTGCTTGACGATCGCCACCCGCACGAAATCGATATCGTCGGAGTCGATGAGCGGCTCGAGATCGACCATCTCGCGATTGCAGCGGCGCGCGAAGCTGCCATCGATGTCGAGCACATAGGCCACGCCGCCGCTCATGCCGGCAGCGAAGTTCCGCCCCGTGCGTCCGAGCACGACAACGCGCCCGCCGGTCATGTACTCGCAGCCGTGATCGCCCACACCTTCGACCACCACCGTGGCCCCGCTGTTGCGCACGCAGAAGCGTTCGCCGGCGACGCCGCGAACGAATCCTTCGCCGCCGGTCGCGCCATAGAACGCGACGTTGCCGATGATGATGTTGTCCTGCGACTTGAACGTCGACAGCGGCGGCGGATACGCCACGAGACGGCCGCCCGAGAGGCCTTTACCGAATCCGTCGTTGGCGTCGCCAATGAGCGTCATCGTCAGGCCGCGCGGCACGAACGCGCCGAAGCTCTGTCCCGCCGAGCCGGTGAAGGTAATCCTGATGGTGTCATCGGGAAGACCGCACCCGCCATGGCGTCGGGTCACTTCGTACCCGAGCATCGTCCCCACGGTGCGATCGGCGTTGCGGATGAACGCCTTGAGATCGACCGGCTCCTTGCGCTCGAGCGCCGGCAGGCAGGCTCGAATCAGATCGTTGTCGAGCGTCTCCTCGAGCCCATGGTCCTGCGCGCGCACACGCCGGCGCGCAACCGAGGCCGGCAATGCGGGCTGATGCAGCAGCGGCGAGAGATCGAGTCCCTTGGCCTTCCAGTGATCGAGTGCGAGCTCGACGTCGAGGCAATCGGCCCTGCCGATCATCTCGTTGATGGTGCGGAATCCCAGCTGCGCCATCAGCTCGCGCACTTCCTGCGCGATGAAGCGAAAGAAGTTCTCCACCATCTCCGGCTTGCCGGTGAACTTCTTGCGCAGCTCGGGATCCTGTGTCGCGATGCCCACCGGGCACGTGTTCAGATGGCAGACCCGCATCATGATGCAGCCCATCACGACGAGCGGCGCGGTCGCGAAGCCGTACTCTTCGGCGCCCAGCAGCGCCGCGATGATGACGTCGCGGCCGGTCTTCATCTGACCGTCGGTCTGCACGGTGATCCGGTCCCGCAGCTTGTTGAGCACGAGGACCTGCTGCGTCTCGGCGAGCCCGAGCTCCCACGGCAGCCCGGCGTGCTTCAGGCTGGTGAGCGGAGATGCGCCGGTGCCGCCGTCATGCCCCGAGATCAAGACGACGTCGGAATGGGCCTTCGCCACACCTGCGGCTACCGTACCGACACCGCCTTCCGCCACCAGCTTCACCGAGATGCGGGCGCGCGGATTCGAGTTCTTCAAATCGAAGATCAGCTGCGCCAGATCCTCGATCGAGTAGATGTCGTGATGCGGCGGCGGTGAGATCAATCCCACGCCGGGCGTCGAGTAGCGGGTCTTCGCAATCCAGGGGTACACCTTGTGCCCGGGCAGCTGACCGCCCTCGCCGGGCTTGGCACCCTGCGCCATCTTGATCTGCAGTTCGTCGGCGCTCACGAGGTATTCGCTCGTCACGCCGAAGCGGCCCGAGGCCACCTGCTTGATCTTGCTGCGCTTCGAATCGCCGTTGGCGAGCGGGATATAGCGCTCGGCGTCTTCACCGCCTTCGCCGGTGTTCGACTTGCCGCCAAGGCGATTCATCGCGATCGCCAGCGTCTCGTGCGCCTCCTGGCTGATCGATCCGTACGACATCGCGCCGGTGGCAAAGCGCTTGACGATCGCGTCGACCGGCTCGACTTCCTCGATCGGGAGCGCAGGTCCGGCCGGCTTCAGCCTGAACAGACCGCGCAGGGTCGCGCGATGCGCGTTCTGCGTGTCGACGGCGCGCGTGTACTCCTTGAAGATCGTGTACTGACCGCTGCGTGTGGCGTGCTGCAGCTTGAAGACCGTCTCGGGGTTGAAGAGATGGTATTCACCGTCGCGACGCCACTGGTATTCACCGCCGGGCTCGAGCTCCTGCGGCTTCACCGGTTGGCGCCCGAACGCGTGGGCGTGTCGGATCTTCACTTCCTCGGCAATCACATCAATGCCGACGCCGCCGATGCGCGAGGTGGTGTGCGTGAAGTACTTGTCGATGAACGCCTGGTTCAGCCCGATGGCCTCGAAGATCTGCGCGCCGCAGTAACTCTGCAACGTGGAGATGCCCATCTTGGACATCACCTTCAGCACACCCTTGTTGAGCGCCTTGATGTAGTGCTTGATCGCCTCATCGCGAGCGATCCCCGACACCATGCCGTGGGCGATCATGTCGTCGATCGTCTCGAACGCCACATACGGGTTCACGACGCCGGCGCCGTATCCGACCAGCAGCGACACGTGATGGACCTCGCGCGCGTCGCCCGACTCGATCACCAGCGCGATTCGGGTGCGCGTGCCCTCGCGCACCAGATGATGGTGCACGCCCGCGGTCGCCAGCAGGCTGGGAATCGGGGCCATCCGTGGTCCGACGCCGCGATCCGACAGGATCAGGATGTTGAATCCGGCCGCCACGGCCTCGCTCGCGCGCCGGCACAGATCATCCATCGCCGTCTCGAGCGCCGGACCGTCGTGCTCGGGGTCGAACAGCATCGACAGCGTCGTCGAGCGGAATGGCCCGCTCGGCGGCAGGTTGCGCAGCTTGGCCACGTGCTCGTTGTGGATGATTGGATACTTGATCGCGATCTGCCGGCACGATTCGGGCTCGGCCTTGAGCAGATTGCGCTCCGGACCGATGGTCGAACCCATATCGGTGACCAGCTCTTCGCGAATCGCGTCGAGCGGCGGGTTGGTCACCTGCGCGAACAGCTGCTTGAAATACTCGTACAACAGCCGCGGCTTATTCGAGAGCACCGCGAGAGCGCTGTCGGTACCCATCGAGCCCACAGGCTCTTCACCGGCCACGGCCATCGGCGCGATCAGGAAGCGCAGATCCTCCTGGGTGTAGCCGAACGCCTGTTGCCGCTTGAACACCGTTTCATGCTCTGGCAGCTCTGCCCGAGCCGCCGGCAGTTCCTCGATGTCGATCAGGTGCTGGTTGAGCCACTCCTGATACGGCTGCTCCGCCGCCAGCTCCTTCTTGATCTCTTCATCGTCGATGATGCGGCCCTTGACCGTGTCGACGAGGAAAATGCGACCCGGATGGAGACGCTCTTTGACGACTACATCTTGCGGCTCGACATCGAGCACGCCCACCTCGGACGCCATGATCACGAGGTCGTCCTTGGTGACGTAATAGCGCGACGGACGAAGGCCGTTGCGATCGAGCACCGCTCCAATGACCTTGCCATCGGTGAACGCGATCGAGGCCGGACCGTCCCATGGCTCCATCAGCGACGCGTGATAGTGATAGAACGCGCGCCGCTCGGGACCCATCGACTCGTGATTCGCCCACGGCTCGGGGATCATCATCAGCAGGGCGTGCGGGAGCGAGCGGCCCGCCAGCACCAGCATCTCGAGCACGTTGTCGAAGGTCGCCGTGTCGCTGCCGCCCTCGCGGATCACCGGCAGCACTTTCTTCAGATCGTCGCCGAACAGATCGCTCTGGAGCAGGCCTTCGCGCGCGCGCATCCAGTTGATGTTGCCGCGCAGCGTGTTGATCTCGCCGTTGTGGGCGATCATCCGATACGGATGCGCCAGCGGCCACGATGGGAACGTATTGGTGCTGAAGCGCTGATGCACGAGCGCAAGTGCCGATTCCAGCTGCTCGTCAGACAGATCGGGGAACATCGGCTCGAGCTGCTTGGCCTGCAGCATGCCCTTGTAGATCAGCGTGTTCGCCGACAGGCTGACGATGTAGAAGAAGCGGCGTGAGAGCGCGCCGATCTTCAGCGTGTCGACGGCGCGCTCGATGCGTTTGCGAATGACATAGAGCGTGCGCTCCGCCTTCGCGCTCCGCGCTTCCGCCTGCGCGCGCTGCGCTTCGGCGGACAGGTCGGCGGACACGTCGGTGTCCGCGATCGCGGCTGACACGTCGATGAAGATCTGCTCGAAGATCGGTTGCGTCGCTCGTGCGCTATCTCCGACCAGGCGATTGTCAGTCGGCACGTCGCGCCACCCGAGGACCTTCTGACCTTCCTCTTCAGTGATGCGCGCAATCGTCTCTTTAATGCGATCGCGATCGGACTCGTCGTGCGGCAGGAAGACGAGCCCGGCGCCGTAGCTGCCCGCGGCCGGCAGCGGAAAGGAGACCACGCGACGGAAGAACGCGTCGGGTGTCTGAATCAGAATGCCGGCGCCGTCGCCCGTATTGGCTTCGCAGCCGCACGCGCCACGGTGCTCGAGATTGATGAGCACGGTGAGCGCCTTGCGAATGATGTCGTGCGACCGTCGACCTTTGATGTGTACGACGAAGCCCACACCACACGCGTCGCGTTCGGTGCTCGGGTCGTACAGACCCTGTCTGCTAGGGGTGAAATCAGATCCCGAGAGAGACATGGTCGCCACATTCTGCAGATCTTTGCACCATGAGGGAAATACAATGATCGGGAGGTAAGCATTCGCTTCGCAAATGCTTACTTTCCTCGTTGAAGCAGCACCGCCCCCTTGCCCACTGTCCACTCGCCCCCTTTTGTGTGCCCCCTCGCCCCCTTTTGTGTGCCCCCTCGCCCCCTTCATCTGCCCGTTCACTGGAAATTCCGAGCATTCCCGCCGATCCGCTGCCTATCATCAGGGTTGGACATCGCCCCGGACGCCCTCTACCTGCTGAGGTACGAGGCCGATCGTAGGGGCGCGTACAGCGAGGAGTGACGGCATGCATGCACCGATGAAGTACGTGGAGAAGGGTCTGGCGCTCACCGCCAATGGTCTCTGGCACGTCTTCAATACCGCCAACAAAATCAAGCAGAACCCTTCCTTCACGCCACGCTGGTCCGACAAACCCCTTCAGAAGTCCTGGCAGAAGACGAAGCCGCCCCTGGGCTGGCCTCGCAAAACCGACTCGCTGTGTCCCAACTGCGTTCGCGAAGCCCGGCAGGCGATTCTCGACGGCAAGCAGGACGTCTCGGTCCTCCTCAACGAGAAGGTCGGCGAGATTCCCGCAACCATCGTCGAGAAGGACGGCAAGATCGTGATGGTGAAGGACTGCCCGGTCCACGGCCATTTCGAAGATGTGATGGCCATCGACACGGCGTTCTTCAAGCACCTCGAAGAGGTGTTCCCCGGTCGCGACATCCGCGCGCATAACGACGAGACGCTGCACAACCACGGCTCCTCGACCGTTCTTCACGGCCGCGGATCGGTGCTGACCGTCGACCTCACGAACCGCTGCAACATGATGTGCGATCCATGTTTCATGGATGCAAACCAGGTCGGCTTCGTGCATGAGCTGAACTGGGAGGACATCAAGCAGATTCTCGACAACGCCATCACCATCAAGCCGCGCCGTCAGATGTCGGTGCAGTTCTCCGGCGGCGAGCCGACGATGTCGCCGTTCTTCCTGGATGCGATTCGCTACTCGCGCAAGGTGGGCTACAACAGCGTGCAGGCGGCGACCAACGGTATCGAGTTCGCCAAGAGTGCGGACTTTGCCAAGGCCGCGGCTGAAGCGGGCCTGCGCTACGCCTATCTGCAGTTCGACGGCATCGGCAACGCCGCCAACTCGCACCGCCGCGTCGGCAATCTCTTCGACGTCAAGCTGCGCGCGATCGAAAACCTCTACAACGCCGGCGTCGACATCGTCCCGGTGATCACGATCGTCAACGGCGTCAACAACGAGCAAGTCGGCCGTGTCGTCGAATTCGCGCTCGACAACCCGAAGCGCATCAACTTCCTTTCCTTCCAGCCGGTGTCATTTACCGGCCGTGACGAGGAAGTGACGCCGGAGCGGCGCGCCGCCCAGCGCTACACGCTGTCGCATCTCGCGCACGACGTGAAGAACCAGACCGGCATCGGCGAGCCGATCCGCGACTGGTTCCCGATCTCGTTCATGTCGACATTCACCGACTGGGCCGATGTCGTGCACGGACCGGATCGCGAATGGGGCCAGCTTACCTGCGGCTGCCACCCGAACTGCGGCATCGGCATGGCGGTGATGATCGACAAGGAAACCAAGGAAGCCGTTCCGGTGACGGCATTCCTCAAAGCCGAGCAGCTGGCGAAGGACGTCGCGTCAGTGAACGACGCCTCGCGCGGCAAGTTCCTCTCGGTGGTCGGCATGGCGCTGGCGCTGATGCGCAACTACGACCCGTTCAAGGCGCCCACTCATTTCCGCGTCGCCGATCTGCTGAAGAAGTTCGACAAGACCTTCGGCGCCACCGGCAAGAACTACGGCAGCGTCAGCGGCGATCGCACGATGAGCGATATCGAGAAGCGCCGCGCCGACCGCTGGAACTTCCTGTTCATCGCTGGCATGTGGTTCCAGGATTTGTTCAATTACGACTTCCGCCGCACCGAGATGTGCATCATCCCTTACGGAACGCAGCAGGGTGAGATCTCCTTCTGCGCGTATAACACCGGCATCGGCTGGCGCAACATCCTCGAGAAGATGCACATGACGGCCACGCTCACGAAGTGGTACGAAGAAAACGGCCGCCACGAGATCTTCGCCGGCAACAAGCATGTGCCGATGGCAAGCAAGGACCACTCGCTGGTGCTGAACGCCGAGGCGGTTGCCGCCGGCGCACAGACGGATCTCGACGAGCTCGGCGTGGCAAAGAACGCACGCGAAGAGAAGCTCGCCGCGCGCAAGAAGAGTACGCAGCTGTCGCCGGACGACATTCAGAAGCACATGGACATGGAGCGGTTGTATCGCCAGGAAGTGCTCAAGGAACAGCCGACGATCCAGATCCAGGGGCTGCGCGGACCGAAGAAGAAGCAGGACGTCCAGCCCGTCACGCACAAAGACGTCGTCTAACGACGAAGGAATCGGGATTCAGGAATCAGGAATCAGAAGTTCAGAACGTAGGGGCCGCCTTCAGGCGGCCCTTCGTTTGTACCGGAACCGCAGGCCACACCACCTGTATGGTAGTATGGCAATATGGCTAAGGCGACGTTTACACTCGACGACGAGACGCTGCGAACCATTCGCAAGCTCGCCGATCGGAGCCGGAAGCCGCAGAGTCTGGTCGTGCGCGAGGCGGTCGCGCATTACGCCGCGCGCGAGGAGAAGTTGTCATCCGAAGAGCGCGACCGCCTGCTTCGGGTGCTCGACGACATGATTGCCCGCCCTGCTCAACCTGGCGACAAAACGGCGCGAGACGTCGACATTGAACTGCGCGACCTTCGGCTCGCCCGACGGAGCCGCGGGCGTCTTCATCCGATCGATTGATCGTTCATCTCGATACATCGGTCGTCATTGACGCGTTCTGCCAGCCGTTCCGGTCCAGGCTCGCTCTCCGATCGGTGATCGTCGCGGAACATCGCATCGCCGTCTCCACCTTGGTGCTGTACGAGTGGTTGCGCGGGCCGCGACTCGACTCGGAGATGGCCGATCAGGAAGCGGCGCTTCCTGCCATGGCCGCCGTCGAATTCGATCACGCGTGTGCACAGATCGCCGCCGGTCTGTACCGCATGGTGAAACATGCCCGTGGCCGAGAGATGGACATCGCGATCGCCGCGTGCGCGATCGAGCACGGCGCGGCGCTCTGGACGCTGAACGAGCGCGACTTTCACGACATTCCCGGCCTCACGCTGTATCGCACGTGAGGAACCGGCGCAGGTTACGCAGCCTCTGCTGTGCGCAGCAACGACTCTGGCGGCGTGAGCGCGGCCCTGGCGATCGACACCAGCAGCCACATCATCAGAGGGACCGTCAGCTGAATGCCGATGGTTTCTGCCGTCGGTACCAGAAACGCGACGAACAGCCAGCAGAGCGTCTTCCAGAAGTTCGCGGCGAA
>Ga0075433_10000675_pt1 | contig 23193 bp, 21 predicted proteins | sample RhiMethybrSRZTD2_FD_75299 | JGI IMG/M metagenome (GOLD analysis project Ga0075433, IMG submission 75299) | Populus rhizosphere microbial communities from Tennessee, USA - Rhizosphere MetaG P. TD hybrid SRZTD2 | ecosystem: Host-associated > Plants > Roots > Rhizosphere > Soil | place: USA... | reverse complement strand
GCGGGCGTGGCCGACGACGTGCTGCTGACCTACAACATCCTGGGGCCGGCCAAGACCGAGCGGCTGATGGCGCTGGCCCGCCGGGTGCCGCGCCTCGCGGTGGTGCTCGACAACGACGTGGTGGCACGCGAGCTGTCGGAGGCGGCGCGGCGCGCCCAGCACGACCTGCCGTTCCTGATCGAGTGCGACACCGGCTTCCGCCGCACCGGCGTGCAGTCGCCCGACGAGGCGCTGGCGCTCGCGCGGCAGGCCACCGCGCGCCCCGGGCTCCGCTTCCGCGGTCTCATGACGTTTCCGAACCGCGATCCCGACACCCGGGAGTTCTTCGAGCGGGCGCTGCCCCTGTTCGAGCGCGCGGGCCTGCCGGTGGAGGTGGTCTCGGGCGGCGGCACGCCCGCGCTGGCCACCGTCGACCGCTTCCCGATGCTGACCGAGCATCGCGCCGGCACGTGCGTCTACAACGACGCGATGGTGGTCTCGAGCGGCACCGCCACGTGGGATCAGTGCGCGATGCGGGTGCGCGCCACCGTGGTCAGCCGGCCCACCGACGACCGCGGGGTGCTCGACGCGGGGAGCAAGGTGCTCACCTCGGATCTCTACCACATGAAGGGCTACGGGCACGTGATGGAGTACCCGGAGGCGCAGGTCGCGCACCTCTCGGAGGAGCACGCGGTGGTCGACTTCGGGGCGTGCGCGGAGCGGCCGAAGGTCGGCGAGGTGGTGAGCGTGGTGCCGAACCACTGCTGCGTGGTCACCAACATGGTGGACGAGGTCTACGGCGTGCGCGGGGGCGTGGTCGAGGTGGTGTGGCCGGTCGCGGCGCGCGGCCGGGTGCGGTGAGGGCGCCCCGGCTCCCATGACCCGGACCGGCGCGCACCTGGTGGTGGAGGCGCTCGAGGCCGCGGGCGTCCGCCATCTCTTCTCGCTCTCCGGCAACCACATCCTGTCGCTCTACGACGCGACCCTGGGCAGCCGGCTCTCGATCCTGCACACGCGCCACGAGGCGGCCGCGGTGCACATGGCGGACGCGTGGGGTCGCCTCACCGAGGAGCCGGGCGTGGCGCTCGTCACCGCGGGGCCCGGCCACTGCAACGCGGTCTCCGCGCTCTACACCGCGCTCATGGCCGAGTCGCCGGTGGTGCTGCTGAGCGGGCACGCCCCGCTCGGCCAGCTCGGCCGCGGCGGCTTCCAGGAGGTCGACCAGGCCGCGGTGGTCGCTCCGGTCGCCAAGGCCTCGTGGATGGCCAAGGACGCGGGCCGGCTCGGCGAGGACATCGGCGCCGCGCTGGAGCTGGCGCGCAGCGGGCGCCCGGGACCCGTTCACGTGAGCCTGCCCGGCGATCTCCTCGAGGCCAAGGTGGGCGACGGGACGCCGGCGCACGAATCGGCCCGCGAGGCGCCCGCGGCCGCGCCGGCCGAGAGCGTGGAGCGCGTGCTCGCGCGGCTCGGGGCGGCGCGGCGCCCGCTCGTGCTGCTGGGGCCCGCGATGGCGCGCGGGCCCCGCGCCGCCGCGGTCGAGCGCCTGGTCGAGGCGACCGGGGTGCCCGCGCTCCCGATGGAGAGCCCGCGCGGCTTCAACGACCCGTGGCTGCACCTGGCCGCGCCCCTGCTCAAGGAGGCCGATCTGCTCCTGCTGCTGGGCAAGAAGCCGGACTTCGTGGTGCGCTTCGCCGACCCGGCCCACCACGCCGTCGGCTGCGGTGTGATCCAGGTGGACGCCGACGCCGCGTCGCTGCGCGGCGGCGCGACGCTCGGGATCGCGGCCGACCCCGCGGTGGTGGCCGATCAGCTCGCGCGCGCGGCGCGCGGCCGGCCGTGGTCGCATCGCGCGTGGGGCGACGAGGTCCGCCGGGCGCGCGTGACGACGCCGGCGGGCTGGGCGGCGGCGCGAGGCTCGGATCAGGCGCCGCTCCACCCGCTGCGGGTGGCCGCGGCGCTCCAGCCTCACGTCGACCGCGGCGCGATCCTGGTCGTCGACGGCGGCGAGTTCGGCCAGTGGATCCAGGCCGGCGTCGAGGCGGCGCCGCGGCTGATCAACGGCGTAGCCGGCGCCATCGGGGCGGCCATCCCGATGGCCATCGCGGCCCGGCTCCGGCACCCCGACCGCCCGGTGATCGCCGCGCTGGGCGACGGCACCTTCGGCTTCCACGCCTTCGAGCTCGACACCGCCGCGCGCTACGGCCTGCCGGTGGTCACCGTCGTCGGCAACGACGCGCGCTGGAACGCAGAGCACCAGCTGCAGATCCAGCACTACGGGGCCGACCGCACGGTGGGCTGCGCGCTGCGTCCGTCGCGCTACGACCAGATGGCCGCCGCCCTCGGCGCCCACGGCGAGCACGTCGAGCGCGCCGCCGACCTCGCGCCCGCGCTCGACCGCGCCATGCGCGCGGGCGTCCCCACGATCCTCAATATCGCGATCGCCAGCCTCCCCGCCCCCACCTACTGACGGGGTCAGGTCTTACATTCCGACATTTCTGGTGAAAATGTCGTTTTGTAAGACCTGACCCCGCGCTAGATGATGACCCCGCGCTAGATGGACAGGCGGCGGCGGGAGGTGGCGCGCTCCCACTTGGTGGGGTAGTCGTCGTCGAAGAGGATGTCGAGGTCGGCGGTCACCGTGATCCACGCTCCCGCGTCGATCTCGTCCTCGAGCTGCCCGCCACGCCAGCCCGCGTAGCCCAGCAGGAGCCGGTAGCGGCGCGGCCCCGTCCCGTGCGCGATGTCGGCGAGCACCGCCGGCTCCGAGGTGAGCGCCACGTCGGGAGCCAGCCGCTCGGTGCCCTGGATCGTGTACTCCCCGCTGTGCAGCACCGCCCAGTGCCCGATCTCCACCGGTCCGCCCCCGTGCGTGCGGATGCGCCCGGTGACGCCGCGGTCGTCGAGGCCGAGCTGGCGGAGCAGGGGAGCCAGCGGCAGCTCGGGCCCGGGCCGGTTGATCACGAGGCCATACGCGCCGTCCGCGTCGTGCCGGACGAGATAGACGACGGTGCGGGCAAAGGGCGAGCTCTCGAGCCGCTCGCTCGCCACGAGGAACTGCCCGGCGAGACTGCGGCGCGGCGCGGGGCTCCCCGGCGGCGCGAGGAGCGCGATCAGCACGAGCGCGCCGAGGAGCGCGCCGAACGGGACGGCAACGACGCGAGACATCCGGCGCACGGCGCTTACTCGATCAGCTGATCCGCCCGCTGGAGAAGCGAGGGCGGGATCGTCAGGCCGAGGGTCTTGGCGGTCTTGAGGTTGATGACCAGCTCGAGCCGGGTCGGGCGCTCGATCGGGAGATCACCCGGCTTCACTCCCTTCAAGATCCTCGCGGCGATGGACGCGACGTGCTGCCTCTCCGTCGTGAGGCTCGGTCCATACGCCATGAGACAACCCGCCGTCACATTCTCCCGAAAGAGGGAGATGGTAGGCAGGTGCCTCGCAATCGCCAGGCTCGACAGCTGCGCGCCGCTTCGCGCAATGGTCGGCGACGACAGGATCACGATCGCCTGCGCGTGGCCCCGCGTCGCGGCCGCGAAGGCGCCTGTGAATTCGCGCGGCTCCCGCACCTCGAGCTCCTGCAGCTTGAGTCCCAGCGCCCGCGCGCCGGTCTCGATCGCTCTCACCTGAAGCATCGGGGCCCCCGCCTCCCGAAGGGCCGCCACGCGTGAGAGCCCGGGAACGGCCTCCTTCATCAGGTCGAGCCATTTCCCGACCAGCTCGGCCTGATCGAGAAAGATACCGGTGATGTTCCCCGCCGGCCTCGCAAGGCTGGCGGCGAACCCGGCCCCGACGGGATCGCTCTCGAAATCGAACGCCGCGATGGGAATGGTCGACGTCGCGTCTCTCGCGGCTCGAACGGAGGCCGGCCCGATCGCCAGGATGAGATCCACCTGGAGGGCGACCAGGTCGGCGGCGAGAGCGGGCAGGCGCTCGCTTCGATCCTCCGCGAAGCGATACTCGATGCCCAGGTTCTGGCCCTCGACGTAGCCCAGGGCTCCCAGGCTCTCGCGGATGATCCTGATCGATTCGGCCGAGACATCGTCGGGGGCGGTGGGCCGGCGCCCGCTGCTGAGATACCCGATGCGCGGCCCCTTCCCCGCTGGCTGGGCCGCGGCGGCGAGCGGCGCGGAGAGGAGGCCCCCCGCGATGAGTGCCACGAAGACGCGTCGGTCCATCCGGTCACTCCGGCGCATCATCGCTGCGGGTCCTCCTTTCTGTCCGAGCCTCGAGCCCTCGGTCGGTGACTACGGTAGGCGGGGGCCGGAGACCTGTCAATCACGGCCCCGAGGCGCCGTCGGTACTCGCCATCACTTCGTCGTCGCGCGGCCCCCGCGTGACACAATATGGCGGACCATGGCCATTCCCGCGGGCCTGCGTGCCCTCCGGCATCGCGACTTCCGGCTGTTCTGGAGCGGGCAGCTCGTCTCCCTCATCGGCACGTGGATGCAGAGCGTGGGGCAGTCGTGGCTCGTGCTTGAGCTGACCAACTCCCCGTTCCGGCTCGGGCTCATCGGCACGCTCCAGTTCGGCCCGATCCTGCTCTTCTCGTTCCTCGGCGGCGCGATCAGCGATCGCGTGCACAAGCGCCGCATGCTGATCGGCACCCAGACCGCGCTGATGATACAGGCCTTCACCCTCTCCGGCCTCGTCTGGAGCGGCCACGTGCAGTTCTGGCACGTCGCGGTGCTGGCCGCGCTCTACGGGCTCGCCAACACCCTCGACATGCCGGCGCGCCAGGCCTTCATCGCCCACCTCGTCCCCCGCGGCGACCTGATGAACGCCATCGCGCTCAACTCGGCGGTGTTCAACGGCGCGCGGGTGGTGGGCCCGGCCGCGGCGGGCCTGCTGGTCGCGCGCTACGGCACCGCGGCCGCCTTCCTCTTCAACGGGCTGAGCTTCCTCGCGGTCATCGCGGCGCTGGCCGCGATCCGCACCGAGGGGGCGCCGCGGCCCCGGAGCGGGCTCGGCATGGGCGCGGAGATCGCGGAGGGCGTGCGCTACGCACTCGGCACTTCGCGCATCGCGCTCGTCTTCGGCCTGCTCCTCTCGGTGAGCCTCTTCGTGGTCAACATGAACGTGCTGGTGCCCCTGATCGCGCGCAACGTGCTCCACGAGGGCGCGCACGGCTTCGGTCTGCTGATGGCCTCTCTCGGGGCGGGCGCGGTCATCGGCGCCCTCGCGGTGGCGACCTTCTCGGTGGGCCGGCCGCCGCTCTGGGCGGTGGTGGCGCCCGCGCTGACCGCGGCGGGGCTGCTGATCGCGCTGTCCTTCGTGCACCACTTCGGGCTCGCCGCCGCGGTGCTGATGATGCTCGGCTTCGCCCAGATCACCTTCATGACCGCGTGCAACACCACCGTGCAGATCACGGTGCCGGACGAGCTGCGCGGGCGCATCATGGGTCTCTACGCGCTCGTCTTCGCGGGCATGACCCCGATCGGCGCGCTCTTCATGGGGACGGTGGCGGAGCGCTGGGGGGTCCTGCGGGCCTGCGCGGTGGGCGGGACGATGGGGCTGCTGCTGATCACGACCCTCACCCTCGTGTGGCGCCAGCGTCACGATCGCGCCGACCCACTGCCGCCGCGCGACGCGCCCTCCGCGCCCGCGGTGTAGCGCCGCGGCCCGTCGGCACCGGCACCCAGTAAGCGCACCATCGCGGCCGCGGCGCGCGCGGCCGGCTCCGCTCGGGCACAACGCCCACGATGCGACCCTGTTTGCCCGAATCTGCGCTCGCCGCCGGTGTGCAACCGAGTGCATTTTCGACGTAGCGCCGGTGGCACCGCGCTTGCCTTCGATCCCCGCGGCAGCCGCCGGGCCGGGCAGCCAATCATCGCGAAAGGGAGGGAGCCATGATCGAGGGAAATCTCGCGCGCGCGTCGATCGCGACGGTCAGCCGACGGGCATTCCTCGGCGGGCTGGTCGGCGCCGGTCTCCTGGCGCCGCTCGCGGCCCGGGCCCAGCAGCCGGACCGGTTCCTTCGCATCGGCATGCTGGAGCGGACCTCGATCGCGGTCAACGCGGTCAACGTGCAGAGCTTCCGGCACGGGCTGCGTGACCTGGGCTACGTCGAAGGCGAGCACTTCGTCATCGAGTACCGATCGGCCGAGGGCCAGGATCAGCGCTACCCGGGGCTGGTGAGCGAGCTGGCGCGCCTGAAGGTGGACCTCATCGTGACGAGAGGCACGCCGGCGGCGCTCGCGGCCAAGAGCGGAGCGGGCGCGATTCCGGTGGTGATCATCGGCGTCGGCGATCCGGTGGGCCAGCGCCTCGTCGAGAGCCTCGCCCATCCGGGCGGAAACGTCACCGGGCTGAGCGCGGCGGTGACCCAGATCTACCCAAAGCGGGTGCAGCTGCTGCGCGAGCTGGTCCCGCGCGCGACCCGTCTCGGGGCTCTCCTCAACATGAGCAACCCCGCGCTTCCGTCCCAGTGGCGGGAGATCGAGAAGACGGCGCGGTCGATCGACATCGAGCCCCTGCTGCTCGACGTGCGAAAGGTCGAGGACCTCGAGCCCGCGTTCACCACCGCGGCCCGGCTGCGCGTGGACGCGATGATCGTCGGGCTCGACACGCTCACCCAGGCGAACCAGTGGACCATCGTCGATCTGGCGGCCAAGTACCGGCTGCCCGCGATGTACGCGTCCACCGAGTTCGCGCGCGGGCTGGTCGCCTACGGGGTGAACTACCCCGAGATGTACCGCCGCGCGGCCGGCTTCGCGCACAAGATCTTCCGCGGCGCCAGGCCGGCCGACCTCCCGGTCGAGGAGCCCACCGCGTTCGAGCTGGTCATCAACCTCCGGACCGCCCGCTCGCTCGGGCTCACGATCCCGCCGTCGCTGCTGCTGCGGGCGGATCACGTGGTGGAGTGACGCGAGGGCGAACTTACGGCATAACGCCCTGCCGCCACGATCTCCTCGATACTTGGCGCGCACCCCCCGGCAAAACGCGGCAGATCGCTGCACCCGTTGCACCCTCCGCGCACCCAGTCTGTCCTACGAGCACCCCCAAGGAGGCAGCATATGGGCCGTCCCCGTCCACGACCGGTCGCTGAGACATCCACGTTCGACGACGCGCTGGAGATTGCGGCGCCGCTGTTGGAGCAGCTTGAGACGGTCGAGGTTATCCGGACCATCCTCGTCTCCGCGATCCGCATGAAGGCCGAACTCCCGAAGCTCCAGGCGGAGTACGCGGCCCTTCAGGCGGACGTGCCGCGTCTCCGAACGAAGCGGAGTGAGCTGCAAGCCGCGATCGACCGAGCGATGAACACCGTGATGGAGCTCCAGCAGCGTGTCTTGGTCCAGCTCCCGGCGTCGATCACGGGGACACGGTGAGTGCGATGACGCCCGACGCGACCCCCACCCAGCCCATCGCCCCCGAGGCCCCGCCGGCGACCGAGCCCGAAGTCGACCAGCCGCAGGCCGATGCGCCCGCACCCGGCGATCCGCGCGGCACGGATGTCCCGCCGATCGCGGAGCCGGCGAACGTCACCGCGGAGAGTCCCGCGCTCCGTGCCACCCTGAGCCGCATCTTCGCCGATCCGCAGTACCGCCCGGCCGAGGCTCCCGCCGACCTGGGGGAGCTGACCGACGCCGAGCTCGACAAGCTCTGGACGGACTACCAGAACGTGCCCTACGGGGAAGAGAAGCAGGCCTACCGGCGGATGCTCACGCAGGCTACGGACTTGGCGCTCAAACGGGCGCAGGGGGCCTCGACCAAGGAGCGGGTCGCTGAGGCGAACAAGCAGCGGATAGTCCAGCAGGCGACCGACCTGAAGACCGCCATCACGGCGCAGGTCCGGCAGGTGGCGCCCGACGTGGATCTTGATCTGTTCTGGGAGTGGGGCGCGCACATCGCGCAACGGGAGGCCCAGGCGCATCGGTTTCCCGACGCCTCCGCCGCGCTCGACTGGCAGGTCCGCCGTGCGATTCAGCTGGTGCAGCAGAAGATGGGGACGCCGGCGGCGCCCGCCGCCCGCGGGAGTCGAGGGAGCCGGCCCCCACGCCCGCGCACCATGGTCGAACAGCTCAACCAGATCCAAAGGGAGCACCGGGGCGGCTTGTGACCAGCCCTCTCCGCTGTCGCGCGTGCGGGGCGAGTCCGACGGAGCGAGGCGACCAAGTCAGTGACCGAGCCGTGGAGTACCTGTGCTGCCGCTGCCTGATGGGCGGGTCGGCGACACGCCCGCAGGAGCGGCCCGGCGTCACGGAAAACCGGGGGGGCGCTATGGGGGCACAGGCCCCCCGGTTGAGGCCCGCATCGCCGCCCATGATTTCCGGGGCTTCTGATACGCGAAAGCGTGACGGCGGGACGGAGCTCCCCCTCGCTACGGCGCGACGCCGTCTCTGGAAGACGAACGGGTTCGGCGGCCGGCCACGGGTCTCGGTCGCGGAGCGGGGCCGGAAGGCTCGCGAACGGACCCGCGCCTATCGGGCGCGGCGCCAGGGCATGCTGTGACGGCGCCGTTGGGATCAACGACGAAGCAACGCGGCGGTGTGACGGGGAAGGGCTTTGTCCCAGGCATCAGCGGAAACCCAGCTGGGCGCGCTCGCGGCGACGGCCTGATGCGCCGGAAGCTCATGCAGTCGTTCAAGGCGAACCAGAAAGAGGCCCTCGCCGCGATGGCGCGCCGCTGGGGCAATCCCCGCTACGTGCAGGACATGTGGGAACTCCTGGCCATGCTCGAGGGCGAGCTCTCGAAGGACGCGGCGGTGGCCGGCGGCGGGATTCGGGTGATCGTGTTGAACAACACGGGCCCCCATCCGCTCGACCCGGCGGTCCTTCGCGAGGCGGCGGCCAAGCGTGTGTTGCTGGAGCGAAACGGGCGTGACGGTGACGGTGGCGGGTGAGGGCGGCACTCTAGCGGCATGCCCTCCCTCGTTGATCTCCCCAACGGCCAACAAGGGCTGCAGCTCGACTACCACTTCAGCGAGACCGCGACCCGCTTCATCCTCGACCCCACGTTCATCACGGGCTATTTCGGCGTGCTGGGCTCCAGCAAGACGGCGAGCCTCTGCTGGAAGGGATGGCTCTACGCCCAGGCCTTCCCCGGCTCGCGCGTCGGTCTCCTCCGCAACACCTGGCCCAACCTCCGCGACACCACGATGGCCGAGTTCTTCAAGTGGTGGCCGCCGGACCTGGCGGGCCGCTATCACAAGACCAACAAGATTTTCGATCTCTTCCTGCCGAGCGGGGAGATCTCTCAGATCTATTTCCGCCATATGGACAGCGAGCAGGACATCTCGAACACCCTGTCGCTCAACCTCGATGCCCTCGGCTTCGATGAACCGCAGGGCGGACTGAACTCCACGGGCGGTCTCGACCCTGGCATCAGCGTGAACCTGTATCGCTCGCTGGTGGCCCGCGTCGGCCGTGACTTACTCCGGCCGCCCGGCATGGTGTGGCTCGTGGGCAACCCGCCGCCGCCGGACCACTGGATTGCGCAAGAATTCGGCTATGACGGGCACGGGGCACCGCAGAATCCGTATCCCGACCGGCGGCTCTACCTCGGCACGCGCGAGGACAACCAGCGCAACCTGAAAGCCGACTACTACGAGCGTCTCCAGCGGGTGTGGGGCGTCAACACGCCGATGGCCCGGCGGTATCTGGATGGGGCGTGGACGTCATTCGGTGTGGAGAAGCCGTTCCAGAATGCGTGGCTGCAGTACTGGGGGCCGGGGCAGGAGATCGCGGCCTTGCCGCCGCACTACACCGACGACCGGGGCGGCCATCCGGGACTTATCGTAGAGCTTGGGTTTGACCCGGCCATTTCAGAGAAGGACACGGCGGCCCGCTCAGCCCTGGTGGTCGCGGGCCAGGTGCGCCATCCCAAGCAGCGGGGCCGCATCCTGATCCTGGAGGGTGCGGCGGGGCACTGGAGCGTGTACGAGCAGTGCCGCCAGATCTTGAACGCGGTAGTGCGCTGGAAGGCGAGAACTGTTCGCATAGAAGACGTGGCCTACCCAAAAGCCCTTCGGGATATCCTCGACCGCGAAGCCCGCACGCGCAACGTGCACGTCCACATCGAGCTCGTGAAGCCCGACGGGGATAAGTTGCGCCGCGCCAGTGCCTGGAGCCCCCTCGTGGAGGATGGGACGGTCGTCTTCCCGACGACGGGCGCGGAGGATCTGATCGCGTGCATGCTGGCGGTGCCGGGCGATCCCAGCCGATGGGATCCCTTGACGCAGCCGGGTTATGCATCAGGGGGTTCCCGCCACTCGAGGCAGCGAGAACCCGGCTCCCGGGCCCGACCGTGTCGACGCCGGAGCGCGCGCAAAGCTATGCCCTGCGGGGCCGCGGGATGCCGCTGAGCGCCGTCGTCACCTGGGAGAAATTCGGGGCCCGCACGCCGGATCTCCGGGGCCGGGCGCGAGGCTACGCGCAGCGGCGACCCGGCTAGATGTTCCCCTCTGGGGAGCGTCTAGCAATGGCAACGAACGCTCGGCGATCCACTACTCGATCACCTGATCCGCCCGGTGGAGGAGCGATTGTGGGATCGTCAGACCGAGGGCTTTGGCGGTCTTGAGGTTGATCACGAGCTCGAAGTTCGTGGGCTGCTCGACGGGCAGGTCGGCGGGCTTTGCGCCCTTCAGGATCTTGTCCACGTACGCGGCGCTGCGCCGGAAGAGATCGAGAAAGCTCGGCCCGTAAGACATGAGACCCCCGGCCTCCACACTCTCCCTGACGGCGTATGCTGACGGCAGGCGGCTCCTGGCTGCGAGGTCTGCGAGCCGTGTTCGGTGGGAGCTGAGCATCGCATCTGACAGTACGAGGAGGGCTCCCACGCGCTCTTTGGCCATCGCCGCGAATGCGCCGTCGAACTCGTTCGGACCTCGGGCCTCCAGAAGTTGAAGCTGCACTCCCAACGACCGGGCCGCGACAGTCGCTTCTTTTATCGCGAGCTGGTGGTACGCATTGGCCGGGTTCGAGAGGATGGCCACACGGCGGATCTTGGGGACGGTCTCCTTGAGCAGCTCCAGTTGTCTGGCGACGATTTCCAGGCCGGCATAGCCGGATACCCCTGTGACGTTCCCGCCCGGGCGCGCGAGGCTCGCGACGAGCCCGGTGCCAACAGGATCGCGAACGGCAATCATGACGATGGGGATCGTCTCGGTGGCGTTCCTGGCTGCCGTCACTCCTTGCGTCCCCATCGATACGATGAGGTTCACCTTGAGCCGGACCAGCTCGGCCGCGAGGCCGGGCAGCCGGTCGACCCGATCCTCCGCATATCGATAGTCGATGACAATATTCTGGCCCTCAACCCACCCGAGCTCGCGCAGCCCTTGCCGGAACGCGTCGAGCAGGAGCGGCCTATCGGAAGGGGACGTCGCACTAAGAAAACCTATCCGAGGCACCTTTCCCGCCTGCTGGGCCCCGGCGGCGAGCGGCGCGGCGAGGAGGCTGCCAGCGATGCCAGTGATGAACGCCCTCCGGTCCATCACTCGATGACCTGATCCGCCCGCTGCAGGAGCGACGGCGGGATCGTGAGGCCGAGAGCCTTGGCGGTCTTGAGGTTGATGACCAGCTCGTACCTGCTGGGCTGCTGGACGGGCAGATCTCCCGGCCTGGCCCCCCTGAGGATCTTGTCCACATACGTGGCGGCGAGCCGCCACTGATCTGCGGCGCTGGGTCCGTAGGCCATGAGCCCACCGGCTTCCGCGTAGTCTCTCGTCCCGAACATGGACGGCAGCCGGTTCTGCTGCGCGAGCCTCGCGACCTCGTTTCGGTTCGAGTACATGACAGGGCTGACTGCCGGCACGAGCAATGCCTCCACGCGTCCCCTGATCATCGTCGAAAAGGCACGCTCGAGGTCGCCGGCCCGGCTCACTTCAACCGATTGAAGATGCAGACTCAGCGAGCGGGCGGCGCTCTCCGTCTGGCGGTAGTCAAGCACGGCGCCCTGGATAGCTGGATCCCAAAGGATCACGATTCGAGAAAGGCGCGGAACGACCTGCCTCAGCAGTTCCAATCGTTTCGCGCTCAGCTCCGGGGACATGGCACTGTTACCGGTGATGTTTCCGCCAGGGCGAGCCAGACTCGCAACGAACCCGGTCGCGACGGGATCGGTGCTGTTGGCCATCACGATCGGAATCGTCTGCGTCTGCTGCTTGACGGCCGCGATCGCTTGGTCGGTCGATGTCACGATCAGGTCTACGTTCATGCGCACTAACTCGGCCGCGGCTTCGTGAAGCCGCTCGCTCCGGCCCTCCGTGGACCTGTACTCAAAGACCACATGCTGCCCTTCCACATATCCGCGCTCGCGCATCCCCGTTTTGAACGCTTCGAAGAGAATCGGTCCTGTGCCGACCTGAAGAACCCCGATCTTCGTGATCTTCGAAGCCTGTTGCGCCTCGGCAACAGGGGCAGCGAGCACGGCTGCGAGGCCAGCGACGAAGACGCGACGGTTCACTTATTCGATGACCTGATCCGCCCGCTGCAAGAGCGACGGCGGGATCGTGAGGCCGAGAGCCTTGGCGGTCTTGAGGTTGATGACCAGCTCGAACTTCGTCGCCTGCTCAACCGGCAGGTCTGCGGGTTTGGCGCCCTTGAGGATCCTGTCCACGTAGATGGCGGCGCGCCTGCCCATGTCCGGGAAGTTCACACCGTAGGAGGCGAGGCCCCCGGCGTCGACGTATTCTCGGAACGCAAAGCTCGTCGGGAGCCGGTGCTTCAAGGCGAGCTGGGCGATCTGTGATCGCTCGCGAAACATGTTCACAGTCTCCAACACGAAGAGCCCTTCGGCCCGAGACCGCACTGCGGCGCGAAACGCGCTCTGGACATCGCGCTGCGGCTCTCGAAGTTCCACCGGGTGGAGCTTGAAACCCAGCGAGCGATTGACCACTTCCACCTGTTTGAGTTGATCGGCCGAGAGGGGATCGGAAAGGACAGCGACGCGACCGACGCTAGGCAACATTTCCTTGAAGACCCCGAGCCGTTTGGCCAGCAAGTCGAGGTGAAGGAAGAATAGCCCCGTGACGTTGCCACCCGGCCGAGCGAGGCTGGCGACGTAGCCGAGCGCCAGCGGGTCGTAGTTGACGCCCACCATGACGATGGGGATCGTGGTGGTCGCTTCCTTCGCGGCACGGGCCGCAGGAGCGGTGGCGGTGACGATGAGGTCGACGTTGAGGTGGACCAGATCAGCCGCGAGGGTCGGAAGCCGCTCGACCTTGCCGTCGGCGCTCCGGTACTCGAAGGCGAAGTCCTGATCCTCGACGTAGCCGAGATCACGCAACCCTTGGCCGAGCATTTCGAGGAACGGTGAAGGCCTGGGAACCACGTGAAGATAACCGATTCGCGGCACCTTCCCGGCCCGCTGCGCCTCGGCGGCGCGCGGCGCGGCGAGGAGGCTACCAGCCAGCGTGCCGAGAAACCTCCGGCGGTCCATCAGCGGTCTCATCCGGGCGGCAGTCTAACAAAGGGGCCGTTGGAGTGCACGATAGGCACCCGATCTTAGACCAGTGGAAGCTGCCCACCGGGTTGGGCGTCAGTCGGAGGCTCCTCGATCGTCACGGCGTGCTCGATGCTGGGGTCGCCGAGGTGCCGCACGTGCAGTCGGAGGCTTGCGGTGGCCGCCCACGCGGACGACGCCTCCCGCTCCCACCCGCAGGAACACACGACGCGCCAGCGAAGTTTCCCCGAGGGCATGAGCCGCTACCGTCTCCAGCTCCAGAGCAGGCGCCAGGCGAGACACCACGCAGCGTCGACCGCGCGCGCCCACAGCGGGTCGCGGGTCGTTGTCACTTGCGGCGGCGGCTCTAGAGTCGGGAGACTAGTCATCGCTACGGTTTGTAAAACCCCCGCTCCACTTCCCGATACTTCGGCTGCTTGACCTTGAGCCACTTCAGGGTCCGCCCCCCGACGTAGGGCGCGGCCCGATCCTTCGCCACCAGCCCTTCATAGCCCGTTCGCAGGACGTCCTTCCACGCCTCCAAGCCCGAGGGGCTCAACCGACGAACGGGCAGGATCAACCGCTCTCCCTTCAGGAGGTGCTCGAGGGCCTGCCGGCGTTCGCGCAGGGGTCGCGTGCGCTGATCCTCGCCATCGAGCTCCAGTAGATCGAAGGCCATGAGCATCGGCGGCGTGGCCACATCGCCCGCTGGCCGCCCACGGAGCCACTCGAAGCGGCTGATGAGCTGGCGGTCAAACACGGCCACCTCGGTATCGAGGATCACGGACTCAGCGCCCAGCCCCGCGACGGCCTGCGCCAACTCAGGGAAGCGCTGGGTGAACGCCTTGCCCTGGCGGCTGACGAGCTTGGCCGTCCCACTCTGCTTGGAGGCCACCATCCGGTACCCGTCCACCTTCTCTTCGTAGACCCAGCCGGGTCGATGGAAGGGCGTCGCGATCAGCGTGGGCTGCATGAGCAACAAGGTCGGAAGTTCGGCCATCCGTTCCAGTCTACCGTCCCGCCCCAGCGCCCCGGTGAGATGGCCGGCAGACCCCTCCACAGCCTCCGGAAGCCGCCCCCAAGGCGTACGTACGGAGCCCCCGTCATCTCTGGTAGGCTCGCGCTGCCCGGTGCGCCACGAGACGGTCCTTCGAGGCCGGCAGACTGTATGCTCCGGCCGGTGCCGGGCGAGGCGCTGGCGTGAGACCCACGCGACCTGGGATCCCGAGATCCGGGCCGGCCTCGAGGCGATCGCCCAGCTCGTGCAGCACACGCTCGGACGGCTGGACACGGGGGCCTTCCATGCGCGCACAGCGGATCGTTTTCGAGACAACACGGCCCGGACTCCCGTTCGTGAAGCGGCGACTGCGACACCGCGGGAGGATGGCGATGCCCGTCGCCGTCCTGCTGTTCTTCGGCCTCGCAGTGCCCGGTACCGCCAACGCTCTCCAGTTCGATAGTTTCAGTCTGTCGGCATTCATCGGGACAGACGGCCCCCATCCGGGCGTGCTCTTCACCGCCACAGCCCAAGACTTCCGTTTTCAGATGAACTTCCACGATTTTGAAGGAGCAAATGGAGACACCGTGCGCCTGGGTTGCTTCAGTCCCGACGCCTTCGGGAACTCGATTCCGATTCCGTGCCGTCCGGGCGGAACCGTCTCGGCCTTTGCAAGGCAAGGGGGCGGCATCACAGGCTTTGGCAGCAGTATGGTGCTTGGAGGACAGATCATACCGGGCTGCGATGGCAATCATCGAGATCCCGATCCCGACAGAGGCAGCACCCTCTGTGTCACCGGGCATGTTCTTGGCGGCTTGGGCTGGGGCAGTGCGGTACTGCCGCCGTTCGCAGGTCCGCCGCCCGGCCATCCGGTCCCGGCGCCTCCGGACATTCTGAACCTGGCGACGGTTGCGACGACCTTTGGGGTGTCTGATGTCGGCGCGACCATCTGGTCGAGCGAACACGGTGCTCCCACGCCGGTTGATTCCATCGTCTTCAACGGGCCCTTCGATCTCAACCCAATCGGGGGTGGCATTGGGCAGTTTGATCTTGAGTGGGACCCGGACACAGAGACATGGCTCCCCTTGTTCGCGGAAGGCCGCATTGATGTGACCGTGACGCCGGAGCCCGCGACACTCCTGCTCCTCGCGACGACGGGCGCCGGGCTCGGTCTCATCCGCCGGTCTCGTCGGCGCGGGTGGGAGCATGCCGCGTAAGCACACCTGCAGGGCCACGATTCCGCGGGCCACGGTAACGCCATGACGGAGCGCAGCCGCTTCCTCGTGGTCGTTGCTGCGGGCGCGGTGACGACGCTGCTCTGGGTTCTGTTTTCGCCCCGGCGGCGGCGAGGCCCGACATGGCCCGTCACGGCCGTACTCTTTGCATTGGGCTGGTTCGTTAGCCTCGCGCTTGCTCTCTACTTGGTCCTGAAATGAGGTGGCTGGAGCGGTGGCAATGGTGGAGGACACTCATGATCCACCGGATCGCATCTTGGCGGGCATCGCCGCAGGCGCCGCCGGGGCCCTGGCCGCCTACGAGGCCCGGAGTGAAGGCGATGGGGTTCCACCTCGAGCTCGAATACTAGACGTGCCCCTTGACATTATATGACTTATAGGTAATAATGGCACCCATAGAGAAGATCGCGATACGGATCAAGGCACTCCGGGCGAATCGGAAGATCACCCAAGCCGAGCTAGCCGCGCGGGCCGGAATCAGTCACGGCTACCTCGCGCGGCTCGAGACGGGGCGCCAGGACCCGACGATCACGACGCTCGAGAAGCTGGCGAAGGCCCTGAAGGTCCCTGTTGAGAAGCTACTGAAGTAGGTAGACACAAGGTGACCTGGCGCGATGCCAAAGACACCGCCCAGGTCTTGGTCCACCACCCGACCGCCGGTAAGGGAGAGCAGATGATGAACGCTGTCAGTGTAGGGCACCCGTCTCATCCCGCCAAGGCCCACCCGTACCGCGAGGGTCGCTGGTGACCGCCGCCACCACCGGTCGGCGTGTCGGCCTCTACTGCCGGGTCAGCACGACCGGGCAGACCGCCGAGAACCAGCTCCTCGCCCTCCGGGCCTTTGCCACCGCCCGCGGCTGGACCGTTACCGAGTTCGTCGATCACGGTGTCTCGGGCGCCAAGGAGAAGCGCCCGGCGCTGGACGCCCTCCACGCAGCCGTCCGTGGCCGCAGGCTCGACATCGTCGCGTGCGTGAAGCTCGACCGCCTGGCGCGGAGCGTCCACCACCTGGTCGCGATGGTCCGAGAGTTCGAGGCCCTCGGCGTGGACCTCGTGGTCCTCGACCAGGCGATCGACACGACCACGCCGAGCGGGCGGCTCCTCTTCCACGTCCTAGCGTCCATCAGCGAGTTCGAGCGCGACCTGATCCGCGACCGAGTCCTGGCCGGGCTCAAACGGGCCAAGGCCCAAGGGGTGCGGCTCGGGCGGCCACGGGCAGCGGTAGACCTCCTGCGGGCCCGGGGCATGCTCGCCGAGGGCAAGTCGCTCCGGCAGGTGGCCAAGGCGCTCCACGTGGCCTTGGCCACCCTGGCGCGGGCTGTGCCGAAATCCCACCCGTCGACCGCTCGCGCAAGTGTCCGCGAAGTGGCAGGTACCGAAGCCCTCCGGTGATGAGCAACAAAGAGTTGGTTTTGAGACACTGCCTCGAGGCGGCCACAGTGACGCTCGTGCGGACGCTCCCGACGGGGAAGCGGATGCGCCTGCTGGCCGAAGGTGTAGAAGCTCCACAGCTCGTGTGGGATGACGCTGCCCGGCCGCCTCGCGTATAGCCAAGCCGGCGTCCTCGGTCTTGCTCCACGAATAAGTGTCCTGACGGTGCGTCGTCCTGGACGGGATGCTTGACCCCTCTCTGCCGCCGGACTAATCTCGCGCCACCTGTCCGACCTGTCCCGGCTCGTTGGGAGGCCCCGTCATGCGCTGTCCGCGGTGCCAGTACGAGAATCCGCAAGGCATGAGGTTCTGCGGCGACTGTGGCACGCCCCTCCGGCAGCTCGAAGGGATTGCCCAATCAACCTCGTCGTATGCGGACCTGGAGCGTTTCCTGACCGAAGCCCGCGATCAGCTGACGGCGACCGCGGAAATCTTACGGGTCATCGGGACGTCGCCGACTGACGCCCACCCCGTCTTCGAGGCCATCGCCTGCAGCGGCGTGCAGGTGTGCGGAGCCTTGAGCTGCGCGGTGTTCGTGGTCGATGGGGAGATGCTACACCTCGCCGCGACCCACGGTGTCCCGGCGGCCCGGATCGAGCGGTTCCGCTCGCAATTCCCCGCCCCACTCACTTCTCCGGAAGACGCGATGCGCGCGGTTCGGGAACGCAGCATCTTCCACATGGCGGACATCGAGAACAATCCGGCGGCCACGCCAGTGCAGATCGAGCTCGCCAGGTTGGGTGGCTACTGCACGAGACTCATGGTGCCGATGCTGCGTGGCGACAACGCCCTTGGGCTGATTGCCGTGACGAGTGCCGCACCCACGCCCTTCCCGGAGCGGCAAGTCGAGCTGCTCCAGACCTTCGCCGACCAGGCCGTGATCGCGATCGAGAATGTTCGCCTATTCACTGAGCTTCAGACGAGCAACCGCGAGTTGACCACGGCGCTAGACCAGCAAACCGCGACCAGCGACATCCTGCGCGTCATCAGTCGCTCGCAGACGGATGTTCAACCGGTATTCGACGCGATCGTCGAGAGCGCCGTCGGTTTGCTGGAAGGGCACACGGGCGAGCTAACCCGGATCGCGGGCGATCAGGTCGAACTCGCCGCGCTCACGAGTACCGGGGACGCCGGCAACGCCGCCTTCAAGGCGCTCTTCCCACGGCCGCTCCACGCCGAGGGGACACACGCGGAGGCTATTCGCGATCGCGCGCCCGTCAATCTCGCCGACGCCCACACCGACCCTCGATTGCCCGAAACTCTGCGCGCCGCCGCTCGTGCCCGCGGGTTCCGGAGCAGGGTTGTAGTGCCGATGCTCCATCACGACCAAGCCGTCGGGGCGATCGCGGTGACTCGCCGCGAACCCGGGGGGTTCACGCAGGACGAGATCGCCCTGCTCCAGACCTTCGCCGACCAGGCGGTCATCGCCATCGAGAACGTGCGGCTGTTCAAGGAGCTGGAGGCGCGCAACAAGGACCTCACCGAGGCGCTGGACCAGCAGACGGCGACCACCGACATCTTGAGAGTCATCCCTCAGTCGCCGACTGACGTCCAGCCGGTGTTTGACATGATCGCCGAGAGCGCGGCGCGCCTCTGCGAGGCCCAGTACTGCTTTGTCTACCGGTTCGAAGGCCAGCTCCTTCACTTCGTGGCGCACCATGGCCTAACCGCCGAGGTCCTCGAGATCAACCGAAGCGCCTATCCCGCCCCGCCGGGTCGAAGGAGCGTTGCGGCCCGCGCGGTGCTCGAGCGAAGTGTCGTGCAGGTCCCGGATATCAACGCCGACCGCGACTACGCCCTGGGCGCGATGGCGGCGGCCGGCGGATATCGGAGTGCCGCAGCCGTCCCGATACTGCGCGACGGCCTTCCCATCGGGTCGATTGCGGTCACCCGCGCTCAGGTCGGGTTGCTCCCCGACCGACAGATCGACCTGCTCAAGACCTTCGCTGACCAAGCCGTCATCGCGATCGAGAACGTGCGCCTGTTCAAGGAGCTCCAGGAAAAGAACGAGGCGCTCACGCATGCTCACGCACAGGTGAGCGAGGCCTTGGAACAGCAGACCGCGACCGCTGAGATCCTGCGCGTGATCAGCAGCTCACCGACCGATGTCCGGCCGGTGTTCGACGCGATCGCGGAGACTGCCGCACGCCTGTGCGAGTCGTTCGACGCTGCCATTTACCGCCCGGATGGCGACCAGCTCGTCCTGGTCGCTCACCACGGCGCGATCCCCCTCGGGCCCATCGGTGACTTCTCCATCCCGTTCGTTCGCGGGACAGTCGCTGGCCAATCGATGTTGAGCGGGCGAACCGTCCATGTCGCCGACGCGCAAACCGAAGGTGACGAATTCCCGCAGAGCAGCCAGAGCGCGCGGCAGCTCGGCTTCCGCACTATTCTCTGCGTCCCCCTGATGCGAGAGGGTGTCGCGATAGGCTCGTTCAGCCTCCGCCGCACCGAAGTACAGCTCTTCACGGACCGACAAGTTGCCCTCCTCGAAACCTTCGCCGATCAGGCCGTCATCGCGATCGAGAACGTGCGCCTCTTCACCGAGCTCCAGGCAAGCAACCGCGAGCTGACGACAGCGCTGGACACGCAGACCGCCACCAGCGACATCCTGCGTGTCATCAGCCGCTCGCAGACGGATGTCCAGCCAGTGTTCGACGCGATCGTGACCAGTGCCGTCCGCTTGCTGAGGGCGCACTCGGGCAGCCTGACTCGACTCGTAGGCGATCAGATCGAGCTCGCCGCGCTCACGAGCACCGACAACGCCGGTGACGCCAACCTGAGAGAGACCTTCCCAAGGTCGCTCCATTCCGCGGGGTCGATCGCCCACGCCATCCGTGATCGTGCGCCACTCAATGTCACCGACACCGAGGTCGATCCACGAAGACCCGAAGCCTTTCGTGCGATGGCCCGAGCCCGTGGCTACCGAAGCCAGGTGGTGGTGCCGCTGCTCCGTCACGGCGAGGCAATCGGGGCGATCGCAGTCACCCGCCGCGAGCCCGGCGGGTTCAGCGACGACGAGATCGCTCTCCTCCAGACCTTCGCTGATCAGACCGTGATCGCGATCGAGAACGCGCGCCTGCTGAGAGAGCTCCAGACACGGACGGGCGAGCTGACCCAGTCAGTCGAGAAGCTGACGGCGCTGGGCGCGGTCAGTCAGGTCCTCAGCTCGACGCTCGACCTCGACACCGTGCTCACGACGATCGTGAACCAGGCGGTACACTTGTCCGGCGCCGACGGGGGGCAGATCTTCGAGTATGACGAGGTGGCGGAGGAATTCCAGCCGCGCGCGAGTAATGAGGTCGAAGACGTCGTCGCGGCCACCCAGCACACGCGTCTCCGGAAGGGCGAGGGAGCGGTGGGCCGTATGGCGGTGACCCGGGAAGCCGTCCAGATCCCGGACATCGCCCTAGAAGGCGCGTATGAAAGCCGGGCACGGGGGGCGCTCCTCCGGTCGGGACGGCATGCCCTCCTCGCCGTGCCGCTGCTCAGTGAGGAGCGCATCGTCGGGGGTCTCGTCATTAGCCGCAATGCCGCCGGCGCCTTCCCGGTCGAAGTCGTCGAACTCCTTCAGACCTTTGCCACGCAGTCGGCCCTGGCCATCCAGAACGCGCGCCTCTTCCAGGAGATCGAGGACAAGAGCCGGCAGCTGGAGGCCGCGAGCCGCCACAAGTCCGAGTTCCTCGCCAACATGAGCCACGAGCTCCGCACCCCCCTCAACGCGGTTATCGGGTTCTCCGAGGTCCTCATCCAGCGGATGTTCGGCGAGCTCAACGACAAGCAGGAGGAATACCTCAAAGATATCTACGCGTCTGGCCAGCACCTGCTGTCCCTCATCAACGATATCCTGGACCTCTCGAAGATCGAGGCCGGCCGCATGGAGCTGGCCCCCGCCCCCTTCCACCTGCCGACCACGCTGGAGAATGCCGTCACCCTGGTCAGAGAGCGCGCCAGCCGCCACGGCATCACCCTGCAGCTCGACGTCGACCCGCGGCTGGGCGAGCTGGTCGGCGATGAGCGCAAGGTCAAGCAGGTGCTCCTCAACCTCCTATCCAATGCGGTCAAGTTCACCTCGGAGGGGGGCCGGATCAGCCTGCAGGCCGGCCGGAAGGCCGGCCTGGTCGAGATCGCCGTCACTGACACTGGGATCGGGATCGCCCCCGAGGACCAGGCAGCCATCTTCGAGGAGTTTCGGCAGGTGGGAAGCGACGAAACGCGCAAGCAGGAAGGCACGGGCCTCGGATTGACCCTCGCGAAGAAGTTCGTCGAGCTGCACGGTGGCCGGATCTGGGTCGAGAGTGAGCCGGGCCGCGGGTCCACCTTCACCTTCACGTTGCCGGCTGGCTGACGCTTTGGTGACCCGACGTGCGTTCCTCGGCACCCTAGCGGGCGGCCTCCTCGCCGCGCCGCTTGGCGCCGAGGCGCAGAAGTGCGATGGCCGACCGGCGCCGGCATCGCGCCACAACCCGTGCTATTTTGCCTCGGCCGGGGCCTTCGGTAGAAGGCGGGTCGGTTGGGCTTCGCAACATGCCGGACCACCCGCGTTCTCAATGGATCCAAGTAGAAGGATAGCCCGAATGAGTTCTCGAGTGGTTGCTCTGCTCGCACTCTACCGGTTCCGTGCCCTCCGAACCCGCGGGCCAAAGACGGCGCTTCTCGCCCGCCGGATTGGAGCTACAGCTATCTGTGTGGTCGCTTCGGTGGTCGCGATCTGTCTGGGACCAAGCGAGTCTGGGGAAATCAACGTTCGGGCGCCGGCTCCGCCGGCCGCGCCGCTAGGTCTTCCGCTAAGTCTTCAACAGTGTCGCACCTTCAGTGAGCAGATCAGGCAATTCAACCAGGAATACCAGGAAGAAGCAGAAACCGTTGTTCGCCAGGCAGATCAAACGCTGAGACACGGCAGCCGTGAGTGGCACGCTGCGTACGAGAAGAGCGGCCGAATTCGTGACGAGGGGTTTCACGTTGAATACGACTCACTTTGGCCTATGTATAACAAATGCCTGATGGAAGCACTTGATTGAATAGCAACGGGCCAGAGACGATTCCGCCGTCGCTTCTCTAGCGGGCGGATCAGGTGATTGAGTAATGGACCGACGAGCGTTCATCGGCACCGTGGCTGGCGGCCTCCTAGCCGCGCCGCTCGCCGCCGAGGCGCAGCCGGCTGGGAAGGTGTACCGCCTTGGCCTGCTGATCCCCGGCGGGCGGGTCGATCCGTCGTTACCAGTGAGCGCCAACGTTCTGCCTCTAGTCCTGCGAGAGCTGGGATACGTTGAGGGCCAGAATCTCGTCATCGAGCGCCGATTCGCGGAGGGCAAGCTCGACCGGCTCCCCGGACTGGCGCGGGAGCTGGTGCAGCACCGCATGGATGTGCTCGTCGCCGCCAGCCCGCCTTCCGTCCGAGCGACGCAGGACGCGACGAAGACGATCCCGATCGTCATGCTACTCAGCTACAGCGATCCGGTTGAGCTCGGGTTGGTGGCGAGCTTCGCGCGGCCGGGTGGCAACCTCACCGGGGTGGTGATGGCGGCGGAACCGACACTGGTGGCCAAGCGGCTGGAACTCATCAAGGAAGCCGTCCCTCAGGTCGCGCGAATCGCGGTTCTCGGCACCAGCGAGGCCCCGTCTCGGACGCAGGTTCAGTGGGCGGAGAAGGCGGCGCCGGCTCTTGGCGTCAAGCTGGTCGCCGTCGAGGTTCGCGACGGCGACTACGACCGCGCATTTGCCACGATCGTGGCCGCGCAGGCCGACGCCCTCTCCGTCGTCGCCAGCGTCGTTCTCAGTACCGGCCGTCAGCGGATCATCCAGCTCGCCGCCAAGCACCGCCTGCCCGCAATCTATGATTGGCGCGATCATGTTGAGGAGGGCGGCCTGATGGCGTATGGCGGCAGTGTATCGGCGTTCACCCGCCGCGCCGCAGTATACGTCGATCGGATCTTCAAGGGCGCGAATCCAGGCGAGCTCCCGGTGGAGCGCGCGACCACGTTCGAGCTGGTCATCAACCTGAAGACCGCCACGGCGCTCGGGCTGACGATCCCACCCTCGCTCCTACAGCGGGCGGATCAGGTGATCGAGTGATGGATCGACGAATCTTCCTTGGCGTGGTCGCTGGTGCCCTGCTCGCCGCGCCGCACGCCGCCGAGGGGCAGCGGGCGGGCAAGGTCGCCAAGATCGGG
>Ga0075433_10000674_pt1 | contig 23194 bp, 25 predicted proteins | sample RhiMethybrSRZTD2_FD_75299 | JGI IMG/M metagenome (GOLD analysis project Ga0075433, IMG submission 75299) | Populus rhizosphere microbial communities from Tennessee, USA - Rhizosphere MetaG P. TD hybrid SRZTD2 | ecosystem: Host-associated > Plants > Roots > Rhizosphere > Soil | place: USA... | reverse complement strand
CTCAACGGCGGCTGGGCCGTCGCGAACACGACGTTGGCCAACGAGCGCGCCGGGCTCGGCAGCGGTGGCAGTGGAGCCGTCGGCGGGGCGATGCCGGGCAAGAAGGCCAAGCAGCTCGAGCGGCGCGTCGGTGATCTCACCGCGGGGAGGGGCCGTGACCGCGCCGAGCGCGCCGTCGCCGGACGGCAATCGAACCTGCTCGAGAAGCTCGCCAAGGACGTCGGTCGCGACAAGGACCCGAACATCCGCCAGCGGCTTGCGGAGCTCCACATCCTCAACGAGGTCGGCCGGTACACCGCGTTGCGCGTGAAGGCGGCGAAGGCGTCCGGGCGCGGTCCTGGTCCCGAGGCCAACACGGCCAAGCTGCTCATGAGCAAGATCACGCGCCTGTCCCGCGATCTCGGGCTCGAGATCCTCGGGCCGCACGGGATGCTCATGGGCCCCGAGACTCCGGGCGGGGGAGTGGCGCAGGAGCTCGCCCTGTTCGCGCCGGCCGTGTCGATCTACGGCGGCAGCGACGAGGTGCAGAAGAACATCATCGGCGAGCGCATTCTCGGGCTCCCGAAGGAGCCGGACGCCGACCGCGTCAAGACGATGCCCTTCCGCGAGCTCAAGGTCGGGACGCAACGCGCCGCGAGCTGACGGCTCGTCGAGAGTGAGGCTGCGACTCGCGCTCACCATCTCGGGCGCGGTCGCACTCGGCGCGTACGAGGGCGGGGCGCTGGCGGCGTTGCTGTGCGCGATCCGAGGACTGTGCCAGGGCGACGATCCCACGGTGCGGATCGACGCCATCGGGGGCTCGTCGGCGGGGTCGATCACCGGGATGCTGGCAGCACGGTGCATTCTCGAGGGCATCGACCCCGTGTATGTGATGCGCGAGGCTTGGGTCGAGCGTGACTCGCTGTCGGTGATGCGCACCGAGGCCCCCGACGAGCCGCTGTCACTCGACGCGTTGCGCCGCGCGTCGATCGACTTGCTCGATCCCCGCGACCGCCACGGGGCGCCCGCCCACCGGGTCGGCGCGTGCCAGGTAGCTCCGATCCGCATGGTGATGGCACTGGCATCGCTGCGAGGCCTCGAGTACGGCGTGCCGACCCTTTCAGCCCGACAGCCCGTACGGGCGACGACATCGCTCGACTGGGCGACGTTCACGTTCACGTCGGGGCAGCCGGCGCGCGAGCTCTTTGAGCCGGCGCGCGCCTCGCCCACCGACGTGGCGCTCGCCTCGGCGGCGAACGCGCTCGCGTTCCGGCCCGTCCTGCTCGACCGCAGCGGAGACGAACCCGGCTACCGCGCCCGCGGCATCGTGAACTTCCCGCCGTCGAAGCACCTCTGGTACACGGATGGCGGCGTTCTCGACAACGAGCCGCTCACCCGCACGCTCGACCTCGTGCGCGAGTTGGATCAGGACTCGTCGCCCGACACGCGACGGATCCAGCTTCTCGTCCACCCCAACCCGACCGGCGCGCCGACCGGGACGGCGTGGGCCGACCCGCAGAGCCCGCCCACGTGGCTGGCCACGCTGCTGCGAGCGCGCGACCTCCAGCGGACCCAGTCGGTCTACGACGACCTCCTGCACCTCGAGCAGCTCAACACCAGGCTCGACTGGACCGGCCGGCTGTTCGACGAGATCGGGCCGGTGCTCGACGATCTCGATGCCGACACCTCGGCCCGCCTCCGCGACGCGCTCGCCCGGGCCGCCGGGGTCATCGAGGGGCAGCGGCGCGCCCTCCGTGCCCACGAGAAGGACCCGGCCGCGGCCGCGCCGCAACCCGTCGGCGACAAGCCGACGACCGAGCTCCTGCGTGACGTCGTCGCGCAGATCGCCGGCGTCGCAGGCAAGGAGCGCATCGCGCTCGAGGTCGTCTCGCCGCTCCTGCTGCCCGAAGCGGAGACGATCCCCGTCGCGCAGATGCTGGCCGGTGAGTTCCTCTTCCACTTCGGCGGGTTCCTCTCGCACGAGCTGCGCCGGAGCGACTTCGATCTCGGGTACCGCAGCACGCTCGAATGGCTACGCGCCGGCGGGCTGCGCGAGAACGGCCTGCCGGGGGAGCTCGAAGAGCAGGCGCTCGCCCACGCCGAGGAGGCGCACCGGCCCGGTCAGCAGTGGCAGGAGTACGGCCGCACCGCCTTCCAGGACCTTCCCGCCCGCGAGCGCCTCGCGCTCATGCCCGTGTTCGCGCACATCGCCCGCGTCATCGCCCACGACCTGCGCCACCGTCGCCCGCAGTGAAGCACGAATTTCTCCCGGCTCCCGAGCAGGGGCGGCGTTTCGTCGCACACCGCCGAGTCCGACTCGGTGACGTGAATCGGTCCAACCGGCTCCGACTCGACGCCGTCGCGCGTTATCTCCAGGACGTGGCGTCGGACGACGTCGACGACGTCGCCGACCCGAGGGTCGACGGCGCGTGGGTGTTGCGTCGTACCGCACTCGAACTGGGTCGCTCGCCCCGGTACGGGGAGGACGTCGAGCTCACGACGTTCTGCAGCGGGACGGGCGGTCATTGGGCCGAGCGCCGCACGAGCCTCGCCGTCGACGGTTCCTCCGTCGCGGAGGCGGTCGCCATCTGGGTGTACGTCGACCGGGACGGCCGCCCGGCGCGACTCGGGGAGTGGTTCTTCGAGCATTACGGTGCCGCGGCCGACGGTCGGAAGGTCAGCAGCCGTCTCTCGCTCCCACACCCGGCCGCCTCTGCGCACGCGCGTCCGTGGCCGGTTCGCGCCAGCGATTTCGACCTGCTCCGTCACGTCAACAACGCCGCGTATTGGTACGCGGTCGAGGACGAACTGGCGCGGCTCGCACCGGAGCGCGCTCCCGTGAGCGCGGAGCTCGAGCACCGGGCCGCGATCGAGCCCGGGGATCCCGTCGAGCTCCGGTCGTCGCTCGACGACGACGTGCTGTCCGTGTGGCTGACCGCACGCGGCGAGACGCGCTCGGCGGCGCAACTCCGCCTCGGCGCGCCCGGCGAACGACACGCCCGCCGGTAAGCTGACCCCTCTGGACGAGTCCCTGCTCTCTTCTTTCGCTGGTCGTCGGTGCCTGGTCACGGGCGGGTTGGGCTTCATCGGGTCGAACCTCGCGCTCGCGCTCGCAGCGGGCGGGGCCGAGGTGACCGTGGTCGATGCGCTCGTGCCCACCCACGGGGGGGATCGCGGCAACCTCGACGACGCCGGCGGCCGAATCGACGTCATCGACGCGCAGATCGACGACGTGGGGCTCGTCCGTGACGCCGCCGCTGCCTCCGAGGTCATCTTCAACCTCGCGGGCCAGGTGAGCCACGTCGAGTCGATGGCGCGGCCCCGGTTCGACCTCGAGGTCAACACCGCGAGCCAGCTCGGCTTCCTGGAGATCCTGCGCGACGTCGGCTCGAAGGCGGTTGTCGTCTACACGTCGACGCGCCAGATCTTCGGACATCCTCGGTACCTCCCGGTCGACGAGGAGCACCCGGTGTCGCCCGTCGACGTCAACGGGATCAACAAGTGGGCAGCCGAGCAGCTGCACCGGCTCTACGCCGAGCTGTACGGGATCCGGGCCAGCTCGGTGCGACTCACCAACGTGTACGGACCTCGGCAGCGTCTCCGCGACGACCTGCAGGGGTTCCTGCCGATCTTCATCCGGCGCGCGCTCTCGAACGAGCCGATCACGGTCTTCGGTGACGGCGCGCAGGAACGCGATTGCCTCTACGTCGGCGACGTCGTCGAATGCCTGCTGTTGACGGCCCGGTCGGCGGAGGCACCGGGTGAGGTGTTCAACGTGGGGAACGACGAGCACCTGTCGCTGCGTACCATCGCCGAGGCGATCGTCGCCGCCGCCGGCTCGGGATCGGTCGAGTCGGTGCCGTGGCCGCAAGATCGCGATGCCATCGACATCGGCTCCTATTTCGGCGACTCGTCGAAGGCGAAGCGGATGCTCGGCTGGGAGCCGCGTACACCCTTCGTCGACGGGATCGCGCACACGGTCGAGTTCTACCGGGCACACCGTTCTCGGTACCTGTGACGACGATGACAGTCCGGCCGCCCGTGGTCGACCTGGCGCGCCGGACGGCCTCTCTGCAGCCCGACCTGAGCGCGGCCGTCGACCGGGTCCTGCGGTCCGGATGGTTCCTGCTCGGTCCCGAGACGGAGGCCTTCGAGGCTGAATTTGCCGCGTTCTGTGGCCGGCGCCACGCGGTCGCGGTCGCGTCGGGGACAGAGGCGCTGCGCCTGGCGCTGCGGGTCCTCGGCGTCGGCCCGGGCGACGAGGTGGTCGTGCCGGCGTTCACGGCCGTGCCGACGGCGGCAGCGGTATGCGCGACGGGTGCCTCACCTGTCTTCGCCGACGTCGAACGCGAGACCGCGACCATCGACCTGCAGCACGCCGCCGACGCGGTCACCGAACGCACTCGCGCGGTGGTCCCGGTGCACCTCTACGGTAGGCCGGCGGCGGTGCCCGAGCTCGGGTTCCCGGTGCTCGAAGACGCCGCCCAGGCGCACGGCGCCGTCGACCCGCAGGCGCCGTCGGCCGCGGCGGCATACAGCTTCTACCCGACGAAGAACCTGGGCGGGATCGGCGACGGGGGAGCGGTGGTCACCGACGACGCCGACCTCGCGGCGCAGATCCGGTTGCTGCGAGCGCACGGCCTCACCGACGGCTACGAGCACATCGCGGTGACCGGGAACTCGCGGCTGTCGGAGGTCGAAGCCGCCGCGCTGCGGGTCGAGCTGCGGCGGCTGCCCCAGTGGAACGCACGTCGGCAGGACATCGCGCGGGCGTACCGAGAGGCGGCGCCGGACATGCGCTGGCAGGCGCCGCACGAGCGGCACGTCTACCACCTGTGTGTCGCGCGGGTGGACGAGCGCGACGCCTTCCGGGCGCGGATGCCCTTCGGGACCTCGCTGCAGTACCCGCGAGCGCTCACCCAGCAGCCCGCATATCGCCAGTTCGCGCGGGATGCGTGCCCGGAGGCCGAGTCGTGGGCGGCGGAGTGCGTCTCGCTACCCTGCTTCCCCGAGATGACCGACGACGAGATCGAGACCGTGTGCCGCGCTCTCCAGTGAACCGGGCAGTCGAGTCCGTTTCCGCGTTCTTTCCTTGCTACAACGACGAGGCGACCATCGGCGACATGGTCGAGGCTGCCGCCGCCACGCTCGACCGGGTCGGAGCCGACGGCGAGATCATCGTCGTCAACGACGGCTCGAGCGATGGATCGGAGCGCGTGCTCAAGCACTTCACGGAGACGGAGCCGCGGCTGCGCGTCGTCACGCACGAGCACAACCGCGGCTACGGCGGCGCGCTCCTCTCGGGATTCGGCGCCGCGACGAGGCAGTGGGTCTTCTACACCGACGGTGACGGTCAGTTCGACCCGAACGAGCTCGAGCGGCTCGTCGCGAGCGCGACGGACGACATCGACGTCGTGCAGGGCTACAAGCTGAACCGGGCCGACAACGTCGCTCGGCGCGCGATCGGGCGGGTGTACCACCGGTTCGTGTCGCTCGCGTTCGGGCTGCATGTTCGCGACACGGACTGCGACTTCCGCCTGATGCGTCGATCGATGCTCGAGCGCGTCCGTCTCGAGAAGACGACCGGGGTGATCTGCGTCGAGCTCGTGCGCACCTTGCAGGATGCCGGCGCCCGTTTCGTCGAGGTCGGCGTCCACCACTATCCGCGCGTCCACGGGCGGTCGCAGTTCTTCAAGCTGTCGAGCGTGGTCCGCACGTTGTGGGACCTCGCCAAGCTGTGGGTGCAGCTCGTCGTGCTGCGCCGCGGGAAGGCTCGGTCCGCGGCGGCTCGTTAGCCCCGCGTCGCCAGGATCACGACCGACGTCCCCATAGCGACGTCGTGGCGGGCGAGCCAACGGCGCTCGGCCTTCGCCAACGGCGCGAACACGGGGTCCAGGGCACGTCGCTCGACGTCCGAGCCGGTGTCGTCGGCCGACTGGGCCCCGCGTCGTTCGAGCACCGCCAAGAGCGCGGCCGGGGGGGCGAGGAACGAGTACGCGTACGTCGACCGCCGCACCCGTAGCCCCGCCCGCTCGGCGAGACCGGCGAGCTCGTCGCGCCGGTACCGGCGCAGGCCGTGCACGGTGACGTCGTGGCCGCGACGGAGCGACTCGAAGGCCGGCTCGAGGAGCAGCACGGCGCCGCCGGTCCGCAGCACGCGCGCCAGCTCGCCCAGGGCGCTGACGTCGTCGCGCACCGTGTACAGCAAGGTGATCCCGACCGCGATGTCGAACGCCTCGTCGGCGAACGGGAGCCGTTCGGCGCTCGATTGCACGGGAATGGTCGCCGGCCGCCGCGCGCGCACGAACTGCAACGCTTCGCGGGCGAGGTCGACGCCGATCACCCGTCCGTGCCTCGCGAGCCACGCGCCGTTCCCGCCCGGGCCGCAGCCGGCGTCGAGGATGCGCTGGTCGGTGCCGAGCCACGGTTGCAAGAGCTCGGCCATGAGTGCACGGGTGTTGCGGTACCACCAGTGGTCGTCTTCCGCCGCCGCGATGCGGGCGTACTCCTCGACCTCCATCAGCCGATGATCGTCTCTTCCCTCTCGGTGAGGAGCCACACGAGGCTGTCGCGGTCGAGGAAGCGGTCCTCGTCCGGCGCGATCAGCTCGCTGTACGCGGGCTCGCCGATCATGTCGTAGAAGGCCCGGACCGACGGGTACCACTCGACGGCTGCGCCGTCGAAGTCCGAACCGCCGCGGTCGTAGTCGGCCCGGGCGCGGTGGTTGCGCTCGTACCTGACGAAGTAGCGGGCGATCGACGGCGTATTGCAGTTCAGCGGGCTGTGCACCGTGCGCCAGTGGCGATGGAAGTCGTCGATCTCCATGCCGGGCCGGCGCTTCACCATGCAGACCAGCTTGATGACCGGCTCGTCGCGCTGCGCGGGGCCCGGGATCACGACCTCTTCCTCCTCGGTCAGGATCCACACCAGGCCGTCGAGGTCGAGGAGCTCGCGCTCGTCGGGTGCGACGTTCGCCTGGTACTCGGGGTCGACGACCATCGCGGCGAAGTCGTCCATCGAGTCGAACCACTGGATGGCGACGCCGTCGAAGTCGCCGCCGCGCTTGTAGTCCTCGGCGACGCGGTGGTTCTGCTCGTACCGCACGATCCGGTCGGCGACGCCGGGCGTCTCGCTGATGAGCCGAGCGTGCCGGCCCCGCCAGTGATCGTGGAACTCCTCGATGGAGAGCGAGGGGTTGCGCTTCACGACGCAGATGAGCTTGATCATCGGATGCACACCTTCACTCCAGCTGCTATATTCACTCGCACTGTGAAGAACCGTAAAATCGTGAAAATCGAGGGACACTTCGGAGCCGAGGCGCTTCGGATCCTACGTGACGTCCCCGGCGTGGCCGTCGAGGCCGCCGCCGGTCGCGACGGAGGTGGCAGCGATGCCGTCGTTCGCTTCGGCCCGGCCGCCGAAGCCGTCGCCGTGGAGGTCAAGCGGCGGGCCAACGCGGCCACCGCCTGGCAGATCGTGCAGCAGTCCCGCGCCGCCCCCGACGGCAACCTCCTGCTCGTCGCGGGAGCGACGACGGCGGACGCGCGCGAGATCCTCGAGCGACACGGCGTCGCCGTCGTCGACGGGCTCGGGAACGCCCACGTCGAGCTCCCGGGCTTCGTCCTCCACACCGAAGCGCAACGCGGTCGGGCTGACACACCTCGTCCGCAGACACACACGCGGCTCGCGGGGAAGGCCGGCGTCGGGGCCCAGGCGCTGTTGCTCCAACCCGAGCGCGAATGGAAGGTGCAGGACCTCGCCGCCGAAGCGGGCATCTCGGTCGGCCTGGCGCACCGCGTGCTCGTACGCCTCGAAACGGAAGGGCTCGTGGCGGCGGAGGGAGCGGGGCCGAGACGCGTTCGCCGCGTCGCCGACGCCACCGCGCTCCTCGACCTGTGGGCCGAGGAGAACACCGACCGCGCCGTGCGGCGGGTGCGGGCGTACCGGCTCGCCCGGGAGCCGCGCGAGCTCGCGGGCGCGGTGAGCGCGGGCCTGGACGCCGCCGGGATCGACCATGCAGTCACCGGGGCAGCTGCGGCCGCGCGCATCGCGCCGTTCGTCACCGCAGTCCCCGTGGCCGAGATCTGGATCGACTCTGTCGCGTCGCTCGAGGAAGCTGCGGCCGCAGCCGGCGCCGAAGCGGTGGAGTCGGGTCACAACCTGGCGTTCGTGCAGGCGAACGGGGACGAGCCGCTGGCATTCCGGCGCCAGGTCGACGGGATCTGGGCCGTGAACTCCTTCCGACTCTTCTACGACCTCCGGAACGATCCCCGCCGGGGTCACGAGCAGGCGGAGACCCTCCGCCGGGAGGTGATCGGGTTTTGAGCCGCGACCACTTCACCGACTACGACGACGCGGCCACCGCGCGCTGCGAGCGTGCGCTCGTCACGTTGCTCGGCGACCTCGGACCGTGGCGCGAGCGCATCTTCCTCGTCGGTGGCCTCGCTCCTCGGTATCTCGTCGGGCAGCTTCCGGAAGGCGCGCGCGCTCACGTCGGGACCACCGACGTCGACCTCGTCATCGGCCTCGCGCTCGGCGACGAGACGCCGGAGACCTATCGCACGCTGGAGAACAACCTGGAGAAGTCGCACTTCGACCAGAAGGAGCCTGGCTTTCGGTGGGCGCGAGAAGTCGAGGGCGCGAAGGTCGTGGTGGAGTTCCTGTGCGAGACGGAGGCCGTGCCGGCCGGGCTCGTCTTCCGACCGAAGGCCGGGTCCACCGGATCGGTGGTCGGAGCGTTCAACGTTCGGGGCGCCAACCTCGTGCGCTACGACTTCATCGAGTGCGTGCTCGAAGGTGAGCGCCTCGATGGGGGAGGCGCGTCGAAGGTGCGTGTCCGGGTCGCGAACGTGTTGCCGTACACCGTCCTCAAGATCTTCGCCTTCCAGGACCGCCATGAGAACAAGGACTCCTACGATCTCGTGTTCTGCCTCCTGCACTTCGGCGAGGGTCCGCAGGCCGCCGGAGAAGCAGCCGCCCGGAGCCCCGTCGCGCGCGATGACCGTGTCACCGAGGCGCTGGAGCTGCTCGGCGAACGCTTCAGAGACGTGAGCCAGGACGGGCCGACGGCGTACGGGACGTTCCTCGCCGATCCAGGCGACGACGACGGGGCGGCTCGGCTACGGCGCGAGGCGGTCGCCACGGTGCAAGGCTTCCTCGACGCATTCCACGCCGCGCTGACGTAGGGGTACCGTGCGAGCCGCCGCGGCGACGGCGGCTTTGCCGACCGTCGCCGCAAAGCCGGAGCTTGCGACGGCGCAGGAGGATTGATGGAGAAGCTCGTCTACGCGCTGTGGGGTGTGCACGAGGGGCTGGTCGAGAAGGCAGGACCGCCGCTGCTCGCGCTCGATCCGCACGGGCTGACGGTCAACGTCGTCGATCCCGACATCGACATGAGCGCCGTCGTCGGCGCTTCCGCCGGCGACCGGGTCGGGGCCACCGTCGGGTTCTGGCTGGACTCCCTCGACGACCGCGGTCGGTACGAGGCCGTCCTCGGCGGCGCGGCGGACAAGCTGGCGGGCTACCTCGTGACGGAGTCGGTCCCGCTCGCGTACGACCGGCGGACCTGGCCCGACGGGGAGCGTTCGCCCGGCGTCAAGCAGATCACGATGTTCGACAAACGATCGGACATCGACGACGCTCAGTTCTTCGCCCGCTGGCACGGGTCACACACGCCACTGACCTTCGAGGTCCACCCCGTCTGTCTCTATGTGCGCCACGCGGTCGCACGTGCCGTCACCGACGGCGCCCCGCGCTGGCGCGGCATCGTCGAAGAGGGCCTGCGCGAAGTCGAGGACCTGACCGACCCGATGCGCTACTTCAGCGCCGGCGGATCACCCGACGCGCTCGAGCACAACGTGAAGCGGGTCATGGAGGACGTGTCCACGTTCCTCGACCTCGGTTCCGTCGAGTCCTACCCGACGGCCGAGTACATCCTCCGCAGCCTGCCGGATTGACGGAGGAATCATGAGCGTGCTCGAGGGCAAGGCGGCGCTCGTGACCGGCGGAGGCTCGGGTCTCGGACGGGCGTCCGCGATCGCGCTCGCCCGCGCCGGCGCGACCGTCACCGTTGCGGATGTCGACGAGCAGGGCGGGAAGGAGACCGCCGCTCTCGTGTCGGAGGAGACGGGCGGCGACGCCGACTTCGTCCGGGCCGACGTGACGCAGGCGGACGAGGTCGCGGCGATGGTCGACAAGGCCGTCGCGCGGTGGGGTCGACTGGACTGCGCACTGAACAACGCCGGTACCACCGGTGCGAGCGCGCCCACCGCCGACTACACGCTCGACGATTGGAACCGCGCCATCGCGCTGAACCTCACGGGTGTGTTCCTCTGCCTGAAGTACGAGCTCCCCGCCATGCTCGAGCGCGGCGGCGCGATCGTGAACATGGCGTCGGGGGCGGGCCTGGTCGGCTTTCCGGGTCTTCCCGCCTACGTCGCGAGCAAGCACGGGGTGGTGGGGCTGACGCGGGCGGCGGCGCTGGAGTATGCGTCGCAGGGTGTGCGCGTCAACGCGATCTGCCCCGGGAGCACGCGCACGCCGATGCTCGAGGGGTTCATGGGTGGCGACGAGCAGGTGGAGCGCATGATGACCCGGGCGGTTCCGCTCGGACGGCTGGGCCGTCCGGAGGAGATCGCTGACGCGGTCGTCTGGTTGTGCAGCGACGCGGCCTCGTTCGTCGTCGGGCACGCCCTCGCCGTCGACGGTGGCTCCGTCATCCAGTAGGCAGGACGATCTGCGGGGAGCGGTCCATGGCGGACTCCGAGGGCCTGACGCTGCGGTTGGATCGGGTTCTCCCGGCACCTCGCCAGCTCGTGTTCAGAGCGTGCACCGAGCCCGACGAGCTCGCGCAGTGGTGGGGCCCGCACGGGTTCACGACGCCGGAGGTCGACCTCGACCTTCGCGTCGGGGGTGGGTACCGGTTCGGGATGCAGCCTCCCGACGGAGAGCTGTTCCACCTCTCCGGAGAGTTCCGGGAGATCGAGCCTCCGGCGCGGCTCGTGTACACGTTCCGATGGGAGGAGCCGGATCCCGAGGACCGCGAGACTCTCGTCACCATGACGTTGCAGGACCGCGGCGATTCCACCGAGGTTGCGCTCGTGCAGTCGGGGTTCGCCACCGAAGCGCGGCGCGCCCTGCACGTGGACGGCTGGACTGATTGCCTCGAACGGCTGCAGGAGCTGTTGTCGTCGCGAAGATCAGCCGGGGGATAGGCGCGCCGGCGGCGAACTGGTCACCCCCTGGCCGCGGCGGTGCAGGGCTTCCCGCCGCACACGTCCACGACGCGGCCGTTGCGTTTCAGGAAGTCGGACTTCTGTTGCCGCGCCTCCTTCGACCGGCGCGGGTCGCCGTGCGGATCCTCGCCTTCACGGGGCGCAACGTTGCCCGTGGGCGGCGCGGCGGCGCCGCTGTCCCACACGACGAGGGCCGACCCGTCGTACGGCGCGTTGAGCTCTTCCATCCCCCAGAGCTGGTGGCGCGACGTGGACCGGCCGTTCGCGAGGGCGGGGCGGTGCACGTGCGCGCCGATGGAACGGGCCTCGACCTCGGTTGCGATGTTCGCGACCTGATGGTCGCCGAAGGCCTCGTGCATGAGGACCTGGTGGGTCGGCGTCTTGCGATACGGGTCGCGGGTGAGGTGCTGGGCGTAGCCGTCCGCCTCGCCGCGGTCCCAGAGCATCTGGATGATGCCGATGGTGAGCGCATGGTCCGTCGGGTCCGGGTAGGCGGGGTCGAAGATCGCCTTGTACGTGTCCCAGTCGGTGCTGCGCTGGAGGAGGGTGCTGTAGTTCATCGCCGGGACGCCGATCACGGCACGGGTCCAGTCCTGCGCCACCGCCGTGGCGGCCCCGCCCATGATCCCGCCCTCGCTGTTGCCGTCGAAGAACAGCTCTTTGGTGTTGATCACCGACTTGCCTTGTGACTGGAACGCGGGGTTGGAACTGAACCCGCCGCCGGCGATCATGAGGCGGCCGAGGAACAGCGTGTCGAGGATTCCCTGCTGGAGTCGGTCGGCGATGGTCGGGAAGCGCGACAGGTCTCCCAGGACCGACACCGCGTTCCCGATGTCCTCCTGCGAGAGCCCGATCCACTTCGTGGCGCAGTACACGAAGTTGTGCTCGTTCGCCATGGCGCGCACGTTCCCGGCCGAGACCTCGCTTTCGCTGCCGAGCAACCCATGGCCGTAGACGGCGGGTCTGGCGCGCGCCACCGTTCCGTCTGATTTCAACGCGGCACGGGGGATGATGCAGCTGAACGGAGCCGTGTAGTCGCCGTTTCGCTGCGGGAGACCGTTCTCGCCGGTGTTGAAGCCGTTTCCGGGACTGCCGTCGCCGGTGAGGTAGTTCGGCACCGTGAACGTCCCCGAAACCCGGCGCGCCACGTTCGTGTCCACGTCGTTCTCGACCTGGGTGACCTGGAACGAGGGTGCCGTGGTGCCGAGCGACTGGAACGCGTCGTCGCGGATGTGCAGCATCCGCTCGGAGAGGTTGCGCTGGCTCGCGACGGTGAAATCCCACGTGAGAAACAGGTCGGCGCGCTTCACACCCGCGCCGTCGAGCGTCTTGAGGAGGTCCTCCATGTGCGGCCGGCGCGCCTCGATGTCCGCGTCACTCGTCTTCGTGCCGTCGCGGTACGCGCGAAACGCGTCGCCGGGCTGGATCGTCGCGCCGGATGAATCCTGCAAGCGCCGCAAGGCCACGACGATGTGATGGCCCTCGCGGAAGTTCACGGCCGGGCGGACGACGAGCGCGCGTTGATCTCCCGCCGGTGCGCTCTGATCGACCTCGGCCCAGTACGGGACGCGCCGGCCCGACGTGGCGTCGAGCAGGACGATCGGAGCGCTGGCGCGCAGCGACCGCCCGATGTCGGTCTCGGGCGCGGCGCCGGTGCGCTCGAGGTCGAGGCCCGGGACCACGGTGAGGATGGCCGACCCCGGGCTGAAGCCGTCGTTGCGGTTCCACTCCGTCGGGTCGATCGGGACACCCGCCGCGTTGCGGGGCATCGAGTCGGGCGAGAACTGCACGCGCCGGCCGGTGTCGGTCGACCGGTCGGGCACGGTGAAGTAGTCGTTCGGGAACGGATAGAGGCACTTGGCCGGATCGAGGAAGTCGCAGGTGCCGTGCGCGTCGACCGGAGCCTCTTGTGCGGGCCGGGCCTCCGCAACGCTCTGCACCCAACCGCCGCCGGCGAGCAGCGCCACCAGCGCCGCGCCGGCGATGCGGATCAGACGGCGTCCCACACCATCCGATCCTCCGCCGGTGGCTCGCCGAGCATCTCGGCCGGACTGTGCTTGTCGATATGGCCGATCAGGCCGTTGTAGACGCCGTATCCGCACAGCTGCCGCAGACGTGGTGAGAAGCCCGCCGCCAGGTCGCGTGGGATCCCGAGCTGCTGGTTCTCCTGCTGGCGGATCCATCCCGCGCAGTAGTTCATCGCGATGCCGACTCGCCGCTCGTCGGTGGTGTTGGCGCCCCCGCCGTGCCAGAGGCTCCCGTGCCAGACGAGCACGCTGCCCGCCGGCATCTCGGCGGCGATGCTGTCGTAGGGCGCGCCGAAGTCGGGACTGTGATCGCGGAGGTGGGAGCCCGGGATGATGCGTGTCGCGCCGTTCGCCTCGGTGAAGTCGGTGAGCGCCCACATCGTGTTGCACACAGTGGGCACGTGCGGCTTGGTGAGCGGGATCAGCTGATCGTCGGCGTGGATCGGCTGTGCGCTCTCGCCCGGGTCGATCGCGATCGACGACAACGACGAGACCAGGCAACCCTCGTCGAGGACGCCCTCGACCACGGGGAGCACGTTCGGATGCACCGGGATCGCCTCGTAGAGCTTGCCCAGCGCGAGCAGGTTGTAGATGCGGATCGTCTTCGTGCCCTCGAAGTCGTTGTCGGACGGCGTCACGCCGTAGAAGCGCTCGAGGCGGATGAGATCGTCGGTCAGCGCATCCCGCAGCTCGGGCTCGATGACGCCCTCGAGGATCGTGTACCCGTCGCGGGCGATGCGCTCCTCGTGCGCCGCCAGCGTGTCGGGTTCCAGCACGCCGCTACGGTACCGGCATGCCCGTCTATGCGCTGGGCGCGGCGGTCCCGGACATCGCGCCGACCGCGTTCGTGCATCCCGAGGCGACCGTGATCGGCAACGTGACGATCGGGGACGAGAGCACGATCTGGCCGCAGGCCGTCCTGCGCGGCGACTACGGCAAGATCGTGGTCGGTGCGCGCACCTCCATCCAGGACGGGGCCGTCATCCACTGCACGGCCGAGCTCGACACCTTCATCGGCGACGACTGCGTCGTGGGGCACCTCGCCCACCTCGAGTGCTGCGTGGTCGAGGACGGCTCGCTCGTCGGGACCGGGTCGGTCGTGCTGCATCGGGCTCGTGTGCGGTCGGGCGCGCTCGTCGGCGCCGCGGCGCTGGTCCCGAACGACATGGACGTCCCGGCCGGTGCGATCGCGGTCGGCGTCCCCGCCCGGGTCCGTGAGGGCGCCGCCGACAGCGCCGACATCGCCCGGAACGCGGCCGGGTACGTGCAGAACGGCAAGCGGTACCTCGACGAGCTCCGCCGCCTCGACGGCTGACGCCGGTCGTCCGCGACCGGTCAGCCGGAACGGCCGATCTCGTAGATGAGGGTGTGGCGCACGTGCTGGACCGGCCGCGTGTCGTCCGCCACGAGCAGGAGATCGAGCTCGGCGAAGCGGTGCCCCTTGCGTTCGAACAGCCGGGCGACCCGACCCCGCGTCGACACCCGCTCGCCGTCGGCGACCACGCCGAAGTGCTCGACGTCGCTGCCGACGTGCATCCACGGTCCGAGCCGGACGTTGGCGACCAGGACGGAGTTGGCGGCGAGCAGGAGATACCCGGGGTGTGCGAGCGCGTCGGCGCGGAACAGAGCGAGGTCCTCGCCGATCTCGTCGAGGAAGGCCGGCGCGTGATCGACGCGGAACGTCGCCTCCCACGAGCCGAGCGGGTCGAGCGCCGCGAGCGCGTCGTGCGTCGCGGCAGGCCTTTCCTCGGGCAGGGGAGCGGCGGGGTACGCAGTGATCGGAGGCGGAACGGGTGCACGCAAAGGAACGGACGCGGTGCCGGTCGCGACCACCTCGCCGTCCGCGCGCCGGGCCGTTACCTCGAGCACGCCGGGGTCGTCGACCGTCGCCACCGCGTCCACGACGATTTCGTCGCCGTCGTAGCTCGGGCGCACGAAGCGCGCCGCCATCGTCCCGTGCTCGAGCCAGGGCCGGCCGAGGATCTCCACCACGGGATGAGCCATGTACGCGTACACCGTGACTCCGGGGACGAGCCCGCCGGCGAAGCCGTAACGGCGCGCGACGTCGTCGTCATGGATCTTGTTCTCCGACGCGGCGGCGGCGTTCCGGGCGCGGACCAGGTACGAGGTGGTCATCGGTCCATCACCGCGTCGGAGCGGTATACGTCGGGCTCGACGTAGATCACCCTCGCGATCGGGACCGCGGCGCGGACGCGCGCCTCGGCGGCGTCGATCGCGCGTGCAAGATCGGCCACCGAAGGCGCGTCGATCTCGACCTTGGCCGCCACCAACAACTCGTCCGGGCCGAGATGCATCGTCCGCAGGTGGATCACGCGCAGGACTTCCTTGCCGTCGGTCATGGCCGCCGAGATCGCGTCCTCAAGGTTGCCGGAGGCGGACTCGCCGATGAGCAGGCTCTTCATCTCGGTCGCGAGCACGATCGCGATGACGCCGAGGAGGATCCCGATACCGATGCTGCCGAGCGCGTCCCACCGTGAGTTGCCGGTGATCTCGGCGGCGGTCACGCCCACCACGGCGAGGAAGAGCCCGAGCAGCGCGCCGGTGTCCTCGAGCAGCACTACCGGGAGCTCCGGGCTCTTCGAGCGCCTGATGTACTGCCACCACGACGAGTCGCCCCGCCCCGGGGACGCCTGCTTCACGGCGGTGCGGAACGAGAGTGCTTCGAGCACGATGGCGACGCCGAGCACCGCCAGCGCGATCGGGAACGATTCCAGCGTATGGGGGTGCACGAGCTTGTCGATCCCCTCGACGACCGCGAACAGCCCCCCGAGCGAGAACAGCAGCAGGGCGACGATGAAGGCCCAGAAGTAGCGCTCCTGGCCGAACCCGAAGGGATGCTCGGCCGTCGGGCGGCGCCGGGCACGCCGGCCGCCGAGGAAGAGGAGCGCCTGGTTGCCGGTGTCGGCGACCGAGTGGATGGCCTCGGCGAGCAACGATGCCGCGCCGGTGACGGCGAAGCCGGCGAACTTCGCGATCGCGATGCCGAGGTTGGCCGCGAACGCGGCCGCGATCGCCTTCCGGCTCTCTTCCCGCACAGAATTGACCCTATTCGTGGTCGGGTAACGTCGAACGGTCCCACGAGCCGTTTCGGAGGCGCCCGATGCCCGAGCCCGTGATCGTTGCCACCGCCCGTAGCCCCATCGGCCGGGCGTTCAAGGGGTCGCTCGTCGACCTGCGGCCGGACGACTTCGCCACCACGATCGTCAAGGCCGTGCTCGACAAGGTGCCGGCGCTGGACCGGGGCGAGATCGACGACCTGATCCTGGGTTGCGGCCTCCCGGGGGGCGAGCAGGGCTTCAACATGGGCCGGGTCGTGAGCGTGCTCGCCGGGCTCCCCGACGTGCCCGGCACCACGATCACGCGGTACTGCTCGTCGTCGCTGCAGACCATCCGCATGGCCGCGCACGCGATCAAGGCCGGCGAGGGCGACGCCTTCATCGCCGCCGGCGTCGAGTGCGTGAGCCGGTTCGGCAAGGGCAACTCCGACAGTTGGCCCGACACGCAGAACCCGAAGTTCCAGGACGCGGGGTTGCGCAGCATGAAGCGTTCCGAGGGCGGCCAGGGCCCGTGGGAGCCGCCCGACGGCTACCCCGACGTCTACATCGCGATGGGCCAGACGGCCGAGAACGTCGCCGAGCTCGAGAACGTCTCGCGCGAGGAGATGGACGAGTTCGCGGCGCTGTCGCAGAACCGCGCCGTCCGATCGCAGGACCGAGGGTTCTTCGAGCGCGAGATCATCCCCGTCGAGCTGCCCGACGGCCGCGTGATCGCCAAGGACGACGGCCCGCGCCCCGACACGACGGTCGAGAAGCTGGCCCAGCTCAAGCCCGTCTTCCGTCCCGACGGCAAGGTCACGGCCGGGAACGCGTGCCCGCTCAACGACGGCGCGGCTGCGGTCGTGGTGATGAGCGACACCCGCGCCCGCGACCTGGGCATCACGCCGCTGGCTCGGATCGTGTCGAGCGGCGTGACCGCGTTGAACCCGGAGATCATGGGCCTCGGGCCGATCGGTGCGAGCCGGCAGGCACTCGGACGCGCCGGCATGACCATCGACGACATCGACCTGGTCGAGATCAACGAGGCGTTCGCGGCGCAAGTGATCCCGTCCGCCCGCCAACTCGGCATCGACTGGGAGAAGCTCAATGTGAACGGCGGCGCGATCGCCCTCGGACACCCGTTCGGCCAGACCGGCGCCCGCATCATGACCACACTGCTCAACGGGCTCGAGGACGCCGGCAAGACCGTCGGCCTCGAGACGATGTGCGTCGGCGGTGGCCAGGGCATGGCCATGGTCGTCGAGCGCCTCAACTAACGAGAAGGGCGCCCCTCCGGCATCGGGCGCACGTCCCACACGGTCGCCGCCGAGATGCGCATCGGACGCGCCGCGCCGCCGACACGCACCCGCAGCGTCGACGCGCCGCGCTCGTAGCCCTCGTACACGCCGGTCGTCGCGATCGGGCCGCCGTCACGCGCCCGATACAAAACGGCCAGCGTCTTCCCCTTGCCGAGCCGCAGGCGTTCGTCCCAGCCGTAGTGAAGCCGGTGGTCGGGCCCGAGCCGGGGCGGGCGGGCGACGTGCACCCGCTGCTCGCGGTACGACGTCATCAGCGCCTCGGCGCGCTCCACCCCCAGGAACTCCTCGGTGGCGTCGAGCAGGAGCCGGGCGAAGGTCCGGCCGTGCGTCGGGAGGTCGACGTCGTCGGCGAGGGCCCAGTGGACGAGCTCGTGGAGCACCACGCCCTTGGTGCGGTAGCGCCGAGGGAGCGTGATGGTCGTCCCCCGCTCGTCCGTCGTGAAGAACGCCTGACGGGCGCCGTGGCCGGGCCGGAAGCCGGGGACCCGCCCGAGACCGCGATGGGGGAAGCGGGCCTCCCACCACAGCGTCCCGACCACCCGGTCGGCGTACGCGGCGCAGGCGTCGAGCCCCGGCAGGGGGCTCGTGGGGAGCGGCGTCTCGGCCAGGTAGAGGCGCCGGCGCTGGGCGTCGCGAGGCGAGCGCGGCTCGTCGAGAGTCACCCCCTTCGTGTACCACGCGGCGGAGCGCATGCGGGGTACTTACCGGTCGTGCGGACGGACTCGGGAGGCCATGATCCCGGCTTCGTCGCGCAGCGCGGCCATGCCGACGTTCTGGCCGGTGTACGACGGCGGTTGACGCAGCATCCACACGATGCCCTCGGCCGGAACCTCGGTCGGCTCCCAGTCGGAATGGTCGAAGTCCGGGGTGTTGGCCACGAAGCCCTCCGACGCCACCGGCAGGTCGATGCGGAACGTGTTCACCGCGATCCGGTCGTCGGCGAGCTGAGCGGCGAGCGACACGGTGAGGTGCTCCATGGCGATCTTCGACATGCCGTACACCATGAGCCCGGGTACGTACATGAGCGCGGCGGCGGACGACACGTTCAGGATCGCGCCTTCGTCCTCTTGCCTCATGTGCGGGACAGCCGCGTGCGCGGCGACCAGCGGAGCGCGGAGGTTCACCGCCATCATGAGGTCGTAGCGCTTCAGCGGCACGTCGAGGTCGCCGGGAAACGTGATCGCGGCGTTGTTCACGAGGATGTCGAGCCGGCCGAAGTGCTCGACGGTGACGGTGACCATCCGCTCTATCTCGTCTTCGCGGGCGAGGTTGGTGGGCACGGCGAGCGCGCGGCCGCCGGCGTCGATGACCTGTCGGACGGTGGAGTCGATCGTGCCGGGTAGCCGCAACGGGTCGGCGTCGGTCGCCCGCGCCGCGCACGCTACGGCGACGCCCTCGCGCGCGAGCGCAACTGCGGCGGCGGCGCCGACGCCGCGGCTGGCGCCGGTGACGATCGCGACCTTGCCGTCGAGCTTCACCGACTCGCCGCGCCCTGCTTGCCGAGCGCGGGCAGCTCCTGCTCGAGCTCGAGGTTCGGAGCGTAGAGGTCACCGTGACGCTCGACCCGGTCGAGCACCTCGTCGGCCTCGAACGTCAGCGGGTCGGTCTCAGGATCGCCGGTGTCGAGCGCGTCGCTCACCTCGTCCCACGAGACCGGCGTCGACACGAGCGGTCGCGGCCTCCCCCGCAGCGAGTACGCGCAGATGGTGGTTTTGTGCTGGTCGTTCTGGCTCCAGTCGACGAACACCTTTCCGCTGCGCTCGTCGCGCCGCATGATCACCGTGACCCGATCCGGTTCGCGCTTGGCGAGGAGCTGCCCCGCGGCACGAGCGAACCCCTTCGTGTCGTCGTCGGTCGTGTCTGTGTGCAGCGGGACGGCGAGGTGGAGGCCCTTCGAGCCCGACGACTTGGCGACCGATTCGAGCCCGAGCTCGGCGAGGAGCCCGCGCAGGTCGAGCCCGACGCGGCAGCAATCGAGGATGGTCGCGCCCGGACCCGGATCCAGGTCGAAGACCATCGAGTCGGGGCGGTCGGGGCTCGACACGCGCGCCTGCGGAGTGTGGAGCTCGAGCGCGGCCATGTTCGCTCCCCAGACCAACGACGCGAGGTCGTCGAACACACATTGTTCGAGGTCGTCCGACACAGCAGCGGAGCGCATCCATTTGGGCGCGTGCGTCGGGCAGCGCTTCTCGAAGAAGGACTGGCTGGCGACGCCGTCGGGCCAGCGCACCAGCGTCACGGGCCGGTCGGCGAGGTGCGGCACCATGACGGCGCCGATCCGCGCGTAGTAGTCGATGACTTGCGCTTTCGTGAAGCCGGTCTCGGGGTACAGGACCTTGTCGAGGTTCGACAACCGCAGCCGCCGACCCTCGATCTCGACCTGGTTTCCCTTGGGGCTCATGGGGCACCGGGGGAAAGTGTGCGTCGACCCTCCACGACCTGCGACGCTATAGGGGCCGGCGGGCGGCAAAGGAGGTGGGCCTGGTGCCCAGCACCATCTGGAGCGGGAACATCAGTTTCGGTCTCGTGACCGTGCCGGTGAAGCTCGTGTCGGCCGTGCGCTCGAAGGACGTGCGGTTCAACCAGCTGGAGGAGGGGACCGGTGCACGGATCCGCTACCGGCGGATCTCCGAGGCGAGCGGCGACGAGGTCCCCAACGAGCGGATCCAGAAGGGTTACGAGATCGCGCCCGGCCAGTACGTCGTGGTGGAGCAGGAAGAGCTCGAGCAGCTCACCCCGAAGGCCAGCCACACGATCGACATCCAGGACTTCGTCGACCTCGAGCAGATCGACCCCCTCTACTTCGAGCAGCCCTATTACCTCGTGCCCGACCGGGCCGCCGAACGGCCGTACCGCCTGCTCATCGAGGCGATGACGGACCTCCAGAAGGTGGCGGTGGGCAAGATCGTGCTGCGGGCCAAGGAGCACCTCGTGGCCATTCGCCCGCTCGACGGGGCGCTGTGCATCGAGACGATGCGGCACGCCGACGAGGTCATCCCGATCGAGAGCATCGACGAGATCCCCCGCGGCGACGACATCGCGCCGAGCCAGAAGGAGCTCGACATGGCGCGCCAGCTCATCGAGGCGCTGTCGGGCGACTTCGAGCCCGAGAAGTACACCGACGCGTACCGGGAGCAGCTCCTCGAGATCATCGAGAAGAAGGCGGCCGGCGAGGAGATCGTCGCCGAGCCCCTGGTCGAGGAACCGGCGAAGGTCGTCGACCTCATGGCCGCGCTCGAGGCGAGCCTGGCGCGCGCGGGCAAGGGCGAGGGCGGAGACCAGGCGCCGGCGCGGGCGAAGGCGGCGGCGAAGAAGACGAAGAAAGCCGGCGCCAACAAGGCCACGAAGGCGACGAAGACCCGGTCGCGTTCGCGCAAGTCGGCGTAGCGCGACTACGAAGCCAGCCGCTGCGGCACCTGCACGCGACGGCGCGGAAGCTCGGTGATCACGGCGCCGCCGGCGTCCACCGCGCCAGGGTGCGCGTCCTCGAGCCACCCGCAGTCGTCGCATGCGGGCCAGTCCGCGTTCGGATCGAAGTGGAACGCCGCGCACGGCTGGAGCCGCACGGCCGGACTCTCGTCTGTCGTCCTCGTGGTCGCTGTCGTCGCTGTCATCCCTGTCATCGGGTCCTCCGTGGTCTGCTCCGCCCACCAGGAGCATCGAACCACGGGGGTATGACAGCTACGAGGCGCTACGCACCGCCCTCGTACTTGAACGAGACCTTCACCTTGGCCCGGTATGCCGACACCTTGCCGTTCTCGAGCGTGACGTCGAGCTCCGAGACCTCGGCGATGCGGAGGTCTCGCAGCGACTGCGACGCCAGCGCGACCGCGGCGGCAACCGCCTGCTCCCACCCGTCGGTGCTGGTTCCCACCAGCTCGATGACCTTGTACACGCTGTCCGGCATATGTCCCCCCATCTGTGCTCACGGCTCGGTGCCGCCGCCCAACGATTCCGGCCGCGGCCCCGTCCGTCAAGGGTTGGCTCTAGTCTGCGATGCATGGGCGAGAGCTCCACTGTCCCGGTCGGATCACCGGCTCCCGACTTCACGCTCCCGCGGTCGGGCGGCGGTGACGTGTCGCTGTCGTCGTTCCGGGGCCGGCCCGTTGTGCTCGCGTTCCTCCGCGGCTACTCCTGACCGTTCTGCCGCCGGCATCTCGCGCAGTTGCGCGACGACTACGAACGCTTCACCGCCCTCGGGGCCGAGGTGCTGGCGATCTCCGCCGAGAGCCCAGCGCGATCAGAGGCCTACCTCCGCTCGCACCCGCTCCCGTACCCGACGCTCGTCGACGAGGACCACGCCGTGTTCGATGCGTACGACGTGACCAGCCGCATCATGTCGCTCGGCCAGCGACCGGCGCTGTTCGTCGTTGACGCCGAAGGCGTCGTGCGCTTCGACGAGGTCGGCGCACAGCAGTACAACATCCCGCGCAACGACAAGGTGCTCGAGGTCCTCGAGTCGCTCTAGGTGTGGACCTGCACGGTCTTGTCGTCGCGCCACTCGCGGAGGACGAGGTAGCGGCCCTTCAGGGCGGCGCGGTCGAAGTTGCCGAAGCCCATCGTCGTGCCGTCGACACCTGACGTCGCCGGCAGCTGTTTCACCCGCTCGAGACCGTCCTTCAGCCCGGCGCGGGTGAGATGCCCGGCGCGGGCAATCGCCTCGCCCACGAGCCGGCCCATGTCGTAGGCGGCGCAGCCGATCGGGCCGCCCGCGGCGCGCTTCGACTTCTCGCGCAAACGGGCACGCATCTGGTTGTCGTCGGCGACGCCGTCGAGGTACTCCCAGCCGGCCCACCCCTCCCGCCAGTCCGGGCGCGCGTAACCGAACATCAACGAGCTGTTGGCAACGACGGGTACGGACCAGTCCAGGTCGGCGAGCGCGACCGCGACCGCACGCGACGCCACGCCGAGACCCAGGTACACGAGCGCATCGGGACCGGTCTCGCGGAGTCTGGCGACGACGGATCGCAGATCGTCGGCCAGGGGCGAGATCGCCGCCACGCCCGTCGTCTCGATGCCCTCGAGCGCGCGGGCGTCCTCGAAGTATCGGGCGTACCCGGCCCCGACGGGCGAGTGGTCGTGGATCACGGCCGCGCTGCGCAAGCCGCGCTGTGCCAGGCGGCGCGCCAGGAGCGGCGGCTCCTCCTCGAGCGAACCGATCTGGTAGTGGAACATGAACTCGCTCCGGGTGCGCTCGCCGCCCGTGTAGTTGATGCAAGGGATGCCGGCGGCGTCGGCGAGGGGCGCGGCGATGAGCCCGTTGTCGCTGATCGACGGGCCGATGATCAGCACGACGCCGGCGTCCTCGAGCTCACCGAACGCGGTGACGACGTCGTGCTCGGTGCCGAGCGGGAGGCCGCGTGCGAGGCGCGTCTCGAACTCGACCGGACGGTCCAGGCGACCGGTGGCGGCGATCTCGTCGAGCCCGAGCCGGACGGCCTCAGCGAAGCTGTCGCCGCCGTCGGCCTGCGGGAAGTCGAACAGCAGCCCGATCAGAATCGGGGCCGCGGGTACCTGCATGGCGGGGGAGTGTTCTGGGTCCGCCCGGCTCGCGTCAATACAGTGCGGGCGTGCCGCTT
>Ga0075433_10000673_pt1 | contig 23196 bp, 19 predicted proteins | sample RhiMethybrSRZTD2_FD_75299 | JGI IMG/M metagenome (GOLD analysis project Ga0075433, IMG submission 75299) | Populus rhizosphere microbial communities from Tennessee, USA - Rhizosphere MetaG P. TD hybrid SRZTD2 | ecosystem: Host-associated > Plants > Roots > Rhizosphere > Soil | place: USA... | reverse complement strand
GCACCCAGTGCACGCGCAGCATCACCCGCCACAAGCGAATCCGCGTCTCTCAGTGCCCGTCTCAACGCCGATTGTATGCGTTCTGTTTCGGGCGCCAGGTCGATCAAGATATCGGCGACGCTTCGCCGGATGGAGGCCCGATCGTGCTGAAGCATGTCCGCCAGCAACGGAACAGCCGCCGGACCGATGCGGCGGATGATCTCAAAAGTTTCCCGATGCAGGTCTTCATTGCGACTGTTGAGGAATCCCCTCAGCAGAGGCAGCGAACGTTCCGCCCCTTGGACCAGGGCGGTTTCGGCGGTTGCCCGGACCTTCGGGTCGTTGGCCATCACGCGATTTGCCCAGTCACGCACCTGGGCCGAGTTGCTGGAAAGACTCGACCGGGTCGGGAGCGGCGGTGATTGGGACTTCGCGACCGGTTGGCTAAGGCCAGCCGCAAATATTATTGCGAGAGCAGATCTTATTACGAATGATCTCACGTAGCCCTTTGGCGAACGCCGAGCGGCTTGAGGTTGGGCGGCCGCGCTTTTCAGCGGTCCGCTCAACCGCGTGTTCGGCATCATGAGCTAACGCTTTGCTTCTGTAGCCCGAGCCAACGCTTCCTCAAGCGCTGCAGCAACCTTCTTAGGTTTCGGCTCTTCCTGATCGACGGCCCAATAGGTGTGATCGGACGACCATGGAACAGGTCATCCGAGGTTTCGCCGGAGCTGTTAACCAAGAGCCCGGCTTTCCAGACCAAGCACACGCTTCGCCAGCCGCCCGTCACCAATCTTCTCAGCCACCGACCCAAAGGAAGCGGTCGCCCCGTGCCAGCGCAGCTGGTCAACATCATCAAAAAGCAGCGCATCGATTCGCAGCGTCGCGAGCTTCTTGAAAAGCAGTGCACGTTCGAAATTGTTCTTGAGAACCTCGATGGGGAACTGTTCGATCCCGCCGTAAGAGTTTATCAGTCGGGCGGCCGTCTTGGGTCCGTAGCCGGCGATTCCGGGATAGCCATCCGCTGCGTCTCCCACCAGGGCAAGGTAATCAGGGATGTACGCTGGCGCAACACCATACTTGGCCTGGACTCCTGCCGCATCGCGAATTTGGCCGCTTCTTCGATCCACCTGTACCACGCGCTGGCCAACCACACATTGAGCAAGATCCTTATCCGGAGTCCAGATGCACACTTTCTGGACTCGGTCCTCCAGGGCTGCCTTGTAGGCAGCTGAAGCGAGCGCGTCGTCGGCTTCGAGTTCGATCATCGGCCAAACGGCTACGCCCATCGCGGCCAACGCCTCCTCCAGAGGGAGAAACTGCGCGTGCAGGACTGGCTCGATGCCCTCACTTGTCTTGTACCCTGGCCATAGACCGTTACGAAATGACTCGATAACGTGATCTGTGGCCACGCCAATGTGTGTTGCTCCAGTCTCGATCATCTCGGCAACTGTATTGAGCACGCCACTCACGGCGCCGTAGGGTGGATCAAGCCCCTTGGCTCGGCGGATTCCGTAAAAGTGACGAAAGAGCTCATATGTGCCATCGAGGAGATGGACGATCATTTGAGTGACGAGTCAGTCATGGGTAACTTCGCGTGGGTTCGCTTAGTCATCGTCTTCTTTGATCCCGAGGGTTGCCGGGACTGATCCATTAGAATGCTCTTTAGAGCAGGCCGTCAATAGCCAGTGCATCTCAGTCTTCCACAAAGTTGACCGGAACGACGAATTGTGAGCGGTACTGCTCGATCCCCTGCCGTAATCCGTCCGAGTGAGTTCCGTGCATACGCGTGCGTATCACTCGTGGCGATTGAGCAGTCCCTGGCGTATGGATTATGATAGAGCCTTCCTATGATGAAACGAAGAGAGTTTGGAGAGAAGTTTGTCAGCAGCGCGATCGGCACGTGCATTGTCGGCTCTGGGGCTGTAGAGACCGCGTCGGGCCAGGGTCTAGGCAATGCCAGGAAGAATACCCTGATGCACCTCGGTGGCGACTACCACAGCGTGGCGGGCTCACGCATCACCTCCAAGGAGAATCTGGAATTCAATTTGCGCCATGGTGTTCGGCACCTCACCGTCCTGCCCAGGAAGAGTCCTGGAGGGAGTGGCTGGGACCTGGATGAACTGAAGAGAATGAAAGACGATTGTGATCAGTATGGGGTCACTCTCGAAGCGATCAGGATGGATGCGGACTATATCACCCTTCGAAAGGGCGCTGAGCGCGAGCGGGAGCTTGATACTATTCTCGGCAACATTGAAAAGGCATCCCAGGTCGATGTCAAGATCATCACTTACCACTGGACTGTGATCCCGATCAGACGGAACAGGCAGACTACAGGACGAGGCAGAGTCAGCTACCCCGGCTTTCAACTAGAGGAAAGCTGGCAAGATCTCCCGGTCGGCAAATCAGGCAGGGTCAATTCGGAGGATTACTGGGAACGGATCACCCATTTTCTCGAGACGGCGATCCCGGTAGCCAAACAGTACAACGTCAGAATGGCCTGCCATCCCTACGATCCACCGGGACTGCCGTTTGGCTATCAGGGCGCCGACAACTGGGATTCTCCAGCGGTGTTTGAGGCCATCAAACGGTACGAGTCGGCCGTGGACAGTCCGCATAATGGATTTCAATTATGCTTGGGAACAACCGCTGAGGGCCTAACGAATCCAGGCACGGAAATCCTGCCCATTGTCCGATACCTGGGTGAGCGAGGCAAGATCCACCAGATTCATATGCGCAACATCCGGGGCGGGCTGCACCGTTTCGAAGAAGTGTATCCCGATGAAGGCGAGGTCGACTTTTTCAAGGTCATGCGAATTCTTCGGGATGTGCAATTCTCTGGTTCGATCTGTCCCGATCACATGCCTCACCATCCTGACGATGTGGGAAGTCTTCAAGCGTTTGCTTTTGGCTACGGTTACATCAAGGCGCTGATTCAGGCAGTAAATTCGGAAGTACAGGATGGATGATGACTGGCACTTAACAATTCAGCAAAAGTCTCCCTCCAGTGACCCGGCAAGTCCTCACCGACCAATCAGGGAAACCGATAACCGGGCTTGAGCTCACAACGATAGACCTTCGTTTGGTCCTTATTCACTCTGGAGTTGCAAGCGGCCCAGCTCAAGAAGAGGTTTGGGCCCAGAGGGAAGACGATGGTTTCTCCCCCAATTTCGGCTTGAATACTGACGCCCTCTGCGATCGCCGGCAACGTAAAATTCAACGCCTGTCCAAAAATGACCGGGTAAGACCTGCGGACGAGATCGCTAACCATCGGGTGGACGACCTCAGCTTCTAATAAAAAGGTGGTGGTATCCGACCAGTTGCGAGCAGCTACACTGATGTGGCGGCCACCCCTGGAGAATTGATCTGATTCGATCCTGGTGAAAGGACACGGTCCCGCGATGCAGGAGACTCTGGCATTTCGGAATTCGTTTCCCTCCCCTGCATCAAGGGAGGCGGATGCGATCGCTGCTTTCCACTTGCCGTCAGGCGAGCAGGGCTGCCGGTTATTGCAAGGCACGTTACCCGTATTGACCACTTGGAACGTGTTTACAGCGCTGGCAATGTTGATTGCTGTGGTGGCCTTTATTGAGTACCTTATTGAAACGTTCGCCACGGCTACTTCAGGACGATCGGTTTTGGCCCGCGTCTCACGAGATATGGGTACCAAATGAGCCACGTAAAGTTCATCTCCGGCCCCTCGCTCCACGTCCAGCGGTTGATAATCTGGATGCCGGAACCGAAGCGTGACTAACTCACCGGGCACCACTCCAGGGCGCAAAGTAAGGCTGAAGAAGCCCGAAGAGTCTGACTTGGCGTCAGAGGCCGACAACCCGCCGTCTACAGTTATCGTAACATCGGCAATGGGCAATTCCTTTTTTGCGTCGGAATCCTGCCTGATGACTGCCCCCTTAAGCGAAATCGATTTCGTGTTGTGATGCAGCAGGCGTACCGTGACGGCCATTGCTCCCAAGGCTGCAATCACAACTGCCCAAATCGCCACCTTTCGCCCACGGGTCATCGATCACCAGAGCCTATAATTCGCGGCCGATAGATTCCAGACTTCCAGTCCACAGCGTCTTCTGCCGGGATTGCCGCTTGTTGACGCACGCCTACTAATCCGCAACAATTCTACAGTACCGCGACCGTAAGTGGGGAAGCCATCTTTAGGCATAACACTCCTGGAACCTCCCGATACAAGGTCGGCTCAGAATTCTATCCTAAAAATCGATGATCGAAGTAATCTTCGACTATAATCGTCAGCCGTCGCGGCCGAGAAGAAAAGTAGTGAAGAATGGAGGCTCGACAAGGCTTACTTCCTGGAGTGGTCAAAGCCTTCCGGCCATCCATGTCGAGCGGGAATTCAGCGCCTCTGAAAATCCCCCCTTGAGGGGGGAAGCGCCGAAGGCGCTTTGGGGGTGTCTCTCGGGCGTCCGCCAGGACGTCCCGCTTCGCCCCTGAAGCTGTGAAAAAATCGGTTTTGGTGCCACTTCGCAAGTGTCCCCCTTGGCTAAGGGGGACTCCAGGGGGTTCGTCCAGCGGGACTTACGACCACCCCCTAGCCCCCTCCTTACCAAGGAGGGGAGCAAAAACTGAATTCTTTCACACGTTCCCTTCAAAGGGGGAATCACTTCATTTTCATCCTTGGTGGTGCCGTCCAAGCGGCACGAAAAACTCCCTTGAGAGGACACCGGTCCGTTCCATGAATCGTTTCCGTCGGAAGCTATTTCGGCAGGTCTTAAGCGCGGGCATCTGCTTGCCCTTGTCAAAATGGCAGATTCTGCCGCTCTTGACAGCGGCCGAGACGCAGCACGCTCGTCCGGCGCCCCCTCCGGCCCCAACGTCTCTCTCGCCGGAGGACCACGAGTTCCTCGAGGAAGTGGAAAAGGCCAGTTTTCTCTTCTTTTTGGAGCAGGCCGACGGACAAACCGGGCTGGTAAAGGACCGATGCAACGTCAAGACGGATGACAAAACTGTGGTTGCGAGTATTGCGGCCACTGGCTTTGGATTGACGGCGCTTTGCATCGGGGAGAAACGTGGGTATCTCCCACTATCGGAGGCCCGGGGACGCGCCCTCGTTGCGTTGCGCTTTCTTTCGAAAAAACTGCCTCATCATCGGGGATTTTTCTATCACTTCGCCAACAGGCATACGGGCGAAAGACAATGGGATTCGGAAATTTCATCGGTTGACACCGCAATCCTGCTCTGTGGGGTGCTTACCTGCCGGCAGCACTTCCGCAATGCAGAAATCCGTCAACTGGCACGCGAGATTTTCAACCGGGTAGACTGGACCTGGCTTTCGCAAGACACCGCTTTACTGCCGCACGGATGGGTGCCTGAGATGGGCTTCCTGCCGTATCGTTGGGACAATTATAGTGAACTGATGATGATGTATCTCCTCGGAATGGGATCTGCCTACCATCCGTTGCGAATTGAGACGTGGGACGCCTGGAAAAGAACCACATTCGAGTATGATGGCCTTCGCTACATCGGCTCGTTTGCCCCCTTATTTGTCCATCAGTACTCACAGGCCTGGTTTGATTTCCGCGGCAAGCGAGACAAATATACCGATTACTTTCAGAACTCGACCATCGCCACCGATGTCCATCGCCGTTTCTGCATAGAGCTCGTCAGTGAGTTCGCTTCTTACAGTGATGACCTTTGGGGAATCACGGCATCCGATTCGGCCAAGGGCTATGTTGTCTGGGGGGGCCCTCCGGCGATAGGACCGATTGATGGCACTGTGGTGCCTAGTGCTGCCGGAGGTTCGCTGCCGTTTCTGCCACAAGCTGCCATGCGTGTCCTGAAGACGATCAAGAATCGCTACGGAGGTGCATGGAGTAAGTACGGCTTCGTGAATGCTTTCAATCCGCTCACGAACTGGTACGACAGCGACGTCGTCGGAATCGACACGGGAATCACCCTGGTCATGGCGGAGAATGCACGCACCGGGTTTGTTTGGGACACCTTCATGCAAAATCCCGAGGCCCAGCGAGGCATGGAACGTGCCGGATTCAGACCTTACGAGCCGCCAGAGAAGCAGGTGAGCGGGCGATTACGTCTTGGTAGCACCTCAGGTTGACCACCGAGGTCGTGGAATCAGGAGACTCGGATCAAGGCGGGTCCACCTCCGATGGGACCGTCCTGAGCTGGCCGCCAGTGCGGAAAGTTTAGCTGTGTGATGTCCCGAAGGTATGGCCAAGGAGAAACCGCAAAGCGAAGCCGGAAGTGACAGACGCTTCATATACAGCGAGCAGTGTTTGGACACCGCAATCGCAGCGCCTGTCCGATGGACCATTGGAACAAGGATTAAGATTTCCCCATCACGGCGGAGCGACGGACACGCCTCGGTCGAGTGCTCCTAGTGGTCATGGCCCTGGTCGTCCTCCCGGTCGTGGCCATGGTGGTGGCCCTTGTTACGGCCCCGGTGGCAATCCCGCTCCCGCTCCCGGTCCCAGCGGTGGTTATGCTCAAGCCGGCCCTCATCACCACGCCAGTAACCCACAAAGAACCGGCCTCCATCGTAACGAGGTGCTACCCATACAGCCCCCTCGTACGGTACCCGGGTCCAATAACCTTCATGCCACTTATAACGCTTTCCCACTGGATACCAATAACCACCTACCCACACGAACTCAGGGTCGGGTCTGGGGGGTGGAACGGCGACCACAACCGGAGGCGGCGGTGGTGAGCCAATGCTGATTCCAATGGAGACATCGGCGCCGAATGCTGAACTGCTGGCCAGCAGCATCACGCCCATCAACGTTGTTTTCATTAAGTTCCTCATGTTGTTTTAATCTCCCGTCATATTGATCCCCAAAGAATATGTAAAGTAGGTCCGCTTTGGGGTCGTAACTAACCTCAAGTTCAATTCCGTTTTCAGCCAATGGTGACAAAATATGACCTCCTAGATCTAACTCATCGACTAAATGAACAGCCTTGATGAATTAAGATTCGGGCTCATCATCTCGACCAACCATGAGTGGTACACATCTTCGCCTGAGGGTTTTCGCCCGTGAGGGAGAAAATAAGCCGTAGTAAATAGGAGGTCGCTTGCAGTTGGATCCCGGTCCCAATGAGGGCTTTGAGAGTGTGGTTTCAACAACGAGAAATTCAGGTGCGCGGCAATTTCTAGTCAAACCATTCCGGTAGTGTCGGCCAACAAACAACCCTAGCCCATTTCAATCTCCCACCCTCAATGCAATTAATGGAAATTGCGGGATCGGAAAATGAGAAGGTAGTCTGAGAGAAAAAGAAAGAGTGTAAGTTATGGCAAGTCAGTTCGTTCAAGTTCTTTCGACTATGCGAAGGTAAGAGGTTTTTTTTGATGAGCCCAAAACTGATTCGTTATGCTCCTAAGCGCTGTGCAAGTTGCGGAAGCGTGGGGAAATCTCAGGTCAGAACAACACTTCGAGTCGATGTTCGTTCTCATCTTACGGGAATCCCGGAACGGAGGGAATCGTGACGGAAGAACGCAGACGCCACCCCCGTGCGTCGCTCATGCTTGAAATTCGATGGGAGGATCTCTCAGGCAGATATAATGCACGCATTACTGACATCAGCATCGATGGTTGTTACATCGAATCGATCGGACAGGTGACCGTTGGGCAGCAAATTCGCTTTGAGATCCAACTGCCCACGGGAAGTTGGGTGCCGTTCCGCGGCGAAGTGGTCAATCGCCAACCGAACTTGGGTTTCGGCGTTCGGTTCATCGACCTGACCGAACAAGAGAAAAAGGTGCTGGCCCAGATACTGTAAGAAGTCGACAATCCCGTGGTCTGCTCGCAGCGCAGTTTTACCACTGCCTCGCGAATGGAGTCACAGCGATCCTTTGAAGATCTTCGAGCGGCCCAAGGCCGCCTTCTCTTGAGTGAAACTACCGTCTTAGCGGCACCCGCTAACTTGCCTGAATTCGACCAATGCCGAAACGACTGGCCCTTCCATACCCGCCAGATTTTGAGTTCGCACCTCAAATCGGTTCTCCCCGCTCTGCAGGCTCCAGGTAGCTCGATCGCCGAAAATTGACTTCCACGAGTCCCCGTTCACTCGAATGAGGTAGGTTTTGAAATTTGGTGTGGCGCTGTGAAGCAGGATCTCGAGTACGTCTGACGCAACTTGCCGCGCTCGCAGATCGGGCACTCCTGGCGTCCACTCGATCTCCTGACGATTAGTTGTTGGAATGAAGGCGTGTGCATCATAAGCCCAGTGCTTGACGAGTTTGTCGCCACTCTCCGAGCGAAAATCATCCTAGTATTTTACTTCGAGGGTCTTCCGTCTAGTCAAAAACCTAAAAAGAAAGAATGAGGCCACTACGACTGACGCTTGTCAATCGCGTCCCTGACATGCTGATCTTCCACTTTTGTTGGTCAAGCCCACTCAAGGGTCTCTAAATGCAGGTGTTCTCAAATTAATTGTGACTTCCCTGTTTGCCAGGCGTCGATGCGAACCTTGACGGCGCTGTCTGCGTTTGGATACGTCATGTGCCTCAAAGCAAGAGATCTCCTTCGATTCAGGCCGCGAATTCACACGTGGGTGGCTCCTGCATTAGTCTCCGGATCGGGTGGCTTCGTCCAAAAGGGAATCCATGACAAGAAGCTACCATTTTAGAGAAAACTTTTTGCCCTGGGAGAAGTTGCAGTCCGCCCCAGGCAGGCTCCCGCCGTGCAACCGACTGAAATCTAATCCTTCTGCTCAGGCTTGGGCGCTTTCGCTACCGAAGCTCGCCCTGGCTCGAAAGTTGCAATTCTGGAGCTCTGAATCCGGTCATGAAAGGAAACAAAAAATGAGCTGTGGACTTGCAGTTCAGACTAACCGCTACGGAGCCATTAAAATGCTGGAGCTCTCCTACGACGGGCACCCTCTGGCCAGCCTGATCCAGGAAGACACGACTTTTGTCGACTATTCGCGTCGGCGCATCTTCCCAGACATGGATACGGCCATTGAATTCTATCTGACCCAAATAGCCCCCTCGACAAAGTCTGGAACTTTAATGATTGGCTATGCACCAGCTAAGAATGGCTTTGTGATCCATGACAGTTGTCTCTCCTTCCCGTTGTAGGTTCGAGCTGACGACTCGTTAATGATCCTCCCCATTCTTTCGGTTCTTGAATTCGTTGATGTCTTCAAAAGTCCGAGTAAACCACTCACTCATCGAGAGTGCTCGTGCAAGCCTGGGGGCTGGATGCTGAGATCAAGGGACTTCCGGCACCGAGCCAAAGGAGAGCTATTGCTCTTGACATCCCCTCGCACCATATATCGATCACCCGGCCCTTCTCAGCGCTTGCATTTGCATCTATAATCATGACCCGTCGTAACGAGTACTGACTGCCATCCAAGCACCAGTGTTCCGTTCCGCATGTCCCACCCGGCGCGGCCAGCGGTGGTTGGGTCCCACGGCTGAGCATAGCGGCCACTGCAACAAATAACTTTAAGGGTCATGTTCGAGGCAACGACGATATCGCCGACCCTCCATATAAGGCTACTCGGTGATTTCAGTTTGATCTACGGCGACGAGTCGGTCGCCAGTGTCAACACCCCACGCCTGCATTCCCTGTTGGCCTATCTGGTGCTGCACCGTGACGCCCCGCCGCTGCGCCAGCATCTCGCGTTTCTGTTTTGGCCAGACACAAATGAAGCCCAGGCCCGCAACAACCTGCGCCAGCTACTGCATCAGCTCCGTTACGCTCTGCCCGACGCCGATCGCTTCTTGCACGCCGACGCTCGCACAGTGGGCTGGCGCCACGATGCAACGTTCTTTCTTGATGTCGCCGAGTTCGAGCGCGCGTTGGCGTTGGCTGATGCGGCGGAACGCGAGGCCGACCAGTGTCTCGCCTTAAAGCAGGCCGCTGATCTGTACCGCGCCGATTTGCTCCTTAGCTGCTATGACGAATGGATCGGCGCTGAACGTGAGCGTTTACGCCAGCGCCATCGCGAGGCGCTTGTGCGTTTGATCGATCTGCTGGAGAAGCAGCGAGACTACGCCGAGGCCATCCCCCATGCGCAGCGACTGGTCCGCGACGATCCAATCGACGAGGCGGCCTATCGCTGCCTGATGCGGCTGCTGGCGCTGAACAGCGATCGCGCCAGCGCGCTGCGCACCTATCACAGTTGCGTTGCTACTCTGCAGCGCGAGCTTGGCGTGGAGCCCAGCCAAGCGACGCGCGAAGCCTATGAAGGTATCCTACGCGCGGCTTCGCCGCCGATACGGGTGCCGGAGCACCAGCCCATGCTCGACGTTGGGTTTCCTTTGATTGGCCGCGAGCGTGAGTGGGAGCAACTTTACGCAGCCTGGCTCCGGGCCGGCAGTGGCGCAGCCAGCTTCGCGCTCGTCACTGGCGAGGCCGGGATCGGCAAATCGCGGCTGACTGAGGAACTGCTGGCATGGGCCTGCCGGCAGGGCATTGCGGTGGCGAGGACGCGGTCGTATGCGGTCGAGGGTCAGCTTTCGCTTGCACCCGTGGCCGATTGGCTCCGTAGCGATGCGCTGCGAACCAATCTCGCCAAGCTTGGTGTGGTGTGGCGCACCGAAGTGTCGCGTATACTGCCGGAGCTGCTGGGGGAGCATTCGGAGCTGCAACCGTATGAGCCAATGACGGAGTACGGACAGCGGCGGCGCTTTTTCGAGGCACTGGCGCGGGCGGTGCTCGCCACAACGCAGCCGCTGTTGTTACTGATCGACGACTTACAATGGTGTGATCAGGATACGATCGAGTGGCTGCATTTTCTGCTGCGTTTCGACCGACAGGCACGGATGCTGGTGGTCGGCACCGCACGGGCCGAAGAGGTACCGCTGGAACATCCCCTGCGCTCTCTGCTGCTGCATCTGCGAAGCACTATACACGTTACAGAACTGGCATTACAGCCGCTGGACGCCGCCGAAACGGCTAAACTGGCCGCCCATATCGTGGGTCGTGAGCTGGATGTGGACTCGGCCATGCAGCTCTACGGTGAGACGCAAGGGAATCCGTTGTTTGTAATCGAAACCGTTCGGTCGCAGCCGGGAGAAGGAGTGCCGAATGCTCTCCAGCCAGGAACTTCCGTCCCGCGCAAAGTGCAGGCGGTCATTTCGGGTCGCCTGGCGCAGCTGTCGGGGCCCGCACGCGAGTTGGCCAACCTGGCCGCAGCCATCGGGCGTACATTCACCCTCGATTTGCTGATCGAAGCTGGGCGCCTGGACGAAGGCACCGCGGTGCGCGCGCTAGATGAGCTGTGGCAGAAGCGTATCGTTCACGAGCAAGGTGCGAACAGCTATGACTTCACGCACGACAAGCTGCGTGAGGTCGCCTACACGGAGATCAGCGGGCCCCAGAGGTGGCTGTTGCACCGACGCATCGCTCAGGCATTAGAGGTGACCAACGCCGCCGACCTCGACCCGATCAGTGGTCAGATCGCATCGCAGTACGACCGCGCTGGAATGGCCGACCGGGCCATGCCGTACTACCAGCGTGCAGCAGCGCTAGCCCAGCGTCTTTACTCGAATGAAGACGCGATCAACCTCCTTTCGCGCTGCCTGGCACTGCTTGAGCAACTGCCGCCTGGGGCGAAACGGGACGCGCAGGAGTTGAACCTTCAACTAACATTGGCACCGCTCTATCGGATGACGAAAGGGTGGACATCGCCTGAAGTGGAGCATGTCCTCGATCGTGCCATGGAGCTATGCGACAAGGTTGGGGACGATGCACAGCGCGCGCAGGTGTTTTATGGCCTGGAGTCGCTGTATGTCGTGCAAGCGAGGCTTGAAAAAGTGCAACTGGCCTCGGATGAGCTACACAGGCTCTACGAGCGGACGCGTGCCATAACACCCCTCTTGGGGGCAGAGATAACGCTGGCCGGCTCGCGCTTGCACCTTGGTCGCATCGCCGACGCGAACGATGAGTTTGAACGCATGCTGACAGCCCAGGACCCGTCGTCGCTAGAACGCGTCGTCGAGGAGCAGGGTTGGAATTACGCGGTACTGGGGCGTGGGTGGCATGCGCACGCGCTGTGGCTACTGGGCTACCCCCAATCGGCCCTGCTTCGCGCTCTCGAGGCGGTGCGGCTAGCACATGATCTAGGCCAACCGTTCAACCAGGCAGTGGCAGCCACCTACCTGGCAATGCTACAACAGTTGTGTGCGGACGAAGCTACAGCTAAAGCGACCGCCGAAGAGGCACTGGCGCTCACGACCGAGTACAAAGCCCCCTATTACCGTACATGGTCGGCCATTCTAGTCAACTATGCGCTGGCCTGCGAGCAACGTGGGATGCCGGCGATCGCCAGGCTGCGCGAGTCGATCGACTCATTCAAGGCAAGCGGTGCTCGACTGCGGTTGCCGTACTACCTCGGGCTGCTGGCACAGGTGTGCGGTCAGGCCGGGCACACCGAAGACGGGTTGGCGGCTGTCGACGAGGGCATGGCAGTATCACGCGTGCAAAACGAGCGCTGGTGGGACGCCGAGCTGCAGCGTGTGCGCGGCGAGCTGCTTCTCGCTGGCGGAGCGCCCTCGGATGAGGCCGAAGCGGCCTATGTCCGTGCGATGGAGATTGCCCGCACCCAGCAGGCGCGTGCGCTGGAGCTGCGCGCCGCCACGAGCCTGGCGCGGCTGTGGCACACGCAGGGTCGTGCCGACGACGCTCGGCGCGTGCTGCAGAATCTTTACTCCTGCTTCACCGAAGGACTTGACACCCCCGATCTCCAGGCTGCCCGATCGCTGCTCGCGAAGCTGTAATCCGCCCCTCGCGGCGCGCATAACGCCTAACTAACGCTATTCTGTCCGCCGCTGGCAATATTTCTCTTCGAAATCCACATATCCGACGCCGCCCGAACGCTCTGCTAACGCTGCGGATGCTATCGTCCCGCAGATTAACAGTAGGGCCGGCAAATACTCAGAGAATACAGGAGAAAAATGATGACCCAAGAGCAAGGTACTGCAACCAAACTGGACGCGTCGGTTCAGGATTTCGCATCGCGGCTACGCGGCGAACTGATTCGGCCGGGCGATGCGGGCTATGACGCCGCCCGCAAAGTCTATAACGCCATGATCGACAAACATCCCGCCTTGATCGCACGCTGCGTGGACGTCTCCGACGTCATTGCTGCCGTCAACTTCGCACGCGAGCGCCAGCTAACGCTGGCCGTGCGCGGCGGCGGGCACAACGGACCAGGCCTGGGCGTCTGCGACGACGGCTTGGTGCTCGACCTGTCGCGGATGAAGGGCATCCGCGTCGACCCGGTAAGGCGCACGGTGCGTGTCGAGGGCGGTTGCACCTGGGGCGATGTGGACCACGCCACACATTCTTTCGGCCTGGCTACGCCGAGCGGCTTCATCTCGACTACCGGCGTTGGAGGGCTGACTCTGGGGGGCGGCATTGGCTACCTCGCCAGAACTTTCGGATTGACGATCGACAACCTGCTTGAAGTCGACATGGTGCTGGCCGACGGCCGCTTCGTCACTGCGAACGCGGACGAACGCCCTGATCTGTTCTGGGCCGTTCGCGGAGGCGGCGGCAACTTCGGTGTCGTCACCTCGTTTCTCTTCAAACTCCACCCGATCAGCACGGTTTACGGCGGCCCGATGATTTGGCCTATGGAACAGGCTGCTGATCTGCTCAAATTCTGGCGCGACTTCGTCCTGAGTGCACCCGAGGATATTAACGGCTGGTTCGCATTCATTACTGTACCGCCGGCGCCGCCATTTCCCGAGCAGTTCCACATGCAAAAGATGTGTGCTGTGGTGTGGTGCTATACCGGCCCTCTTGAGCAGGCCGAAGAGCGCTTCAAACCGATTCGTGCGTTCGGACCACCGGCGGTCGATTTCGCCGGGCCAATTCCTTTCCCCGTTTTACAGAGTCTGTTCGACGCGCTCTACCCGGCCGGTTTGCAGTGGTATTGGAAGGCCGACTTTTTCAAGGAGCTGAATGATCAGGCAATCGATCTGCACGTAAAGTATGGCGCACAGCTCCCGACGATGCACTCGACCATGCATATCTATCCGATCAACGGCGCTGGCCATCGGCCGCGCACGGAGGATAGCGCATTCAGCTTTCGCGACGCCAACTTCGCCCAGGTGATTGTTGGAGTGGACCCCGATCCATCCAACAACCAACGCATGATTGAGTGGGCCAAGAACTACTGGCTCGCGCTGCACCCCTACTCGGCGGGCGGGGCCTACCTGAACATGATCATGGACGAGGGGGAGGACATGGTCAAAGCGGCGTATCGCGAGAATTACGCACGGCTGGCGCAGGTCAAGGCCACCTACGATCCAACAAACCTCTTCCACGTGAACCAAAATATCAAGCCGGCACGGTGAAGCATGCCAGGCGCCACAACGCGAAAGGCTGCGCGCGCTGTGGCGTTGTGCCTCCGGAGGCTGCTTCAAGCACCGGATTCATAGCCATGCGAGGTATTCGTTATCCCTGCATCTACTGATTCCCAGACTGAGGGCCAACGCCAGTTCCCGGTCCGACCGCCCCGCGAAGGTGTCGGCTCATCGGAAACTGAGTCAACTGCGATTCCTTCTTTTGTTGCGGGCTTATTTTCGCCGCCTGGATCCATCTCAAGGCAAAATCGGAATTGAGTCCAAGGCGCTTAGATAGGTCAAAGTAACTGCACCTGCTTACAAAGTAAACCTCGATACCGAAGTCTGCCAAAGACTCTAACGTCCTTTCGTAACCAAATCTAAGCGCGCCCAATATCCAATTTGCTTGAGAATGGGGATTAGTGTAATTTCACTCTTGTCATCTTCACCCCGCGATAGGTTGAGGTTTGAGTGAAGTGTGTCCGTTCTGCCCGTGGAAGTTGGTTTTGGTAATGTTTTGGGCTCTGTGCGCTGCAGTTTCGGGAAGGGCAGAGGAACGTCGTTTTGCGGATCGCCCCACAGCCATGAAGACTTTTGCCGAGCTGCTCAAGATCCCTCTGGTGACTCCTGAGGTATCAGTCACGGAGGTTAGCCGGAAAGACGAGGACGGTCTGATTGTTGAAGATATTTACTGGGAATCCCTCGACCACGAGCGGCCTATAGCCTTTGTGATTCGGCCAGCCAAGGTAACGGGAAGACTGCCGGCAATAGTGTGCCTGCACGGGTCGAGTGGAAGCAGGGAATCAGAATGTACGTCAAAGTTCGGCCTTGGAGATTGGGTTCGTTTCGGCGATAAAACTCCGCACACAAGACTTCTCGGCTGGGCGCGGGAGCTGGCGCGACGCGGCTATTTGACTCTGGCATTGACTCAGCGGGGATTGGATCGAAGAACTCCCAACACGGATGACCAGGGTAAGGAGCTGCTCCTTCGCGGACGCACCCTTATGGGTGCGATTGTCTACGAGATTCGTCAGGCGGTGACTTATCTTCAAAGTCGTGCAGATGTCGATCCCGCAAGAATTGGAATGACTGGTATGTCATTCGGCGGGATCACTACCTTTTACACCTGGTTGGTGGATGAGCGCGTCGCAGCGGCAGCCCCCATCTGCGGAGGTGTAGGGTCACTGGATGTGTTTCTGGAGCGGGGCTCGCGCAACTACCATGGAATTTACTGGTGGATTCCGAATATGTTGACCAAGGGCGACCAGGGTGATTTCGCCGCGGCCATGGCCCCGAGACCCCTGATGATTTGGGCTCCTCTAAGCGATATAGGAATGCCGAAGGAAGGCGTGGATCGCTTTTTGGAAGTGGTTGAACCGGCCTACGTCAAAACCGAAGCAAAGAACGCACTCACCGTCCATCGCCCGCCAGGGGAGCATGACTTTACCCTGGAGGCGTTTGAGGGCATGAGGGCCTTCTTCGATTCACGTCTCAAGACTCAATGAGATTTCTTTGCTACTTTTCGGTGCTACTTTAGGGACTAGCCCGACGGAATGAAACTAGAGAGCAATGTAGCCGTCAAGGGACTGCGATGTGGGATCCGTGAAGTCCACCATGAGGTCTGCCAACCAAGGCTGCCAAAACAGATAAGGGAGAAACGGTTCCCAGTAGAGGATGTCTACACTCCTATCTGCTGCACTGTTAGAGCGGAGGGAAGGTATCAGGTGAGGAGATACGAATGAAGAGATACAAGGCAGGCTTGATCATGCCCCATCCCGAAGATCAGAAATGGGATAGCGTTTGGAAAATTTTCCGATTTCCCAATCTGAATCTGCCCACGCTGGCCGCGCTGATGCCCGAGGAGGAATGGGACATCGAAATTCAAGACGAGCTGGTGGGTCCGCTTAACTTCGGGCGCGACTATGACCTGGTCCTGATCAGCGTGACAACCTCGGTGGCTATCAAGTCCTACGAGGTAGCCCGAATCTTTCGCGCGAACGGCGCCAAAGTCGTGCTGGGAGGAATTCATCCTTCCGCGCTTCCGGAGGAAGCAGCCCGGCACGCAGACGCAGTGGTGATCGGCGAAGCAGAACTAACTCTGCCGTGCCTGCTGGAGGATTTCAAAGAGGGCCGACTTGAAACCTTCTACCGTATGCCCGGAATGGTGGACACCTGGGACCGGAAACTGCCTCGCTGGGACCTTCTGGACTCGAAGGGTTATCTATTCCGCGAGTCCATGACCGCCACGCGTGGCTGCAACTACCGGTGCACCTTTTGTTCCATTCATCTGGCTCTGGGCGGTGGGGAGTACGGCTACCGAAAGCGGCCGCCCCAAGAAGTCGCCCGGATCGTCGAGGGCATCGAGGGGTCGTTCGTCATGTTTTGGGATGACGACCTGTTGTCCGATCCCCGCTACACGGCAGCTCTCTGCCGGGAGCTGAAACCCCTGAAGAAACACTGGATGAGTCAGATGAGTGCCACGTACGCCGCCCAACATCCAGAGATATTCAAGCTGCTGTCCGACAGCGGATGCACGGCAATGTTCATGGGTCTGGAATCTATCAGCCAGGACTCGCTCAAGTCGGTCAACAAGCAGAACAGCGCAGCGCATTACGAGGAAACGCTCCGGCACATTCACGACCAAGGGATCGACATTCATGCCGGGTTCGTGTCCGGTCTTGACCATGAGGATGTCTACAGTTTCGAACAAACCGTCGAGTGGGCGAATCGGGTCGGACTATGCGGAGCGATCTTCCGTATCCTCACTCCCTATCCGGGAACAAAGCAATTCGAAGAACTCAGGGCCGCCGGCCGCCTCCTCTCCACAGACTGGACCTACTACAGCGGCGAGCACGTAGTATTTCAACCGCTCAAGATGAGCGTCGAAGAGCTGTACTGGGGGCACAAGTGGGCCAAGCGGCAGTTCTATTCGTTTCGGTCGATCGGGGAGCGCGCTGTCCGACGCGCCCGCATTCACGGGAGGGGTGAGTTGTTGAACACCTTCGGGGTAGGGCTCGGCTACCGCGCCATGTTCCATCTTCCCATCGAGGACCTGCCTGTGAATGTCTACCGCGACAACGGGCACTTGCCTCCTCAGCCTCAGCCTGTCCCATACCGGTTTCCCTATCCACCCGTGAATGATCTTAAGCTGTCGATCATGAACCGCCTCTCCGATCTGGTCCCCTTCGGGTAAGCCGTGCCGGGTGGTGCCTTCAATAGTTTCCTTTTATGGGTGTGGACGGGATGGCGAAGTGGAAGGGCGTCGTGTGCGCTGCTCCGAGAACCAAGGAATTCTTTGCAGTGGCGGAGTCACCCCTAGCGCCTCGTCGTGGTGGGCACTGAGAAAGCGGGCGGCGAATTTCCAGGGTCGAACACCCGGGATCATGTGGTCTGTCGGGATGCAAGAAACCGGTCGCGATCACCCCTGGAGAAACTCCTATCAACCACACGAGGCCAAGTCAAGGTCTCTTCCACGGGCACCTCATTGCCCCGGGGTGATCCATCGCCATCTCTCAGTGTTTGGTTAAGCCATCCGACTCGTTGCGAAACCCCTTGATACTTGATAACTACAAACCGGACATTTCTAATTTGGTAACAAGCGGACATTTCTATTTTGGGTGGACATACGACTGAGTAATGGCTTGACATTTATTTTAGACTCCACGATGATACGCGCCTGTAATTACAGAATTATAGGATTATATAATTGCAAGAACGTCGACTGGCCGACCAACCCATCGTTTTTCGGCGGTCTTTGAAAAGAACGGACGTCTTCATTTTCGCCATTCTTTAATGATCACTTCCCTGATCTCCATGAAAGGTGGGACTGCAAAGACCACCACCACGGTGAATCTAGCTGCCTATTTGGCGTTGTCAGGGCTGAAGGTCTTGCTGATCGATCTGGATCCGCAGAATTTTGCGACCATCTGTCTGGGAGTTGAGAGTCAGAAGGTCAAGGTCTCGATATCGGATGTACTTCTGGACGGACATGGCCTGCCGGAGGTGATTCAGTCCACAAATGTGCCCAACATGGATTTGATTCCGGCGGATCGACGCCTGGCCAGCAGCGATGTCTTGCTGGCGGACACGCCGGGTCGTGAAAAGCTCCTGCGAGAAAAACTGGAAAAGCTGCGCGGGCGCTACGATCACATTTTGATTGATAATCCGCCTTCTCTCAATCTCCTTTCTATTAATTCCCTGGTCGCCTCTGAAAACTTTATCATCACTGTATCACCCACCTTTCTTTCCCTGGTCGGGTTGCAATCCTTGCTGGAAACAGTTGAGGTCATTCGCAAGAATATGCACCTCAAAATCGAGCTGATGGGGATTCTGCCCACTATGGTGGACCTGCGGATGAAAGTGACAGGAGAGATTCTCGATCTGCTGCGAGAACACTTCAAGGAGAAGGTGTTTCGAACGGTGATTCGGCAGAACGTCAAACTGCTGGAGGCTCCCTCTCACGGAAAGACCATTTTTGAGTACGACAGCGGTTCGGTCGGAGCCTTGTGCTACATGTACTTTGGAAAGGAATTCTTAGACCGTTGCCAAAACTAGGGAAGAAAGACCTCTTTTCACCCACGCTGGACAAAGCCCATACTGCAATCCTGAGACCAGGCCATTCTGCGTCCGACAGCGAAGTCGAAAAGGTGATGGTCATGCTCACGCCGCGCCAGGTGCATGCGCTCGACCGTGTCTGCTTGGAGATCCGTCAGGCCTCAGGAATGAAGGTTAAAAGATCCATGCTGCTGCGGGCCCTGGTCGACGGCTTCCTCGAAAGGCAAATCAGCTACAAAGACGCCAAGTCTCTTTCCGACATTAATCAAAAAATTGTACAGGCGGTTAGCTCGCGTTCCTGAGCCTGCAGTTTGGACGTGATTGGTAGCCACGACTAAACGCGCAGTTTGCGTTTAGTCGTGGGCAGTTTAGGGATCTCGCACACAAACCCACTCGCGGTTGAGGTCTTCGGACCGCGAGCAATCTCAGCTCAAGAACGAATACAGGGACAAGTCTTGTCCAGTTCACCCTGAAGCTTTGGAGAACTCGCTTTTGGTGCCACTTCGCAAGTGTCCCCCTTGGTTAAAGGGGGGACTCCAGGGGGTTCGTTCAGCGGCGTTTACGACCGCCCCCTTGCCAGCACCTTACCAAGGATGGCGGGCAACATCGGGTGGGGAGACGACTGTTGGGACAGGCTGCTCTCGTGTCCTTCCCACCTACCATTTCCATGGATTTTGCAGGAGAATCCGTGCTATAAACGGAGCGCCTTGGGCAGCTTTCCGCCGGTAATTGGGCAGACGCCGAGCGCTCAGATCTTTGCCATCGACGACGCTTTGGACGTGTTTTTCAAGGCTGATAGGTGTCCAACACGCGTGTATTTTTGTAAGCCCATCCCTGGAGAGGTGCCGGAGTGGCCGAACGGGGCTGCCTGCTAAGCAGTTGTACGGGCTTAAACCTGTACCGAGGGTTCGAATCCCTCCCTCTCCGCCAGTCTAGTATCAATCGTATTTTCAATATGTTACAATCCTAAGAAATTCTTGGTGTCTATTGGTCAGCGTCCAATAGACACTTTAGCTGCGCTTTGCCAAGCTCCGGTCAGGGTTGGCATTCGGTTGTGATTGGGCTGAAAGAGCGATCAAAATGGCTAATCCTCCCTTCCTGGAAAGGTGGTCTAGCGTCTAGACATAATTTTGAAGCACAGCTGACCCCAAGTGCAGCCAATAAGGTTGCCATCCGTCCACTTACCCCTGACTTAGGTTGGTAAACGCTAGCCGACTAGACAGGACCTATCGTCCGGGACAGAGGCGGCACTCACTGGATGAATCGTTCGCTGAAATTCTTGGGGAGCGATTCGCAGTTTCCGGTTAACCGACTATGCGGCCAAGTGAGCGCATTCGGTCTGTGCCTCAGCGGAAATTCTCCACAAGCATCAGATCGCTGCCAACCTCGTCCAATTGGGAGTAGAGAATCGTTCGGCCGTCGGCGGAAACGGTCATGGTCAAAAACACTTGCCGTTCGATGGTCCGGATCTTTCTGACCTTCCCGGTCGCAAACTCTTTGAGATTGAGGTCTGTGTATCCCTTTTCGTCAGGCACCGTGAAAAAGTAGATCCCGTCTTTGCCCGTTGTCCAAAGCGCCTTAGGGTGCACAGCATCGAGAACCTTGGTTGCCTCGCCCCCCTCGACAGGCATCCTCCACACGCTCTGCGGATCCGGCCACCCTTTGCTGTAGTAAAGCCATTTCCCGTCGGCTGATTCATGCGGCAAGTCGGCTCCATTATCTCTGGTAACCTGAATCTCCTTTCCGCCCTTAGAGGGTACCTTCCAAATCTGGCTTCCTTTTCGTGCTGATCTAAAGTAGAGCCACTGGCCGTCCCGAGACCAGTAAGGCCAACCATCATTAGCTGCGTCCGTTGTCAGGCGCCGGGGAGCACCCCCGTTCGCGCCGATGACATAGACATCCTGGTTTCCTCCGGGATCCGCAAAAAATGCGATACTCTGGCTGTCCGGAGACCATTCCGGCCCTAAGAGAGTTGCCCCACCCAATGAAGTCAGTTTCACCTGTTTCGACCCATCACTGTCACACACCCAGATTTCGTCAGCCCCTGACCGGGTCGACACGAACGCAATGCTCTTACCATCGGGTGAATATGTCGGATTGTATTCTTGCTGCGTGGAGGAAATAAATTGAACCGGGCTAGCTGACTTTTCACCTGGTCTGCCCAGATCCATCCGCCAGATGTTGTAGTCATATCGTCCCACCACATAAGCCAAACGCCTCCCCTGCCTCGAAACCGCCGGTTCTACGGCTTCGTTTGAAGCGAAGGCAAGTTTCTGAGGCTTGGCAGGCTTCGACACGACCATTCGCCAAAGACCTGAACTCATCGATGACTGACCCAGGAAAACGATCTCTTTTCCATCCGGCGTCCAAACCGGGCTCGAAGACGAATACCCAGAGAGAAGTAGTCTGGGTTCCGCAATGGGTTTGAGGCTGTCGGAGAGGTCGAGCAGGTACAAATCACTCGATGTGGTCAACCGGGAAAAGGCCAGAACGTGCCCGTCAGGCGAAAAGGCAGGACACCAATCACCTTCGGTGTTTATCGGTGTAGAGGTTAGTCGTCGCTTCTCACCTGTTTCAACGGAAAGGAGGAACAAGCCTTGCTGCTTGTCCGGTCCGTCTTTGTCCATTATCACCAGCGAATGAGAATCCGGGGACCAGCTGACAAGAGATCCCAAACCACCATAGGGAGCGGTGGAATTGGCCTCGGTCAGTTTTCGTTCCGGGCCACCGATAGGTGAAATCAATATCACTGCAACCTTGCCTCCAGGCAGATCGCGACAAAATGCGATCCAACGGCCGTCTGGAGACCACGCAGGGCTGTAATCCCTGGCCGGGTTAGAGGTAAGTCGCAGCGGAGGTTCAGTGCCGATGACTTTGATCCAGATGTCGTCGTTGTCTTGCTTTTCTCCGTTCCAAACAAAAGCCACCTGGCTGCCGTCAGGTGAAAATGCAGGATCAGTCTCGCTGCCCGGATAACTGGTGAGGGGAACTGCAATCAGTGGCACTTCCGGGAGTGGAGGAGCTGACCGGCCAAACCAGAGGGCAACCCCCGTAACAACCAACACAGCCACGAGTCCAGCGACCAAGAGCAACGCCCGGCGAGAGCTTCGCGGCGAGACTGGCACATCAGTCAGCTTGCCCGAGTCCGATTCTTCCTTCAGTTCCAACAAGGCCAGCTTCACATCGTCCAGGTGCTGAGTGCGGCGTTCCCGGTCCTTTCGCAGACACCGGGTAATGACTCGCTCCAACTCCTTCGGCAACGCTGCTGTAATCTGGCTTGCTGGCTTAGGATCCTCCTTCAGGATGGCCGCGATGGTCGAGGCCTTCGTCTCGCCTTGGAAGGCGCGTCGACCCGTGAACATTTCATACAACACCGATCCGAAACTGAAGATGTCCGAGCGACTGTCTACCTTCTTCCCCTCGGCCTGTTCCGGCGACATGTACGCTACTGTCCCCACTATCTTCCCCTCCTCCGTCGAGGGCTTGGCGCTGAGCGTAGCGTCGTCTTCGCTCGGCGGAAGAGTCTCCGTCAGCTTGGCCAATCCAAAGTCCAGTATCTTGACGAGGCCGTGCTCATCCACCATGATGTTGGCGGGCTTCAGGTCTCTGTGGATGATGCCAGCTGCGTGCGCTCGGGCCAATGCGTCCGCCATCTGCACAGCTGTCTTCAAGGCCTCATTCAAGCGCATGCCGTGCCGTGGTGTCAGTTGGTCGAGCGTCTTCCCCGCCACATACTCCATGGCAATGAAGTCGACACCATTAGTCTGGTCAATGTCGTAAATGGTAATGATGTTGGGATGATTCAACGCGGAAGCCGCTTTGGCCTCTTGCACAAACCTCCGCTTGCGGTCCGGGTCAGCCACTTTCTCGGCTGGCAAAACTTTGATGGCAGCGAAGCGGTCTAGGTGGGTGTCACGGGCCTTGTAGACGACGCCCATCCCGCCCTCACCGAGCTTCTCGAGAATGCGATAGTGAGAAAGGGTCTTGCCAAGCATGATCGGCCTGAGTGAAAACTGTGGAACGCGATGATGGAGGCATATTATGCGGAGCCGGAAGACAGGTCAAGTTCACGTATGACGCCGAAAGCGAAAACTGGTAGTTCCCACAATGACTCTTGGGAACCGTCGTGTTGTGTTGCGGATTAGTCCTGCCTAACGCTAGAACGCTATCTGGAGTGACCGGCGCCGTGAGGCAGAGCCTTGACAAAATGCGGATCGCCGGTCACTTCGGATAGCGACGTTTGAAGGAAGCCGCTGGCGTTTGCGGCGGACGCGGCAACCTATGGGTTTTCAATTGTAACTAATTGGCTGTGCTGGACTTGTAAGGACTGAACGGAATGGCGTAGGTAACAAGGGAAACGGAAAGGAGGAGGATGGCGATCTTGCGAG